>OLGB01000708.1_pt1 | contig 44847 bp, 42 predicted proteins | sample 1605691 | NCBI WGS metagenome assembly OLGB01 (sample SAMEA3888925, study PRJEB22519) | human gut metagenome | biome: human gut; feature: human-associated habitat; material: faeces | place: Denmark | collected 2010
AAGTCTTTTATGATATGAACAAGGTTACATATCGTGCAGAGGAAGAAACCGAAACCGTTATTATGACTGATGAAACGGGAGCGGCTGTTCTTGATGATGATGGCGATCCTGTCACACAGGAGGTTACGACGCGCTATATTTATGTGAACGTAATTAGTGCAGATTATCTGGAAGCAGCAGAACAATATGCTCTTACAGAAGATCAAAACCAAATGTTATCGGAACTAATGTTACCGGACTATTATCCTCTCTTTGCAGAACTGCTTGGAGATACCGTTGGTGACGGCGGTGAATATGGTTTTGGACTTAACATCAACCCCGACCTTCCTCCCAATACGCTTGGCGCACAAATTGTAGAAGCCGCGAAAAAGTATATCGGGCGCAGTTATTCCAGTATGGACTGTTCCGGTTTAGTGCGGGCAGCATACCGCGATTGTGGGCTATCTTCCATGAATGGGCTGACATCTACGGGCATGGCTGAAAAATGCAGGGATATGGGTGTTCTCTTTACCGACGCTTCCCAGCTTCGGGCTGGCGATCTTATTTTCTTCGCACGGAAGGACGCAAAGCGTGGACCGGGCTACTGCACGGACAGAAATCGGTGTGGCAATGGTAAATGTAACCGCTGGATGCAGATTCACCACGTTGCTATCTACATCAACGATGAGTTTTTGATTGACAGCACAGGCGGCGATAACAGCGTCCAAATACGAAAACATTGGGGAATCAGCGGCTTAGAATGGGAATGGATTTGCTTTGGCAGACCGACTACTTAAATAACGAAAGGGATAGTGTATGAAAAAGGAAAACAGAAAAAGGACGGCAGTAATTGCCGTCCTTTCTTGCATTGCCATACTTCTTGGCATATTTGTGCTTAGTGATAATGATGATACCGAAATTCAGTCCATTGACGTCGTTCCCGTTACGACACCAACACCCGCGGTAACAGATACTATATCTCCAAAACCTGTTTTAATACCACAGAGTTCTCCATCGTGGACACTGCCAGAAGAAACTACACCTCCGATAGAGCTACCGACCGAAATTGAAGATGGCGATTTCTTTACTCTTATCATCGAAGGGAAAAACGTGTCCGTCGCGTATGGCGTCGATGAAGATACTTTAGACAAAATCCCGGGCTGGCTGCCGACTTCTGCCCTGCCCGGACAGGACGGGATGTGTGTGGTATATGGGCACAGAAACCGGACGCATTTGCGTGTGCTGGAAAAAGTGGAACTTGGCGATACTATCACTATAACTATGCAGGACAAAACGGTCTATACCTATACCGTTAGCGACATTAAAATTTATGAAAATACGGCAGAGTTCAAGCTGCCTACTATCGATGGGAAAACCCTCGTGCTTGCTACCTGCTATCCATTCCGATATTCTGGGAATGCACCGGGGAAATATATTGTGATCTGCTACTTATTGTGATGGCTTTCTGCAACTGTGCTGTATTGTGATATATGAATAAGAAAGCAGGAAGAGCAGTATCATTTCCCCTATGGGAAAAATCATAGACTTTCTTGAAAAAAAACATGCGCATATTTTATTATATATAGTAAAGGAGGGAGAATAATGTGGTAAATCACACTGCGCAGTCAAACGAAATTGCAGAAATAGTTGAGACATACCGCAACAGCGTTCTGCGGCTGGCTTAAGCATACCTTAAAAATCGTTCTGATGCCGAAGATATTGCCCGGGAGGTATTTATCGCCTATATAAAAAAAGCCCATCTTTTCGATGTGGAGAAATGATAAATGGGTTGCAGCGGCTGCGCTAAAATAACTATATTCTGTCGATACAAATAATAACAAAATGATAACATTCACAGCCTTCCCCTGCCTCTCAAATATGATAAAATAAGATATACCCTTTTACAGAGGAGCAACATTCATGTCAAAAAACAGAATACTTGTTGTAGAAGATGATACATATATAGCGGAAAATATCGGCATTAACCTTGATATGTCGGGTTACGATTATACAATCATGAATGACGGCCTTTGTGCAGCAGAGCATCTTAAAAGCGATCATTCCTACGATCTGGCCCTTCTGGATATCATGCTTCCGGGCATGGACGGCTTTGCACTTATGGAATATATGCAAAAATACAATATCCCCGCCCTGTATCTCACGGCAAAAACGGATCTTCCCTCTCGGATCAAAGGGCTCAAAGGCGGCGCGGAGGATTATATCATAAAGCCATTTGAAATGCTGGAGCTGCTTGTGCGCATAGAAAAGATACTTGAGCGCACAGGAAAGCTTGGTAAGATACTGCGATATCGGGACATTACCATAGATACCGAAAAACGCACCGTAACAAAATGCGGCGAGGTTGTGGCATTACAGCCGCTGGAATTTGACCTGTTTGCTATGCTTGTAAGGTTCAAAAACTGTACCCTCTCCCGTGAGCGGCTGCTAAACGAAATATGGGGCATCGAGTATTTGGGAGTGCGCACGGTAGACACTCACATTGCCATGTTAAGAAAGAAACTCGGACTGGAAAGCGGTATCGTCGCCGTGACAAAGATTGGGTATCGGCTGGAGGATTAGCCATGAAGATCAAAACGAAGATGACTGTTTTTGCTGTGCTGCTCGTCATTGTTGCCGTAGCTGTATGCTGTGCGCTGATAGTGGCCTTTACATGGGATATGACGCTTTCGCAAGCTGTAACAACCGCACTTTCGGATTTTGAGCAATTTTGCGGTTCGTTTCCACAGGCTTATGATCAGGATATTTCCGAAGAACAGATCGCTTTTCGCAGCTATGTCCTGTATAGATTCCATGCCGCCCCCGGATCGAATGAGTTTACGCTTTATGAAAACGGAGAATATCTCTCGAACAACACCGGGTTTGCGCCGGAAACCCTGCTTAAAAACAGCTCCTCTGCGTCTTTGGACGAAACGGTTCAATATAGGAATGTTAACATAAACGGCACAAGCTATCTGATTTTGGGCAGGGTTATGGAACTGGGGGCAAGAGAATATTCTGTCTGTCTTGTGAGAGACATTTCCGAGTTAACGGCAAGCGTTACATCATTGGCTGTAAGGTGTATTATCACAAGCACGGCTATTATTGTAATTGCCGCATTGCTTATGCGGCTTATCATATCAAGGTCATTAAAGCCCGTAAAAAAGCTGAAGGAGGGTGCATCAGCGCTGGCGCACGGCAATTATGAAAACCGCATAGAGTTAACGGGTAAAGATGAGCTTGCCGAGCTTGCCGCCGACTTTAACAGCATGGCGGACGCAGTCGAGACAAATATTGCCGCACTACATGATAAATCTATTCAGCTTTGTGAAAAATCCGAGCGTCAACAGATGTTTATCAACGATCTTTCCCACGAAATGAAAACCCCCGTTACCTCCATTCTGCTGAATGCGGAAATGCTGCTCGGCAGAAAAGTTGCACCCGATGTGTTCCAAAAAGCGCTGGAACGAATATATGACCAGGGGAAATGGCTGGAACGCTTAAGTCAGAAGCTGATGACGCTTATCATGCTGCAAGGCGAAATCGCTTTGCGGGAGGAAAGCGTAGCGAAGCTGCTTTTAGCGGTAAAAGCTTCAACCGAAGACTTCTTGCAGGAGAAAAATATTAAGCTTATTATAAAATGCAGTATGAACACGCTGCCCATGGATTTTGACCTTATGATTTCGGCGCTTGTCAATCTTGTGGAAAATGCCAGACGGGCAAGCAGTCCGGGAGAAAGCATTTTGCTTTTCGCACATAATAACAGCATAGAAGTCATCGACCACGGCAAGGGTATTCCAAAGGAAGAGATTCCCCGTATCACCGAACCGTTCTATATGGTTGACCGCTCCCGCAGCAAGCTCAGCGGCGGCAGCGGCCTTGGCATGGCGCTGGTGAAGAAAATCGCAGAGGCGCACAGCGCAGAACTCGTAATAGAAAGCGCCGAAAATGCAGGAACTACCATGCGGCTGATTTTTCAAAAACGAAAATGATAACAAAAGGATAACCGTTTCTAAACCATTTTGACTGTAAAGTATGACACAATACCCTTATCATGAGAAAGGGGAAAAACAATGAAAAAAATATTTGTAATATTGCTTGCCGCTATCACGGCGCTTTCCCTCGCGGCCTGTCAAAAAACGCCGGATGATGTGGTCGTCGTGAAAAAGGACACGGAGCGGTTGGTGGAGCAGGCTGCTAAGCCCGAGAACGGACAGACGCTGAACGATCTGGCTATTCCGGAGAGCAACTACATCTTTAACAGCGAAATGGAGGATGGAAGGCTGCGCATTCATGTGGACGCTGAAGTCCACAAACCCGATGTCGGCGGTATGCCTATACGAAAAGCTGCCATGTCTGTCTTTACGCAGGAGCAAGTGACGGGGATATTCAATTATCTTTTCCCCGATGAAAAACCTCTCGACCAAGGGCACGCCAGTGAAACCAAGGCTGATATTGAAAAGCAGATACTTGCTCTCAGGCAGAAACTGGAAGATAAGAGCTATTTGAACAACGACCAAACCGAAGAGGAGATACTTGCTTTGATTGCCGCGGCGGAGGAACGGTATAAGACGGCGCCGGAAATACTTTCTGCACCCGCTTTTTCCGATGGTACGATGGTTTTGCGCGAAACGCAGGCGACCGACCCTGACAGCGGCATGGACATTGCGGGTACCTCTGCTCACTTCTATCTACTGAGTGCTGCCACCGAGGACGGGAGCCGGGGCATCAGTATTGCAACAGCGATTTCTACAGCTTTGAAAGACTTAGAAGAAGCCAACGGCAAAAATGGAGTGTTATCTTACTGGGATAATTCCTCCCCTGAATATACGACGAAAGGAATGCTTCGCACAGATGGAAGCTCGCTTCCAGAAGCGGCACAAGGAAAGCTAACAATTTCTTATGAGAAAGCAAAGAAGATGTGCGACGGTTTTTTTACTGCCGCCGGAATGAGCGGTGACTTCCGTGCGAGCGCATCGTTCATCGTAGACGATAAAGGCACAGGACTTGTCGATGGAAAATGGGAAAACGGAGTGTACATTGAAGGTTCAAAGAATCCCGCACAAAACTACGCTTGGCAATTCTACTATGCAAGAACGGCGGAAGACATTCCACTCGTGACAAACACGATCAACGGTGGAAATAATAGCAGCGAGTTTCAGATCGGCTGGAATTACGAATATATCTGTTTCACCGTGGATAACAACGGTTTTGCATCAATACAATGGATGTCTCCTATCGCCGTTGGCGAGGTCGTACAGGAAAACACAGTGCTAAAGAGTTTTCCCGAAATAATGGACGTCTTTGAGAAGATAGTAAGGATACAATACGAATCAATGCTTGATACACGGTATCCCGATGGGAAAATCGAGATTAATGTGGATGACATCGAGCTATGTTTGATGCGTGTTCGGGAGCCAAACGGCGATGGGACAACGGGGTTGCTGGTTCCCACATGGGTATTCTACGGACATAACATAGCAACAGATAAGGTCGGGGAACAGTCATTTGATTTTTCGGGTGGCATTGCCAACAGATGGCCGGAAGCTCCCATTGTGTTGTTTGCAATCAACGCCATCGACGGCAGCGTCATCGATTTGTCAAAGGGCTACTAAGAAAGAGGGTGCACATATGAAAAAACATATTGCTATACTGCTTATAATCGTAACGATGCTTTCCCTCGCGGCCTGCCGGGAAACGCCGGATGATGTGGTCGTCGTGAAAAAGGACACGGAGCGGTTGGTAGAACAGGTGCGTGAAAACAGCAGTGAAGAAGAGCAGGATGCAGCTGCTGTAAATACGCTTGCTGAAAAGCTGGGCGTACCGGACAGGTTTTTTGCCGAAAACGTGTATTCGGACACGTTCAGTATGAAAGCGGATGCAGAAATCGTGCTGCCTGCTGCTGAAAAACTTCCCACCGTTCGGGTAATCCCGGCAGACTTTTCGCAGGATACGGTAGATCGTCTGTATGACTATCTTGTGGGAGATACCGTGATGTACGAAATGTCGCCTCTGCGAACAAAGGCCGATATTGAAGCAGATCTTATAGACTGGAAAAAGACGCTTTCCGATCCTGCTGCTTCATCGGAGCAAAAAGCGCAGGCAGAGCAAGAAATAGAAGCGCTTTCGAAGCAGTATGAAAATGCGCCCGAAACCATTGAGTACGAAAAAGGCAGCTCTGCGATACGAGAACTGGAATCCCGTGATTATTCTTCGGGTGAATTGCAATACACCTACATGGGGGTAAAACTTACCGAGGAGCCCGGGCATATGGATACAAGCGGGAAGTATTTTGAAGTACATCAAAACAATACCGGCGACGAGATCATAAAGACGGAAAACGTAGGCGGATTCAGCGTCGTAGACACCGCTTCGAGAGGCGCTCGCTTTTTTTACACGAACACCGCCATTCTTGAGAGCGCGCTGGGCGGAACAGGCGGACGCACCTTTGAGGTGGGAGAAATCACGCAGGAGAAGTGGGAAAATGCGGGCTACGAATTTACCGGTATATCCCCCGATGAAGCTGTTCAAAAAGTCAATCAGTTGCTTGCGGCAATCGGTGCGGAGAATATGGCTGTCGCAACTGTGGAAATGTCTCTTCAAACTACATATGACGCAAGCTACAATATAAACGATGATTCCTTTGAAACATATCAGACGCAGCAAGAGGAAATTTTAAGCGGAAAGCACAACGATAAAATCACAGGCATCACCTATAGGGTGTACTGCGAACGGAAGGTAAACGGTGTGAATGTTACCAGCGATACATTCTCCAGCTATCTGGACGACGCGTACGGAAAGCAGTGGTATTATGAAGATTTTACTGTTGACGTCTGTAAAGACGGGATATATTCCGTACGATGGGATTCTCCCTACGAGGTTACCGAAACGATTGCTCAGGACACGGAGATCCTTCCTTTCAGCGAGGTGGGAAAAATCATCAACCAGATGTTCCGCGCAAACCACGATCCCGGCCCGAAAAGCACCGCGCTTCTTGAGTATGAGGTGGATAAAATTGTTTTGTCACTGCGCCGAATCGCGGAGCCGGGCGGTGTGGAAAGCGGACTTCTTATCCCTGTGTGGGATGTTTACGGCGAAGCCTGGGTCACCTATCCGGGAGAGCCAAAAATGTCGGGGAACGGCGATGTTTCCCTGCTTACAATCAACGCCATCGACGGCAGCATTATTGACCTGGATAAAGGATATTAAGGCTATAACAGCGATTTTTCCGGGCGCAGGAAACCTCTGCGCCCTTCTTTTTTATGTTTAGCCCATATCTTTGACGCCAAATGCCGCCTGCTATATGCTTAAAACAGCGGTATTTTTTACCGTTAATATTTCGATAACCTTTTTGTGATTCAGAAATGCTAAAATATAAACAGGTATACCCAAACGGAGGAATCAGCCAATGGCAGCGAACAGAATATTAGTCGTCGAAGACGACGCGGCTCTTGCGGACGGCATCGCCGTCAACCTGCAATATGTGGGCTATGAATACATGATATTTGACGACGGCAAAAACGCGGCAGATTATCTTGAAAACGATCATTCTTTTGATCTCGCCCTTCTTGACATCATGCTCCCCGGCATCGACGGGTTTGAGCTTTTTTCCTATATGGAAAAGTATAATATTCCCGTGATATATATGACGGCGAAGACGGATTCCGCCTCGGAGATAAAAGGACTTCGGGACGGCGCGGAGGATTATCTTACAAAACCATTTGACGTGGTAACGTTGCTGGTGCGAATGGAAAAAGTGCTTGCGCGCACGGGAAAGCTCAATCGGGTGCTCCGCTTTTTCGATTACACCATAGACACCGAAAACCGCACCGTAACGCACCTGGGGAAGGAAATCGCCCTAAAGCCTTTGGAATTTGATGTACTCGTCATGCTGGTGCGCAACAAAAACCGCACCGTTCCCCGCGAGCGGCTGTTAAATGAAATATGGGGCGTGGATTTTTTCGGCGGACCGCGCACCGTAGATGTGCATATCGCAAATATCCGAAGAAAACTCGGCCTTACGGATGAAATCAAGACGATATCCAAAACGGGATACCGATTGGAGGAACACTGACATGAAGCTATGGCAGAAAATTTCCCTCGTCTGTATCTGCATTCTTATCGGTATCGTCACGGTCTGCTGCACGCTTCTGTTGATCCAATCGAAAAACAGCGTTCTGAATCTGACGGTAAAGCAAGCTGAGGAGAAGCAGCGGGCGCTTGAAACCTCGTTTTCCCAGATGTTCTCCTATTACGGTGACAAGAATGATTCGCCCGTTACGGAATATTCCCTCGCCGTCTACTGCTTTTCTCAATTCGCGGACAACACTTCCGTTTTCATCATGGACGGCGAAACGGTCTATTCCAACATAAACCTCCTGCCCGAAACCATATTACCGGTCACAAGTCATGAGCAGCAAACCTATCTTGGCGAAACAGACGGACGCCATATTCTGATCGTGGGAAGCAGTACGATTGCAAACGACAAGGAAGCTATGATATATGTTGTGGAGGATGTGTCCTCCATTTATAACGATATCACCCGGATGGCATGGCGCTTTATCGCCATCTGCGCGACGGGCACCCTTGCGGGCGCCATTCTTATCATTCTGCTGGTGCGTAAAGCCACCAAGCCCCTCCATGTTCTTTCCGAAACGACAAAACGCATATCGGGCGGCGAATACGCCCGGCGGGCAGAGATTGCCTCACATGATGAAATCGGCTTCCTTGCAGCAGACTTTAACGCCATGGCGGACGCCATTGAAACGCACATTGCAGAGCTGACCGAAACGGCAGAACGGCAGCGGCTCTTTATCGGTGGCGTCACGCATGAGTTCAAAACGCCGCTTGCCACGATGCTGATCCATTCGGATACGCTTTTGAATGCCAACGTGAACCACCAGCAGATGGACATTTCGCTCAGACACATAAACAATCAATGCCGATGGCTGGAACGTATGACGCAAAAGCTGTTGTGGCTTATCACCTTAAAAGAAGATATAAGACTGTGTGAAACGAATGTATCCGGGCTTTTCGACTCTGTTGCACAAAGTACGAAAGGCACAATGCAAAAGCGCATGACTCCCCTCAAAATCGAGTGCGAAACGGATACTATTGTTATGGACGCAGACCTCATGCGATCCGCTCTTATAAACCTTGTAGATAATGCCTCCAAAGCCTCTGATGCGGGGCAGGCGGTTATCCTTAGGGCCTACGGTCGTACCATCGAGGTTTGTGACAGCGGCAAAGGCATTCCCAAAAATGAAATTGCCCGTGTTACCGAACCGTTCTATATGATAGACCCGTCCCGCAACAAGAAAAAAGGCGGAAGTGGTCTGGGGCTTGCCCTTGTTTGTGAGATTGTCCGGGCGCACGGCGCAGTATTATCCATCGAGAGTGAAGTCGGCAAGGGAACCGTGGTAAAAATAAATTTTCCCGAAAACAATTTGAAAACAACTTGATAACCAAATTATTTGCGGCAGCTTTCATAATGGTGGTAAAAATGGGAAAGCGAGGTTTTCGGATGAAAAAGATAATTTGCATATTACTTGCGGCATTCATTGCACTTATGGTATTGTCCGGATGTCAGAAGACGCCGGAGAATCCGCTTGTAGTAGAAAAAAACATGGAGAATATGCTGGAAAAAGCAGATGCCAATGAGGAAAATATCAAATTGGAGGAACAAGTCGGAACCGTTCGCCGGGTAACAAAGACCATTGATGCCCCAGCGGGAAACGCCTCCTGCGATATCAATGCCGACGTCGTCATTCCTAATAGTGACAGCATTACAATCATGAAGGTCGGCAGAAGCTCTTTCACTCAAGATATGACGGATAAGATCATAGATACGCTTATGCACGGGCAGATGTATGAGGCGACGGAACAATGCATAAATTCCAAGGGTGGTTACGCTTCCCTGATACTGGCCGAAAAAAACATGATAGCCGAAATGAAGCAGATTATGAACTCAACGGAGGACGAGGAAATAAAAGCTCAATATGCGGAGAATATCGAAAACATAACGAAGGCTATAAACGATTTGGAAAAAGAGCAGGCTGAAGCGCCGGATGAACCCGTTCCTACAGACGGTACGCTTATTGTTCCCGAGGAAAAAAACACGGCGGTTTCATCCCAGCTTTTTGCAATGACGTTGGCAGACGACTGCTATGAAACACTTACTGTAAGAAATTGGCAGGACAACACAAATAACTATGTGATCTACGTGCGGGAAGCCAACGGAAATCGCCCTGTTGGGCAGGAAATTGGAACCTACTATACAGCAGAAGAAATACAGGCGGGTGGAACAGACGTCGATGATGTGGACGATTTCATGTCTGTTCCGGATGTGAGTATCTCTGCGGCGGAAGCTGCCGCGAAAGCGGATCTTCTGCTTAACGCCCTTGATATTGACCAGGTTGGTTTAATACAAGCGGAAAAAGTATATGGCGGTGGCGATGCCGATAATGATCTGCGTTGTCTCTATCGTCTCTCCTATTCCAGAGCCGTAAACGATATAAATGAAACATGGACATTGAACAGCGGCGCATCATTTGATACCGATGACAATGGAGATATGAAAACAACCGTTCCCCCTTGGGCATACGAGAGAATTATGATTTATGTTGACGCGAAGGGAATCGCCGGATTTTATTGGATGTCTCCCTACGCGATCCTTGATACAGAGGTAGAAAACGCCAAAGTGCTGCCCTTGGATGAGGCATTAAAGGTATTTGAGAAAATGATATTTGTCAAACACGCAGGCTTAACCAGCTCTGATGAAAATGAGATGAACATAACATTTCATATTACACGTATTGAGCTTGGACTTGCCCGCATCAATTACAAGGACGACTATAACAGCGCATTACTCGTTCCGGCATGGGATTTCTTCGGGTATATCACTACCAATGGCGAAATATCCGAAGAAGAAAAGCTGCTTGCAAACAAAAACAGCTTTCTCACCATCAACGCCGTAGACGGCAGTATCATTGATAGACATTTGGGATATTAGTCAATTACGAGAAAGCGAGAGTTTCATATGAAAAAGACAATTTGCATATTGCTTGCTGCGCTTACGGCGCTTACGGTATTGTCCGGGTGCCGAAAAACGCCGGAAAGCCCTCCTGTGGTGGAGAAAAAGATGGAAAATATGCTGGAAAAAGCGCAGGAAACAGAACATTCAGAAAAAGATAATTTATCTTTGAAAGAAAAAACGCAGATATCTATTGAAGAGTTAGCGTTTGAAGAAACTGATGAAAATGTTACAATTTCCGTACATGCGGCCGTACAGGTGCCGGATGGAAATGAAATGAGTATTATCCGTGTGACACCCGGCGATTTTACACAGGATCAAATCACGGCTTTATGGAATGAGCTGATCGGTCAAAAAGAAATGCTAAAAGAGCAGAATCAGCTGACCAAAGCAGAAATCGAAAATGAAATTCTATTTCACAAAGAAAAAATCAACAAAGCAGAAAGTGAAGAAGAAAAATCCTATCATGAAGAGCAGCTTACTTATTACACCGATTTATATAACACAGCACCCGAATCCATTGTTCCCGAACCGGCAGACGGAAATTTGGAAAGCTTCGATAACGGCAGCGGAACAGCTTATACGGGTATTCGCACCGTCAGTGCAGATGGAAGAATCCGGTTCTCAGCCGAAAATTCCTATCAAGGGAAAGACGGAATCCGGCATGACGCAACATTTTATTATTCCAGGTCTTACGAAAATAAGACGGAGATCATAGACAGACAGCCGGAGATAGAAACCATTGAGGTATCCATAGATGATAAAACGGTTCCGAAAGAGGCTCTTGGGCTTAGGCTCTCTCCCATCGAAGCGGCGGAACAAATCAACGCTTTTTTTGAAACGGTCAATCTTCCTTTTGCCGCATCAGAAATGATGCTGAAAAATGATAAAGACAACAACACATGGAAATATACTGCTTTCTGTACACGATTAGCAGGGGATATTCCGTCAGCATTTATTTTAGGGGAGTCTTACTATGAACAGCAGGATGGAAGCAACAGCTATATGGAGTCATGGAATTATGAAACCGTGACCATATCCGTGGATGACAGCGGCATACAGGGCATCTCGTGGGAATATCCTGTTGAAATGATTGAGAAGGTTGTTGATGATAGTTCGCTTTTACCCTTTTCTGATATTCAGAATATTTTCAGGAAAATGATGTTTGTTACCTATAAGTTTCAAGCGCGCGATATAGATGCTCTTATTCTTGATGTTACAGATATTCGATTGGAAAGTCTGCGCATTATAGAACAAAACGCGAATGAACGACAGGGGCTGCTCGTTCCGGTATGGAATTTTTACGGAACGCGAAGCCGTCAGTATGGTGACGAGGAAGATACCACAAGCAAAATGATATTGCTCTCAGTCAACGCTATTGACGGCACGATCATTGACATAAGCAAAGGGTATTAAGCAACAAAACTATTTAGGACGTAGAAAACCTCTGCGTCCTTTTTGTATGCGCAGGACATCATAAATTACAATTCGCTTACAATCCGATGCAGACTTGCTTACATGGTGTATAATAAAATTATGGACGGAGGTGTTAATTTCTATGGCAAGAAACAGGATACTGGTCGTGGAAGATGACGAAGCGATCTCCCGTGTTATCATAAAAAATCTGATTTCTACGGGTTATGCAGCTACCCCCATCTATGACGGAAAAGAAGCAGCCGAGCTTTTAGAGCTCGATGCAGATTTTGACCTCGCTCTTTTGGATATTATGCTGCCCGGCATAGACGGCTTTGCGCTAATGGGATATATGAAGCACCATGACATCCCGGTGATCTACCTTACGGCGAAGTCTGATATCGACTCAAAAATACAGGGGTTGCGGGATGGTGCAGAGGATTATATTGTCAAGCCTTTTGAGATACTGGAACTGCTTGTTCGTATTGAAAAGGTACTGGAACGCACGGGGAAAATGCAACAGGTACTCGATGTGGCGGACCTTACCATCAACCTTATGGAACGTTCGGTGCGTAAAAACGGCAAGGAAATCCTGTTAAAACCCATGGAATATGATCTCTTAGTCATGCTTGCAAAAAATAAGAACATTGCTCTCTCTCGCGAAAGGCTGCTCCACGGCGTATGGGGCGTAGATTATGTGGGCGAAACAAGAACGGTGGATGTTCATATCGGACAGCTCAGGCGAAAGCTGGGGCTGGAAAACCACATCAAGACGATTTCCAAAATGGGCTATCGCCTGGAGGATCAGCCATGAAGCTATGGCTAAAGGTATCCATTGTGTCGGTCATTATGGTCACGGCAGCGCTTAGTATTTTGAGCCTGCTGATACTCATCGGCGCAGGGAAAAGCAATCTGGATTACGCGATACAGAGCGCTGTATCCACGTATACCGCCAACGCCGTATATTTTGAAAAGGCTATGCAGGACGGCGCAGATGAAACGATCAGCGCCACTACCCAACGCAGTCTTGCCCGCTATTATGTGTCCTCCCTTGCCGATCCGAATATCATTTTAACCGCAGCAGACGACGTCATTTATAATACCACTTCCATAGATCCCGCTTTGTATCTGCCTTTGAAAACGCAGGAAAAACAGTATATTGTTACGGATATTGGTGAGAAAAGTATGCTTATAGTGGGCAATAACATATCCGTCCGCGGCGTCGATTACAGCTTTTACCGGATAACAGACGTCACCTCAATTTATACAGAGCTTTTAGCGCTTTCCTATCGCTTTTCATGGATTTCTCTCCTGGTGATCCTCAGTACCGCCGCCTTGATCACCCTGCTGGTACGAACGATTCTCAGTCCCATACAAAGGTTAAAGGAAAACACCTCTCTCATCGCCGCCGGCGTCTATGACAAGCGTATTGCCGTTGCAGAGCCGGACGAGATAGGCTCTCTTGCCATGGACTTCAATGCGATGGCGCAGGCGGTGGAAACCCGGGTGGAAGAGCTGAAAGAGGAGGCGGAGCGCCGCACTTTATTCATGTCCGCCCTGACCCATGAGTTGAAAACCCCCATGACTTCCATTAAAGGCAACGCCGAAACCCTGCTTATGACGAAAATGGATGAGGAAGAACGGGAAGCGGCGCTCTTGCAGATCAATGCGGATTGCACACGGGTGGAGCGGCTTTCCTACAAGCTCATGCAGCTTTTGGTATTGAAGCGCTCCAGTGATATTGAACCAAAGAAGCAAAAGGTATCCGAACTGCTCGACATGGTATATGACGCGGCAAAGGAACAGGTAAGGCAGCGAGGGCTTTTTCTGAATATCGAAAACCACATGGAACTGCTGAAAATGGACAAAGATCTCCTTTGCGAACTGCTCTTGAATCTTATTGACAACGCGGGAAAGGCCTCGCCCAGAGGAAGCACGATTACGCTTCTGGCCAAGGACCATATACTTTCTGTTTCCGATCCCGGGCACGGCATCCCTGCCCGGGAACTGCATCGCCTGACGGAACCATTCTACATGGTGGATAAAGCGCGTTCCCGCAAACAGGGCGGCATGGGTCTTGGGCTTGCGCTTGCACAGGAGATCGCTCGCCTGCACGGGGCGCATCTTGCGTTTGAAAGCGAAGTAGGCAAAGGCACTACGGTAAAGGTGGTATTTGAAAATGAAAAAGAAGCTGAAAAATAAGTGGAACCTGTTATATCTCCTTTTGGCTGTACTGATCGCCTTTTCGCTTTTTGCCGTGCCAAATATCGCAAAGAGCGTACTGGACGGCACCAAAAATCAAATTGTCACCATCGCCGAGCAAGAACCGTAGTTTTGAAAAAATTACAATTTGCTTACGATCTGTTGCATACTTGATGCATATGGAACGTGTATGCTTGCTTCAAAAAGAAAGCGAGGTACCATGAATACAAAATGAAAAAAGCAATTTCTATTATGGCTGCTATACTTGTAACCGCCATACTCATTACAGGTTGCCAATCCACGCCCGAGCAGCCAGTCGTGATTCAAAAAGATATGGAACAAATGCTGGAAAAGGCGCAGGATGACGAAAGCGGCACAAAAGTATCTGAGCTTGAAGCTCCGAAACAGGAACATTATACTTTTTCTACCTCGGCAGCAGATGGCAGGCTCACGATTGATGTGGATGCGCCTGTCATCATACCGGGTGGCGCACTTCCTACTGTAAAAGTAGGCGAAGGCAGCTTTACCCAGGAACAGGTTACGGGATTTTTCAACTATATTTTTCCCAATGGCGGCGCTTATTCTTATGGTTTCGGGGAACAAGTGTTGACCAAAGCGCAGATAGAGGAATTGATACTCACCTATAAGCAGTATATTGCCGATGGCACTGTCAGCGAAAATACGTTGTACACGGAAGAGGAATTGCTGGAGGAGATTGCCTCTCTTGAAAAGCAGTATGCCGTTGCCCCCGAGACGGCAAAGGAAAACCCTTTAAGCGACGGCACCATGCAGCGACGCACGACCACCTACGGCTATGTGGATGCAAATGGCAAACAGGCGTATCGGGAGGTGGCGGTAAACCAACTGGGAGCCACCGACAGCAAAATGATGTTCAACGTGATGGTGCCGGTGGAGATGGGAACGGACTGCCAAGCATACCTCATTATAAACCGGACGGGCGACGACTATATTCCCGTCAACTTCACAGGAAGCAACGCCCAAAAGGTGAGCGAGGAAGATGCCTCTGCCGCCGAGGGGAAATTGGAAATGTCCTATGGTGACGCCAAAGCGTTGTGCGACGGCTTCTTTGCATCTGGCGGCATCACAGACGTCACGCTGGACAGCGCCTATGTGATAGACGATGAAACCAGATTCGGCCCCGACGGACAGCCCCACCCGGCGGAACGATATGCCTACCGGTTTGAGTATGTCCGTACGGTGGAGGGTGTGCCCGTTGCCAACACCTCGGCAGTGCCTCCCGATAACAGCCCTGCCTTGCTCTGGGAGAACGAGAGCATACAGATCACGATAGAGGATGACGGGTTCGAAAGCATATCCTGGCACTCTGTCACACAGCCCGGAGAGATCATAATGGCGGATACCGGCGTTATGCCTTTTAACGAAGTACAAAAAATCTTCGAAAAAATAATCCTGATCAGTTACGAAGGTTCGGAAGAACTTGTGGGGCGCGACGATACCACCATTCACATCACCATCGATGAAATCGCGCTTTCTCTCGTGCGTGTAAGGGAGCAAAACGCAGATGGCAGAAACGGCGTATATGTTCCCACATGGGTATTTTACGGCAGCGAACAGCAAGTCAATGACATTGGTGTTTGGTACGCCAATTCTGTCGACAAGCCCACAAAATATCCCGTGCTGGCAATCAACGCGATCGATGGCAGCGTGATCGACCTTTCTAAGGGATACTGAAAAACCCATATTTTTAAGGCGCGGAACTGTTCCGCGCCTTTTTTGATAAAGAAGCATCAAATTACAATCTGCTTACAATCTGTTGAATACTTGATGCACACAGGGTAGGTATCATAAACGTAAAGCAGCTTTGCGCAGCGGTTTTCTCTGAAATCCCTGCGCGATAACAAAACGATAATACTTTGAAAACGACTTTTGAAAAGAAGAGCTTTAGAATAGAAAATAAGCTGATATTGTAAAGGAAAGGAGGAGGAGGTCATGCAAAAAGCAATTACGGGAGCCATCAAGCAGGCCGTATCCGGCAAGGCTATGTATATCGGAATATTGGCGGCAGCTATTATCCTTCTCCTTTCCTCGGTGCAGGATGTGCTGGAGGCATTTCGTTCAGAGGAGCTTTTACAAAACGGCTTTCACCATACTTTCCTCATGAACGCCCTCACCTCCGACGCCATGACGCTGGCGCTTCCCATCATCGCGGCGCTGCCTTTTACCACCTCGTTTATTGACGATATGAAAAGCGGCTTTGTAAAGGAATACCTGCCCCGCACGACAAAAAGCGGCTATCTTCTGGGAAAAATCTTCGGCAGCCTCATCTCGGGCGGACTTGTGGTCTCCCTCGGCGTGCTGCTGGGGTATGTGGTTGCCGCGCTTGTTTTCTCCCCCATGGAAGCGGCAATAGAGCCCGGCGCGGCTTCCCAGCCCTATTTTGAAGAGCTGATGGGCAAGGTCCTTTTGTTCTTCTGCTCCGGCGCGTTCTGGTCGCTTGTGGGGCTTACCTTTGCCACGCTCACGAACAGCAAGTATATGGCATATGCTTCGCCGTTTGTGCTTTACTATGTACTCATCATTCTCTATGAACGGTATTTTGATACGCTTTATGTCCTCTATCCAAAAGAGTGGACGAATCCCTCGGAGTTTTGGATGTGGGGCAACACGGGCGTAGTGCTACTGATTTTGGAGCTAATCATTATATTTAGCCTGCTATTCTCCCATGCGGCCAAAAGGAGGCTTAGCCAGATATGAAAATCAAACAGGTACTATCTGTTATGTTATATAACTTCCGGGGCTGGCATAAAAACCCCCGCATCATGATCACATTTTGCCTTGCCTTTATTCTGTGTTTTTTGCTGTCCGACAAGGCAGTGCAGTTTGCGCGGGAATATGAAACGACGATGCAGATTGTGGAAGCCTTTGTATGGACGTTCGGGGACGCAAACTCCATACTGTTATCCTCCTTGTTGCTGCTCCTGCTCTTTGCGGATATGCCGTTCATATCCAGCGGCACTCCCTTTTACCTTATGCGCATAGACCGCAAGACTTGGATCGCAGGACAGGCAGTATATATCATCGTGGCGACTTCCATCTACCTTGTCTTTATCCTCATCTCCACCTCCCTCGTCTGCATGACGCAGAGCTTTGTGGGCGATATGTGGAGCGAAACGGCAGCAATCCTTGGCTACTCGGGCGCGGGGCAAGTGGTGGCGCTTCCCGCTCTTGTGAAAACCCTTGAAATGAGCACGCCTTATACCTGCATGGGAACGATCTTTCTGCTCATGCTGCTCTACACCCTGCTCATGGTGTTCATCATGCTGCTGTTCAATCTGAAAAAAGGGCAGCTCGGCGGCGTGATCGGCATGTTTGCGTTCAGTCTGTACGGATTTCTGTTGAATCCGCAGACCATACAAGCCATATTCCAGCTCCCGGATGAACTTATGTACAAGGCAAATGTGGCTGTCGGGTGGTTATCCCCCTTGAACCATGCCACCTATCATATGCACAACTTCGGTTATGATTTGCTGCCGCGACTGTGGCAGACCTACCTTATCTTCGGAATACTCATCGCCCTGTGCTTCTTCTTGTCGCTCCGGGCGGTACGGAAATACAACTTTAATTTTGTCGGAACGGAGGGCTGATTATGGGAAACGAAAACACAGTCATCAGCGTTCAGAATGTGTCTAAAGACTTCGAACAGGAGTGCGTATTGAAGAACGTGTCCCGCGACTTTGAAAGAGGAAAGATTCACGGCATTGTGGGCAACAACGGTAGCGGCAAGACGGTACTGATGAAATGTATTTGCGGGTTTCTCCTGCCCACCGAGGGAACGGTGATCGTTAACGGTAAGCGCGTAGGAAAAGATTTGGACTTTCCCGCCGACCTCGGCATCATCATCGAAACGCCGGGATTCCTTCCCGCTGTGACGGGCATCAAGAATCTTGAAATACTGGCGTCGCTCAATAAGAAGATCGGACTTTCCGAAATAGCAGATGCCATTCGCCGTGTCGGGCTGGACCCGCACATGAAAAAGCCCGTGGGCAAATACTCCCTCGGGATGCGGCAGCGATTGGGAATCGCACAGGCGATCATGGAAGATCCCTCGCTCTTAATACTGGACGAACCCTTAAACGGGCTGGATAAGCACGGCGTAACCGAAATGCGAAAGCTCATAAAGGGACTCAAAAGCGACGGCAAGACGATACTGCTTGCCAGCCATAATCAAGGCGACATAGATGAACTTTGCGATACCGTGTGCGAGATGGATGCGGGCAATATGACCATGATACGGGAGGAATAAACCATGAAAAGAAAATACTTCATACTACTGTTTACCATACTACTTACATTGGCGATACCGCTTACGGCTTTTGCCGAGGAAACACTTACTCCGGTTTCGACGCCATACTTTTCGCCCGTGTCATCGCCGTCGGATACACCGTCTCCCACGACTTCGCCAACCGACACACCCGAGCCTGTCATCTCTGCCGGACAGCTTACCATAGACAGCAAGAACCTGTATCCCGGCATGAATAAAACCTATGAAAACGGCTATATCCCTATCGTAAAGGACGGGAAGGTGTCTGTCGTGTTGCCTCTGATTGGAAAAACACAGGACGGGAAAGTAACCCTCGGTGCAGATCTCGGGCAGACGGCGGACAGTCCCTTTGTGTTCGGCAATTACGCCCAGACGAGGGAAGGCGGCGAACCGTATTTGTTTACACTTTCCATTCCTCTTGCAGCTGGGAGAAGCAACGGCACGTATCCTGTTACGCTGAACGCCTCTTATCTTGACGCAAAGGGATCGTTTATGACACAAACCTTTATCATTTATGTCACTATTGCGGACGGCAAAAATCCAATCAATACAGAGGATGAAGAACCTGTCGACCCAAATGCAGCGCAGAATACTACGCCCGTAAAGGAAACGGTGGATAAACCGGAGCTCTTTATCAGCTCCTGTGAAATAGCCCCCGCCAGTGTCGGAGGCAATGAGGAGTTTGAAGTGACGCTCACAGTAGAAAATATTGGGACGCTTCGGGCAAGAAGCGTGCGGCTGACCTATGGAAGCACATCTTCCGGAGGTGATGAATCAGCCGCGGCAAGCAGTATCGTTCCCGTAGCAACCAATAACGCCATTCATCTTGAGAATATTGCAGACGGAAAAAGCGAGACGGCTTCTTTTAAGCTGAAAACAACGGCAGACACCACATCGGGCAACCAACCCTTCAGCGTAACCCTTGACTATACGGACGCATATGGCGGCGTGTATACCTCTTCCCGAACATTTCTCATTGCCGTTACCCAGCCGGCTGATTTTACATATGACGATATCCTCACTGTTATACCTCAGAGCATTACCGCAGGAGAATCCTTTACACTACCTGCAAATGTCTACAATACGGGGAAAAGCACACTGAAAAATGTGATGATTGAAGTCACGGGAGAGGGACTTTTCCCCAAAGCCGCCGCATTTTTAGGAGACATTGTACCAGGTGGAACGGGAAACGGCGAAATCTCCGTGTTTGTCGGCCAGGTAAACGGCGGATATGGACAAACAAATGGGCTTTATACGATTACTTACATGAACGAAGCCGGAGAAGAACAAAAACAGGAAATTGAATTTTCTATCGAGATCAAGGAAATGGTGCTTGAAACAGACGGAGAACCAACGGATGAAACACAGGAACCCGCTTTTCGGTGGTGGGTGACCATCCTTGTAGGCTTTGCCATTATCGCTGTGATTGTCGCTGTAGTAGTTGTCACAAAAGTACTCCGCAATTCAAAAATGAAATGAAGATGGAAGAAAAAGAATTGAGACCAAAGTTAAAAGAGATTATTGCCCTTCTTGAGGAGAGAGGTTATGATTCAAAGAAGCAGATTCACGCTTATTTGATGACTGGTGACGTTACCTACATTACCCGTTACGGTGGCGCAAGGGAAAAAATAAAACAGGTGGATAAAAAAGATCTGATGGATTATCTGGATGTTATCCTATTAAATTTGTAGAGTCTTAATTTTTTCATTCTCGCAGGATGATCCTTAGGATCGTTCATGTATTTTCAAGTAATGCGCGCGTTGCAGCAATAATTACTTTTAATTGATGCTGATTGCAACGTGAAAGCAGGACAGAAAGATTGGCTCGTATTTTCTCTTCGTCAGAAATATTTCTTTCGGGATAGATGAGTTGATTCGCATCAATTTCAAGTATGCGGATAATCTGAAAGAAAAGTGATAAACTTGGAGAACTCTGACCTCCTTCAATCGACATCATGTATCTGGCACTGATATCCAGGGCTTCAGCCAGCTGTTCCTGAGTAAAGTTGTGTTTTATACGCGCTTGCTTAATAATATGTCCGAAATCTTGCTTTTTAACACTCACTAATTGTTCACCTCCATATACATCATATAGTTCCCGGAATTAGCGCAACACGATACATTGGTTCTGGGAAACATGAACAAGTGGAGCACTGTAGTGTAGCAATTAGATAGAAATATTACTCACCAAACAAAAAAAGACTTTGTTTGGTGGGCATTTTCTCATGCGTTCCCCAACAAAGTCGGTAGCTGTTGGGGAATTTATGTATTACGCTAAAAGTAAAATTGTAATGCCACCGCTCTACGGTGGAAACTTGTGAAAAGAACGTTCTGAATGCTGCGTTGCGTATTATAAGCTGTAGTTTACGGCTAAAAAAAAGTACAAACCGGCACTGGGGCTTTTATAGCCACGGACGCGAACTAACAGAATACCAAAACATGAACAAATACGCATTTCTCAAAACATTAACTTTGTGGAAATGTGTTTTTATATGCACTTTATTCTTCCATTTAACATTTCAATGCCGATCACCGCCTCTATTTTTCTTGTTGTTCTCACCAAAGAAGTCAGAAAAATGGAGGTTTCAAATGAAAACAATCAATCTCAAAGACTTTTATTCTACTTTATATAACCAAGACTCATTTTATGATGTACCGGACGAAGTAGCAGAGTTTCTGATTCTATATCAAAAAAAAGAAAAGGCACAACGCGAATATATTCGTTACCATAAGGCTTACTACTCTCTTGACTGCAATCAAGGAATAGAAAACGCTGCTGTGTCACTGGTACAATCTCCCGAGGAATTGTATGTATTTAAGATTGTACAAGAGCTTCTTTATTCTGCTATGAGTGAGCTTACGGATAAACAATTAGAAAGGCTATATGCTCACTTTTTTCTTGGCATGGGCTATGCAAAAATCGCCCATATACAAGGAGTGGACAGAAGCACAGTTAGGCAATCTATCAAAAGTGCATTAAGCCGATTAAAGAAAAAAATAAATAAATTTGTCTGAAGGATACCCCCATTCCTTATTTTTTTCTGGTGGTTTATGAAGGGGTATATCGCCTCTTGCACCTTGACAAACGCATATCCGACAGCATAGATACATTTGCAGTGCAGTGAGCGCTCCGTGCAGCGCGCCATGACCTGCCCTGCTGATAATGATACTTCTGTTCAGCCACAGTCCGTGCGTACATACTGAAAAAAGTATATGGCGTCGCAGGCAATGGGAGCAGCTCGCGGAGAACCCGAGAGAGGTGAGATTCCTATGCAGACCGAAAGGTCGATCTATGCTGCCGCCCTGCACATCGGGGAGTAGTGTCGAATAGATGTGCGTGTATAGACAAGAAAAATGGAGGAAGCGGCGGTCTTGTTCTGCCTTCGTGCAGAGTCAATTTTGACCGCCGCTTTATCTTGAATAGCACCAGCTAAAAAACAGATTATTCGACTTGACACATTTGCGCCCTAACCAATTTATCTGTATGCTAAATGCAGCAGATGAATTGCAGCAGCAAATTAACATGAAAGGAGGATAGGCAAATGGAACAAATGCCAAAGCACATCTGCGAAAAACGCACCTATACAGTAGAAGAAATTTCTACCTTACTTGGAATCAGCCGCACCGCAGCCTATGAATTTGTTAAGAAAGGTGAGGTGAAATCCGTTCGTATAGGGGCTTCAATACGAATATCTAAAAAGTCCTTTGATGAATGGTTGGACAAACAGGAAATTTAATCATATCAAAGGAGAAAAACAATGGCGTCTATTAAAAAAAGGAGAGGAACTTACTCTGTTGTCTATAATTATGAAAATGACAAGGGAGAAAAAAAGCAGCGTTGGGAAACATTTAAGACTTATGCAGAAGCGCATAAACGGAGGGCAGAAATTGAATACAAAAAGAATGATGGAACATTTCTTCCCCCAAACAAGCAGACTGTAAAAGATGTTTTGGAAGACTACATACTGCTTTATGGTGAAAAAACGTGGTCATATTCTACCTACAACTCAAACTGTGCGTTGATTTCCAATTATATTTTGCCGCTCATCGGGCAAAAGGAAATGAAGGAAATCAATCCAAGAGAAGCTGATAAATTTATCAAAGCACTGCAAAATACGCAGCCTGTTGAGGTAGGTGGACGCCGAAGGAAAACGGAGTATTTAACTCCGGCGAACATTGAAAAGATCATAAAATTATTGCGTTGTGCGTTCAAACAAGCTGTACGATGGGAAGTGATTGCCCGTAATCCCTTTGATTTCGTAACACTTCCCAAAGTCGAGAGTAAACCAAGGGATATATGGACAGCGGAAACGATACGAAAGGCGCTGAATAACTGTAAAGACGCAAAGCTGTATCTTGCTATGAATTTAGCGTTTGCCTGTTCTCTGCGCGTAGGCGAAATACTTGGGCTTACTTGGGATAATGTGCATATTGAGGAGGCGGACATTGCACAGGACAATGCGTCCATTTATGTAGAAAAGGAGCTTTTCAGAGCTTCTAAAGATGTCATGGACACTCTCGGAAACAGAGATATATTATTTGTGTTTCCACCAGTAATGAGCTGCCCCAAAACAAGGCTGGTTTTGAAAACTCCAAAGACAGCGACAAGCGTCAGACGAGTATGGCTTCCAAGAACACTTGCCTATATTCTTCGAGAATGGCGTGATACACAAAAAAAACAAAAAGAGTTTCTCGGAGACGAGTATTTGGACTATAATCTTGTAGTAGCACAGGGAAATGGACGGCCTTGTGACATTAAGCTGATTGAAAAAGGCTTTAATCGTTTGAAAGAAGACGCCGGACTGCCAAATGTAGTCTTTCATTCCCTTCGTCATTCCAGCACTACTTACAAGCTGAAACTCAACCATGGAGATATCAAAGCGACGCAGGGAGATACGGGGCATTCCCAGGCTGATATGATTACGAGGGTGTATGCGCATATACTTGATGAAGATCGGAAAATCAATGCACAGAAATTTGAGTCGGCATTTTATGCGAACCCCGACTTAAGAGATGTCAAACCGCCCAAAGAGCAATCAGCAACTATCAATTTGAACGATCTCATTGAACAGCTCAAGAATTCACCAGAACTGGCGCAAACTCTTGCGGGCTTGATTGCAGGAAATGCCTGCTAATCTCAAATTAGCAAACGAGGTGTTTTTTGGTGCCAAGCCGCAAAAACTGACCTAACGCCAATTAGCAAAAAGCAAAGAAAATTGTTGGACACAAGGAGGAAAGCATGAACGTAATCGGAAGATGTAAAAGCATTGACGGGCAAAAGCAAAAGCCCGAAAACGGCTGTTTTACGGGCTTTTTGGCGTCCCCGGCGCGATTTGAACGCGCGGCCCCTCGCTTAGGAGGCGAGTGCTCTATCCACTGAGCTACGGAGACAGGTATTCAATTTTTCGGTTTTTGCCCCCTGTTTGGTGATAGGTCACCTACCGCTTAGGAGGCGAACCCTCTATCCTGCTGAGGTACAGGGACTTATATCAAATTTTGGAGCTTGCTTACAGTGTAACAACCTCTTTTGCCCCAAAAGTGGATGTTGTAACAATTTCTTAGGAGGCGAGTGCTCTATCCAACTGAGCTACGGGGGCATATATCCCATTTTCATGCGCAAGGCGCGGTTCTCCCCTTGGGAGCAAAGGCGCTGTCTTGCCAGGTTGCGGGCACCGGCCGCCAATCCGGAGGCGGCACGCCACACACGGCCGCCGCCTGTGCCCCTGCCGGACGCCATGCCGGACGGCCGCACCAAAACCGATTCAATTGTACTGTCAATCCGGGGTTCTGTCAATCGTCTTTTCCGCGCCCGGCGCACCGCACAAGAGCCGGGCGGCGGGGGCAGCCGCGCCCCCAGCGTCACGGCAGCGGAACGGCCGGAAAACGTCCGGCGCCGCCATGCAAGCCGCAACGGGCCGGGCGGCGGGGCCGCCAATCCTGCGCCGGCGCGCCGCTCAGGCGTCCGGCGGGAAGCACACGTCCAGCACCTCTGCGAGGTCGTGAATGCGGCAGCTGGCCGCCGACAGGTCCTGATTGCCCGAATCGGGATTGACATACCCGAAGCAATACAGCCCCGCGGCGAGCGCCGCCTGCATGCCGATGTGGCTGTCCTCGATCGCGGCGGCCTCGCCCGCTTCCACCCCGCAACGCGCGAGCGCCTCGAGATAGGCGTCCGGCGCGGGTTTCAGCCGCGGCACGTCATCGCCGGTGACGACCGTTTCAAACCGGCCTGCCAGCCCATACAACTCCAAAATATCGCGCACAAACCCGCGCGGCGACGACGTGGCCACCGCCGTGCGCACGCCGCGCGCCGCCAGCCCGTCGAGCAGCCGCAGGAGCGCCGGCGCCGGGCGCGGGATCGCGCGCGCGATCCGCAAAAACGTCTCCTGAAAGTGCCGCGCCGTGAGCGCCTCCGCGTCCCCCTGCACGCCGCACATGGCCAGTGCCCGCCGGTACAGCTCTACCGTCGAAATGCCCACGGTATGTGCCTCCCGCGCGCCGATGTGCCCGCCGGAAAACGCCCGCACGAGCGCCTCGCACGTCTGGATATGGTATGGCTCGCTGTTGACAATGACGCCGTCCATATCAAAGACGATCAGTTTCTTTGCCTGCATCGGTGCGCCCTCTCAGCCGTGGCACGTCTGGCGCCCGGTGGACAGCGAAAATTCCCAGCGCGCGTCGCGCTCAGCCAGCGCCACCAGCGCGCCCGTCAGCGGCAGCAGCAGCGCCGCCGGCATGCGCTCGGCAAACTCGAGCACGATCAGGCCGCCCTCCGGCCGGCCGGACAGCGTCTTTACCAGCTGCTCCACGCCGCACGGCTCCGTGTCCGACAGCCGCAGCCGCTCCCTGAGCTGCGCGCGCAGATCCTCCGGCGTCTGCATCAACAGGCCGTTCAGCGGATAAATCCGAATCATGATCCCCTCCCCGCCCCGTCTTTCGGGGCGCGCCCCGCTCTTCGGGGCGCGTTATATGCGATCCGCCGCCGTCCGCCGCAACCGCCCGCTCAGGCCAGCGGCATCGGCGGCAGCGCGTCGGTCAGGTTCCCGTTGCCGGACACGGGCGTGGGCCGCCCGAGATACGTCGGCTCCGGCTCATACAGCGCAAACAGGAAGTCCTTGCAGCGCGCAAACACCTCCCGCAGCGAATACAGCGGCTGGCGCGCATAGCTGCGCGCGTCGGACGCCACGCCATACGCCGTCAGCCCCAGCCGCTCGGCCAGATACAGCGCGCGGTACAGATGGTACCGCTGTGTGACGATGATGACCGTCTCCGCCTCGAACACGTCCCGCGCGCGATACACGCTCTCATATGTCGAAAACCCGGCGTGATCGAGGAACACCTCTTCCGGCTCCGCGCCGTGCTCCACGGCATACGCCTTCATCGCGCCGACCTCGTCATAGTCCACGCGGCTGTGGTCGCCGCTCATGAGCAGCCGGTCAGACGCGCCGCGCTCATACAGCGCGAGCGCGCAGTCCAGCCGATCGGCGAGGATGGCGCTCGGGCTGCCGTCGCCCTGCAGCCCCGCGCCGAGCACGAGGATGCAGTCCGCGTCCAGCGCCGCCGCCTGCTCCACCGTCAGGATCCGGTCCCGGGCCGAGCCGACCACATAGATATTGATGCCCGCCACCGCCAAAACGCCCGCGGCAGCAAGCACGGCCAGCGTGGCCAACAGGCCGCGCAGCCGGTGAGAAATGCGTGCGTTTGACGAAAGCTGCCGTTCCATGCCACTATCGTACCCACACGCGCGTCCGCCGGTCAATGCCGTTACAAACATGTTTACGATGTGGCAACAACTTGTTGCCGGCGCGCAACAACAAGTTTGCAGCAATTCCACAATCGGCATGCAACCTGCGCCGCGCCGCAGCACCGCTCTCAGCCGTCCGTTATGGCGTGCCGTCCTTTGCGTCCTGCCCCGTCTCTTTCGGCTGGAAGTATGGCTCTGAAAACCCCTGCGTGCTCGATGAGAACAGGATTGCCCGCACCGTCAGGAACAACAGCTGCAAATCACGGATGAGGGAAAAGTTTTCGATGTACAACAGGTCCATCTTCAGCTTGTCCTCATAGGAGGTGTTGTAGCGGCCGAAGATCTGCGCATACCCCGTCAGCCCCGCTTTGACCTTCATCCGGTACCGGAACTCCGGCAACAGCTTGCAATAGTACTCCGCAATCTCAATGCGCTCCGCGCGCGGTCCCACGAGCGACATTTCCCCCCGCAGGATGTTGAAAAACTGCGGCAGCTCGTCGATCCGGGTCCGGCGCAGCACGCGCCCCACCGGCGTGATGCGCGGGTCGTTTTCGACGGTCAGCTGCGCGCCGTCCGGCTCCGCGTTCACGACCATGGAACGGAACTTGACCAGCATGAACCGCTCACAGTTGCGCGTATACCGCTCCTGCCGGAAGAGCACCGGCCCGCCGTCGTACATCTTGATTGCAATGGCCGCAAGCAGCATGAGCGGGCTCGTCACCACAATGCCAATGAGCGACAATGCGATGTCCATGCACCGCTTGACCATGAGCTGTTCGACGCTCAACGCGCGATCCCGGCAACGATATACGAGCGAATCGCCCACAAACGTTTCAAATGCATTGTGGAACAGAATGTCCTGCACGGCCGGGACGATGAACAGCCGCTTATCGTGTTCAAAGCAATGCCCCATCAGCCGCAGGCGAACGTCAGAATCCACGCCGACCACGATCACCGTAGAATATGGCGCAAGCTGCGTAAAGAGCGTCTCTACATCCCGGTTCGTACGGAATACCGCCGTGATCCGGTACCGCTCCCGCACCGCCCGGAACCGCTGCAGCTCCTCCGTCACGTTGCAACCCGTGCCAACCACCAGCGCCGCATCGCGCACCGGGCGCAGCCGGAAATACAACCGGTTGCCAAGCAGCAGCAGCCCCACTCCCACGAGCCACTGCACCACCTGCATCCACAGGAGCGGCCAAATGGGCAGCATGGCCTTCGCCGTCAGCGACAGCACGAGATACATAATACCATTGGTAAAAAATGACGCGATAAAAAAGCAAAAGACAAGCTCTCTGAGCCGCAAAATCCCAATCTGGAAGCACCGGTAAGTGGACGCAAAGAGCAGAAACACGGCAAGATACAGCACGCCAAAGACGACAAACCCCCAGAAGTGAAAGTCGGTCTGCGGATACGCGCGCACCGTCACAAACAGAAAAGACGCAAGCAGGGCAGCCGTAATGGCTGCCTTGATCAAAAAAATGACGCCATGTCGGAATTGTCGAATGCCCCAACGCACGGCCTCTGCTCCTCTGCTGCGCTTTTGCCATCCCGCCACGTCATGTGGCGGTTTTTACGATATTGTAGCATATGCTGCCGCCCTTGACAAGCGCCGTCACGGGGGCCGCGGCCTGGCGAAACAAGGAAATCGGCCGTCCGTGTCGAATGTAATGACATGCCGTGTGCGCCGGCCGCCGCCGCACCGGCCCCCTTTCGCCCTTCCCCTGCCGGCCGGCAACCGCATCCACGTCTCTCCCCGGCGGCGTCTGCGCGCGGCCGCGCCCGTCGTCTCCGCTCGCCGTCGCCCCGGTCGTCCCCACCCAATGCCGACAAGGAGGCTCCCCATGCGCAAGCTGCACCACGTCTTTTCCGTCCTGTCGATGCTCTGCCTGGCCGCCCTGCTGGTCGCCTGCGCGCTGCTGCCCGTGTAGCGCCGCGCCAGGGCCCGTCCTGCACCGCCGTCAGCCGTCCTTAGGGGAAATTTGGGCCTTTTTGCGGCGTCCCGCGCGCCCCGTGCGCCGTCCGCCGCGCAGAACGCGCGATTTTTTGGGAAAGCGAGGTCCCCATGCAACTGTCCGATTCCCTCCGTACCCTGTATCTCGACATCCTGCGGGAGGAACTGCAGCCGGCCTTCGGCTGCACGGAGCCCGCGGCGGTCGCCTACGCGGCGGCACTCGCGCGGGAGACGCTCGGCGCGCTGCCGGAGCGGCTGCGCGTCGTGTGCAGCGGCAACATCATCAAAAACGTCAAGAGCGTGATCGTGCCCAACGCCGGCGGGCTCAAGGGGCTGGAGGTGGCCGCGGCCGCCGGCGTGATCGCCGGGAACGCCGCGCAAAAGCTGGAGCTGCTGCGCGGCCTGACGGACGAGGGGCGCGCCCGGTTGCGGGACTATCTTACCCGCACGCCCATCGAAGTCGGCCTGTCCGACAGCCCGCTGCCGTTCGACATCCGGATCGAGGCCGAGGCCGGGAACAGCCGCACCCGCGTCCGCATTGCCGGGCACCACACCAACGTGGTGCTGCTCGAGCGCGACGGCGCCGTGCTGCTGGAGCGCCCGGCAGAAGAGGGCGACGCGGCCGACACCGCCCGCGCGCAGCTGACGGTCGCGGGGATCGTCGCCTTTGCGGACGGCGCGCCCCTGGACGCGCTGCGCCCGCTGCTCGACAGGCAGATCGCCTGCAACATGGCCATCGCCGAAGAGGGACTGCGCGGCAACTACGGCGCGAACATCGGCTCCGTGCTGCTCGAGACCGACGGCTCGCTGCGCACGCGGCTCAAGGCGCTGGCCGCCGCGGGCAGCGACGCGCGCATGAGCGGCTGCGAGATGCCCGTCATCATCAATTCCGGCAGCGGCAACCAGGGCATCACCGTGAGCGTGCCGGTCGTGGTCTTTGCGCGCGCGCAGCAGCTGCCAGACGATCGGCTGTACCGCGCGCTCGCGCTGTCCAACCTGCTGGCCATCTACCAGCGCTCCGGCATCGGCTGCCTGTCGGCCTACTGCGGCGCCATCAACGCGGGCGTGGCCGCGGCCTGCGGCGTGGTGTACCTGCAGGGCGGCACGCTCGACGACATCGCGCACACGCTGGTCAACGGGCTGGCGATCGTCTCGGGCGTCATCTGCGACGGCGCCAAGCCCTCCTGCGCGGCCAAGATCGCCGTCGGCATCGACGCCGGGCTCATGGGCCATGAGATGTACCGCCACAACCAGCAGTTTTACCGCGGCGAGGGCATCGTCAAGCACAACGCCGACGCGACCGTCGCGGCCGTGGCGCGGCTCGGCCGGTACGGCATGCGCGAGACCGACCGCGAGATCCTGCACATCATGATCGACGAGTGACGCCACCGCGGCGCACAGGAGGACGGCCGGCGGCCCGTATGGGCCGCCGGCCGTCGTGTCCCGCGCTGCGGCAGCGCGCCGCCCGCCCCGTCATCCCACCGGGCGCAGGTAGCGCGCGATGACGGGAATCAGCGCGTCCGCCGCCGCCGGCGCATAGCGCGGGGAGACGGCGAGCGTCACAAAGTCGTACGGCGCGGCGGCAACAAACGTGCGGTAGTCGTCATACACGGCAAACGGCACCGCCGGTTCCGGGCCGTTTTCCCGCTCCATGAGCCGCGCGGGGAACGAGCTGAGGCGGATGACGTCGCGCCGCCCGGGCAGCAGGATCGCCGGCGGCACATCCGGGCGGGAGCGGTCGTTGCGCACGTTGTCGAGCGACGCGACCCAGCGGAACGCCAACGCAAACAGCAGATAATTCGCCTCGTCCAGCTCGTGCAGCGCCGCATACCGCTCCGGATCCGGCCGCACCGCCACGCGCTGCGGCAGCACGCCGTTGAGCACGTAGCCCGGCCCCGGATACCCGATGCCCAGGTCGCTGTGCGCGTCCACGTGCGTCACGTGAAACGGCTGCGTCAGCGTCCCGTCCCGCAGGCGCGCCTGCCAGAACCGGAGCGCGCCGTCGTGCGTTTCAAACACCGCGCCGGGCGCCGGCGCAGCCGCGCTGAGCCCGCACTGCCGCTCCAAAAAGGCCTCTACCCGCTCCGGCTCCCACGGGGCATGTCCCTCAAGCGCCGGCCGCGCGCCGGGCGCCGCGAGCGGGCAGCAGTCCTCCAAAAAGAAATCCAGATCGATGTCGAGCACCCGCATCCTGTCCGATGCCTCCCTTCCCGCGCGCCCGGCCCGCGCCGCCGTCTTTTCCCCGGCAGCCTGCCGTTGCGCGCCAGACGCCCCACCCGCAAAGCGCACGCCTGCCGCCGCGGACGCGCCTTGCCCGCGCCGCTTCGGATATGATATAATGCAGGCGGGGCGCCGGACGCCCCAAGCCATGGCCGGAGGTGTGTGAAACATGTTGGACGTCGTCGCCCTGGGCGAGCTGCTGATCGACTTTGCCCCGCTGTCCGCCGACGCGGCGGGCTATCCCGCCCTGCAGGCCAACCCCGGCGGCGCGCCGGGCAACTTCCTCGCCGCGCTCGCCGCCTGCGGCAAGCGGGCGGCGCTGCTCGCCAAGGTGGGGGACGACGCGTTCGGCCGCCTGCTCGTCCGGACCCTCGCCGGGGCCGGCATCGAGACGCGCGGCGTCCGGACCGACCCGACCGCGTTCACCACGCTGGCGTTCGTGACGCTCGACGCGCACGGCGAGCGCTCGTTCAGCTTCGCCCGAAAGCCGGGCGCGGACACGCGGTTGACGTGGGACGAGGTGGACCGCGCGCTGCTCGACGAGGCGCAGGTCTTCCACTTCGGTTCGCTGAGCCTGACGGACGAGCCGGCCCGCACCGCAACGCGGCGCGCGGTGCAATATGCAAAGGCACGCGGCAAGTGGATCTCCTTCGACCCCAACCTGCGAAAGCCGCTCTGGCCCAGCCTCGACGACGCGCGCGCGCAGATCCTCTTCGGGCTGTCGCAGGCAGACATTGTGAAGCTCAGCGACGACGAGCTGGACTTCCTCTGGGGCTGCACGCCGGAGGAAGGCGCGCGGCGGCTGCTGGACGCGCATGGCGTGTCGCTCGTGATGGTCACGCTGGGCAAGGCCGGCTGCCGCCTGTTCAGCCGCCAGGCCGCCTATCGCGCCGCGTGCCCGCCCGTCACGCCCGTGGACACGACCGGCGCGGGCGATATCTTCGGCGGCAGCGCCCTGTCCCGGCTGCTCGAGCTGCAAAAACCGCCCGCCGCGCTGGACGCGGCCGACCTTGCGTACATCGGCGCCTACGCCGTGGCCGCCGCGAGCCTGTCCACGCAGGCGCACGGCGGCATCCCGAGCGTCCCGGACCCGCAGGCCGTGCAGCGCCTGCTGGACGCCCTCTGACACACGAATGTGGCCCGCCGCAAGCGGCGGGCCCTCACCGGACGGCCCTGAAAGCCCGACGCATGGGACGGCGGCGCCGCGCGGCGCTCAGCCGTCCTTTCGCTTGCCAAACCAGCTGAGCAGCTGGCGCACCTCCCGGCGCGCCAGCAGGAACAGCAGCGCCCCATAACACAGCACGCACAGGCCGATCGAGCCCCAGCTCCACAGCGCGCCGCCGCCGTGCCGCTGCAGCAGCAGCGCAAGCCCTGCCATCAGCGCCGTACACAGCGCCGGCTTCCACAGCCACCGCACGAGATCCAGCGGGTGGAAGCCGCAGCGCCGCTTCATGGCCGCCCACAGCACGACGGGCAGCGAAAACCGCATGGCCACGCACGCATACACGACCGCATAGAACCCGTGCGGCACCGCGAGCGTGCACACCACGGCCGACGCCACAAAGCTCGCCACCTGGCAGAGGAGCGACAGGCGCGGCAGGCCCTTCGCCCGCAGCACCTCGCTGCACGGTGCGGACACGACCGCCATGAGCGCCGACGAGAGCGCCCAAAGCCCCACGATCGGCACGGCCTCCGTCCACTGGCTGCCCAGCAGCACTGCCGTAGCCAGATCGCGGTACAGGAACAGGCCGACCCCCATCGGGAACACGAGGAACGCGAGCGCCTGCAGCGTGGTGTAAAACATGCGCCAAAAGCCCGCTTGGTCCTCCTGCAGCCGCGACAGCCCGGCGAACAGCACCGTGTACACCGGCGTCGTCACGAGCGCCAGCAACGCGCCCGCATTGTTGACGGCGTTGCGATACAGGCCCAGGCTGTAATCGGAAAACGCGTGGCCGATCAGGAAGATGTCAAACCAGCTGCACGCCCAGATCGAAATGGCCTCGAGCAGCGTCCAGCACGAGAACGAAAACATCCCGCGCAACACGCCGAAGCGGTAAAACCACCGCGGCCGCCATACACCGCTGCACAGCAGCACCGCCGCGTTCACCACGTGCCCCGCCAGCGTGCCCAGCACCAGCGCCCAGTGCGACAGGCCGAGCAGCGCCAGCGGCACCGTGACCACGAGCGGCACCGCGCTCTGCGCCATGCGCAGGAAAAACAGCCGCCGAAAGTCGAGCGCACGCCGCAGCAGCGCCATGGCGACGGACGTAAACGCCGTCACCGGCAGCTGCGCGCACGCGAGCGCGACCACCGCACCATAGCCCGGGCTGCCCGCAAACGCGGCGATCGGGTCCCGCAGCAGGCAGATCGCCGCCCACAGCAGCAGCGAAAACGCCAAATTCGTCCAGAACGCGACGTCCGCCGCGTCCCGCCGCTCGCCGTCCTCCAAAAACTCGTGCTGGATCAGGTATTTTTGAAAACCGGCGTCGGTAAACAGGTCGGCAAAGCTCGTGACCATCATCGCCGTGGCCAGCACACCGTACGCCGCCGGCGCGACGAGCCGCGCCAGCAGCATGTTGACCCCCAGGCTGGCCAGCTTGGCCGCCACCTCCGCGCCTACGGACCACCGGGCCGCCCCGGCAAAGCGGCGCTGCAGCTCCCGTTCCATGCGCTACTCCCCGCCCCCTTCGGCGCCGTCTGACACGCCCGGCAGGCGCAGCTGCCGCCCGAGCAGCAGGTCTCCCGCCTCGGTATAGTCGTCGAAAAACCCGCCGCCGTCGAACAGCGTCAGCTCCCCGACCTTTACGCCGTCCGGCGTGTCATACAGGTCCACGCGCAGCTCGGCAAAGCCCGTGCTCAACCGCTCGGCCACGCGCAGCATCTCCGGAAGCGACGGCGGCAGCGCCATTTCCGGCGCCGGATGCCGCTCCATGAACCGCGTCACGGGCAGCGGCCTGCCGTCGCGGTCGAAATACCAGTACTGCGGCCGCCCCGCCGCCCGGCCGATACACGCCACCACGGCAAAGGCGCGGCCATCGAAACACTGGAGCTTATAGTCCACCGGCAGCGCGCCGTCCGCCCCTCCCACAAACGCCTCCGCAATCACGCGCGGCGGCACCTCGGCATACGGCCACTCGCGCCACAGCGACGCATAGTCGCGCCGGAGGTGCCTGTCCAGGAACCGCACGGCCCGCCGCCCGTCCTCTCCGTCCCGCAGGATGTAGACGCCGCCGGAATCGTTCGTCGTCTTCAGCACGCACGGGCGCGGCAGCGCCTGAAAGTCGATCTGCTCCGGCCGCTCCCACACGCCCAGCAGCGGCACGAGATACGCCGCGCCGACGCGCGATTCCACAAAGCCGCGCGCGGCCAGCTTGTCCGTCACCGTCACATAGCGCGGGTCGCGGTCGTGCAGCTTCATCCAGTTCAGCTTTTCGTTGAACGTGCGCGGATGGTCGAAATCCGGCTTCCGGCCGAGCAGCGCCCGGTACATCCGCCTGAGGTACGGCTCGTCCGCCATGCGCCGGAACAGGCCGCGCATGGCCAGCGGCACAAACAGGCGACGCGGGTTTTTGAGATACGTCCAGTACGCCGTGCCGTCCCGCTCGTCCCCGCCGCGCCGCATGAGGCGCGAAACGCCCAGCAGCAGCGCGATCGGCACCAGCTGCGGCCGCTCGTAATACGTGACGAGCAGCAGCTCCATCAGCATCTGCCCCACGACCACCGTCACCACCAGCCGCACGGCCGCGTTCCGCCCCGCGCGGCGCGCCGCCCGCACGAGCTCCATCACAAGCGGCGCATAGAACAGCAGGAGGGCGGGCACGCCGCCGGAGACGAGCAGCTCGATATAGTTGTTGTGGGAATAGGTTTCGCGCGTCACGCCGTTGAACCGGAAGCAGTCCAGCCCCCACCCGGTCAGCGGCCGCTGCACGAACATCGACCACCCCTGCCGCAGGAACGACAGGCGCTCGGTCAGCGAGCCCTCCTGCGCGCCCTCCACCGAGAACATCGCCTGCACCATGCGCACAAACCGCGAGCCCAGCAGGTCGTAGAGCGCGGGGATCAAGAACACCGCGGCAAGCAGCAACAGCAGCAGCGCCAAAAGCAGCAGCAGGTTGCGCCGGAAGTGCCTGCGGTCCTGCCAGAGCAGGTAGCAGCCGGGCAAAAACACGATCAGCAGCATGCCCTTGCGCGAGCCCGTGAGCAGGATGGCCACGAGGAGCAGCAGTACCGGCAGCGCCTCATACCACCGTTTGCGCGTGCACAGCCGGTGGATGGCAATGGCATACCCCGTCGCGGCCATCATGGCCACGTCGTTCGGGTTGATGCCGGCCGTCGTGCCGAGGCGCTGCTCCAAAAGCACGTCCCGCTCGGCCAGCGCCACATACAGCACGAGCCCCAGGCAGGCGGCGAGACAGGCCAGCAGGCTCGCCTCCGCGTCGCGCCGCTGCACGACGAGCTGCTGCACGACGAACACGAACCCCAGCCCCACGCACATCGTCCTGCACATGGCCAGCGCCGTGGGCCGGTCGGTCGCCCAGCCCGCCAGCGCGCCCACAAGCCCCCAAACGATCAGCAGCGCATACCCGACATACCAAACCGAAAAGTATGCGCGCGGGCGCACGGCAAAGCGCACGAGCGCCAGCAGCAACAGCAGCCCCATGCCGGCCGTGGAAAACGCCGTATGCTGAAAGGTAAACGTGGTGAACAGCCCGAGCGCCAGGCCCGCGTCGCACGCAAGGTCGAGCGCGCGCATCCACCTATCGCGACGAACAGCAGCTTGCAAGATACTCCCTCCATTCTCCGGCCACGCGCCGGACATCCAGCCGCGTTGCAATGTCCCGCGCCTGCCGGCCGAGCGCCGCCGCAAGCGCCGGGTCGTCCGCAAGGCGCGAGAGCGCGGCGGCAAACGCCTCCGCGTCGCCCACCGGCGCCAGCAGGCCGTTTTGCCCGTGCTCGATCAGCGCCGCCGGCCCGCCGCACGGGCAATCCGTCGCCACGCACGGCAGCCCCAGCGCCATCGCCTCGATCAGCGCGTTCGGCATGCCCTCAAACGCGGAGCTGAGCGCAAACAGGCCCGCGCGGCGGATGCGGTCCGCCACATCCGGGCAGGCGCCGAAAAACGTGACCATCCCCGCCGGCAGCAGCGCGCGCGCCTGCGCCTCCAGCGCCGCGCGCTGCGACCCGTCGCCATACAGGTCCAGCACCCAGTCCGGGTGCGCCGCGTGGAACCGGGCAAACGCATTCAGCAGCAGCGGCACGTCCTTTTGCCTCTCCAGCCGCCCGACGAACGCCACGCGCTTCTCCCGCGGCCCGTCCCACGGCGGGCCGAGCCGCGCCGCGTCCAGCGGGTTGGGCAACACCGCCGCGCGCGCGCGGATGCAGCGGGAAAAATATGCCGCCGCCTGCTCCGTCTGGAAGATGAACCCGCGCGCAAACGGGTACAGCAGCCTGCGCAACGCGCGCTTGACGCGGCTCTCCGGGTGCCTGCGCGGGTCGTTGCGCTCCGACACGGCCACGGGCACGCCGCTGCCGAGCAAAAACAGCACCGTCCACACGTTCACCTTCTCCGGCATGGCCAGCACCACATCCGGCCGCTCCCTGCGCACCAGGCGGCGCAGCGCCAGATATGCGCGCGGGATGCTCCGGCTCGGGCAGGCGCCGCCCGGCAGCATGGGCACAAGGCGCACCCGTTCGTCGAGCGGATAAAACGACGCGCAGGCGTATTCCGTGACGATCGTGCAGCCAATCCCCCATGTGACGAACTGGTTTGCCAGCTGCGCGATCACGCGCTCACCCCCGCCGCCCGCCATGTTGTGCGTCACGATGCACAGCCGTTTCATATCCCCGCCTCCTCCCGCAGCAGGCGCACCAGCGCCGCCGCGGTGTCCTGCACGTCATACCCGGCCGCGCGCACCTCGCCCTGCGCCGCCCGGCGTTCCGTTTCATCCGCCGGCGGCGTGTCCAGCAACTGCCGCGCCCAGCGCGCGGCGTCGCGCGGCAAGAATGCGGTGTGCCCCGTCACGTCCGCCTCGCGCGCGACCGCGTCCGCGGCGACGCAGGGCAGCCCGCTGCAGAGCGCCTCGACCAGCGCGAGCGGAAACCCCTCGTGGCGCGACGGCAGCAGGAACGCGTCCATCGCGTCCAGCAGCGCCGGCACATCCTGCCGTGCGCCGGCAAGCACCGCCGCGTCCCGCACGCCGAGCGCCGTAAGCCGCGCCTCCAATTCGCCGCGCAGCGGCCCGTCGCCCACGACCAGCAGGCGCACCCCCGGTTCGCGCCGGCGCAGGGCGGCAAACACCTCCGCGGCAAACAGCGGGTCCTTGGCCGCGCTGAGCGCGCCGACCGTGCCCAGCACGCGCGCGCCGTCCGCAAGCCCCAGCGCCGCGCGCATGTCGCGCCGCAGCGCAGGCGAAAACCGGAACCGCGCCGTGTCCACGCCGTTGTGGCACACGGTAAACGGCCGCCGGCCATACAAAAACCGGCCCGCCGCCTCGCCGCAGGCCAGCCTTCGCGTGGCCAAGGCGTTCATGAGCGGCCGCAACAGGCGGTGCAGCACCGGGTGGTTGCACGCCGTGTTGTGCGCATGCGCAATGCGCACGCGCGCGCCGCCGAGCCGCGCCCCCAGCAGGTCCGCCGCCAGCGTGGCGCTGTTGCCGTGGCACCAGGCCGCGCGGTATCCCCCGCGGCGCACGAGCCGCGCGAGCGCGCGCACATACGCCGCCGGGTTGCGGTTGCGCCCGAGCACGTACAGCACGCCGCCAAAGCCGGCCACGCGCGCGCGGACGGCCTCGCCCGGCTCCTCGATCGTGACCACGTCCACGGGCAGCCCCATGCGCTCGCAGTTTTGCAGCACATACCCGGCGATGCCGCCGCCGCTCAGGCGCACCGTCACCACCACGAGCAGCCGCCCGCTCACCGGCGCGCCTCCTCGCCAAAGGCCGTCAGCACGTCGTTGCCGCCGCCGCACACGCGCCGTTCATACAGCCGCGCGTCGACCAGGAAGCGATACCAGTAACATTCCAAAAAGTGATAGACGAGGCCGGGCACCCCGTCGAGAAAGCCGCCGCAGAACACATATTTGTAGACAAACCACAGCCAGGCGCGCAAAAACATCGGCGCCCGGTAATACAGGCCGAATTTTTTCCGGCGCGTGCGCTGCAGCGCCGCGTCGGTGTTGACCGTCTCGTCCGCGCCGTTTCGATACGCCAGATAATCCTGTTCCTCCCGGATGGCATACCAGTTGCAGCGGGCGATATAGTCCCCGAGATCCTTGCAGTCGCAGTGGATGAACCGCTGCTTGGTGCGGACATAGCCGCCGTCCGTCAGCACGGTGTGCGCGTCGCGCTTGCGGTCCTCAATGCCGCCGTGGCCGCGCCGGAAGATCATGATCTTGCGGCGCTTGCTCCCGCCGTGGCGCAACAGGCGGCCCAGAAAATAGTACTCCGCCTCCATCGACACGCCGTTCACCCCGTCGGGCGCCTCCCGCAGCAACGTTTCACACTCACTGCACAGCGCCGGCGTGAACCGCTCGTCCGCGTCGATGCGCAACAGCCACTCCGTCTCCGCGCCAATGTGCCCAATCGCCCAGTTGAACTGCGCGGCATAATAGGTGAACGCATGCTCGACCACCTCCGCGCCATGCGCGCGGGCAATGGCCACCGTGCCGTCCGTACTGCCGGAGTCCACGACCACCATGCGCGCGGCAAACCCGGCAAGCGAATCCAGGCAGGCTGCAAGGTTGTCCTCCTCATTGCGCGTCAAGATGATCGCCGTCAAATCTGCCATATCGTCACGCCTCCTTGTCGCCGGAACCAGTATACCACAAGCGCACGCCACCTGTCATGCCCCCCGTCCGGGAACCGAAAAACGGCGGGCACCCAAAACCGGGCGTCCGCCGCCATCTCTATCTGTCCATGGCCGCTATTCCTGCAGGGGACGCAGGCGATAGGTGACCACATAGCCGGGCATGTCCTCGCGGTAAAACGCGCGGCGCACGCGCTCCACCGTCTGCCGCCCCGCCTCATAGCTGCCGACGGGCAACAGCGCCGCGATCTCCGCCGTGCCATAGCGCGACAGCACGTCGCCACGCCGCAAGGTGGCCACCGCCACGTCGTACAGCCGCTGCATCTCCGTCTCAAACGCCTCTCCCTGCTGTTCGCCGTCCGGCCCGGTGAGCGTGAGCAGGCACAGCAGCACCGCCGTGGTCGCATGCTCCGCCAGCTTACGCTGCAGCTGATAGATGCCCTGGAACACCGGAAAGTCGCACGCATAGGCGCCGCTGCCGGACTGGTCCAGCGTCAGTTGCAGCGCCTCCATGCCCATCTGCACGCTGTGCTCGGCGCGCAGCACCGTGTCATACGCCGTGCACAACGCCTCCTGCGGCGGTACGTCCGCCCCGTTCGCCGCCGGCTGCGCCCCGGCGTCCGTGCGCGCAAGCGCCAGCATGAGCTCCGCCTGCAGCCGCCCGTCAAACTGTGCGACTTCCGCCACCTGGCGGCAAAGCGTCACGATCTCGTCATAGGCTTCCTGCGCCTTGAGCAGGTCGATCAGCCCATATACGCACTCGACATACAGGTCATGGTAATAGGCGCTGCGGGGCACGATCCAGCTCTGCGCCGCCGTCAACAGCAGCGGCCCGCGATAGAGCGCGATCATGCGCCGGTACAGCGGCATACGCCTTTCGTCGCCGGCCGGCAGCGTTCGCGCCTCCTGCGCCAGCTTTTCAAACACATACACGTCCACCGTGCAGCGTTCCATCTCCGCGTTCCACTGGTAATAGCCCCGCATCGTCAGCACGGAGTGCTCGAGCGGATCCAGCCCCTCGGTCTGCACGATCCGGCGGTACCGGTGCAGCAGCGTGCGCAGCGCGGTGGCCGGGTTGCGGCTCTCCCGATCCGACCAGAGCGCGCCCAGCAGCTCTTCGTGCGGGACAGGACGGCCACGGCGGAGAATGAGATACTCCAAAAACAGATCGGTCTTGCGCGACTGCCGGAGCTGCTCGAGCACCGGCTTCCCATCGGCAAGCACCTCAAGCCCACCAAACAGATTGATCTGTACCTGCAACTGCAAACACCTCTTCTTCCACCTGCGGCCGCGCCCTCGCGGCGCGCCGAGATTTTAATTTGACTTTATTTTATTTAGTATATCAAAATTCCCGGGAATACGCAATCGTCTTTTTTTTGCAAGTTGTTACCAATTTTTCATCCGCTTTTTCATCCGCCGCGCCCGCGTCACAGATACGGCACGGGGTTGTGCGGCACGCCGTCGATGAGCAGCTCGTAGTGCAGGTGCGGGCGGTTGTTCGTACCGTCGTCGAGCGCCGCCAGCGTGGCAACCGCCTCCCCGCGGAACACGCGCTGGTGCAGCTCGACCTGCACCCCGTCGCAATGCGTGAGCCGGGAGACAAACCCGTTTCCATGGTCGATGTCGATCACAAACCCATAGGTGCCGCGCTCGCCGCAATAGACGACCACGCCCTCCTCCGGCGCGAGGAGCTCCGTGCCGGCGCGCGCCTCATAGTCCACGCCCCAGTGTATGCTGCCCTCGCGCGTGCCAAAATAGGAGCTGATGCGCGTGCCCTTGATCGGCGCGGTAAAGTCCAGCCCGTCGGCTGCGCGCCCCGGTTCGCCTTCTTCGGCGCCCGGCTCTTCACGCGGATTTTCCGACTCGTAAGTGCCGGTGCGGACGATGGTTGCGCGCGCCTCGATGAGCGTCTCGCTCACCGGGTCGCTGCCGGTGACCACCTCACCCGCGCGGTAGGTCAGCAGTGTGGTCGTGGCCACGTAAGCCGCGGTACCGACCTGGGACACGACGCGCGTGTCCACCGCCAGCGCCGCATCCGGATTTGACACGACTTCCAGCTCGCAGCCGTATTGCAGCTCGCGCCGCTCCGTTTCAAGCAGCACGGGTACGAGCGACGGCGTTTCGAGCAGCTGTTCCAGCGCGTCCTCCTGCGTCAGCACGGGCAGCTCGCCCGTCGCATCCAGCAGCAGCAGCTCGCAGTCAAACGTCGCGCGCAGCGTGCGCTCCGTCTCCGTCTCGATCCGGCTCTGCTCCAGATAGGCCGTAAGCAGCGCCTCCGCCTCATGCCGCGAGGCAAGCGCCATCACCGGCTTGCGGTCGCACATGAGCTCCACCGCGCCCTCCGGCACCGGATACCGCACCGGCGTCGGCTCCGGCGTCGGCTCGATCTGCAACGTTTCCGGCTCCCGCTCCGTCAGCACGACCGTACCGCCCTGCTCCGCGGCCGCCTGCGCGCGCCGGCGCGTCTGCTCCGTGAGCAGCGCAACAAGGCACAGCCCCGCCACCAGGGCCGCCGCCACCAGCGTGCAGATCAGGGTGATGCCCGGCTTTTTGCGGCCGGTCGTCTCCCTCTTGTCAACCGCTTCTTTCTTGCCTGCCGCTTCTTTCTTGCCTGCCGCTTCTTTCTTGCCGGCCGTTTCCTTTTTGCGGGGCTTTTCCCGCTTGCCGGTCGTTTCCTTCGCGGTTTTTTTCATGCGCGTCTCCGTCTCTATTCCGTCTTGCACCCCGGCCGGGCGCGCCGTGCGTCAGGCCGGGGCAACCGTCAATTCATATCGATACACTTGGCGATACAATAGCCCGTCACGCCGTTGTACGTCACGTACGCCCAGGTACCGGTGATGCTGTGCACCGTGACCGTGTATCCATATCGCATGGACAGCAGCACGGTCGAATCCGACCCGGTGCCGGGCTTGTCGCGCAGGTTCAGCAGCCCGGTGTTGATCGTACCCTGCCCGGTCACCGCCGGCAGCGACGCGCCGGCGCCGGTGCCGGTGCTCACGAGCGTCACATACTTGCCGAACACAAAGCCCTCGAGCCCGGTGTCCTCCACGCGGACGCGATACCAGCTGCCCTCGCTGCCGAGGATGGTCAGCTGCGTGCGCTTGCCCAGCTTGCCGAGGCTCGTGTAGCCGGTGGACGGGCCAGTGCGGATGTTCACGCCGGTGGCGTTGATCTCCCCGCTGCCGATCGTCTCGCCGTCTCCCGTGCCGCTCGCGGTGAGCGTCACATACCGGGCGTACACATAGGCGTCCTTGCCGAGCGACAGCACCCGCACGCGATACCAGCTGCCCACCTTTTCATAGATGCCGAGCGCTTCCGGCCGGTCGAGCTTGCCAAGGCTCGTGGTCGAGGTGGACGGGCCGGTACGGAAATTGACCTGCGTCGCGTTGATCTGGCCGTAGGCCGTAAAGACGGACTCCGTGGGCGCCGGCGTGGCGGTCGGTTTGCCCGTGGCCGTCGGTTTTGCCGTGGCCGTCGTCACCGGCAGCGGGATCTCCGGCGTGGCCGTCGGTTTTGCCGTCGTCCCGCCCGTGGCCGGCGTAGCCGTCGGCTTCGGCGTGGCCGCCGGTTTTACGGTCGTCCCACCCGTGGCCGGGGTGGCCGTGGGCTTTGCCGTCGCCGTGGGCTTTGCCGTCGCCGTCGTCACCGGCAGCGGGATCTCCGGCGTGGCCGTCGGCTTCGGCGTGGCCGTGGCCGGCGCGGCCGTCGCCGCCGGCGGTTTGGCCGCCGCGGTGCGCACCGTCACGTAATTTTTGATGATATAGCCCTCCTGCCCGGTCGCGTCCACGCGCACGCGGTACCAGCCGTCCACCATGGCGTAGATGCTCACGGCGGTGTTCCGGTCCAGCTTGCCGAGGCTGGCCGTGCCGGTCGAGCTGCCCTTGCGCAGGTTCACCGCCGTCGCGTTCACATAGCCGGCGGCGAGCACCGTCTCGGAGGTCATGACCACGTAGTCCGAGTGGATGTAGCCGGTCTGCCCGGTCGCGTCCACGCGCACGGCGTACCACTCGCCCGAGAGGCCGCTCACGGTCAGGATCGTGTTGTTGGCGAGCTTGCCAAGGCTCGTGCTCGCGGACGAGGCGCTGCGCCTGAGGTTCACGGCGCTGCCGCTCACGCGCGCGGTGCCGATCGCGGTGGCCGGGGCCTGGTCGTCCCCGCCGCCCGTCTCGGGCAGGTCTTCCGGCAGCGTGTAGGCATAGCCGGAGAGCGTGGCGCCGGCGTAATAATACGCCAGGATCTCGCGGTAGGTCTTGCCTTCGTTGGCCATCTGCTGCGCGCCGCGCTGGCTCATGCCGACGCCGTGGCCGTAGCGCGCGTGCGTGAGCGTGAACCCGTCGGCTACGGGCGAGGCATAGTAGATGCGCAGGCTCGTGTTTTCAAACAGGCCGGCCTCCGCCATCTGCTGGAAGGAAATCGTGAACGTGACCGGCACCTCGGCGTCCGCCCCCAGCACGTTGGCCAGCGACGGCGTGGGCGCAGGCGTCGGTTCCGGCGTCGGCTCCTGTTCCGGCTCCTGCGTCGGCTCCTGGTCCTGCCGCTGCGCGCCGTCCGGCGTAGGCGTCGGCTCGGACGGCTCGGTGACCGGCTCCGGCTGCTCGCCGCTGTCCGCCACGAAGCGCTGCGCCGTCACGGACAGGCGCGGCGTCACGACCGGGAATACCTCCTCCGTCGCCGATGGCTCCGGCGTCGGCGTTTCTTCCGGCTCCGGCGTCGGCGTTTCGGCCGGCTCCGGCGTCGGCGTTACTGCCGGCTCCGCGCCGGCTTCGCCGGCGACCACCTTCACCACGGCCGTGAACACGGCGTTTTCATGGTCCAGCCCCGCCATGCTGCCCGCCGCGTCGGTGGACACCACATTCGAGATGCGCACGAGCGAATTGTATCCATAGCCGGCCGGAATGGCGTCCGGCTGTTCCAGCGCCGCCGCCAGCGCGTCCATGACCAGCGCGTACAGCGTCGCGTTGCCCACGTTCCGCTCGGTGAACGCCGTGGGGATGAACAGCGTCTCGCGCGGGCTCGCCGGGTTCTTCATGTCGTAATCGTCAAAGCCCTCGCTGTAGCCGGCATCATACGCCGTGCTCGACCAGTTTTCGGAGGGCTTGATCATATAGCCGCCGTTGCTCGCCGAATAGTAACACGGCATGACCGCGCCGCCGAGCAGCAGCACGTCGTTCATCGTCGCGTCCACCGCCTCGATGACGTTGCGGTTGGCGCTGTTGTAGCCCTTGTACACCTGGTCGGTCGACGTGTCGCCGATGTCGTATGCGCCGCTGCGCCCGAGGCGCGGCAGGACATAGTTCTTTGCGGCGATCGCCTGCGCCTTCAGCGCCTCGATCGGGAACGAGTTGCTCATCTCGTGGGCGACCACGCCGTAGAGGTAGTGCGAAAGCGGCACGCGGTTGACGACCACGAGCTCGCCGTCCTCCGCCGTGACCGACAGGTGCCCGAGATAGGAGCGGTTGTAGCCGCCGGCCCGCAGCGTGAGCGTGCCGCCCGTGCGCCCGAGCGTCTCGCGCTCCACGGTCACGCTCGCGCCGGTATACAGCGCGCCGAGCGACGAGTGCGTGACCGTCACCCGGGAGCCGGACGCGCTGAGCGTCAGTTTGCCGCCCGTAAACGTATCGCCCGTCTCCGCTAGGCGGTACGTGCCGGACACCGTGACGGCGAGTTCGGATGCGCCCTGCGTGGACAGCAGCACCCGCACCATGGCCGTGTCTGCGCGCGCCGGCGCGGGCAGCGGCAGGGCGACCAGCGCCAGCAGCACCGCGACCCACAGCGCCAATCTTTTCTTTATCGTCTTTGTAAGCGGGCCTTGCATGGCAAGCGGTCCTTTCTGTTCGGAATGAAGCGCACCGCTGCGGGCGCGCCACGCCGGGGCAGCTGCGCGGCCGGCCGGCGATGGGATGGCCATGGGCGCCCTTCCCTTCGATTGTAGCGAAACAGAAGGGACAAGTAAAGCCCACACGCCCATGGTTTACGGATGTTTCACATTGACGAAATATCCCGTTAATGGTCTACCATCCGCCGGGTAACGCTTACGCGCCCGTCGCCACGCGGGCAAAGGCGCACGCCGGTTCCTCCGCGATGGCCGCGCACGCCGCCGCGGCCGCCTCCGGCGTCTCAAACAGGCCGAACACCGCGCTGCCGCTGCCCGTCATGCAGGCGCCCAGCGCGCCCAGCGCGAGCAGCCGCTGCCGGAGCGTG
>OLGB01000709.1_pt1 | contig 44717 bp, 42 predicted proteins | sample 1605691 | NCBI WGS metagenome assembly OLGB01 (sample SAMEA3888925, study PRJEB22519) | human gut metagenome | biome: human gut; feature: human-associated habitat; material: faeces | place: Denmark | collected 2010
CTGAAATTCAGTTCGCGATTCCTTCGGCAAAGGGATGCCTGCGGAATGGAGATTAATATGGAAAACTTAACGCTTCTGACAGACCTTTATGAGCTTACTATGATGCAGGGCTATTTTCACCACAAGGACCGCAACGAAACTGTTATTTTCGATGCATTTTACCGCAGCAATCCCTGTGACGGCGGCTACGCCATTTCCGCAGGTCTGGAGCAGGTCATCGACTACATTAAAAACCTTCATTTTACAGAAGAAGATATTTCTTATCTGGCATCTCTGGGTATCTTTGACGGAGATTTTCTGGAATACCTGAAAACCTTCCATTTTTCCGGTGATATTTACGCTATCCCCGAAGGAACGGTTATTTTTCCCAGAGAACCCCTTGTAAAGGTCATTGCTCCCATTATGGAAGCCCAGCTTGTGGAAACCGCCCTGTTAAATATTATCAACCATCAATCCCTGATTGCCACAAAGGCATCCAGAGTCTGCTATGCAGCAAAGGGAGACGGGGTTATGGAATTTGGACTGCGCCGCGCTCAGGGACCGGATGCCGGAACCTATGGCGCAAGGGCTGCCGTTATCGGCGGCTGCATCGGCACCAGCAACGTCCTCTGCGGCAAGCTGTTTGATGTTCCTGTAAAGGGAACCCATGCCCATAGCTGGATTATGAGCTTCCCGGATGAATACACTGCCTTTAAGACCTATGCAGATATGTACCCGTCTGCCTGTATCCTTTTAGTAGATACCTATGATACTTTAAAATCCGGAGTTCCAAACGCAATCCGTGTCTTTCAGGAAATGCGGAATGCCGGTATTCCTCTGACCTTTTACGGGATTCGTCTGGACAGCGGCGACCTTGCCTACCTTTCCAAAAAAGCCAGAAAGCTGCTGGATGACGCTGGGTTCCCGGATGCGGTTATCTCCGCCTCAAACGATTTGGACGAGTTTCTGATTGACAGCTTAAAAGCCCAGGGTGCTGCCATTACCTCCTGGGGCGTGGGCACCCACCTGATTACCTCCCGGGATAATCCTTCCTTTGGCGGGGTTTACAAGCTGGCTGCCATAAAGGGAGCAGACGGCTCCTATATTCCTAAAATCAAGCTTTCCGAGAATACCGAAAAAATTACAAATCCAGGCAATAAGAAAATCTATCGGATTTACGAAAAAGAAAACGGGAAAATAAAGGCTGATTTGATTTGTCTGGAGGAAGAAACCTACGACACCTCTGAGGATTTGATTCTATTTGACCCCCAGGAGCCCTGGAAAAAGACAAAGCTTTCCGGCGGCACCTATACCATGCGCCCTCTGATGGAGCAGATTTTCAAAGCCGGGGAATGTTGCTATACCTCTCCCGCCGTTATGGAAATCCAAAAATACTGCAAGGAGGAGTTAAATACCCTCTGGGAGGAAACCAGACGACTGATAAATCCCCATAGGGTTTATGTGGATTTATCCACTCCCCTGTATGAAATGAAGCTTCGCCTTCTGGAAAATACCAATGCATAAAAAATGGAGCAGTTTTACTGCTCCATTTGTCTTCCCAGAAAGCCTGCCGCAGATAACAGCAGCTTCTGTTCCACTTCCCCCATGCTCTGCTTCGCATCGTTCTGCAAAAGCACAACACTGCCGATGATATCGCCCGCGCAGAGAATCGGTGCAATCGCTTCATGCTGGTACTCCTCACTGCCCTCTTCGCATACCGGCACAAAGCACCTCTCCCCTCTGGCTGCCACGATATTTTCTCGGTTATTGATTTTTTCGTCCAAGGGACGGCTGATTGCCTTTCCCAGAAACTGCCGGTATCCTCCTGCCGCCGCAATAAACTGGTCTCTGTCCGCAATAAGTGCCGCATGCCCGGAGGCATTTGCCAGACTTTCCGCGTACTGCTTCGCAAAGGTTGCCATCTCTCCGATAGGAGAATATTTCTTTAAAATAATCTGTCCGTCATTATCCGTATAAATCTCCAGCGGGTCTGTTTCCCGAATATGCAATATTCTCCGAATTTCCTTCGGAATCACGATTCTTCCCAGTTCATCAATTCGGCGAACAATTCCGGTTGCTTTCACCAATCATTTCCTCCAATTTCATATTTTTGTTAGATATTAGCTTTGGAGTTATTATGTGGAAAATTAACAGGAATTATTCAGCAGCTATTATATTCTTATCCGTGGCTTCCATTATCCCACCGGAAGTCTTTCTTTTCGATGGTACTCAGTAAATCTTGATTTCAAAAGAATTTGCGACACAATTTCTCGCTTCTTTCAAATCAGTAAAAATTCCTTCTTCTAGCATTTGTGATAAAATATTTCCAATGGCAGTCGCCTCGCCAGGACCCGCATAAACGCCAATGCCTGTATATTTTGCAGTTAATTCATTCAGGTACGCAGCGTTAGAACCGCCACCGATAATATTAATCTTATCATACTTTACCCCTGTGATTTTCTGGATTTCCTCTAACTTTTCTGCATAACATTTTGCCAGAGAATTATAAATCACACTCGCTAACGCAGGCAATGTTTCAGGAACCTCCTGATTTGTTTTTCTGCAATAATCCCTGACTGCTTCCACCATGTCATCAGGAGAGAGAAAACTTGAATCCTGACAATCTACAACCGTCTGAATCGTCTCGTGGGAAGCCTGCTCACACAAATCCCCGTAAGACATATCCGGAGCCAGCTGATTACGCACTGACTGAATCATCCAAAGCCCCATAATATTTGCAAGATAGGTAATCTCACCACCATATCCCCCTTCATTTGTAAAATTTGCTTTCTTACTCTCAGAAGAACAGTTGGCTTCTGACAGTTCTACGCCCATTAAAGACCATGTTCCGGAACTGATATAACAGGTATCCTTTGTATTCGTCGGAATTGCCATTACCGCTGAAGCTGTATCATGTGTGGGTGGTAATACGACCCGACAGTCATATCCTACTAAGCCCCTTACTTCGTTGGTCAAACCTCCAATTGTTGTTCCCGGCATCAATACTGTCTGAAAAATCCCTCTTGGGAATCCCAGACGGTCAATCAATTCATAATCCCAGTCCTTTGTATCCGGATTTATCAATTGTGAAGTTGTCGCTTCTGAATATTCCTGTACTTTCTTTCCGCTCAACTTAAAATGAAAATAATCAGGAATCATTAACATTGCATCTGCCTTTTCCAAATGTTCCGGATGCGTCCGTTTCACGGCCATCAGCTGGTAAATGGTATTATAAATAGCTTTCTGGATACCTGTTCTTGCATATAACTCATCCTCTGAAATAATCTTATATACTTCTTCATCCATTCCATCTGTTCTGTGGTCACGATAGCCAACTGTCTGACCTACAATATTATCTTCTTTATCCAGCAGGACAAAATCAACACCCCATGTGTCGATGCCAACACTTGCAGGAATTCTGCCGATTTCTTTACATTTTTTCATTCCGGCTATAATCTCATTAAATAACCTGTCAACATCCCAGCAAAGCGTTCCATCCACATTATCCATTCCGTTCCAGAATCGATAAACCTCTTCTAATATTATTTTTCCATTCTCAACACTGCCTAAAATATGTCTTCCGCTGGAAGCTCCTATATCTATCGCCAAAAAATATTTGTTCATATTTCCCCCATTTTCAAAAAATTCCGAATACCTTTTCTCTGAAAGCATTGTATAATGTTCCGTAATCCGTATAACTAATCTTACTGTTTTTAAAACGGCTGCCCCATGTATCACACAGGGTATCCGCAAGCAGCTTCGCATGTTCATGATTTCTTTTCAAAATAGCCGGGAACACATAATAAATCATAAAGAAATTAAGATCTGTCTGCACAGTACCCTTAATCCTTCCTTTCACTTCATATCGGGTCTTTACAGCCTCCACAAACACCTCGGAAATCTCCTTTGCCGCAGTTTCCGGATTCCCTTTCCCTAAATAAGCTTCCATCTCCAAAAAAATAGCTTCGTTTGCTGCCATAAAATTTTCCATGTTTTCTTCATACTTCTGTTTTTTTAACTTTCTTATTTTCTTTTCCATATCGTCAAACATGGTTTCAACCTGATATAACATAAAATCTGTCCCTCGCCTTCTTCCGCATTTTCCCTGATTTATATTCAGGAAGAAAGCAGGTGCTTTCTTCCTTTTATCCTGCATGCTGCTAATCTGCTACGACACCCTTCTGCAGCATAATATTTGCATAAAGAGCTGTCTCTCCAGTTGCAATAATTGCATATACTTTTTTTGCTTCATCATAAAAAGCAAAACGTTCTATATTTCCTACTGCATCTGCGCCCCTGTTATCGTATTTAGAAATAATTTCTTTATATGTATCCCAGATTGGTGTCGCTACCCTGTCACCCGGCATTACTTCCATAAGATTCACTGGTTTTTCCACATAGGTATCCAATGGGAAGACCTGAAGGACAGCATCCAAAAGTTCAGGGACTCCATGTCCGTCACAGCGGATGACGATTGCATCTTTTCCCATGGATTCTGCCGGGAAATTGCCATCAGAAATGACCAATCTGTCACTGTGTCCCATCTCAGCTAATACTTTTAATAATTCCGGTGAAAGAATTTTAGGAATTCCTTTTAGCATTTTGTATACCTCCCATAACGTGTAATAATAAGTTTATTATAATACAATCTACGCAATAAAAAAAGTATGTATCGCCGGATATCGTTAGCAAAAAGGGACCGGATGTATCCGATCCCTTTTTAACCTGTCCGCCTTCAATGTATCAAAGCTGCAAATTAGTCATAAAGGTTTGGAGCGATATTTTCGTCAGTCATGTTGTCTGCGTTATACCAGTAACCATCCATAGGGATATCTTCTACTTTTTTACCATTGCAGACATCTACCAATGTGTAGATAGTCTTGTAACCCATCATTAACGGAGACTGTGTTACAGAACCGATTAATTTACCGCTATTAATAGCTGCTTTCTGTGGTGTACCAGCATCGAATCCGGCGCCGATGATTCCATCTTTAGGATCTGTTGCTAATTTATTTAAGAAGCTATCTGCTGTGATAACGCCCTCTGCTGTTGTCTGGTTAGAACCAAAGATAGCAATTGTATCAGCTTTGGACATAATCTTTTGAGCCTCTGTAGTTGCCAGATCCACTGTTGTCTGAGCCGGAACAGCAACTTCGATGATAACTTCTGCTGTTTTCTCATCACCCTTATCAGAACAGTTATTTACATAGAATTCGTTGCCAACCACTGCAACTTTTTTGCCATCCGCTTTACAAAGCTTAATCATTTCATCGATGAAACCAAGTCCACGTTCCTGAATGTTAAGAGCGGTAGCATCCTGATTAACCTCACCAATTCTTACCGGTTTTTCTACTGTTGCTGCTGCAACAACCTCCTTGATTACCGGATACATATTGGTAGCTGCACATGCACCTGCTGCCTTGTTATCTGTTGCAACTGTTGCTATCACAGCTCCTTCAGGAGCATCCGATACACCTGTGTCAAAACATACTACCGGAATACCAGCATTTAATGCTGCTGTAAGAGAATCCAGTACAGAGTTTGTATCGCATGCTGCCAGTCCAATTCCGTCCGGAGCTTTCTGGATAGCATCGTTCAGCATCTGTACTTGGTCAGCAATATCAGATTCGTTTGCAGGACCGTTCGCTTTTGCTGTTACACCTAATTCATCACAGGCTTTTTCGATACCCTGAACAGCTGCCTGCCAATATGTAGACTGGAAGCTCTTGACAATCACTTCAAAGTGATAGGCATTGCCTGATGTTTCAGACGAAGGTGTTGATGATTCTACTACAGGAGCGGATGATTTTGTAGCAGCAGGTGCACCATCAGAACCACATCCTGCCATAGAGAGTGTCAGTGCTGTACCAAGTACAATCGCTAAAATTTTCTTTTTCATTTTCACGTCCTCCTTTGGGATTTAAAATGTTTTATATGAAGTCTTATAACATCATATCCTATTAAGTTTATAGTATTTATTTTTTCTTGATTGTGCTTGTTTGTTCAGCAAGCGTAATACTGACATCACAAGCAATATAGCAAAATACAGCATTGAGTTTCACTTTTTGCAAGGTAGAAAAGGTCAACAAAGTATTGCAGTTAAAAGCTTTTATGACAATTACTGCTCATACTGCACAATGCAAAACTGAACAAATGAGTTTCAGTTTATTTGCCCTTAAATTTCTTTGTATTTTACAGATAATCAAAACAACTTTATACTATTCTATTACTGTTTATTTAAGAGGTATTATCAGAAGTTCCCAGATAATCCAGAATTGAATTTTAGGAATAGGATATATAAAATATAGGTTAATCTATTAAAATCAATCTGGGGTCAATCTGGTTAATCTGAGGATTATATATAAAAATGACCTCAAGAAAATTGTCGGAAAAATAAGGAAAAAAGTTTATTTTACCTATGTACTTTCAGAAAATAATGTGGTATAATATATACAGGTCGGAAAAGACCAGTTAATTTAATATTTTGAATGCTTAGAGAAGCAAAGTTACCTTTAGACGAGGTTTAACTGGCTTCTCTTTTTTGTTGCCCAAAATCAAATAGCAAATGAAAGGAACAAGGAAAATGGATAACAAAACAAATAAGCATGAATTTGCGTGTAATGCTGGTAAGGTTACCGAATACGAAGTAAAGGAACATATTGACACTATCATGGTGGGCTTTCGTGGATTCTCAAAGGAAGTGTCGATTGTAAAGTGGAACGACAAAAAGCCTGTGTTTGATATTAGAGCGTGGCGAGTATCTGACAGAGACGGATTGCAATATCCTTTGCGTGGTATCACTTTCTCTAAGGAAGAGTTTATCAAGTTAAGGGAAATCTTGAACAGCATTGATGTGGATTGCATTGATGAATATATGTGAGCAAAGAATGTGAGGTATTGAATATGAACGGAGCAAGGAATGACGAAAGAAACTATTATGCAGAAAGCTACATTGCTTTAATTGAAGAAATTATCAAAGAAACCGCTTCACTGATTAAAGATATAAAGAAAGCAATGGGTGAGGTGTGAAAATGGGAACGAAGAAATTACAAGGTGCAGACGGAATGAATTTTCAACTGCAACTTACAATAAAAGGCTTAGAGAGTATAAATCTTCCAGAGGAAAATCTTACGAATGAATCTGGAAATGACATTATGAAAATATCATGTTGGGGTGGCAAACTGTCTGCTTATGTGAATTTGCCTAATGCAATCAGGCCAAACAATGTGCAGCCATTTCAATTATCTGATTGTATCAAAATCGAATTGGTAAGAAACCAAGTCATTGAGCACATGAGGTCATATCTGCAAAAGCACTTAAAGGATAAGTATTCGGATGAATTTCTTTCAATGATGAGTGTCACAAAAATGGAGTGCAATCTAACGATAAAATGCGTTGGTAATTGCAAACCAAAAGATGTGATTAGGTTGTTTGAGAGGTCTTTTGCAAAGGTTACTGTGTATAAGGAAACCGACCCAAACGGAAAAACACACAGGAAACCAGAACGAGGAATCACAACAACTAAACCCCATGAATGGGTGTTAAAGGTGTATGACAAAACCTTTCAGCAAAGACAAGCAGGTAATCTTAAAGTTGAGTCAAATCTGATTCGTGTGGAATTGGTATTCTTAGACAGAATGCTTGACCGTATGTATTCAACCAAGAAATCATTAGAGGATATTCTTACGAGAAAAGCAATCAAAACGCTGATTGACCAGTATCAAGTGACATTTGATGAAATATGCAAAAAGAATATTACCCCTATGCTGAATGCCTGTGTGCAAGAGATATTTGAAAGTTTAACTTGCTCTACTCCACGAAAGGAAGTAAGCGAAACTTTGATTAAGTGTAAGGAACTCATTGTAGATACCGAGGTATTACGCAAGGCATTAAAGAAGTGGTATGTATTTAAGAAACAGCCTGATAGCTCAAAACGCATTGTTTCATTTTATCGAGAGAAAAATATGGGTTTTCCAGAAGATGTGCTTAGAACGCTCAAACTCATGCACAACTCTTTAGGATAAAATAGGTCTGAAAAGTAACATTCGATGTTACCCTGTGACCCCAAACTTGAAAAACTGAAAATCTCATAAATTGAGCATAAACCACTATTCATTGGGGTGTAAAAGGTGTTTCACAAAGTATTTGAGCAAATTGCAAAAATCAAATCTTGTCCATAATTATATGGGACAGAGATACAAACAGCTAACAGTACATTTACAATAAGGGGGTGTTCACTAATGCAGGTAGAACGCATATCAGCAGACATTACATTGAAGCACAAACCAAGCACAGGCAAGCAAGCCTATAATATGCTGATTGAATCTCTCAAAGCAGAGATACAGGAAAAACAGGAGATTTTATCTCATCTCACACAGGACAAAGTAAAACAGAAATTCATAGAGAACTGGAATCCTACAACAAGGAGCGTGAACATCTATGATATGTAGGAAGGAGTGATTTTCTATGCCTTATGCTAAAGGACAAAGCGGTAACCCAAAGGGCAGACCTAAGCAAACCGCAGAGCAGAAATCACAAAAGGAGCAATTTCAAAGGTTGCTTAAATCTTCTACCGTTGAAGCTCTGCAAAGCATAATTCAGATTGCCAGTGACAGATACAACAAGGACCGATTCAATGCTTGTAAGTACATCATTGACAAGGCTTATGGTGCAAATACTGCTTTTCTTTTAGACGGTACAGAAGATACTGCTCCTACTGTGATTAGGATTGTTCCATACGGTAAAGAAAACGAGGACTGGGACGAAGACGACTGGGAAGATGAATGGAACAATGCCCCAGATGAAAATGAGGACGAATAACTATGATTAAGATTACAAACGGAACAGTTACCACAGAGGTAACGCAAGGTGCGTATGACCTATTTTACAAAGAGCAAGGATTTGTGATTGTGTCAGACGAAAATGAAAAATGGGAGGAAGAAGAAAATGGCTAAAATCAATACTGTTGCAAACAACGGACTGACTATCATTGAGAACTACAATAAACTGCTTGAACAGATCAGAAAAGCAAAGACCATTGATGATGTGCGTATTCTGGTTGCAAGTACAAGAGATTTTATTTCTGTGTATAAGCGTGTTGATAAGAACATGGTAAATGAAATCTATGAAAAGCTCCAGGGCAAACTTCACGATATGGTTGCTGAAAATGCTTTTGTGTATGACCGTATGAATAACAGGGTTGAGGAAATCCGCAATCGTGGTTATGACTATGCAAATGAAAAGGACGATACACAGGCAGTACAGAGCAAAGCACTTCAGCTTATGTCTCAGATGCCTAAGGTAATGAACAGCAATCATGCAAACCGTATTACTAAGGTTTTGACGGATTCTATCAATTCTGGTGTTATCGGTAGCAAGGCTGTTCTGGAACTGCTTAAATATCCTGCTTATGCTGATGTGGTATCTGCAAAGATTAGAGAGCGTGCTTTTGAGGGTAGTAAATCTTCTGCTGAACAGGCTTTTGACAGATTGAAAGAATCTGAACTGAAAGAAGCCGAACAGGGACTTGCTTCTGTGTATTTGCAGGGATTCCACCTTAGAAACATTGAAAAACAGGTCAATGCGTTTAAGAAGCCTTCTGCATGGAGTCCAAACGAAGAGACAGCATAAAGGATAATCCCAGAATAACACAGGATAATCCAGATTGAATCAGAAGTCATAAGGAATGTATTCCTATGGTATAGGATAAAAGTTCACCAGAAGTCAACAGAGAACCTCTGGGGATAAACATAAAATTGAGAATAAAATAAATCGGTCACTAAAGAATAGTCCAGTTGTCCAGACGGAGCAAACACAAAAATATGGACAACAATACAATAGTTCAGATGAATTTGTATTCGTGTCCCTAATCGAAAGGGAGAATACAAAATGGCAAAGAAAAATAACACAAACACTTTACCAGAGCAGGAGTTTAACTTTATTGTATCAGATGTACGCATCCCTCGTATGGTGCCTTTACAGACTCTTGCAGATGAATCTGGTATTTCATATAAAGCACTTTGGTTGATGTGCAAACAGAACAAAATCGTGCATATTAAGTCCGGTAATAAGTTTCTTGTGAATGTAGATAAATTCATTGAGTTTCTCAATACCGGCGAAACGGAGGTTGAGAGCAATGACGGAGACAGCAACACAGCATAAAAACAATGTCGAATGGGGACAGGCAAAGGGATTTTCAAAATATCTTATTTCTACTGATGGACAGGTTTACAGCCTAAAGCGTGACAGGCTTTTACCGCAAGGATATACACAAAGAGGATATAAACAAGTTGATGTGTGTAATGATGAGGGTATCAAAAAGCACATGAGAGTTCATAGGCTTGTTTATATGGCTCATAAAGGTGTTATTCCAGAGGGTATGCAAATCAATCACAAGGACGAGAACAAAGCAAATAATTGCATTGACAATCTGGAACTTATGACAAACAAGGAAAATTCAAGCTATGGCACTCGTAATGCACGAATCAGCCAAGCAATGAAAAGATACAGAGCAAAACAGCGTGCAATGACCGCTTGTTGATGTGGTATCAGAATTTATACTTTTTGAAACCATGCAAATGAAACCTCAAATGAGTATCAGAAAGTATGCGTAAAAACTTTTGATTATTCTCACAAAGAGTGTGTACTTTTTGAGACTTGCCTGATATGATTGAATCAGAAACGAACATGTGTTCGACAAAGAAATGAGGTGTTCAGATGAACGATAAGTTTAAGCATGACAAGCTAAAGTTTGAACTCATCAGAAACGCAGATTTGGTGTGTACGGATTGCCTATATAAATATGACGATACGAATATGCCATGCAATGTTTCTAAATGTGAGATGTACGAAGAAAAGCCCTCTACCGTTATTGATGGTGGAAACTGTGATTTATACGATAAGGGGGTGTCGGAATGAAATATGTTGCTTATCACAGGACAAGCACAAAGGACCAGCACTTAGACAGAGGAATTGCAGAACTCACCAAGTATTGTGCTGATAATGCAATTTCTCTGTATAAGGGCAAGGTCTACACAGACCAACAGACAGGAAAGAACTTCAACCGACCACGCTACACAATGCTGAAAGATGAAATTCTTGAAAGTGGTGATGTGCTGATCGTCACAGAGCTTGACCGATTAGGACGAAACAAGGAAGCCACACTAAAAGAATTACGATTCTTTAAGGACAACGGTATTCGTGTTATGGTGTTAGAATTACCCACAACATTGATTGACCTGTCAGCTATGGAAAACTCAATGGCTCGTATGATGTTAGAGACTATCAATAATATGATGATTGAGTTGTATGCAAGCATGGCACAGGCTGAAATTGAGAAAAAAGAGAAAAGACAGCGAGAAGGCATTGAACAGAAAAAGGCTCGTGGAGAATGGGACGATTATGGCAGACCAAGAGTTATGGACCTTGAAGAATTTGCTACCCACTATCGCTTAGTACAGCAAGGGGAAAAGAAACCATTTGAACTGATGAAAGAATTAGGTATGACGAAGCCGACCTTCTATCGTTACAAAAATCAAATTGAGAAAGGGTGTTAAGAATGGCATCTGTTAAAAGAGTTGAGTACAAAAGCGGTAGAGTTGTTTATCGCATAGTTATCTGTCAAGGATACGATAAAAAGGGAAACAAACTGGTTAAGAATCTTACATATTCAGTCAATCAGTCAGCAACACCCAAACAACAAGAACGAGAAGCGAAGAAGTATGCCATGGATATGGAAGATAAGCTGAAATATGGCTACGACTACAACGCAGAAAAAATGTCATTTGAAGATTTTGCATACAAATGGCTTGAGAGTGTTAAAGATAACATTGCTTACGGTACCTACGCAGGATATAAACAGGTATTGGAAAGCAGAATCATTCCCTACTTTAAGGGAGATAAGGTTGCTCATATCAAGACACCACACATTGAAGCCTTTTACAGAACTCTGGTTGACGACTATTCCACAGGCACAATCAAGAGATTTGCTAATGTGTTGAATCTGATATTTAAGACAGCCAAGCGTTACAGCATGATTGAGAACAATCCTTGCCAAGACGCACAAAAGCCAAAAAGGAAAGATGAAGAAACAGGCTTGAAGTTCTTTACTCCAAAGCAAGCATTGATGTTTATGAAATCTCTGGATATGTCATACGAGGTAACCTATAAAGGTCATCAGCGTGTTGACGATACAGGAAAACCGTATTATGTGAACGAGTACACAGAATCCTATACTGTGCCTACACAATATAAGGTGTTCTTCACTCTCTCATTATTCTGTGGATTCAGAAAAGGCGAAACACTTGCTTTGCACTGGAATGACATTGATTTTAAGGAAAAGAAAATCTCTATTTCTAAATCGGTGGGTATGACGGAAAACGGATTTGATTATAAAGAGCCTAAGACAAAGAAATCTGTCAGAAAGGTATCTATCCCAGATGATGTAATCCCACTTTTGAAGCAGTATCACATTGAGTACATACAGACACGATTTAGTCATGGTACTGCATGGCAAGGCGATTTGAACAATGGTGGAAACCTATTCATTCAAGCAGACGGAAAACTCATGGGGCATACAACACCTTATCAGTATTTCACAAAGCATTTATACCGTTATAATGAGTGGGTGCAAAATAATCCAGACAAAGCAAAGACCGAGGGATTAGAGGAATTGCCGATTATTCCACTTCATGGATTGAGACATTCCTGTGCTACTCTGCTGAATTATCTGGAAATCAACATCATTGAAATATCAAAGACATTAGGACATTCAACCTGTTCAACCACAATGAATATCTACGCTCACAGCTTTGAGGAACAGCAAGAGGAAGTTGCAACAAAGGTAAATGAGTTCTTGCGATTGAACGCATAAATAATTGAGAGCCAGAGGACAAAATCCAAAGGCTCTCATTTAGTCATCATTCATCTTTCAATTCCATGTGGTCTAAAGCATATTGTAAAGCCATGCTGATAAGTTCATTACGGGAACGATTTGTTTTCGCTGCTAAATCGTTATATTCCTCTTGCAAGGCTCTATCTATGCGTATCGTCATTGTGACAGATTTATCTTCTTTAGGTGTCACGATAAATTTCTCCATAATGCAAATCCTCCATTGGTTTTGATTACATTATAGTATTGACAAGTGCCTCGAAACTATGACACAATAGTGAGTTGATTTTATACTGTACTTTTGTGTTACACTCTGCTATAATGCTAATATCAATCAAACTTGGAGGTATGGCATTATGAAAGATAAAGCAACCAAAAGCAATGGCAAGAAACCTATTTTCAAGAAGTGGTGGTTTTGGGTAATAATTGTTGTTATTCTGGCCGCTATCTTTGGAAACACAGGAGCAAAGGACGGCGTTGAGGACGGAGCAAAAGACGCAATCAATTCAACTGAACAACAGTCAGATAAAACACAGGACGAAAGCACAGCCAAAGACGATATTTCCTTTGTAGTTACCAATGTTCCTAATGATGTTACTGGGAATTGGAGAATTGCTACAATCGCAGAAAATATCGAAATGCAAGACTACGCATTGGATTACTACAAAGAATATTTCAAGAGTGATGATGAAATCCATGCAATAGTCAACTTCAATTACAAGACAACGACAAAAATCTCTGTTATGGGAAATCTATTAGATGTATCTGTGTATGAATATGTTGACAAAGAAGAACATGATGCAAAATTGCTTTTCAGCGGTATGCTTCTTAAAGAATACCATGTAAACAAAGATACTGGTGAAATAGAAGAAATACAGTAAAAACGAAAGCCTTGACCACGAATGAATGGTTAAGGCTTTTCTTTATACTATCGTAATACTAAACTTACGGAGTGCTGTGGAGTGATAGGCCGAGTTAGGGAAAGTAGAAATCCCAAAAAGGTAATACGGGTATCACTTAGGGAGAGTTATGGAGAGATACGGCGAGTGCCTGTTAATCTTTTCAATTTTACAACATCAATCAATACAGCACCAATCAAAACAAGACCGGTAAAAATCTGCTGCCAGTTTGCCTGCAGTCCAATAAAGGGCAAACCAACTTTCATAAGCGTGATAACAAGTACACCGAGAAATGCTCCTGCAATTGTACCAACACCTCCGCTGGCAGACACGCCGCCAACAATAGCCCCGCCTATGGCATCCAGTTCAAATCCGGCACCTGACCCCGGATAAATAGTTACATACGTTGCTGAATATGCAATGGCGGCAAGACCTGCAAAGAAAGCGGATATCACATAAGCTAAAACATGATAAAACTTTACATTTACACCAGCTAATTTTGTTGCTTCCTTGTTGCTTCCGATAGCAATTGTATACCGGCCAATCTTGGTATGTTTTAATACAAAATTCATTAAAAATACAAGCAAAACAACAACTACAATACCACTGGGTATTACTTTTCCGTTTGCAGTAAATCGGAAAATCTTTCGGAACCATCCTTCCGGCTCCAGAGAAGAGGGCCATGAAACACCAAATCCTCCGCTAAGCAAAGAGCCAAGTCCTCTCGTAATCATGCAGGTACAAAGTGTTGCGAGGAAAGGCGGCAAATCCATGAACGCTACCAAAAATCCATTCAGGAGGCCAATCAGTATACTAAGTATCAGGCATGCCAACAATGCTACTGCTACCGGCATGTCTTTGTGTACAATCAGGTATCCTCCAAAAAGTGAATAACAAATCAGACCTGTACCAATTGAAAGGTCTACACCTCCTGTAATCAGGGGAAATGTCACACCGATTGCCATAAGTGCTATATAATAAGACATATCTAATACACTTACAAAGGTTGAATATGTTCTAAATGTAGGACTGAGAATACTGAAGAGTGCAACCATCACAATGATGATGCCAACTACCATGGCCTCACGTCCATTTATTTTACCAAAGTTTTTTTTCTTTGACATCTTCCCTGTCCTCCTAATCAATCTCTCGAGTTGCAAGATTCATAATCTTTTCCTGAGTTGCCTCCGCAATATCAATCTCACCCGTCTTCTTCCCTTCGCACATAACCACGATGCGGTCGCTCATACGTAAGATTTCTGTCATTTCAGATGAAATCATAATAATAGATTTACCCTCCGCCGCCAGTTTGTTCATCAATTTATAAATTTCATTCTTGGCGCCTACATCAATGCCCCTTGTGGGCTCATCGAAAATAAGGATATCACTATTGCGGGTCAGCCATTTTGCAATAACTACCTTCTGCTGGTTACCGCCAGACAGGTTTACAACCAACTGGTCTACATTAGGAGTTTTTGTTGCCAGTGTATCTACATATTCCCGTGCTACTGCTGCCTCTTTCTTTTTGTTGATGAAAATGCCTCTTACGAACTGCTGCATGGTTGCCATTGTTGTGTTTTCAGCAACTGTTTTCTGAATTGCCACACCATATCTCTTTCTATCCTCTGAGAGATATCCGATGCCATGTCTGACAGCATCTTCCGGACTGTTGATTGTCACTTTATTGCCATTCACATAAATATCACCACTCTCCTTCGAATCCGCCCCAAATAAGGCTCTGGCTGTTTCTGTACGTCCCGCTCCCATCAATCCCGAGAAACCAAGTATTTCACCTTTGCGAAGTTCAAAGCTGACATCCTGCACCATCTTGCCGGCATTCAGATGTTCTACTTTTAACACAACCGGGGCATCCTTTGGCACAGCACTTTCTGTCTTGGGGTCTTCATAAATAACACGGCCAACCATCATGTTGATGATATCTTCCTTCGTGCATTCATTTGTAATTAATGTTCCAACATAAGTACCGTCACGCATAACTGTAACCCGGTCTGTTATTACTTTAATTTCATCCATACGATGGGATATGTATACCATTGCAATATCTTTTTTCTTCAAATCTCTGATAATCTTAAACATTTCTTCAATTTCTGCCTCTGTAAGTGCTGCAGAAGGCTCATCAAAGATAATAACTTTTGCATCAAAGGAAACTGCTTTTGCAATCTCACACATCTGCTGTTTTCCAACTGTTAAGTTGGACATTTTTTCTTTTGGGTCAATATCCACATTCAATCGGTCAAACAATTTCTTGGCTTCTTCATTCATCTTCTTATCATCGATTGTAATCCCTTTTTTGAATTCACGACCGATAAATAAGTTCTGTGCCACCGTTAAATGACCAAGCATGTTCAGCTCCTGATGCACGATAACAATACCTGCATCCTGCGCCTCCCTTGTATTTTTGAATTCAACTTCTTTTCCTTCATATGTAATAGTACCGGAATCTTTTTTATAAATACCTGTCAGTACCTTCATCAATGTGGATTTACCAGCACCGTTTTCACCCATCAGCGCAAGAACTTCACCTTTTCTCACTTCAAGGTCAACATGGTCTAACGCATGCACACCAGGAAAAGATTTATCAATATCTTTCATTGTCAAAATAATATCACCCATTATTCTTACCTGTCCTTTCTTCAATACTATCATTAATTCTTTCTACGTCTTGCAGATACATCTGCGTAAACGGCTACGATAACAATAATTCCTGTAATAATGAACTGATAGTCTTTTGAAAATCCAAGAGCAAGAATCCCCTGCTGTAACAGAGCGATGATAAATACACCAATCACAGTACCCCCAACAGATGCCAGCCCACCCGCCATGGACGTTCCACCCATAACGCATCCTGCAATTGCTTCATTATTATACTGGTCACCATAACCGGGCTGCACTGTTGTATAAGCGCCAACGTAAAAGACAGCAGCTATGCCAACCAGAATACCACAGATAACATATGCCAGCATTTCCCATTTCTTAACATCTACACCCGAAAGCCTGACCGCCTCTTTGTTGCTTCCAAGACAGAGGATATAACGTCCGGCTTTTGTCTTATTCAAAATAATTCCACAAATCACTGCCGCAGCAAGGAAAATAACAAGCCCCGTCGGAACATTTCCCACTTTTACAATTTTTCTGTACCAGCCGTTAATATCCGAGGACTGAGGCCAGCTTACAGACTACGTCTTTGTGAATACCGCTGCAATACCCTTTGCTATGTTCATGCTTGCCATTGATACGATGAATGGGGGAATATTCCAGTATGCCACAAGGTATCCATTAAAAATGCCAAACAGAAGACCAATTACCACACTTAAGATTATTGCGGCAGCCATCGGTATTCCATGGGTCAGGAAACTATAACCGGACACCAATGCGCAGCAGAACATTACCGGTCCAATTGAGAAATCAATACCACCTGTTGCAATAACAAATGTCACACCTAAAGAAAGGAATCCCAGGAAATAAACATAGTTCATTGTACCCATAATACGGGACAGTCCAAAGAACTTTCCGCCGGTTAATAATCCAAATGCCAGATACATTACCAGCATTACAAGAATCAGGATAATTCTGTTAAAGCCCACTTTTTTTACAAATGCGTTTTGTCTGATTTTTTCCACTTGCTTTTACCTCCACAGTTGATTGTGTTACAAAATTTCCATTCCTCAACTTGCTTTTGTTGTAAATATTATACAATAATATCTCTTTCCAATCAAGTCATCATGTGGCATTTTATCCAAATATAGAGCAATTGATGAATATATTTTCATTTTCTTGCACAATAAATTGTATTTATTTTTTTATAAACATTCTTGTTTTCATGCCATGCATATTGTACAATAACCGAATACGAAATAATAAAACAGCTATTATGGAGGTTATTATGAAACAATCGCAAAAATCCGTCATTCTGCTTTTTCTCATTGCAATCAGTATTTTTCTTTGCAGCTGCGGACAATCAAAAAAAGCTGAATGCCCTTTCACGGAAATCACATGGGAAAATACCCTGGATGAGGTATTAGCCCTGGAAGGAGAACCTTTGGATTCCTATCCTTCCACTTATTCCGGAACCACTTATACCTTTAACAAAGTTTTTCATGATATGTCAGGAACTATTAAGTATATGTTCGATGACAATGACAAACTGATGAGTATGGCATGGCTGTATATTCCAGAGTCAAAGGATAATCTGGAAAATGTTTATCAACTCCTTTGCAGCGAAACTAACCAATTATATGGCGAGAGCGGTTTTGATTCCGATACGGGAACTGCCAAGGGCAGCGTGTGGTATCTGGAAAGCGGAAACATCGTCATCGGTGTTATGTCAACAGGCGTTAACGAGGCTGTTCAGTACCAGTTCTTCCATCCGGATGTATCAGACAGGAAACCACAATAAATTGATTTGACTGCTGTTTTGCACCGGCCCCCCGATGGCATACATTGTTACAACATACTCAGCTTCGCAAAAGCATTGGCAGCCTGCTGCAAAGTTCATAAAAAAGTCGGGAATCGGTTTTAGATTCCCGACTTTTTGTCTGAGATTTACTTTTTCATCCCATAACTATTTGTACATAGGACCATATACTTCACATGCCCGGTAATCGGCACCTTCTTTATCCATTCCAAATGCATCCCATGCCTTTGGTCTGAAAATATCTTTGTCTGCTACGTTATGCATAGCAACCGGAATCCTTAAAATCGAGCAAAGGGTAATCAAATCTGCACCGATATGTCCATAGGAAATTGCGCCATGGTTAGCGCCCCAGTTATTCATCACTTCATAAGCAGTCCTGAATGCAGAACCTTCTTTTCCATCACATCTTGGAGCAAACCAAGTAGATGGCCATGTGTAATCTGTTCTCTTCCAAAGAGTATCAGAAACATCTGCCGGAAGTCCTACTGTCCATCCCTCTGCAATCTGCATAACGGGACCCAGACCTTTTACAAGGTTGAGACGAATCATTGTTGCAGGCATTGTCGCTGTTGTTTCAAATCTGGAGGAGAATCCGCCTCCACGGAAGTACCCGTTATCAGCTGCACACCATGTTGTGGCTGCCATAATCGCATCCTGGTCTTCTTTTGTCACTTCATACCAAGGCTTCATCGTCTGGTTGCCTCCCGCATCTCTTGCCTCAGCATTTGCATCCAGGCAGCATGCTCCGGAATTAATCAGGTGAATTACACCATCAGCCTCTTTTGCCGCGCCCTCGATATCATATCCCGTTACTCTCTTAATGGCATCGCCGCTCCAGTATGTACGAACATCTGCGAACATCTGCGCTCTGTTTGTCAATAATTTCATGAATAACATACCCAATCCATTAAGCACATCGTTCTCTGTTGCGAGAATATATGGCTCTCTTGCTCCGTTCCAGTCAAAGGATGTATTTAATACAGCTTCGGCAAAGTCCCCATTTGGATAGAAATCGGTCCACTGTCTCTGTCCCTGGAAACCTGCAGCAATCGCATTATGTCCAACTGCTTCTTCCTCACAGCCTTCCGGCAGATTCTTATTGCCATTCATAAGGTCTTTAATGATAACTGCCATCTTAACAGCAAACTCAAACTGCTTTTCTTTCTCTGCATCACTTTTTCTCACAAAATCAGGATTCTTGTCATAACCCATCCTGCATTTTTCTTTTGCCCATGCAAGAGCCTTCTGGAATTCAGCTTCATCATAAATTCCTTCCGTCATACGACGGATAATTTCCACCTCATCTACGGATTCTACCCTCATTCCAAGATAAGACTCCATAAAATCAGAATCAATAATAGAACCGCCGATACCCATACAGATGGAACCAATCTGTAAATATGATTTCCCCCTCATGGTCGCTGCTGCAACTGCTGCACGTCCGAATCTTAACAGCTTTTCTTTAATGTCCTCTCCTATTGAAGAATCATCCGCTTCTACCACATCATGTCCGTAAATGCCGAATGCCGGAAGGCCCTTCTGCGCATGTGTTGCAAGAACGCTTGCCAAATAAACAGCACCCGGTCTTTCCGTTGCATTCAGCCCCCATACACCTTTAATTGTCGTGGGATCCATATCCATCGTCTCCGAACCATAGCACCAGCACGGTGTCACTGTAAGAGTAATTGCTACTCCTTCTCTTCTGAACTTCTCCTCACATGCTGCTGCCTCTGCTACACGTCCAATTGTTGTATCTGCAATAACAACTTTTACAGGCTCTCCATTGGAGTATCTGATATTTTCTACAAATAACTCAGCGGCTGCTTTTGCCATGCCCATTGTCTGCTCCTCAAGACTCTGGCGAACCCCGATTGGTCCTCTGCGTCCGTCAATTGTTGGTCTGATACCAATTACCGGATATTCACCTATTAATCTGCTCTCTGCCATAATATAATTCCTCCTTCATCATAGTCTGCACACAGGCAGCTTGTTTAAATAAATTATAATATTTGCATCCGCAAAACAAAAGTGTTATACTATAAAAAACCTGTACAATATTCACTTTTTTACAATAAAGGGACATGAAACATGAAATACGTTGATTATCAGGAAAGAACGCAGCAGGGTACCTTTAATTTTCCCATTGCATTTTATCATCAGACCCCCCACAGCCCACGCTATGATATGCCGTACCACTGGCATACCCAATATGAAATTCTCCGCATCATTTCAGGTACGTTCCAGTTAAAGCTCGAAAAGTCAACAACACTTTATAAGGCCGGCGATATTGTTTTTATTACAAGCGGGATGCTCCATGGCGGCACTCCGCACGACTGTATTTATGAGTGCATCGTATTTGACTTGAAAATTTTATTAAAAGACAATCATGCCTGTTCCAGGATTATACGAGATATCATTGATCAGAAAATTACAATTAATACTTGTCTTTCAGAAACTTCCGAAGCAGTTTCTGCCATAATTCCTAATCTTTGTCATGCCTTATCCAGCAAGAAGACTGGGTATGAATTTATGGTGCAGGGCTATCTATATCACCTTTTAGGAATTATTATAAGTGAGCATTTATACGAACAGACGCATCAGAACCTTATTTCTGCTGAACGTATCACCTCTGTTAAGAACGTGCTTACTTTTATATCCGATAATTACAGCAATAACATAAGTCTGGATGATTTATCCCGCATTGCCGGCATGAATCCAAAATATTTCTGCCGTTATTTCCGTAGTCTGACAGGGCGTACTCCGATTGACTACCTGAACTATTATCGGATTGAATGTGCCAGCGAAATGCTTTCCACAAAGGATATCACCATCAGAGAGGTTTCGATTTCCTGCGGATTTAATGATGAAAGTTATTTTATAAAAACCTTTAGCAAGTATAAAGGCATCACCCCCAAGCAATTTATGAAGTCACCCTTTTAACAGGCTTCTGCAGGTCTGCCGTGCAGGTTCTATTTTTCTGTTTTCAGGATTCTGACCTCCAGAGGTGCCATCTGCCTTTTACCGGAGCAGCTTTCTCCGGTGAGGATGTCCTCCCCCTCCGGGAACTCCACCTCCTGGGGATTCTCCGACCAGTTAATAAAGAAGAGATACCGGTGGCTGTCGTTTTCTCTGACAGAAAGGGTAACTTCCTTCGGAAGCTGCGGATAACAGCGCACTCCTGCCTCCTCCAGCCGTTTTTGATAAAAGGTGCGTAAAAAGACTTTTTCCGGTCTTGCCGCCAGATACCAGGTCTGCCCCTTTCCCAGAACATGACTGGTCAGCGCCGGCATCCCCTGATACCAGGAATCTGTGTATACCGCCTGTACCTCCGCGGTAAGCGGGTGAATCAGTTCACAGTAATCCCGACACTTCCATACAGTATTTTGATTCTCTGCTTCCAAACCTTTGACCTGCCGAAACCCGATTTCCTCCTCCGGGTACAGGAAGTTGGTTTCTTCCACCCAGATTCCCGCCAGTTCCTTTAAGGGGCCGGGAAAGCCACCTAAAAAGCACAAATCATTTTCATCCACAATTCCGCTGAAAAAGGTAATTATCAGGCAGCCGCCGTTTTTCACAAAGTCTGTCAGCCTTTCCGCCATTCCCTTTTTCACCAGATACAGCATGGGAGCTGCAACCAGCCTGTATCTTTCCAGGGACTGTCCTTCCTCGATAATGTCCACATCCACCCCAAGTTCCCTGAAAGCAGCGTACTGCTCCCGGACAATCTCCTCATGAAGCTTATCTCTTCTCGGTCCCTTGGAGCCTTCTATTGCCCATCGGTTATTCCAGTCATAGAGAATTGCCACCTGGGCTTTTACATTGGTTTCCAACAGTTCTGCCGCCTTTTCCAGTTGTTTTCCAAGCTGTGCCACTTCCCTGAAAACCCGGGTATTCTCATGCCCACAGTGCCCCACAACCGCTCCGTGAAACTTTTCATATGCCCCTCTGCTTTTCCTCCACTGGAAATACTGTACCGTATTTGCCCCGTGGGCAACCGCCTGTAAGCATGCCGGAATATGCAGCCCCGGTGCCTTCGGCTTTCCCACCTCTGCCCAGTTTGTCATGGATGGCGTTGTTTCCATCAGCCAGAAGGGCTCCCGCTTTAAGGAACGGATAACATCATATTCAAAGCCCGCCTGTATGGCGGTTTCTCTGTCGGAAAGCCGCCCCCATTCCGGATAACAGTCCGTGGAGGTAAAGTCCAGATGCTCCGCCATCCTGTGATAATCCACTTCCAGAAAGCTGCCTATCATATTCGTCGTCACGGGGATTTCAGAAGAATATTTCCGCACCGCCCGGATTTCCATATTCATAAACTCCACCGTCTGCGCCGTTACAAACCGCTTCCAGTCCAGTTCCAGACCCTGTACCGCCTGCTCTCCGATGGGTGAAGGGGATTCTATCTGCTCCCAGGAGGTATATTTCTTTGACCAGAAGCCTGTCCACCATGCCTGATTTAACTCCGCGAGGGAACCGTACTTTTTCTTTAAAAAGTCCCGGAAGGCTTCCTGACAGAGGGGACAATGACATTCCCCGTGATATTCGTTGGAAATATGCCAGGCAATCACTGCCGGATGCTTTCCATACCTTTCTGCCAGCCTCTCGTCAATTTCCGTTACAAGCTGCCTGTAAACAGCGGAAGTATAACAGTGATTCATCCGCATCCCGTACAGATTTCTGGTACGATCCGGGCGCACCCGCAGAACCTCCGGATATTTTTCCGCCAGCCACGCAGGTCTTGCCCCGCTGGGGGTTGCCAGTATAACCTGAATCCCATTTTCATGCAGGTTGTCCATTACTTTATCCAGCCAGCCAAAGTCCCAGACACCCTCCTCAGGCTCCAGCGCCGCCCAGGCAAAGACGCCCAGCGTTACCGTATTGATATGTGCCAGCTTCATCATCCGTATGTCCTCTGTCAGAATATCCGGAGCAGAAAGCCACTGCTCCGGATAATAATCTGCACCATGGATAAATTTTTCATTCATGGTATCCCTCTCCATTTCTATTTTAAAAAGTCGGAAACTCTGGCGGCAACGTCAATGCCTTCTATGATTGCCGCTTCGTTGGTATAGTCTGTGATATTGATGGCAAACAGCAGCTCTGACCTTTCCGGGAAACGCCGGATACCGTAAAATTCCAGCTCCGGTGCCACATGAATAATCGCTGCCTTTTCAAAGCCCGGCTTTTCAATATGTAAATTATCCCGGAGGGCATAGGCAAACTTTCGGAATCCCGCATAGGCATCCGACAGAGTAAAGATATCCAAATCCGGCAGCTTTATGGGAATCCGGCTGAATATGGTTTCGCCGTAAAGGGTATTATGGCAGCACATCATATCCGAAGCATCAAAGGCAATTCCATGCTCCTGCATGACAAAGTCCAGATTGATTTTTCCAATCAGACAGTCCTTCTTCTCCACCGCATCCGGTGCCATATACTTTTTCAGGGCATCCCCGGAAATGCCGCTCCACTTGACAGCCCCCTCCGCCTCTGTTTTTTCCTGCTTCCATGGAAGCTGTGCCATTCCAAGGCTGCTGCCGAAGGAATCTCCGTCAATCAGTACCTTTGCATGTATTTCAAGGGTTTCCGTCTTACATTCTGCCAGGAGGACAACTTCCTTCTCTGACTGCTTTACATCAAAGGGGAAAATATGAGTCAGAACCGTTACCCCTGCCTCCTTTAACAGCCTTGCCAGAACCAGCTTGCATTTCTGGTCGAGAAAGACAGGACCTTCAATCCCTTCCTTCTTTCCTGCCTCCTGCCATATTTTTCCGGCATACTCTGCCGCCGTCCCGGAAACCAGTTCCGGAAACAGGGTGATTTCCAGTCCGTTGGAGGCTGCGCCGCCCAGAGAACCCTTCTTTTCTGTCAGAAGCACCTGATAGCCCTTCTTTGCCAGCTCCAGCGCCGCAATACAGCCCTCAAGGCTTCCCCCGGTAATTACAATATCTGTTTCAACATTTTTCAAATGTCCCATGTTCCTGCCTCCGTTTTACTTGATTTTCAACTCATGAAGTCTTTCCTCACTTCCCAGATAAACATTCTGGCGAAGCAGTTCCTTCTGTACTTTTCTGATATCGACTGCGCTGACAGGCTCCTCATCCTTTACGGCAATTCCTGCCGCCGCACCTGCCGCCTGTCCAAGTGCCATCCCCGCAGACTGATACCGGAGCATGGTCTGGGGCACCGCCGATACGCTCTTTCCGCTTGCCACCAGCAGATTTTCAATTTTCTGGGGAATCATAACCGAGAAGGGAATATCCACCGTTGCGTTGCTGACAAACTCATTGGTGAGCTTGAAATTCATCTGCTTCGGTCTGCAGGCAATTACATCCTCCTCATAAATATCCTCTTCTGCCAAATCCTTTGATTTTGCATACCTCGCATCCTCTGTCAGGTTTCTGAGAATGTTATATTCAATATCCGTTCCGTTTGCCGTAGGGTCATCGGACTCAATTTTTCCAAGCACCTTCTTTTCATCCTTATCAAAGGTAGTATCCGCCTCAATTCCCCTGCTCACCCGGATTGCCAGTTCATCTGATACCTGCGCCACATAGGCATTTTCAAATCCGGGAATATTTTCCTTCATGAAATCTGCCACATAATATGCAGCCTCATGGGCACGCTCCTCCGCATCTGACAAAACATAGGGGTCAAGGGAGCGGATTCTCCACATCTGGGAATTGATAACCGCCGTGTCTGTTCCCTTCATGCCGATAATACAGCAGGAATCCATGGAGAAAATGTCGCCCATTTCCTTTTTGAATCTGCCCTCTTTGATGGCATCCTGGAACAGGTTCCAGTCCTCACCGCCGGAGTGGGGGAAATACAGTACATCCCTGTCCAGCCATTCCTTCTCAAATTCGTGGAAATCCTTCATGGCATCAATACCGATGGGAAAGGTTTCCGGATGGTTCTTAAAGTGCAGATACAACTCCTCCAGATTGACATTGGCAAACTTAAAGGTCAGGGTTGCCATGCCACAGGCATATCTGGTAGGACATTCTGCCTTCCATGCCATATCACATTCTCCCGTGGTATCAATTATCTGTTTTGCGCGAATCAGCGCCCTGCCATCCGGCGTATTTATCCAGACACCTGTAATCCGGCTTCCCTCTGTCTCCGGCTCCAGTGCCATGGTAGAATAAAGCACCTTAACCCCTGCTGCCTCCATCATTTCATCGAAGGTGACTTTCATCTGCTCCGGGTCATGTACCAGTCTGCCGTCAGGGAACTTCCACTTGGAGGTAGCAGCTCCCTTTCTTTCCATACGGTTCATCCATTCCAGTGCCACACCCTTCATGACAAGTCTGCCGTCCCTTGTGACAAAATGGTTATAGACATTGGAAATCATGCTGGTGCTGGCAAGTCCTCCCAGAAAGTTATTCCGCTCCAGCAGAATGACCTTTGCTCCGGTCTGCCCCGCCCCCCATGCTGCTCCGCAGCCGGCACAGCCGCCACCGCAGACAAGCACATCTGTTTCTATTATCCGTTCTTTCATTTTCGCTTTTTCCTTTCTACTAATTTTTCATGCCTGTGGTTGCAATTCCCTGTACAAAATACTTCTGCAGGAAGATAAACAGAATGACAACGGGAAGCATGCTGACACAGGACATTGCAATAATACTGTTCCAGTTCACCACGGAATCCGCATCAATCGCCAGGCGGAGTCCCAGAGAAACCGGATATTTTGTCACCCTGTCGATATAAAGCAGGGGATTGAAAAAGTCGTTCCAGGTCCAGACTGTCTGGAACAGTGCCGCCGATACAATAGGCGGCTTTGCCAGAGGTAAAATAACCTTTAACAGAATCTGGAATCTGCCCGCCCCGTCAATGTAGGCTGCCTCGTCCAAATCCGTGGGAATCCCTCTGAAAAACTGAATCAGCAGGTAGCTGAAAAAGGGATTTACCGCCAGAATTGCCATGGCATAAAAGGGAATATAGCTGTTCAGCCAGCCAAATCTGTTAAACAGAATATATCTTGGAATCATAATGACCGTATTGGGCAGCATCATTGTAGACAGCATCGCCGTCATCAGAATCTTTTTCCCCTTAAAATGAAATCTGGAAAAGCCGTATGCCACAAACACCGCGGAAACTACCGTAAAGATAACGGTGGGAAAAACCAGCTTACAGGAATTTAACAGAAATCTGGTAAAGGGAACCGCCGCTGTGGAGCTCCAGCCGTTTTTGAAGCCATCAAAGGTAAAATGCTCCGGAAACAGCTTAATGGAAGTAAAAATCTCCGCATTCTCCTTAAAGGAAGAGAAGAAAAGCCATACCAGCGGATACACAACAATAAGTGCCAATACAGAAATTAAAATATATAAACATATCGTGCCAAACTTTTTTTTCATACCAATCTCCATTCCTCCATTCCCCGGCATCAATCATCGCTGTAATAAACCCATTTTCCGGAAAGAGAAAAGAAAACAAGGGTAAAGGTAATAATAATCAGGAAAAGAATCCAGGACAAAGCACTCGCATATCCAACCTTCATATCCCTGAAAGCGGTATCGTACAGATAAAGGGAATACAGATAAGTCTGCTTTATCGGCCCGCCCTTGGTAATCAGATATGCCGGTGTGAAAATCTGGATAATTTCAATTGTCTGCATAATAACGTTGAAAAATATAATCGGCGAAATCATCGGCAATGTTATTTTAAAGAAAATGCGCACTTTCTTTGCGCCGTCAATCTTTGCCGCTTCTATCAAATCCTGCGGAACATTCTTTAATGCCGCCAGAAACAATACCATCGGTGCACCCATTTGCCACAAAGGAAGCAGCATCATCACGGGAAGAGCCAGGCTGGGATTCCCCAGCCAGTTCTCTCCCTGTATGCCAATCGCTCCGAGGAGCAGATTGACCAGACCATCTTTCTTAAACAAATACTTCCACAAAATAGCCAATGCTACGCTGGAGCCGAGAATGGAAGGAAGATAAAATATGGTATAAAACAGAGTCCTTCCTCCTCGGATTTTATTGAGCATCAAGGCTACCATCAAAGCAACAAACAGTTTCAGTGGCACGGACACAGCAGTATAAAACAGGGTTTTCCCCAGAGAGCTTAATGCTGTTTTATCGTTCTGGAAAATGTTGGCATAGTTACGAATCCCTACAAAGTCCATCTTAAACATGTCGTAATTCGTAAAGGAATATCCGAAGGAAACAACAAACGGATACAAGGTTAATACTACAAAGCCAATCAGCCATGGCGCGATATAGAGATAACCCATATTTTCCTTTTTTCTGCTCTTCATTTACAATCTCCATTCCTGCGCATTTTGCGCCAGTACAATCCAGCCGGTCTGTAATCTTAATTTGCGCTCAGTTCCTTCAGGATAACCTCCAGCTCTCCTATCATATCCTTGGATGCCTTTTCGGGGGAATCCACGCCGTAAATAACCTTTTCCATATAGTCTACAAAAACAGCCTTTACAGAAGCATTCATTTCATAAGCGCCGTTCTTTAAGGATACGGTATCGTTGGATATCTGAATTGCTTCGGACATCAGCGGGCTTAACATATCGTTTTTCTCCAGTGCCTCCAGAGCTCTTGCACTGGCAGGAACACCTCTTACTGTCCCTAAAATCCTGGAAGCTTCTTCACTGTTTAAGAACCACTCCATAAATTCAGCGGCTGCCTTCTGTTTATCCGCATCAGAGTTCTTGTTGATGGCAACCATCAGGGAAGGACAGCACTCCTGACCGGACAGGGTAGCATCTGCGAACATGGGCATTCCGGCTACGCCGAAATCATAGTCCAGATTTGCAATTTCCGTATCAATATTGGAGAAGAACAGGAAAATTCCGCCTATCTTTCCATTCAGCCAGAGAGGATTATTCTGCATGGAATCATACAGAACCGCTTCATCATAGGGCTGGGAAACATCCTGCTTGAAAATCGTAAGGAAGCTGTCAAATGCTTTTGTCATCTGCTCCTGATTGAAGCCCAGGGTAAAGTCATCCTGAATATCAATCCTGCCGGTTATCTGTTCCAGCATGGGCTTTAAGATGTAACGGAGATATCCGTCTGTAACAGCAGTTGTCATATACGCCTCAGGGTCCTTTGCATGAAGCTCTTTTCCAATCTTCAAAAAGTCGTCCCAGGAGGACATCTGTAATTTTCCGTCTGCATCGCACCAGTCTGCTAAAAGGGTCTTGTTGTAGAGGAATACGGTTCCGTTATATCCGAAAGGAAGTACGGAAACCTGTCCGTCTACCTTGCAGTAGTCATCCATCATTTTCTCCGAAACCTGGGTCAAATCCAGTACATCGGAGAACTGGGATAAATCAGTAAAGGCATCTCCTCTGGCGGAAAGCTCTGCTACCCAGCCCTGGTCTACCTGGAATACATCCGGTGCATTCTGGGATGCAAGCTGCGTTACCAGTTTTTCATAATAACCGGAGAAGCTGGAATATTCCGGCTCGATTTTGATACCGGGATGTGCTGCTTCGTAGGTTTCGATGGCCTTTAAGGTTGCCTCATGTCTGGAATCGCCGCCCCACCAGGAAAACCGGAGTGTGATATCTCCCGCAGGTGCCTGTTCTGGCTTTCCCGTATCAGAGGGAGCTTCTGACTGGGGCTTGGAAGAGGAAGCAGAAGGCGTATCCGATACAGCTTCTCCGCCACCGCTTCCACATGCCGTCATTCCAACTACCATAATTGCCGACATAATCAACGAAAACAATTTCTTTTTCATACAATTTCCTCCTTCATAGTTTGTTTTTCGTTTTTTGATGAAGTAAGCATAGCATTTGTAACATAATTATGACACCTCTCCGGATTGACAAATATACCCATAATATGCTAAGTTTTTCTAAAAGGTATCATTATATGACTTTTCGTTTCATTACAGGGAGGCGCGGAAGATGTACTCATTGATTATTGTGGAGGATGATGATAACATCCGAAATGGACTGGTTCACTTATTTCCCTGGGAAAACTGCGGCTTTTATATTGCCGGAGATTTCTCAAACGGCAGTCAGGCATGGCGGTTTCTGGAAGAAAACCCTCAGATAAATGCCGTTATGACAGATATCCGTATGTCCGTCATGGACGGTCTGGAGCTTGCCCAGCGGATTTATGAGCAGTTACCCAAGATTGCAGTCTTTTTCCTTTCCGGCTTTCAGGATTTTGAATATGCCCAGCAGGCAATCCGGTATAACGTAAAGGACTTCTTTGTAAAGCCTGTCCGGCATCAGGACTTAATGCTTTCCTTTTTAAAACTGAAGGAGGAGCTGGACAGACAGAATTTTCCCAGCCAGACTCCCGCGCTGGAAAACCAGTATTACGAACAGATTATCCGCATGGTAAAAATCTATGTGGCAGAGCATTTAAGAAACGCCACGCTGGAGGAAGCCGCCGTAAAGGCACACCTAAGCAGCAGCTACCTGTCCAGGCTTTTCAAAACCGAATGTCATATTTCCTTTTCGGAATATGTGCTGCAGAAGCGGATGGAGCATGCCTGCCTGCTGTTAAATAATCCCAGAAATAAGATTTATGAGATTTCGGATGCCATCGGCTACGATAATCCGAAAAATTTTTCCAGAGCCTTCAAGAATTATTATAATCTCTCGCCAAAGGAATTTCGTGAAAAAAGGGGATAAAAGCCATGATGAAACACAGTCGGATGCAGAAAAAATACTTCCTACGCCAGCTTATCAGACATCTGTTAATAATTACTCTGCCGATTCTGCTCCTCGGCATCGTTCTGACAAACTATTTCCGGATACAGCTTCAAAAGGAGCTTGCCGTCTATGCGGAGCGCTCCAAGAATAACTGTCTGAAAAGTGTGGATGAAATCCTGGACACCTTTTCCGAGCAGACGGCAATTTTTTCTACCTCCCCCTCTCTTTCCCTGTCTATTTCCAGACTGTTGAACGAGCAGTCCCTTGATTACAAAAACAATGTGATGAAATCCATCATTCCCACCATTATCGGCACTGCCGTAAACGTAAGCAGCTACGTGGATTCCATTTATATCTACTACGACAATCCCTACGGCAACTTTTTCAACAGCTCCACCGGTTACAGCAATGTCAATTCCTCCGGCAATATGGACTCCGAATGGCTGGAAATCTATACCTCCTCCGACTGCACCAGAAAAAAATGGGCGCAAATCCGTCAGGTACGGGACTATTCCTTTGAAGCCCCAAAAGATTCCCTGTCCATCTTCCGGCGCTTTGACTATGTAAAGGGGGTCATGGTACTGAATTTCAATGTGACAGAGCTGGCTAAGATGCTGGACGGCAATCAGTTATATCAGGGCTCCTATACCCTTATCAGCGATAGGGATGCCAATATCCTCTTCGGGAACTCCTCCTGCGAACAGCTTCCCGCTGACAGGGAGGATATTTCCGCCATTTTAAACAATGCCCCCTCTCAGGACAATGTTTTTTCCACAATCGACATAGACGGCACCTCCTACCTGTATTACTCCGCTCCCATACCCGAATACCGGCTTGCCATGATTGCCCTGCTGCCCGTATCGGAGGTCTTTAAAACCGTCAACAATGTGGTGCTGGCATTCTCCCTGATTATTCTTTTCAGTATTGTGCTAAGCGTGGGCTTAAGCTTACAGGGAACTCTGAAAAATTTCAGGCAGCTTCACCGGCTGCTGAACCTGTTTACAGAGGATTCTGAAAAAGAAGATTACTCCGGCATTTTTGAATACAATGCCAACAACGAATATGACCTGATTTTCAATAATATCATCACTACCTTTATGTCCAATAACCGCCTGAAGCTGAATCTCGCCCAGGCACAGATGAACCAGAAGGATGCCCAGTTAGCGATGCTGCAGCTCCAGCTAAACCCCCACTTTATCTTCAATACCCTGCAGACTGTGGATTTGGAAATCATGAAATCCCAGCCGGAGGAAAACAGCCCCAGCTTTTTAATCCATAACCTCTCCGACATTTTGAAATATTCTCTGGAAAATACCCTGAAGCGGGTGACTATCCGGGAGGAAATTGAAATCTGTAAAAAATATGCTGAAATTCAGAAATTACGCTACTCCAACCCCTTTATCCTCTACTGGGAATACGAGGAAAGCGTTCTGGAATATCCCGTTATCCATCTGATTTTGCAGCCCATTCTGGAGAACAGCCTGCACCATGCCGTCAAGGAATCCCCCAGACAGGGAGTTATCAAAGTCAAAATCTTTAAGCGGGATAACCGGATTTTCTTTTATGTCATCGACAACGGACTGGGAATTTCCCCGGAAAAGCTGCGGGAAATCAATGAAAACCTGAAGGCAAACGACCTGACCCGGACAACCCATATCGGGCTTTACAATACCAGTATGCGTTTAAAGCTGACTTACGGTTCCGAGGCTTCCCTCCATGTAAGAAGCAAGGAGGGACAGGGTACCGAAGTCAGCTTCCATATTCCTGTGTCCGTTTAAGACTGATGTTTTTCTGTTGTATCTGCCACAAAAACGTAAAAGATATCGTAACCGTTTCCGCTTCTGAGCAGATGCCCGTAGTCATCCACCCAGCGTATTTTGCCGTCCTTCCGGATAATCCGGTAATCAATCCGGTCAAGTCCCTCCTCATCCTCACTGACCTGTTCTGCGATGCTTTTTTCCACCATATCCAGGTCGTCCGGATGAATCATCCCCTGGAAGGAATCCCCGGTAAATTCCTTCAGTTCTTCAAAGCTCTTACAGCCCCAGACGGCACAGGCTGTATCGTTGGCATATATCAGCCTTTCCTTGCCGTATGCCTCATAGGCAAAAAATCCTCCGGGCAGCAGCGCTGCCAGTACATTTCCCCGCAAGTCCTCAAAGGCAGGATACATGCGGTAAACACCCTGTAACGGCTCCTTTACCGGCTCGCTGATAATCTTCGCCTGCAACAGCTTCTGGAAAATCAGCATCAGTTCATTTCTGTCAATGGGCTTTGCCAAATGTTCATTCATTCCCACAGCCAGTGCCTTCTCCCTGTCCTCCGCAAAAGCATTCGCCGTCATCGCCACAATGGGAATTTCTGCCTTTATCGGGTCCTGCAGCTTCCGAATCATCCGGGTTGCCCCGTAGCCATCCATAATCGGCATCTGAATATCCATCAGAATCAAATCGTAGTAATTTGCCGGAGCACTCTCCACCATTTCGATACAAAGCACACCGTCATTTGCCCGCTCTGCCTGCAGCCCCTCTTCCTTAAAAAGCTCCATGGCAATTTCCGCGTTCAAATCATTATCTTCCACCAGAAGAATCCTTCTGCCTGCCACGCTGAACTTATCCAGATGACAGCCTGCCTGCTTTACCTGCATTTCCTCTTCTGAAGCAATCCTGCTGGGAATCCGGACGGTAAAAACCGTTCCTGCCCCAAGCTGGCTCTGTACTTCAATCGTACCCTCCATCAAATCTACCAGTCTTTTTACAATTCCCATGCCGAGTCCGGTTCCGTCAATTCCGCTGACTGTGGATGTACGTTCTCTGGAAAAGGCTTCAAAGATATGCGCCTGAAATTCCTCCGAAATACCTATTCCCGTGTCCCCGATAATAATTTCCGTGATACACCAGCCCTCTTTTTCTCCGTCCTTCTGATTCAGAGTGCAGCTGATGCTGCCCCCTTCTCCGGTATACTTTACGGCATTACTCAAAATATTCAGACAGATTTCCGTCACATGGGTATTGTCCAGATAAACATAGGGGTACTTTACATCCTTTGTCACGCTCAGCTTCTGGTGCTTTTCTTCCATCGCCGACTGAAACATCATAATACAGGAATCCAGCACCTCACCGGCTCTGACAATGCTTTCCTCCAGTACAATCTGATTGTTTTCAATTCTTGCCAGTTCCAGGACACTGTTGATAATGGAAAGCAGCTTTTCTCCTGAAACCCGGATATTGTTCATATACCTTTCCAGTCTTACCGGCTCCCTCAGATGCCCTCTGGCAAGGTCTGCATATCCTAAAATCGCATTCATCGGAGTACGGATATCATGGGACATATTAAAAAGGAAGGTGGACTTCGCTTTGTTTGCCGCTTCCGCTGCCTCTGCAGCCTCCCATAACATTTCCTGCCGGGCATAATCCCTTTCCTTCTGCTTATGGATGGAAATATACGCCAGCAGAATCAGAACAATCGCAATCACAACCGCCACCGCTGCAATCCAGCCGGAAGCCAGATTTGCCGCGTGAATGGACTGGTAAGCATTCTCCATATCCACTTCGATACAGAGGGCACCGATAATATCCCCGCTTCCGTCCTGTGCAATCACCGGATAGCAGGCGGCAAAAATATGTCCCCAGGTCGTATCCACAATCTCCTGGGAATAAATGGTTTCTCCCGATAATGCTGTCTCCAGATAGGGCACCATTTCATCCTCAATATACGTACCCGGATAGGCAAAATCCTCCGCGTCCAAATCCAGACCATCCACCAGATATACCATTCTTCCATCTGCGGCTTTCTTCGCCGTATACAGATATCGGGTGGAATTTAAGCCCCGCAGCTCATTTAACTGCTTCTGAATCGTCTGATACCGCTCCGACTGCATATCCTCCACTGTATTGATATCGGTAAAATCCGTCCGTACCAGCCGGTTGGAAACCGCCCTGTGAATCGCCTCAGAGCAGGAAATGTTCCGCTCCACCGCTGCCTCTAAGGTATTACTGCTGTAATTTTTCTGCAGGGCAAAAGTATACACAGCAATAAACAGCGTGCAGAGCAGGAACAAAAATATAAAATTTGGAGCATGATAATTCAGCTTTGTATTTCCGTTTTTCTTCAGTAGCTTTTCTGTCATAAATAACCGGCTTTCTTTCTGTCAACATACAGGAAATCAGATACATAAATTTTACCAAATCTACCGTTTTTTCAAAGGCTTCCTCCGGTGCCATCAGACTGCTGACCTGCGGTGCAAATACCACAAGCACAAGCGTCATCACAACAGCAATCCCTGCAAACCAAATCAGAGGTTTTTATATTTTTCGCTTTCAAATCAAGATACCGTGCCTACCAGTTCCTTGATGGCGTTTGCCAGCTTCTTTACCTCTTCTGCTACAACGGCAAAGCCTTTTCCCTGTTCTCCCGCCCGGACTGCCTCAATAGATGCGTTAAGGACGAGCATATTTGTAATTTTATTCTTATTTATTTGACACGCTTTGATTATTCTTGCTATACTTATAACATCATCTAACTATATTATAAGGAGTTTTCACAATGAACTTCAAGAGGCATTTATCATATTTTCCATTTATTTGTATTCTTTTTCTTGGTGCTGTGCTCAGACTTGCCTGGCTTGGCAGTATTCCTGCCGGAATGCATCAGGACGAAAGCATCGTTGCATGGAACGCTTATGCCATTTTTCAGGAAGGTATTGATTCAGCCGGACACCGTTTTCCAATTTATATGGCAGATTGGGGCGATGGGCACAGTCCTCTGTACGTTTGGTTGACCATTCCCTTTATCGCCCTAAACGGCGGACATGTTAATTCCTTTGTCAGCAGACTTCCTCAGGCACTCGTAGCAATCCTGACCCTTTGTGCCGTCTATGGCTTAATGAAACGAATGTTTAATAAAACAATGGGACTATGGACAATGTTCCTTTTGGCTGTCTGTCCCTGGCACATTATGACCTCCCGTTGGGGACTGGATGTTGATCTAGCACCCGGTTTTCTGATTTTTGGACTTTATTTTTTCATCCGTGGATTGGAAAACAAAAGGTACTTACTTCTTTCTGCCCTCTGCTATGGTTTAGTTTTATATTGTTATGCTGTTATGTGGCCTGTGGTTCCCGCAATCTTAGCCTTGCAGGTTCTCTACTGCCTCTATCATAAGAAGCTCTCCATCAATCGCTACAGTTTGGGAGCTGTTTTGATACTGTTTCTTCTTGCACTGCCACAATTTCTCTTTATTATGGTAAATTCCGAGTTGATTTCTGAAATCACCCTCCCCTTCCTGACCATTCCCAAAATGGGAGGATACAGAGGTGGTGAAATTGCCTTCAGCTTTGCGGAAATGCTCTCAAATTTGAAAATAGCTTTACGACTTTTGTGGTATCAGGATACAGGAGCTCCTCAGGATATTCTTCTCCCTTGGGGACTATATTACGACATCGGACGTTTCTTTATTATCATCGGTTCCCTCTGCGTTCTTTATCAGACCGGAAAATCTTTGATAAAAAAGAAATTTTCCTATGTTTTCTTCCTGTTTTCCTCCCTCTGTGGCGGCGGCGTCAACTGCCTTATTGTTGCTGCAAAACTGCATCAGGTAGATGCACTCTTTATTCCGTTAATTCTATGTGAAGCATACGGTGTCTATTCCGTACTCGCCTTTGTTCAGGCACGTAAGCAGATGCTTTATAAGTTCTTTACCGGAGTTCTGATTGCTGCATACAGTATTTGCCTGATTCTTTTCCAAAGAGATTATTACACAAGTTACCAGAAGGTTGCCGATGCTTATCTTGCAGCCGGAATCAAGGAATGTGTAAATTATGCTTTAGAGGCCTGTGAGCAGACTGGCTTACATACAATTACTGTTGAGCAGGGCGCACAGTGGTCTCGGCTTCTCCTTTTTACAGAAATTTTGCCATCCGATTACCTTGCAAGTGTAGAATATGACCCTGATATGTATCCGGCTCCTGCCTCTTTCACTTATAATGGTATCCGAATCAACACCAGAATCAACTATGATGAAATCAGCTCCAACAGTATTTATATTATCTATTATACAGATGTTCCTCTTTTTGAGTCAAACTACACCCTTATAAAATTTTATGATTGGTATGTCGCCATACCAATCATAAACCAGTAGTTTTATCTATCCATTTCCGCAATCCTGCCGGTGGACTTATGCTCCTTGATGATTCCCTTGATTTCCTTAAGGTCGGTACTCAGCAAATCTCCGGGAATGGTATTCTTGAGAGCGCTGACCGCATTGCCATATTCCAGTGCCCGCTGATAATTTCCCTCCTCTGTCAATAATCCGTACAGGACACCGGAAATATAGGCATCACCACTTCCGATTCTGTCTACTACTTCAATATCCGTGTAGGGTGCTTCCTCGTAGAAAGTATCCTCCTCCGCGCTGTAAATAATGGAACCGAAGGTATGACGCTTCGGGCTATGTACAATACGCTGGGTGGATGCCACGATGGAAATCGGATATTCCTCCGTAAAGCTCTTCATGATGCTCTTTGCATCCCCTTCCTTTAAGAAGGTCAGCCGTGCCGTTTCCTCGGAGCAGAAGAAAACATCCACATAGGGCAGAACAGACTCAATACATTCCTTTGCCTCTGCACCTGTCCACAGGTTTCCGCGGAAGTTTACATCAAAGGAAATAATCGTGCCCTGCGCCTTAAAACGCTTCATCATTTCAATTGCCGTTTCTCTGACCTGCGGGCTCAATGCCAGTGTAATTCCACTGGTATGGAAACAGCGGGTTGCCTCAAAAAGACTGCTGTCATAGTCATCCACAGAAATTTTGTTGACAGAGGTATTCTTTCTGTCATACACGATACGGGGCTTTCTCGGATAAGCACCATTTTCATAATAATAAACCCCGAGCCGTGCATCCCTGTCATCATCATAAACAAGATAGTCATCGCTGACGCCGCAAAGACGGACACGGTTCTTAATATACATTCCGAGGTCGTTTGCGGGAAGCTTGGAAATAATACCGCAACGAAGCCCCAGCATGGCAACACCGGTAGCAGAGTTCAACTCGGCACCGCCCGCCTGCTTGCTGAAATTATCTCCTCTGGTAATTCTCTCGTTATCCGGCGGAGATAATCTAAGCATAATCTCCCCTAATGACAATAAATCAAATTCTCTCTTGGTCATAGTCTTTCTTTCCCTTCCTCTATTGCTTTCATCTGCTTTGCAGTCATGTTAGTTCCGGTTGTTAATGACGCGCTCCTTTTGCAATGCATTGTCCGTGCTTCGCACTATCATCCTGACTCGCAAATTCGCGCTGACGCGCTCCCACCCTGCTATCGCAGGGCATTTGCTCGTTAATGACGCACGTCCTTTCGCAATGCATCTCGAAATCAAAGATTTCTCGATGTCCGTGCTTCGCACTATCATCCAACAAAAATATCATATGCCCTGTGTAAACACGGCATATGTCATTTTTGTTGGATGGCATTGCTCATTGCATACGCTCATTATATCACAAATTTGCATACGCATAAAGAGATGTCAGACTAATTAAATTTTTAACAGTCTATATAATCCTGATAATCTTCCTCACTTGCAAAAAGAATGTAGCTGCCCTGTACGTATCCCATATAACCGCTTGCTGTATAATATCCTTTCATAAAAAATACCTCCCATTCAGAATCCTCTTTGTTCTGAATAGAAGGTATCATTTTTTAAGTCCAATAAAACTCCCTTTGTCAATCTATTTCTTTCACAAGCCAGGTTCCATTTTGACTTGTTCCCTGTCTGTACAGCACTTCTTTTTCTTTCAATTTTGTTATATAATATTTCACTCTTGAAAGACTCCATTCTAAGGTATTTGCCATTTCCTGCTGCGTAATCTCAGGCTGTTTTCTGACAAGGTTTATTATCTTCTTTTCTTCTTTACTTAACAAATCCAATTTTTCAGCCACTACAGTGCTTTCCTGTTTTACAATCCAGTCTGCTTGGTCTGCTTGGTCTGCTTGGTCTGCACCTTGGTCAGCCTGGTCTGTATAGCTGCTTTCTGCCATATTCTGAGCTGGACGGCGGAACAGTTCTATACGAAACATATTGTCAAATTCCTGAATTTCAGGCATTGGAAGCCCGTATCTCTCTGCTCCGCGGAAAATTCTTTCTATTCCGCTTCCCCATGCTTCAACAAGTCCCATTTGACTGAATATGTTCGCAATCGCCTTGTTTCTGATTTTAGAATGACCATTTAATACTTCCTCATAAGTCAGACCATTATATAGTCCTCCCGGAGATGTAACCTCAAGCCGATTATCATATACCGCTACCTGTATACAGGATTCCTCTAAGAAATTTCTGTGACAATGTGCGTTGATTATCATTTCACGGATTGCTTCCGGTGGTAATTCATACTGCTCCCTGCGCACCAGCCCATCAATTGTTGCTCCCAGCCGGATATTCCGCAAAACAAACGATACTGCCTCTTCAATCTGAGTATAAATTGGACCACTGAACTCGCGCTTATCCAGAAATACTGTTCTGTCTGTTCCCTTAAATACCGCACATTGTGTTTTTGAAAAGGGAAAATAGTCTGACGTCAGTAGCGTATAGGCATTTGTAGCAAGCAATTGTCCTTCTCCCTGCTTCAAAACTCTCCAGTTAACAAGCTGTTCTGTCCTTACATCACGCTCAGACATTCCCGCTTTTTTCCGGAACAGTTCAATATCGCTGCACAGTTTTTCCGTTGCTTCCACAGTGACAGGATACCCCACGCAGGTAAGTTCATCCCATGAAATGCGGGCTCCTTCCATTTCCAGTTCCTTTATTTTATCCGGAAGTGCCTGCCTTGATGTTCCCGCCACTCGGATATAAGTTCCATTCTCTTTTCCTTTTGATTTCAGATAATAAGGGCGATTCTTCCCCGCTTCTACCGTTACCACAATGATATTCTTCCCATCAACTGTCCGAGGTTCAATATCAGGAATAAGCTGTGGTTCACAGGAATCAGAAATCGCATTTGCCATACTGTCCATGATTCCAAACAGTTCTTCATTATCCACTCCGATTACCTGACGGGTCTTATCGTCTATGCCGATAACCAGTTGTCCCCCCTGTGTATTGGCAAAGGCTACTATTGTTTTCAGATATTTCTCACTTTATCCGGCACAGCCACCTTATACTCAACATTTTTAGATTCACCGGAAAACACACTCTCCCCTGCCATACAATCTCCTCTCTACTCCGTAATCAGCAAACACTGCATTTTTTCCAGCAGTTCCTCGGTTTTATCCAGAAGCAGCGCTGCATCCGTTTCCACCAGCCCTGTTTTCTTATACTTATAGGTAAAAAAGGGCGCACCGTATGCTGTAAAGGACATATTCTGCCCGCAGTTTTTCAGGAAATCCGGGATTTTCGCCGCATCAATTGCCGCATCCGGGCGGAATGTAAAGGTAATTCTTTCGTTTTTCCCCTTTACCTCCGTCATATACAGCCTGTGGGCTGCCACACGAATCAGCGCAATCCGAAGCAGGTTCTCCACCGACTTCGGAATCTCCCCAAAGCGGTCCAGCAGTTCATCCTTCATGTCATCCCGCTCCTTTGTATTCTCGATTCCTGCAATCCTCTTATAAATATCCAGCTTCTGAACCTCGTTCACAATGTAGCTGGGCGGAATAAAGGCATCCACATCCAAATCTATCAGCGTGGCAAAGTCCTCCACCACCTTGACTCCCTTTAAGGACTGCACTGCCTCATTGAGCATTTTGCAGTACAAATCGTATCCAACAGCCTCCATATGCCCGTGCTGTCTTTCTCCCAGCAGATTTCCCGCTCCGCGGATTTCCAAATCTCGCATGGCAATTTTAAAGCCGCTTCCCAAATCCGTAAACTCTCTGATTGCCGCAAGCCTCTTTTCCGCTACTTCCTTCAGCATTTTGTCCCGCTTATACATCAGGAACGCATAGGCGGTACGGTTGGAACGCCCCACACGCCCTCTGAGCTGATAAAGCTGGGAAAGCCCCATATTATCGGAATCATGGATAATCATGGTATTGGCATTGGAAATATCCAGACCCGTTTCAATAATGGTAGTGGAAACCAGTACATCTATTTCCCCGTTGATAAAGTCCAGCATGATTTTTTCCAGTTCATGCTCCTTCATCTGTCCATGGGCAAAGGCAACATTTGCCTCCGGCACCAGAGCCGACAGCCTGGCTGCAATTTCTTCTATATTATTGACCCGGTTATAAACGTAATAAACCTGTCCGTTTCGCGCCAGTTCCCTTGTGATTGCCTCTCTGACCAGTTCTTCATTATATTCGCAGACAAAGGTCTGAATCGGCAGGCGGTCCTCCGGCGCCTCCTCCAGCACACTCATGTCCCGGATTCCAATCAGGCTCATGTGCAGCGTTCTGGGAATCGGTGTCGCCGTCAGCGTCAGTACATCCACATTTTCCTTTAATTTCTTGATTTTTTCCTTATGGGCTACTCCAAACCGCTGCTCCTCATCAATAATCAGCAGTCCCAAATCCTTAAATTTCACATCTGCCGAAAGTACTCTGTGGGTTCCGATAACAATATCCACCAGTCCTTTCTGCAAATCCGTCACTGTCTTTTTTATCTCAGCCGGGGTTCTGAACCGGCTCATCAGTTCTACCCGGATGGGAAAATCCTTCATTCTCTGGGAAAAAGTGGCATAATGCTGCTGTGCCAGAATCGTTGTGGGCACCAGATACACTACCTGCTTGCCCTCCTGTACTGCCTTAAACGCCGCTCTGATGGCAATTTCCGTCTTGCCATACCCCACATCCCCGCAAATCAGACGGTCCATGATTTTTGTGCTTTCCATATCCGCCTTCGTATCCGCAATGGCGTTTAACTGGTCCTCCGTTTCCTCAAAGGGAAACATTTCCTCAAACTCCCGCTGCCATACCGTATCTGTCCCGAAAGCGTACCCTTCGCTTGCCTGTCTGTGGGCATACAGTTCTACTAAATCCTTCGCCACCTCACTGACAGCGCCCCTGACACGGGTCTTGGTTTTCTCCCATTCCTTGCTGCCCAGCTTGTTCAGCTTCGGCTTCTTCGCCTCGGAGGAAGCATATTTCTGAATCACATCCAGCCCCGTCGCCAGCACATAAAGATTGCCGCTGTCCCGGTATTCTATCTTGATATAATCCTTTACCACGCCGGACATTTCCACCTTTTCAATGCCCCGGTAGATTCCAAGTCCGTGGGTTTCATGCACCACGTAATCTCCTACCCGCAGTTCATTGAAATCCTTGATTTTCTGTCCCTGATAAAGCTTCCTTGCTTTCTTTTTCTTCTTTTCCGCCCCGAAAATATCCGTTTCGGACAGCACTACAAATTTTAACAGCGGATACTCAAAGCCCTTTTTCACATAACCATAATAAGTCAGCACCTCGCCGGGCTGTATCTCCCGCTGGGGATTTTCCGTGTAAACCGCCGTCAGCTCCTGCTCCCGCAAATCCTCTGCCAGCCTTTTTGCCCGGGTTCTGGAGCCGGACAGAAGAAGTACCCGATATCCCTTCTTCTTAAACTGCTTCAAATCCTTAACCAGCGCCTCAAAGCTGTTATTATAGGATGCCACACTGCGGGCAGAAACCTCCGCCTTCTCCTGGGGCTTAAAATAACCACCCTTTCCGTCCATGGTGGAAATCGTTACAAGCCTTGCCCCTGCAAGGGAAGCTGCTATCTGCTCCCCGCTGTAAAGCAAATCCATCTGTCCCGGCAGGCACAGGCCCTTCTCCGCTCTCTGGGTCATGCTCTCCCGGAATTCCAGTTCCACCGCCTCTGCCTGCTCCTTTAATCTGGCAGGTTCTTCCAGAAAAATGACCGGTCCTGCATTTGCCCTGCCGTTTCGCTCTGCCATCTGTATCAGAAGCTGCGGCATGGACACGATATCCTCATAAAAGTACCGGATATAGCTTTCCAGATTGACCTTGCTCTTAAACTCCAGAAGCTGCTCCTTCAATTCTTTCACCTGCACCGTAAGCCGGTGGGCTTCTTCTGTCAAAAAGGCTTCCCGGAACTTCTTCTCCTGCTTTGCCGCCTCTTTTTCCAGCTTCTTTAAGCCCTTCTCTATTCTTTCCTCATCCAGCACAAATTCTGTTGCCGGGAATACGGAAATACTTTCCAGCTTTTCAATGGAGCGCTGGCTTAAAATGTCAAAGCTGCGGATAGATTCCACCTCATCCCCCCAGAGTTCAATCCGGTAAGGATTTTCTTCCGTCAAATCAAATATATCCACAATTCCTCCCCGAATCGAAAACTGTCCGGGGCCCTCTACCTGATAATTTTTCTCATATCCAAAGGAAACCAGCCTTTCTGCAAGTTCATTTTCCCCAAGGCTGCCGCCCTTTTCAATTTCAATCACATCCCTGTCCTTATCCCAGAGCGCCATAGGTGCCATCAGCGCCGCATAAGTGGTAACAATCGTTACCGGCTTTCTCTCCAGCAGCCGGCGCATGGTTTTTACCCGCTCCTTCACAAGCTGATTTCCGTGAATATCTGCCTGAAAGAAAATCAAATCCTTTGCCGGATACAACATGACATTTCTGTCATAAAATTTGTATTCCTCAAAAATTTCCTTCGCTTTTACATCACTATAAGTAGCGATGACTTTTATCTGAAAGCCATCGCTTAATCCGTAAATCATATGAAGCTTTTGAGAATCCACACAGCCGGTCAGTCCCAGGCAACAGGGCTTTTCCTTCAAAAGTCCCTTAAAACGCCCATACTCTGCCAGCTCTGTCAAAGGCGCCAGTAACGCCTGCATGGCACAAACCTCCTACACCCTTTTCCTGACACTCTTATTATATGCACATTTCCTCTAATTAAAACGGTTCATGGCAGTATCCGCCCCGTCAGTAATAATCGTCCGGATGGCATCCGCCGCCCGCTCAGAGGCCTCTTCCATCACCTTCGCCTCCGGCGCGGAGAAATGCCCCAGCACATAATCTGCCAAATCCCAGCCCTTAGGCTTTTCACCCACACCCATTTTGATGCGGATGAACTGCTCATGACCCAGATGGGCAATAATATTTTTTAAACCGTTGTGTCCTCCGGCACTTCCCTTTTTCCGGATACGGAGCTGTCCCACATCCAGACTGATATCGTCAGATATTACAATCAGTTCCGCGGTTTCGTCCACCTTGTAATAGTCCACCAGTTCCCGGATGCTTTCACCGCTCAGATTCATAAAGGTCTGCGGCTTTGCCAGAATACATTTCTGTCCCGCTATCGTACCCTTTCCGATAACAGCCTTGTGCTTCTTTTCCAGTATATCTATATTTTCCTGCTCCGCCAGTCTGTCAATGGTCATAAAACCAATATTGTGCCTGGTATTGTCATATTGTTTTCCGGGATTCCCCAGACCTGCAATTACATACATCTTACTCTCTTAATCTCCATTCCGCAGGCATTCCTGTTACTTTTACTCAATTACAACATTCTCCAGCACAATGTTTTCCGCATAGCTTTCCGTATAGCCGGTCTGTGCCTTAAAATAGGAATCCTTTATGTGAATATCATGGATGGGAAGCTGTTTCAGCCCCTCTATCTTAATGGCATTCCTTGCCCCAAGACAGTTAATATTCTCCATGGTAATGTTTTTAAACTCCGGAATATCCTCTCTGTCGATTTCCTCCGGATTTGCCTCCAGGGAACCATCGGAATTGTTCAGCACATATCCCATGGTCATGATAATTGCCTCATTTACAATATCCGTCATATAAATATCACGGATGGTGATATCCTCCACCACACCGCCTCTGCCGATGGCGCTTTTAAAACGAAGTCCCACATCCGTTCCCACAAAGGTACAGTTCTCCACCAGTACGTTGCGGACGCCTCTGGACATTTCACTGCCCACAACAAAACCGCCATGTCCGTGATAAACCACACAATCATGGATATAGACATCCTCTGTGGGTACAGGAATCTTCCTTGCCACGGCATTTTTCCCTGATTTCATACAAATTCCGTCATCCCCTACGTCAAAGGATACATCATGAATATGGACACCCTTACAGGATTCCAAATCCAGGCCATCCCCGTTCTGGGCATAATAGGGATTGCGGATGACTGCCCTGCGGATTGTCAGGTTCGTGCAGAACAGCGGATGCACATTCCACGCCGGGGAATTTTGCAGGGTAACACCCTCGATGAGAACTCTGTCACACTTCACAAGGCTTACCATCACCGGTCTGTAATAATCATAATGTTCAGAAGCCTTTTTCAGTGCCGCCTCAATGTCTGCATCCGGGGATAATACGTCCGGCTCGCCCGCCATCGCTCCCTCATAAATGCTCTGGGTAGGCATCCAGATACCGCCCTCTTTGCCGTTGATGACATAAGGGCTCTTTTTCAGGCATGCTGCCCACTGCTTCTCCGTTACCTTCATCTGCTTTAAAGGACGCCAGAGCTGACCGTTTCCGTCAAAAATGCCCTCGCCGGTAATTGCAATATTTTCCGCCTCTCTCGCATGAATCGGAGATACGGTGCGAATCCGGGGCTGTCCCTCATAATCTGCCAGAAATACCGGATATTCCTCCGGGTTCTTATCAAAAAGTACCACGGCACCGCGGCAGGCATGCAGCCTGATATTTGATTTTAAGGTAATCGGACCTGTCAGCCAGATTCCCGCAGGAATCACAACCGTTCCGCCACCTGCCTGAGAAGCCGCTTCAATCGCAGCGGCAAATGCCTTTGTATTTGATATTTTACCATTGCTGACTGCTCCGTATTCCGTAATCTTGTATTCTTTTTCGGGAATTTCAGGCAACATTATCTGATTCTGCATATTTTTCATGCTAAACTCCATTCCGCAGGCATTCTTTTGCCGAAGGAATCGCGAACTGAATTTCAGATTCAGTTCTGCGATAATGGCTAC
>OLGB01000715.1_pt1 | contig 44567 bp, 41 predicted proteins | sample 1605691 | NCBI WGS metagenome assembly OLGB01 (sample SAMEA3888925, study PRJEB22519) | human gut metagenome | biome: human gut; feature: human-associated habitat; material: faeces | place: Denmark | collected 2010
TCAAAGATATCCATGACAACCTGAGCTTCGCGCTGATCTTCAGCCAGACCGGCACACTGCTGCGCGCTGGCATACCGCTCGTGCAGGCACTTAAGCTCAACCTTTTCTATGTTCTAGGTACCACGCAAGCCTAAAATAAACTATCACAAAAAAGATATTCTGAAATATCAATGCTTCTCTTTGTTTTTACCTCTTGCAGAACCTCCTGTTTCGTATTATAAGTATAGTATTTATTAGGTACTATGATGAGCTCGGAGGTGTTGCCATGTCTATCCCTGATTGGGCCGCCGCTTATAACGGGCCGGGAAAAGAGATAAAAGAACAAAACGGTAGGTTTTTATCTTTATGAGCGCACTACTGTGTACGATAAAGAAAAGAAGTACGCTAAGAAGATTTCTGGCGCTTATCTAGGACGTATCACGGAGAATGGCTTTATACCAAAGAATAGCTGTATGGTGAGCACCGAGCCTAAACCGGATATCGAGTACGGCTCCTCTAAGCTGCTTTTTGATATGCCCGGCGATATCCACAGCGAGCTTCAAAAACGTTTCCCCAAGTACTGGAGGCATATCTATGTTTTTGCGCTGCTGAGGATCGTCTCTATGGAACCGTTCAAACGCCTGCACGAAGGGTATGTGCGCTCTTTCCTCTCTGTGGAGTTGTCGGGACTGGATCTTTCTTCAAAAGCACTTTCCGGTTTTCTTGCGGAATTGGGCGATGAATGCCACGCTATGGTCGATTTTATGAAGGGTTTGGTGTCGGGTACAGAGTATATCCTTTTTGACGGCACTCGTATCCTGTCTCACTCTGGCAATATGCTGAACGCTAAGCAGAGGGATGTTGTCATACGCCGGATTATTCCCCTCAGGTCAATCTTATGTATGCTTTTTCTTTGAAGCCTGAAGCGGCTCCTGTGTATTATCGTACGTTTGCCAGGAATATCTGCGATGTCAGTTCTTTTCGCGCGGCGGTCGCTGCGTCTGGCGTAAAGGATATGGTGGTGATAGCGGATAAGGGATTTGGTCCCGACTATAATTTCAAGATGATGTATTCGTGCGGGCTGAAGTATATAGTGCCTCTTCGCAGGGGCAGCAGATATTTTAACAAGGAAAGGATCGACGCGAGGGGGTATTATGGGGCTTTTCTTTTTAACAAACGGCCAGTCTGGTATTTCGAGGAAACAATAACCGACGCAGACGGCAATCGGGTAAGCAAGGCAGTCACTTATCTCGATAAGGACCTTGAGCTCCGGGAGCAACGCGATTATATGAGCCGTATCGTGTCGCATATTGACGGTTACACAGAAGAGGGGCTTTTTGAAAGGGCCGGAAGGATGGGGATACTGCTGATAAGGACTAATGTTGAAGCAGACGGGAGGAATGTCTACGAGCTTTATAAGAAGCGGGCCGCTATAGAAGAATAGTTTGACGTTTTGAAGAATACGCTTGAGGCCGATGTAAGCTATATGCAGAAGGATGCCTCTTTTGAGGCGTGGGCTTTTATTAATCATATATCTTTGATGATAATCTACAGGCTTTATTCGAGAATGAAGGATGCTGGAATGCTGCAAAGGTTTTCAATTCTCGACTGTATCTTTTATCTCTCAGGTATCCGCAAGCAACTTCAGGGTAAGGAGTGAAATACGACGATTATCACCAAGAATACCGCAGAGGTCCTGGAGCTGTTTGGCTTAGAGGTCCAAACAGCTCCTGCTGATTGCCTCTAGTACCTAGATGGGGAAAGTTTGGGACTAGAAGAGCAAAAACCACTCACACCTCATTTCCGGCACGGAGACTAAGCAACGCTTACAGATTGCAGATACGGTCGGCAAAGATATCAACACAATCTGTGATGCAGTCTGGCAACTCATATATAGTACATAGGGCCATGCCACCATAGCGAATAGAGTAGAGGCTTATCCGTAAAAGCCACCCTCCACTATCTCACAAATGGTATGGCCAATCAGGATGTGCATTTCCTGGATGCGGGGAGTAAACGAAGAAGGAACGCATATGGCCATATCCACAGCAGCACGCAACTCCCCGCCGTTATCACCTGTAAGCCCCACAGTAAAAATCCCCAACCTTTTCGCAGCAGCCGCAGCCCTGAGGATATTCCCGCTGTTCCCGCTCGTGGATATAGCGACCAAGAGGTCGCCACATCGCCCATGCGCCTCAATCTGACGCGAAAATATATCGTCATAACTGTAGTCATTGCCAATAGCCGTAAGCGCCGAAGTGTTGCAGGAAAGGGCAATGGCATCGAGCGCACGGCGCTCCATCAAATATCTGCCGGAAAGTTCGGCGGCTATGTGCTGCGCATCGGCGGCTGATCCGCCGTTTCCACAGAGAAAGAGCCGGCCTCCCCGACGCAGCGTCGCGATCACCCTCTCTGCCACAACGCAGACCCTATCCTCAAGCTCTGCCATTAGCGAAGTTGTCTTCATATGATCTTTTATATTCCGACGATATGTTTCACCCATCTTTAACTTGCTTTCTTCCATCTCAATTATCCTCCCCGCCGCTTCCGACATATCGCGGCAGTTAAAATCCCCGTGCACACCGTGCGTATTCGCCGCACCTCCGTGACCGGACATGACAAGCACAGACGGAGCGCCTATTGCCTTTGCAAGCAAAACGTCACCCTCTTTATCACCGACCACAGCCGCTATATCAGGCAAGCCAAACCCAAGTTCCAACGCGGCCTTTTTGACAAGGCCCTGTTTAGGTTTACGGCAACCACAATCCTCTTCCGGCCGGTGAGGGCAGTAATACCAACCATTTATCTTTATTCCCTCGTTGGCGAGCAACTTATCTATACGCGCGTGAACGGCGTGCATATCATCCTCTGAATAATACCCCCTGCCAATGCCGGACTGGTTAGTGACAACGATGAAACGGTACCCTTCGGCGGCAAGCTTTCGCAGACCATCCGCTACGCCGTAGCCCAACTCAGCCTCGTTTGGATCATGCAGGTAGTTCTTTTCTTTTATGATAGTTCCGTCCCGATCCAGTATTATCCAACGGCTCATCCGCGCAGTATCCTTTCTATTATTGAGGTCGTTGAAAAACCGTCCGTCAGTGGAATGATAGCAATCTCTCCTGCATATTCGCTTCCGGCGATATCTTCGGGACGATAATCCCCGCCCTTCGCGATCACATCCGGCCGCAGGCGCGAAAGAAGTTCCGCCGGCGTATCTTCTTCAAAGATTACGATACAATCCACAACCGTAAGCGCTGCAAGAACTTTCGCACGAGCCGCAGAGTCGTTTATAGGGCGGAACTCTCCTTTCAGTCTTCTGACAGAACCATCTGAGTTTAGCCCCACGATGAGTCGGTCTCCAAGAGATTTCGCCACAGTCAGTGAATCAATATGGCCGGCATGCATTATGTCAAAACAGCCGTTTGTAAAAACAACACTCTCACCGGCGGCACGCCACACGGCACGAAGCTTCACAGCCTCTTCTGCGGGCAACACTTTTAACGACTTTGGAACGTTTTTTTGAAAAATGGCCTCCAGCAACTCTGCCGCGCTTATCGAATACGTTCCGACCTTACCAATGACGACCTGCGAGGCGACATTCGCCAGTTTTACAGCCACCTTGAGCGGCAAACCCTCCGCTGCAAAGGCAGCAGCAACGGCGATCATAGTATCACCGGCACCTGAGACGTCGTAGACCTCAACTGCCCCCACCGGGATATGGGTGACAACTTGTTTCTCTATTAGAGTAGCTCCTCTCTCGGAGCGCGTCACCAGGATATTCTCTATTTCATATTTTTTCTTCAGGGCGATAGCGGCATCTGCAATCGCCCCGTCTTCATTTCGCAGCTGACATCCTGCGGCGGCACTAAGCTCCTTGATGTTAGGTGTGATAAGCGACGCGCCTCTATAGCTTTCCCAGTCCGTTTTTTTCGGATCAATCCAAACGCTGATGTTTTTCTCCCGCGCAAGCGTGATGAGTCCACGACAGAGTTCCTGCGGGCAACATCCCTTGCCGTAATCAGAAATAATAATAAGTTTCGCACTATTCGAAACAGCATTTGAGACTCCTGCAAGCAGCCGCTCTACTTCCACCGCTGAGAGAGACATTTTTTCCTCCATGTCAAGGCGCAGCATCTGCTGGCGTCCAGAGCCCAAGATACGGGTCTTCACCACAGTAGGGGCCAGCGGCAACAGCGCGGAACAGTCGATATTCTTAAATAGTGGCAAGCCAAGCAACGCGCGTCCATAAGCGTCGTCCCCAACGCTCCCAACGACGGAGACATTCACGCCAAGGCCGGCTAGGTTCGCCGCCACATTTCCCGCGCCGCCAGCCACAAGCCGCTCTTTCTTAAACCTTACGACCGGCACCGGCGCCTCTGGAGATATCCTTTCCACGTCGCCGCTTATATAACGATCCAGCATGAAGTCGCCGACTACGACTATCGAAGTGCCGCCAAATCCACCCTTCAGAAGTTCAGCGACATAGCTAAGATCCGCGTCGGAGAGAAACTTTTTTGTTAAAAATTTCATTTCAAGCGATCCCTTCCATCCCTTGTAAAGAGTCCTGTTGTCTTTCATACTTTGAAGGCGTACGTGCCTTTCAAACAACTTCTTAAATATCAATTATCTCACGTAGGATACTCTCATCAGACATTTTCATTTATAATAATCTTAGCATTATACTCATTGTTGTAAAGAAAAACTGAAAGCGGTGTATCATATTGAAAATTTCGTTTTTAACCAAACCGTTCTCTCCGCTTGAAAGAACCGCCAAAGACATAGAACGGCGCTTTAACTATTTGAAATATACTCTCATGGGAAACGCATACAAAGCATGGACCTGTACTTTTCCTCTCGGTGGTCATCAGGACGTCGTGGATTCTTTTATCAAGGGAGCAAAATTTTTCCCGGATGTAGAACTGCTCATCAATCCATCACGAAAAGATGCCAAGGGTTCAGTGCTTTATGTCCCCTCCAGTTGGAGGACGCTGCGCGACGCAATCATACTCAGACGGTCGGGATGGGCGGAGAAACTTATCGCCGGTCCTCTTATTTGTCTGGAACATATTGATGAATACGGCGCTATCATCACCGACCCCGCCATAGATCTTTATCTTCTCGCCTCCAGATGGGTGGAAAATGTATACCATGACGAAGCGGCGCAAAAGCACTTGATCCTCAACGACACTGCGGTATGGGCCGCTGGCGTGGATCATGAGGTATGGACTCCACAGAACAAGGAGCCTTCAGATACCCTGAAAAATGTGCTCGTATATGTTAAGGGACAAGGCAAAACTATGTATCAGGCAACATTGGATATGCTCAATTTATATGAAAAAGAGACAAAGACTCTTTTTTGCGGCACACATACTCCCACGGACTATAAAAAAATGCTTGAATGGAGCGATTTTGTCATCTGTTTAGGAGGGAGCGAAACACAGGGGCTCGCTTTGGCCCAGGCATGGTCGATGAACAGGCAAACTTTAGTATATGAGTCGGATTTCATACGTAAAAATAAACGAAACGCTGCCCCTTACATAACTGAACATACGGGCAAAAAATGGAGCGATATCAGCGAGCTTGACGAATGTCTGGCCTCATTAAGAAAGCTGACCCCACGCGATTGGATAATTGAGAATCAGACCAACAAAATCGCCTTCGGAAAATTTTTGGACATTGTTTATGGCCTGCTCGGGTAGAAGCAAGATGATACACACATACACAAGAAAATTTCGCAGAGAAATGATACGATTATTTACACAAATAACCTCATCTTTGCCTTTCGCAGAAAAAATTAATGAACGTGCGAAGACAATGTGGAACAACCTACAATATGAAGAGGGGAAACTTCAAATTCCGCCACCCAAGTATCAAGAAGTGTACGGAGATATAACGATGCTTGACCTTTCGCAGACTTCAGGATTTGGTGAAACAGTACACCCTGATGTTTTATACATCCAAAATGGATTTGGAGCCGGCAACTGGCAATACCTCATGACCATAACGCCATTTCCAAGAGCCATCGTCTATTTCGAAAATCCGGAATTCCTCGTAAGCCATGACGGAATAGAGCGGAATATTCCCCAGGGCGGCCGCTCTCCGCTTATCCCGGCGCCTTCGAACTGGCTTGGTTATAACTCAGATCCTTCGCTTTTGTACGACAGCGGCAAACTATATCTCACATACCGTGAAGTACGTGCAGAGAAAAAATTTACGTCTATTACGATATATACGGTATCGACATATGACGGCATCACATGGAGCAGTCCGCAAACTCTTCTTACTAAAAAAGCTGCCGCTAAAAGCGAGGGCTTCCTTATGTCACAGACACTTCTTAAGAAAGATGACAAATACATCATGTGGTATGTTGACAGAGATGATACGGGGGTTTCCGTTATAAAGCGCGACGGAGACAATATCCTGAATATTGAGAACCCAAGGGTAACACACATTGAGGGTATGACGGAGGGGGAGACCCCGTGGCACATAGATGTCGTGGAAGACGAAGAGGATAGACTGCTTATGTCAATATGTGCAAAAGCAAAAAATAAAGCTGATCATTATTCCATTTTATTTGCTGAAAGCGGCGACATAGGGGAAAGCTGGAGGATAATCGGCAATCCTATTGAGCCTGGAGAATATCCCTTTTGCGAAAAGAGCCTTTATCGCGCGTCACTCGTAAAAGGGCCAAAGGGAACGCGGATACTGTATTATTCGGGACGCGACGCGGGGGGACACTGGTTCACCGCCTTAAGAAATGTATCCCCCACTGCGATGATTCGCGCATAGAACGCGTTCGCCTGTGTGGCTTGTGCGTGATCGCCTATCCGGCCGACAACAGACCTTCCACACCGGAGAAAACGTCTTCCGCCGCTATATCATTAAGGCACTGCCTTGAACACGTTTGCCGTTCACAACCTACATGAGGGCACTTACAGACGTATTTCTCTCCGAGGCTATCAAGATATTCTGCGCCTACCCCTGGAAAGTTAGGTCCGAACAAACCAACTACAGGCTTTCCCAAAGCTCTTGCAGCATGCATAAGCCCAGTATCCCCCGAGACAATAAGATCGAGTCTATCGATGAGCATGATAGTATCTGTAATTGAAAGGCATCCCACTTTATTAATAATATATTCGGACGGCACCGCCGATTCAATATTTTCAGCCATTTCAACCTCGTCAGCCCCATTGCCAAGCAGCACCGTATAATTTTTCTTTGCCACAGCAAACTGACAAAATTCTATCCAACGATTGACCGTCCACCGCTTTATAGGATAGCTCGCTCCGATGGCAAGGCCTATCGCCCTACTGCCGTCTGGAGTAAAAATGCGCACAGCCTCGTTATAGGTCTTAGCCGCGTATAGATAGCGTTTACAAGTGCCAATTGACAGAGAAGTGTCCATAAGGTCATCAAACAAAAAATGCGTATGCGTGAAAGGGAATCGTTTCTTACAACCATATCGCACCGGTATTCCACACAGGAGAGAAAAAAGACTCGTTCGATCAGAGGCGTGCATGTCGACAAGAATATCGAAACCCTCATGCCGAACCTGCCGCAAAATCGCTATATACCCTCTGTTTTTAGTTTTTTTTCTGTCCCATATCTTCACACTATCCACCCATGGCTGGGCTCGTACGATGTCTGCATATAGGCTGTCAACCATCCATGTAAGGTGGAAGTCCGGATTCTTTTCTTTAATACGCATCGCCGTATAGTTGGCAAAAATCACGTCGCCAAGAGAAGAAAACCGTAAAAATAAAACCTTCCTTTTAAAATTTGTAGCGGTAACCATTATTAGCCTCGCCCTTCTCAAAAATGGCATAAAAATCTATCGTTTTTTTACGCCACGTTAGCGGTTACTTTTCCCATAAATATCTTGCTACATATAAATTTCCAGAGTCCATTCCGTACTTTGAACACAATCATTTCTTTGCTCCCCGCAATATTGTCTGATATAACGCTATCGTCTCGGCAGCTATTTTCTTTACGTTAAACTCAGAAGCGCTCTCCATAGCCTTTAACCCAACGCTTAAAAGCAGACGCTCATCGCCAACAATATCAAAAAGCTTCTCCGCCAAACCATTCTCTGAGCCAGTTTTCATAAACCACCCATTGTCGCCGTCACGGATTATATCAATGGTTCCACCTATATTAGTGGCGATTGCCGGAAGTCCTGCTGACATAGCTTCAAGTAGCATAAGACTAAAACCTTCGGGAAGTTGAGACGGCTGAACAAAAATGTCAGCCGACCAAAGCCACGGCCTTATATCTTTTGCGAAGCCATGAAATTCCACCTTGTCAGTAATTTGAAGTTTATCGGAAAGATCCTTGTATTTTTTCATTTCCTGACCATCGCCGACAAGCCAAAGCCGGGTATCATACGGCATCTTATACTCGTTTACCAGTCTGGCATAGGCCTCTATCAGGAACTCGAAACCCTTCCAATCTACAAACCTGCCCGCGCCAAGGATAATTTTAGTACTTTGGGGCACACCGTATTTCCCTCTGATTTCTTCTCGAACTGATTCTTCGCGCTTATAGCGAGGTGTATCCACAGGATTATAAACTACCGTCATTTTATCTGGTGGAAAGCCTTCTTGTTCCATGTGATCTTTCACAGCATTAGAGCAAGGAAAAATTATCGAGGCATTTTTATAATATTTTATCTTTGGATACTTATCTATCGTCTCTACTACAGGAATTCCATAGCGTTTGCCCCACCAACCACCAATTTGCGCCGCTGCGGAGAGGCGCGTATGTATAATATCTGGTTTTACTTTTTTTAATATTCTGCCAAATTCTACACTTGTAAATGGTAGAGCTTGAATCATTGGCGTGGAAACGGCAAAAGGCAATTTTTCTTCAGCAAGACGCCGCGACAAAGTCCCACCTTCGCGACATACCACAAAATTGTCCATTCCCTGTACACTTAGTTCTTTGATTAGCTGTATCCACGCCTCCCCCCACGCCAGATTATTTTCGTCAACATAATGGAGTATCTTCATCTCTTTTCACTCTTTCTGAAACCATGTATAACCTCTTCGTATATCTCCTCATCTTTGTCCGCCATTATTTTCAGTGTCGGAACGGATGACGTGGGAATTGAAAGTTTTGCCCTTCTTGTCCTGATAAAATACTCAATGGCGCCTTTCCATGACGCCAAATCCCCGGGGCGCAGGAGGTTCTCACTTCCCCCCGTCATCTCGCGTACGGGCTGTATATCAGAAGCTATAATCGGAATCCCAATCTGCACGGCGCGAGCCAACGTGAGAGGCATTCCCTCAGTATATGACGGAAAAAGCAGGCACGAAGAGGTAGCCATAAAATCATCGACTCTGTCGGAATAGCCGTGAAAGATAACTTTTTCACCAAGCCCGCGCTCTTTTACAATATTCTCAAGCTCTCCGCGCATCGGTCCATCGCCAAGAACGTCAAGCATTAACTTTTCATCAGAGGGAAGAACTTTCAAAACATCTTGCAATCCTTTTACCGGTGAAAGCCGGCCCACAAACAAAAACTTCACTTGTCCATTGAGGTTTTCTCTTTTCCACGTCACATTCGGTTCGCCCAGTCCATTCAGGACAACCTGAGTATTTTCATAAAAACAATTCTTCATGCCATCACGCACAGCCTCGCTGACGCATATTACACGAGCCGCGTCTCGGTATGGCGAATATATCCAGCGGGATTTGTTGCCAAAGTCCACATGCGCGGTCACGATATATGGAATCCCAGCCATCCTAGAGGCCATACGCGCTATCCACGCGGGAACCCTGGAGTGCGCGTGGATCAGATGATACCCACCATTCTCCGCAAACAGAGCGATCTTTCTTGAGCAAGACCAGCCCGTTAGAGGATTTTTCTTATGGACGGGCATTTTGATGTGGCTTACTTTTTGCGAAAGTTGACACTGCATCTTACCACCGGCAGATATCACCACTATCTCATGCCCACGCCCAACAAGCTCGTTAGAGAGATCTATGACGTGTCTTTCCACGCCGCCAATATCAAGTTCCGGCAAAATCTCTATTATTTTCAAAGGAACATCACCTCTTTTGCATAGCTAAAAACGGCACTCCTAGCGTTCTCTAGAAACACATTTGTAGAACCTTGAGGCAAAAACAGTCGCTTGCATCACTTGCTCCAACTAACCTTCTATTCCCATTCGATTGCATATCTTCCTGCAATTATATACGTTTCCCGCACTTCAAGGCACTCTTTGGGAGTACCGAAGCGATACCTAAAGACGTCCAAAATATCACGGCAATATCCCTTCTGGCTTCAAATACATCGCCAGTAAGGCAATAAACCAGCTGTCCCGCCAGCAAAACGGACAAAATCAAATTCCAAGGGATCCCCTCTTCTACAACATTACGGCCACGCCATGTTGAGATAAACAGAATAATAAACGCAGTCATAAAAAGTATCATCGCAGGCAAGCCTCCCGAAAACGCAAGTTCTATGTACATGTTATGTGCATGTCCATGGACGACATTATTATCTCTCACGATATCAGGGTACTGCGGCAACGCCATAGCGTACTCTTGCTCGAGAGATTCCCGTCCATAGCCGGCAATTGGGTTTTTCAGAACCAAACCTGATACAATTCGCCAAATAGCATACCTATGATTTGTCAGTGAATCCATATTATCTATCGCTGATATTTGGTTTTTTTCCAATTTAAACCTGTCAAACACGCTACCGTGGGACATGCAGTCAAGTCCCACCGACATGGTTATGCATAACACCATAGCAATAATAACACTTTTAATATTAATTTTTTTATTAACAGCAGCAAAATATAAAAAGAATAACAACATAAAGGCAATAGATAGCCAGGCTCCACTGGAAAAAGATATAAACGCGACCAATAATACTATTATACAGCTAGCATATTTCAAAAATATTTTATCTTTTAAAAACCACATACTATAAAAGAAAACATAGGGAAATGCCATAACGGCATATAACCCAAGGGTGTTTCCATTCATCGTCATCCGTTTCGGCAATATCAGCAAAAGAAACTGATTTTTTACAATAATCATAATAAAAATTATTACCGTAGCTGGGATAAAAAATGATATAAATACCTTTCTGGATCTCTCAGTACAAAGCAATCTGACAGCCAATAGGTACCCGATCAACATTTCTAGGTACACAGAAGCCCCTTTTCCCCAAAGTCTAAAATCCGACATATAAACTAAATTAACAAAAGCGCTCCATAAAAAGAACAGCAATAATACTAGTGACACGTTCCGACAAGTTTTATCCGGGAAACAGAAAAGCGGCGCTTTATATTTCATCTTTCCATAAATTAACATAAGCAAGACCAAAGAGTAGCCGATATAATGTACCGCCGGTGCAAAGATTGTGAACGATACGGAAAAAACTAAAATCGCTAAAGCCGTATTTTCGTATGATATATCATTCTTTTTCAGCATATTCCAAACCTCGTGGTCATATTTTTTTATAACTCCTCGCTCATCTGAAGAAATCCTTGGTATATTTCTTCTGGCGTTATAGAAAGTATACACGGCGCAGCTACATTACTCAATTGGCATTTATGACACCGCCATCCCCTACAGATACAATTTCGATCGAATATGGAAATAACGTGCATCTTTTCTATATTCCAGGGAAGAAAACGATTTCTATCCCCTCCTCCCAATATACATAACGCATGGTTTCCACATAAATATGCCCAATGTGTAAATCCTGTTTCATTGCCGATAAACAACGGCGTATCTTTTATAATGGAAAAAAGTTCGTAAATATTAGCGCCTCGTACTTTCGTTAAATTTGGATGGTTAAGAGATAAGCTATCATTACCCACTTGAACAATGCGTAGCTTCGAAGGGAGCATATTGAGAAATTTCTGCCATAACTCAGCCGGGTAACACCTATATTTAGCCCCTGCATCGGTCATTATCGCTAAATCGTAGTGCGTGCGATGCTTGGCATCTCGTAGCATCTCAGGATACTTGAGAAATAGCTCTTCGTATGGAGGCAACCCGCTGAACAAAGAACGGAAATAACGGTCGACATGCCTGCTCACATGGAATACATTATTTGCCTCATCAATTCCCGCTATAATATTAAATCCATACGAGGCCAGATCGCAAGTCACCGCCTCTCCTTCATATATAAAAGTAGACATCTTCAGCCTTTTAGCGGCATCCAAGATTTTTTTATGATTATATGTAATCGGGATATATAAAGAATCTTTGTCAGAAATATTATATTTCATTTTTAAATAAAACGAGTAACAAGGGCTATAAGCCAATAGCCCCTGATTGATAACTTCCAAAGGTTTCGCGGTAAGAAACATTGATAAAACAGGATATTTGTCCTTGGGGAGCAATATCCTCAGCTCTATTCCGCTCTTATATAAATAGTTGTAATAAGGCAAACGAATCAGGATATCACCTATTCCGCCTCTTTCCAAAAAATACCTCAAGCGCTTCTACCAACCTTTTCCAATAATCATTTCAACCATTTCGTATATAAACAAACAAATATTTGTACTTATTTCCCCCAAAATGTATATTGTTTAATGCACATTGCTAAAATAGCCTTGTATTATCAGCTAATGTCTACTTGAGATTAAGTTGAAGCGTCTAACCACATAACATGCGGCGAATTTATATCGAAGCCTGTAAAGATACCTGTCGCACTCCCTCAGATTTTTATGCCCACGCTATGAGAAATGACAACATTCACTACATAATCCGTTACATTATCTGCGGTCTCCCAGTTACAGTATCCACCGCCCGCGAATAGATACTCCGCAATATTTCCTCTAATTAGATAAATCAATCACACGGTTTTCTAATCCAATATCTCTTATCCGTTCGCAACAGTAAACTGTACACTTCTATCGGATAACGCCTCACGTTTAATTCGACAACATCTGCTCCGAACTGATAAATACCATTCAGAATCTGATTACCGCCAATGATTATATCAAAAAAGCAACAAAACAATGACTGTTACTTATAATGTTTTTTTAATCGCCATTTAAAATAGTCGCCGCTGAAAACCCCATCATTTCCTCAAAAATAAAGCTCAACCTCAAGATTCCGTCGTTTATATCCCAAAACACAGGAATCCAGGCTTTTAGACAATTTTGAATAAAAATCCTGAGGTGGTTCAGGATATTTTTTAGGTTATAGGCACAGCTCGCCATCAGAACATTTATTTCTGCTTCGTTTCTGCCTTTCAGGTAATTGCGATCCATTCCGTAATCGCTTTTCAGGTGTCCTATTAATGGCGTTTCTTCGTTTGAGCTTTTTCGGAGTGTTACTGTGGACTTACCCTTCATTCTAGGGATGTGGATCGCACAGGGGATTTCTTTATGTCTCGCTTTACCTCTGTAGCCTTTGTCGCAGTAGGCTTCCTGTGGAAATCTGTCATAAAATATTCCATTCCGCAAAAGTAATGCCAATATGGATTTTCGAGGAATCCCTGTACGACGGCCTCATCTGAAAGGTCATGCACCACCACCACCACCATCATCCTCGTCGGCAGTCCTGAACGTCCTCTATTTGCGATGTAGACCTCTCCAAGTTTACCTTCGAAGGCCTTCCAGTTTATTTTATCGCCTAACTTTACAAGTTCATGGTCAATATTTATATATTTTCTAGTCTGTTCCGGAACAATCTATCCTGGGGTTCTTCCGTAGTCTTTGGCTTCATTATCTTAGTTTTCTCCCGATAATTGCAGGTTTTCTATGTATATTTTACCTCAGATTTGAATATTTAGTAGGCTATTACTGGGTTTTGTTAGTTTTTCAGCGATGGTCAACTAACAGATGTTAGTATTCATAAAGAGTTATACAAAAAATATCCGCATCCCCTTACCGAAAATTTTGAGGCTAATATGAATAAAACAGTAGGCAAGCATGTCTCACATATACGTGGACATGGTTCAGTGGACGATTATTCTGCCTTGGAACATAATTAATTTGTGAGGGCGTATTAGTATCCCGTTAAGAATCTGTTCCGCGGAGTCATTTGATTTTCATGGGGTTTCTTCCTGTCCTTTCTCAAACCGCCACGCATCCCGGCACATTTCCTCTACCGTGCGGCGGGCTTTCCAGCCCAGTTCCCGTTCGGCTTTTTTCGTCTCCGCGTAGCAGACGGCGATGTCTCCGGCGCGGCGCGGCGTTATGCGGTAGGGTATCTTTATTTCATTGACCCGCTCGAAGGCCGTTACCAATTCCAGCACCGAGGTGCCTTTGCCGGTGCCGAGGTTGTAGACCGACACTCCCTCGCCCATCTTTTCCAGCGCCGCCGCGTGTCCCTCCGCGAGGTCCATCACGTGGATATAATCGCGCACGCCGGTGCCGTCCGGCGTGTCGTAGTCGCTGCCGAAGACCCGCAGCTCTTTCAGCTCGCCTTTGGCGACCTTCGTGATGTAGGGCATCAAATTATTAGGGATGCCGTTGGGCGCTTCGCCGATGAGCCCGCTCTCGTGCGCGCCGATGGGGTTGAAGTAGCGCAGCAGCGCCACGGAGAAGCCCGGATTGGCTTTGGCTGTGTCCGAGAGTATCTTTTCGCTTATCACCTTTGTCTCTCCGTAGGGATTGGTCGCCGGCAAAAGCGGCATCGTCTCCACGAAGGGCGCCTGGTTGTCGCCGTAGACCGTGGCGGAGGATGAAAAGACAAAATGCTTCACCCCGTGAGTTACGCAGGCCTTTGCCAGTTCGATCGTGCTCACAAGGTTGTTGTAGTAATATTCCAGCGGCTTTTCCACGGACTCGCCTACAGCTTTGAAGCCGGCGAAGTGGATGACGCCGTCGATCTTGTTTTCGTCAAATATGCGCGCGACCGCAGCCCTGTCTGTCACGTCGGCCTCGCAGAATACGAAATCGCGCCCCGTTATCTCGCCGATGCGCTCCAATGTCTGCGGTTTGCTGTTGGAAAAGTCGTCGGCGATGACGACGGAATATCCGGCGTCAAGCAGCGCCGCGCAGGTATGCGAACCGATGAAGCCGGCGCCGCCCGTTACAAGTATGTTCTTCATTATAAGTTCTTTCCCAGCTCGTATGCCTCAAAGAGATACTTGCGTCCCTTTTCGGCCATGTCTGTCTTTGGGTACATGTCCGGCGCGCAGATCATTCCGGCGATGCTCCAGCCGGTGAATCCGCAGGCGAGACGGAAGGATGCTTTCAGTCCGTCGAAGCAGCTTATCTCAGTATCTCCAGCCGTGGCGAGGAGGACCGCCTTTTTGCCTTTCACACTCGCCTGCGAATTTGCGGCGAAGAAGGGCAGCAATCTGTCCCATACCGGTTTTATCTGTGTGCTCCACGAATAGAAATATAGCGGTGACGCAAAGACGAGGACCTCAGCCGCCGTGATGTCCCGGTACACAGAATCCATATCGTCCCGCTGGATGCACGGCGTTCCGGCGCTCCAGCATTTGCGGCAGTCAAGGCAGCCGTTCAGTTTTTTTGCCGCGAGGCGCACTTTGCGCACCTCGTATCCATTTCCCCCGGCGCCCTTTGCGAGGGAATCGGCGAGCTGTTCGCTGTTGCCCTCTTTGCGCGGGCTTCCAAGCAATATTGTCATCACTTTTTTATCTGCCATCACGGTTTCCCCCAATTATGATGATATCCAACCGTTCTATTATATTATTTTTACGGGGAATAGGCTAATGCCGGATGCCGAGGTGATACAATCTGTAATTGGGTCCGCTGTTTTTGGCGAAGCGGGACATATATGACCCGGGCGTAATTTTTACGGGTAAACAGTGTCGCGGCTACGTGGTAGAATAAAGTCGTATTAAAATAAACTTGGGAGGAATATAGATGTTACTGTGCCGTGATTTCAAGTTTGATGCAGCACATAACCTTATACACTATCATGGAAAGTGTGAGCGCCTTCACGGCCATACTTATCATTTGCGGGTGACGCTGGAGGGCGCGCCCGACGCCGAGGGGATGATCTTCGATTTTGTCGATCTGAAAAAGACCGTTAACGAACTCGTGCTCTCAAAACTTGACCACGCCTATATAAACGATATTCTGCCGCAGCCCACCGCGGAGTATATCGCTATCTGGATCTTCCGGGAGCTCGACGGGCCGCTTGCGCGCGGCAACTGCCGGCTTTCTGAGATAAGGCTCTGGGAGACGGAGAGCTCGTCCGTCATCTGCCGCCGCGAGGATGTAAAAGATGCGTGACGTACAGAACGAGAGCGACAACAGAAATATGGCGATCGACCGCGTCGGTATCCGCGACCTCTCGTGGCCGATTTCGGTGCCGGACCGCACGAACGGCACGCAGGAGACGGTCGCTCAGGTGAGCCTCTCCGTCTCGTTGCCGCGGGACTACCGCGGCACGCATATGAGCCGTTTCATCGAGGTCCTGGGGGCGCAGGAAAAGAGCGTCACCTTCCATAATATGGAGGGACTTTTAATGACGCTCAAAGAGCGCCTGCAGGCGCGCGACGCGCACGCCGTCTTTGAATTTCCGTACTTCATCATGAAGGAGGCCCCCGTGAGCGGCGCGAAGGGGCGGCTGCGCTGCGACGTCCGTTTTGAGGCGGCGCTTTGCGGCGATGATTTCGACCTGGTGACGACGGTGACTTCCCCCGTTCAGACGCTCTGTCCCTGTTCTAAGGAGATTTCAGAATTTGGGGCGCACAATCAGCGCGCGCACGCGGTGATGGAGGTGCGCCTTTCCGGCTTCGTCTGGCTGGAGGAGTTTGTGCGGATGGCTGACGACTGCGCCTCGGCGCCGATATACAGTCTGCTCAAACGCGAGGACGAGAAATATGTGACGGAACGCGCTTACTCGAATCCGCGTTTCGTCGAGGATTCCGTGCGCGAGCTCGCGCTCGCGATGCAGGCCGACGAGCGGGTGCTCTGGTACAGAGTATCCGTGACGAGCCACGAAAGTATTCACAATCACGACGCTTTTGCCGTGATAGAGAGGGATAAACGCATATGACGTCAATGAAAAAATCACTGCGCCGCGCCGTTCTGAACGACGGCGGCGCCGAGCGCGTAAAACAGCGCCATCCGTGGCTCTTCAGAGGCAATCTGATCCAAGCCCCGGTCTGCGCCCCCGGCGACATCATCCCCTTCGCCGACAAAAAAGGATTGGTGCTGGGCTGGGGGCTTTGGAGCGAGGGCGCGCTCTGTATCCGCGTCCTCTCCTTTGGCGGCCATGAGCCGGACCAGATGGAGCTGCTGCGCCGCCGCGTCGAACGCGCGCTCGCGGTGCGCAAGTGCTGGTGCGCCGGCGAGGAATCCTTCCGCTGGGTACACGGCGAGGGGGACCGGCTTCCGGGTATTTCCGCCGACCTGTACGGGGACGTCCTGTCGCTGCAGCTTTCGGTGATGGGATGGTACCGCCACGCCGACGAGGTGGCGAAGGTCTTCCGCAAGGTAAAGAAACTGTCCGCCGTCATCCTGCGCAACGACACGAGGCATCTGGAAAAAGAGGGAATCCCGCGCGAGGTCAAGCCGCTGCTCGGTGAAATGCCGGAGGGGCCGCTCAAGGTGAAGATCGGCGGCACGTATGAGTTCGTCGATATCGCGGGCGGACAGAAGACCGGCGCCTATCTTGACGTCCGTCATGTTCCGGCTTTGCTCGACCCTGTCTACGAGGGGGCGAAGGTGCTCGACTGTTTTTCGTATCAGGGACATTTCACCCTTCACGCCCTCGGCAGGGGAGCGGCGGAGGTCACGGCGATAGATCAGTCGCAGGCCGCGCTCGACCGTGCGAAGGAGAATCTCTCCATCAACGGCCTGCCCGAGGAAAAGGTGACTTTCCGCTGCGGCAACGCCTTCGATATAATGCGCGAGATCGACGCCGACCGCGCGCGGTATGACATCGTGATAATGGACCCGCCGCCCTTCTCGCCGGCGCGCGGGCAGCTTGATTCGGCGCGCCGCGGGTATAAGGAGCTTGCCGTGCGCGGTTTCAGACGGCTGGGACCGGGAGGGCACCTTCTTTTTTTGTCATGCAGCCACGCCTTTACGCGGGATATGCTGCTTGACACGCTGAACGACGCGGCGAGGGACGCGGGCGCGGTCTGCCGCATCGTACATGAGATACACCAGCCTCAGGACCACCCGGCGCTCCTCGGAGTCCCGGAGACGGACTATCTGAAGGGATTTGTAATGGGAGTAGAAGACTGATGACAAAAGATACGAAGGCCGTCATTTTTGATTTTGACATGACGCTGGCCGACAGCAGTTACGCGATCCACCACTGTTCAAACCTGCTCGCGCGGAAATTCGGGCTGGAAGAGGTCTCGCGCGAGGTGGTACTCGCGGGGATCGGGCTGCCGATCGAGGACTGCTGGCGCTTGTACTGGGGAGATTTCAAGGAAGAATGGCTCGGCTATTACCGCGACGAATTCCGCGGCGTCGAGCAGACCGGCATCCGCCTGTTCCCGAACACCGTCGCGGCGCTCGAAGAGCTCCGCGCGAAAGGGGTAAAGACGGGCGTCGTCTCCAACCGGCGCTTCGCCCGCCGTGTCGTTGATGCGACGAAGCTTACTCCCTACATGGACGTCATCATCGGGCTTGAGGATGTGACGAACGCGAAGCCTGATCCCGAGGCGCTCTTCAAGGCCATCGGCAAGCTCGGCGTCGGCGCGGATGAGGCCGTCTATGTGGGCGATACTGACATTGACATGAAGACGGCCGTGGCCGCCGCGGTACGCGGCGTCGGCGTGACTACAGGCAACTTCGGAGAGGACGGGCTCGCCGCCGCCGGCGCGTGGCGCGTATGCTCGGATTTGATAGAGGTACCGGGGCTCTTCGGCCTTAGATAAGGAACGCGGAGAATGGTCAGGCGCTATAGGCCGGAGGAAAAAAAGAGGACTTTCCGCGTCACATACTGGCTCGGCGTCGTAGTCATCGCCGCGCTCTGGGTATTGGCCTTTAAGTCATACTTTGACCGCTACGAATACCTCCACCCGGAGATAACGTGGGCGATCCCTGGGATAGACACCCAGATAATAAGGGTCAAGGGGCTGCTTCTCTGGAAAGAGAACGTCCTGCTCTCCCCGGCCTCCGGCGCGCTCTCCTACCCGCTCGGCAGAGGCCCCGTGCGCGTCGCCAGAGGCGCGGTGGTCGCGCGTGTCGGCGGCCGTGAGGTGAAGGCCTACCAACAGGGCTACTTTGTCGCGGGAAAGGACGGGCAGGAGGCGCGGTGGCGGTACTCGGCGCTCTGGCCCGCGAAGCGGGCGGAATTATCCAAGCAGTTCGATCTGCAGTACCTCCCGGAAAATACCGCCGCCATGAGGGGACAGATCGTCGGGAAAATAATAGAACAGCCGCAGGAGCTGCGCTTTATCGGCTACATGCCGATGCGCGGCGACGTTGCAGAGCAGATAAAACGTAAAAAGTTAAGGGTGCGCATCGACAGCGAAGATACGGTATCGTCGGCGAAGATACGCGTTACCCAGAAGAGCGGGGATATGACGAAGATATACCTGACGATGCCGTGGTTCCCCCCCGAACTTGTCCTCTCCCGCAACTACACGCTGATAATAGACGCGGGGCAGACGGAGGGAGCTCTCGTGCCGCAGAGCGCGATACTTGAAAAGGGAGGGCGCACCGGGATATATATGGTGCGCGGTGCGCGCGTCGTCTTTGTCCCCGTGGAGGGCAAGAGACTGCCCAACGATAAATTTCTTGTGACCAAAGGCATATCGGTGGGAGACGCGGTCGTCGAAGACGCCGCCGCCGCCCGCGAAGGAAGGATTCAGCTATGGTGATAAACATTGGTGAAAATATCGCGAAGATAAGGGAAGATATGGCGTCGGCCGCGAAGAGAAGCGGCCGCGCGCTCTCGGAGATAAAACTTATGGGCGTCACAAAATACCACCCCGTCGAGATGATGACGGCGGCGGCGCCGCTCCTTGACCTTATCGGAGAAAACAAGGTGCAGGAGGCGGCCGGCAAGCGATCCGCCTGGCCCGCGGAGGCGGAGAGCTGTCCGTGGCACATGATCGGCCATCTGCAGCGCAACAAAATAAGGCGCGCGCTTGAGAGCTTTGACCTCATTGAGAGCGTCGATTCGCTTGAGACAGCCGTCGGGCTGAACCGTGTGCTATCCGAGGGAGAGCCGCGCTCTTTCCCCGTTTTTATAGAGGTGAACATGTCGCGCGAAGCGGCAAAAAGCGGCATCGCTCCGGAAGAAACGGAGCGGCTGCTCGATGATATGATGAAAAGCTGTCCGCTGATCGCGGTGAATGGGCTGATGACCGTCGCCGAAGATACGGAGGATGAGAGGGTCCTGCGCGAAACATTCAGCGGACTGCGCGAGCTGCGGGAAAAGCTGCGCCGCGCCGCGGGACTGCCGTTGCCCGAGCTTTCGATGGGTATGAGCGGCGATTATATGATCGCCGTCGAAGAGGGCAGCACGATAGTGCGTGTGGGAAGCGCGATATTCGGTCCGCGCAATTATGGTTAGAAAGCTTTGACGATATATGCCGTTGGTTTTTCTTATAGATGTTTTTGTAAAGGAAAGGAGCAGAAAAAATGTCCGAACTTTTGACCTCGCTTGATGTTGTGAACCAGTCTTTCAAAAAGAGCCTCCGCGGCTATGACGCGGCGGAGGTCGACGAGTTCCTTGACCACGTGGCTGAGACCCTGCAGAGCTATAATCAGAAAAACAAAGAGCTCGAACGCGAGCTTGCCCTGAAACAGGATAGCCTCGCCGAATATGAGCGTATGAAGGACGTGCTCCACGAGGCGCTGCTGATGGCGCAGAAGAGCGCCGACGAGCGCGTCAAGAGCGCGCGCGAACAGGCGAACAAGATACTCTCCGACGCGCGCGCGCAGGCGGACGAGATGTGCCGTGAGGCCGCCGCCGAGGCGGACCGCCTGCGCACCGGCGTCGAACAGATACGCAGCATACGCGATATGTACGCGCAGGAATTCCGCGGCATGCTCGCGAAGTTCGACACGCAGCTGAGCCAGGCGTTGGCCTCATCACAGCTTTCAGGGGCCGTGGACAGCGTTCTCGAGGGAATTGAGAAGGTCCCGGCGGAAGACGAGGCGGAGGAGCCCCAGGCTGAACCGGAGCGGAAAACAGACCGCAAAGATTTTGAGGCGGCCTGCGGCATCCTGGGCGTAGACCCGCGGGAGCTGATGAATTCCGATTAAGGAAGCGGATAGTTATATCATTCCGCATGGCCCGGAACTCGAAGATGTGAGCTGTTTGCACGGCAAAAAAAACGAAAAGAAACTGTCGCTGCCGCTCTCTGCCCTCAAGGGAGTGGGGCCGCGCCGCAGCGCCCTCCTTGAACGGCTGGGACTGCGCACGCTGGAAGATCTGCTTTTCTTCTTTCCCCGCCGTTACGAGGACCGCAGGAACGTCAAGAAGATCGCGGAGCTTGTGCCCGGCGCTCCCTCGGTGGTCTATGCCGCCGTCAGCGCCGTAGAGGTCAGGCCGCTTCCCGGCCGCGGGCGTCTCCTGACGACCTGCCGTTTTTCTGACGGCAGCGGATTTCTGGACGCCGTCTGGTTCAACCGCAGGGGACTTGACCGCATTTTGGCGGAGGGTGTGCGGGCGGCGCTTTATGGCACGCCCTCTTTGCGCGCCTCGGCCTTTGAAATGACGGAACCCGAATTTGAACTTATAAAATCTGAAAAGGGGGTAGAGGCCCCCTTTTCGGGCATATTTCCTATATACCCATCCACCGAGGGGCTGCCGCGGAAATGGTTCCGCGGCGTCGCCTGCGGGGCCGTAAAAGAATATCACGCGCTGGCGGAGGAAGAGCTGCCGGCGTCCGTGATCGAAAAGAACGGCCTGATGCCAATTTCGCGGGCGATATATGAAATGCACATGCCGGGGGCGCCGGAGAGCTGGAAAGAGGCGCGCCGGCGCCTTGCCTACGGGGAGCTGTTCGCCCTGCATCTGACTTTAGCTGCTTCGCGAAAGGAGCGCGCGGAGAGCTCATCCCCGCGGATCGTGAAAGGCCCCTTATTTGAAGCGCTGATTGCCGGCCTTCCCTTCAAACTCACCGGTTCCCAGCGGCGCGTGATAGAGGAAATATTCGCCGACGGAACCTCCGGCAGGCCGATATCACGCCTTTTGCAGGGAGACGTCGGCTGCGGCAAGACGCTCGTCGCCGTCGCGTTTGCGGCGGGAGTCTGCGACGGCGGCGCGCAGTGCGCGGTGCTCGCACCGACCGAGGTGCTCGCCGAGCAGCTTTACAGGCAGGCGGAGGGATACCTTGCGCCGCTGGGCGTCAAATGCGCGCTGATAAAGTCCAACCTGCCCGCGCGGGAGCGGAAAGAGGCGCTGGACGGCTTGGCGGAAGGATTCGTCGGCGTCGTTGCCGGCACCCAGGCGCTGTTCTCCGACGAGATCAAATTTAAAAACCTCGGCGCTGTGATCATTGACGAACAGCAGCGTTTTGGCGTGTGCCAGCGCGCGCGGCTGCTGAAAAACGGTGCGAGGCCCCACCTGCTTATGATGAGCGCCACCCCGATACCGCGGACGATGGCCCTGACGCTTTACGGAGACCTTGACATATCCGTGATCGAAGACAAGCCGGCCGGCCGCGCTCCTGTCGAAACCAGGATAATCGGCGGGGATCAGCTGATAAAGCTGATGCGCTTCATCGCCGAAGAGATCGTCTCAGGCGGGCGCGTATACTGGATATGCCCGCGCGTGGAGGAGGACGGGAACTCCGGGCTGCCGGCGGCCGTGAAACGTTTCGAGTGGCTCGGCAGGAAACTTCCTCCCGTGAAGATGTCGCTGATACACGGACAGATGGAGAGCGCGGAAAAAGATGAGGCCCTCTCCGCCTTTCGCGAAGGGCGGTCGCAGCTGCTTGTCGGCACCACCGTTCTTGAGGTGGGGGTGGATGTGCCCGAGGCGACGGTGATCGTGATCGAATCCCCCGAACGTTACGGGCTTTCGCAGCTGCACCAGATGCGAGGCAGGGTCGGGCGCGGAGCGCGGCGCGGCCTCTGCGTGCTGCTTTCCATGAAGCCTGAGGATACTGAGAGATTGCGGATATTCGCCTCCACCAACGACGGTTTTGAGATCGCCAGGTCCGACCTCGAGCTGCGCGGCGCCGGGGAGATCGCGGGTACGGCGCAGCACGGCCTTGCGCGTTTCCGGGTCGCCGACCTGCAAAGGGACTGCCTTCTCGCGGAGAGGGCGAGAGACGACGCGCGTGAATTCCTTGAAAAAGAGGGAACCGCGGCCCTGACCGCCGGCCTGCGGGCAAAGATCGAAGGGGCCTCTCCCGAAAACCTGTCGTAAAAACGCCGCCCTGATCAGGGCAAACGCCAATTTACGCGATTGGAAGCGAACGGTAAACCGCGATTTATCCTGTCATGCCGGGCCCGGCACCCCGTCGTCCCGGGCTTGCCCCTGGGGCCGGCGTTTGTCCGGGTATCAGGAGAGCCGCTCCTGAGCCTTCGGCGCGGCCCCCATGACCGGTATTTGCGGCGCGGTCTTTGAACCTACCTCTTGTGAAAGCGGCGTTTTTTATGTACAATACCTGACGTTGGCATAAAATTCATTATTGATTTCATCTGATACAATTTTACGTCTGACAATAACACTTAATACGGACCATGACAAAAGAATAACGAGGTGAAAGGAAAATGGAATTTACCACAGCTGTACTATGTATAATCACCGGGCTTGCAGTCGGGGCACTGGTCGGTTTTACATATCACAAAAAAAGTGAAGAAAAAAAATTCAGAGGAGCCCTTTCAGAATCAGAGCGCATCATACAGGAGGCTGCTAAAAAGGCCGAAATCGCGAAGCGCGACATTCTCGCCGAGGGCAAAGAAGAGATACACAGACTGAGGCAGGAACTCGACCGCGACACGAAAGAGCGCCGCGGGGAGCTCCAGCGTTCCGAGCGCAGGCTGGAACAAAAAGAAGAAAATCTCGACAAAAAGATCGAGAACATCAGCCGCAAAGAAGAAGAACTCAAGAACCGCAATGAACATGTACAGGAAAAGCTGAACAGGCTCTCCGCACAGGAGCAGGAACTCATCGCGAAACTGGAGCAGATCGCCCAGCTGACGCGCGAGGAGGCCCGCGAACAGCTTCTTGCCGAGGTTGAGTCCGACGCGAACCATATTATAGGGCTGCGCCTCAAAGAGCTTGAAGAACGCGCGAAACGCGAGGCGGACCGCAAGGCTCAGGAGGTCATCGCGACAGCCATCCAGCGCTGCAGCGTTGAATTTGCCTCCGACGTGGTCGTCAGCGTCGTAAACCTTCCCTCCGATGAGATGAAGGGACGTATCATCGGGCGCGAAGGCCGCAACATCAGGACTTTTGAAACACTCACCGGAGTTGATCTCATCGTCGACGACACACCGGAGGCCGTCACGCTGAGCAGCTTTGATCCCGTGCGCCGCGAAGTGGCCCGGCTCTCGCTGGAGAGGCTGGTCGTGGACGGCAGGATCCATCCGGCCCGCATAGAGGAAATAATAGAACGGGCGGAGAAGGACGTTCAGGTCCAGATCCTCGAGACCGCCGAAGAGGCGCTTCTCGAAACGGGCATCAAAAACATGAATGGTGAGCTTGCAAAGATAATCGGACAACTGCGTTACCGCACCAGCTACGGACAAAACGCCCTCGGCCACAGCCTTGAAGTGGCGCATCTTGCGGGCGTGATGGCGGCGGAGCTGGGACTCGATGAATTGAAGGCCCGCAGAGCAGGGCTTTTACATGATATAGGCAAAGCCGTTGACCACCAGATAGAGGGTACGCACGCGAAGATCGGCGCCGACCTGGCGAAACGCTACGGAGAGAGCCCCGACATCGTCAACGCGATAGCCTCTCACCATGAAGACGAAGAACCATTGACGATCTACGCCGTGCTCGTGGCGGCGGCCGACGCCGTAAGCGCCTCGCGCCCCGGAGCGCGCAGGGAGAGCCTTGACGCCTACGTCAAGCGTCTTGAAAAGCTGGAAGAGGTCGCCAAGACCTTCTCCGGCGTCAGCAAAGCTTTCGCGATCCAGGCGGGACGCGAAGTGCGCGTGGCGGTGGCCCCATCGGTGACCGACGACGGCGAGATGCAGAAACTCGCCTACGACATCGCGCGCAAGATCGAGGAAGAACTCAGATACCCCGGGCAGATAAAGGTCACTTTGATCAAAGAGACCCGCGCCGTCGAATATGCGAAATAAACACTGAGCCATGCGCATACTTTTTATCGGCGACATCATGGGACGTCCCGGCCGTGAGGCGGCCGCCGCGGAGATCCCCAAACTTCGTGAAGAATGCGGCGGTTTTGACTTCATTATCGCCAACGGGGAAAACAGCGCCGGCGGGTTCGGCCTCACCGAGAAGGTCATGAAAGAGCTTTTTGCGGCCGGCGTCGACATACTTACAAACGGCAACCACGTCTGGGACAAGAAGGATTTTATCCCGCTGCTGGACAGCGAAAAGGCCGTCCTGCGCCCCGCCAACCATCCGCAGGGCACACGCGGGCGCGGCTATGCCGTCTACGAGAGGAATGGCGAAAGACTCGCCGTCCTCTGCCTTCAGGGACGCACCTTCATGCCGCCGCTCGACTGCCCCTTCCAGACCGCCGACCGGGTGATCGCCGAATGCCCGGTGCCGGCGATATTCGTCGACATCCACGCGGAGGCCACCTCCGAAAAGAGGGCGCTCGGCATATATCTTGACGGGAAAGTATCCGCCGTGGTCGGTACGCACACACACGTTCAGACCGCTGACGAGGAGATACTCCCGGGCGGCACCGCCTTTCTCTCCGACGCCGGCATGACCGGCGGCCACGGGGGGATAATCGGGATGACGGCGGAATCGGTGCTTCCTAAATTCCTCACGGGGACGCCCTGTAAATTTGAGATATCCGACGAGAACGTAAAATTTCAGGGGGCCGTCATCGAGATAGATTCGGAGACGGGACGTTCCCTGGATATACGAAGGATAAACAGGGCGGTAATCCGATAATAAAAATAAACCACGCGCACAGTATGGGATGCGCGTGGTTTATTTTTTTGTCTTTCGTTACGGGCAAAACGGATTTCCCTGGTAAATATCAAAGCGCATAAACATAAAGGCTTTTGCAAGATGGTGTAAATAAACAAAAGAAAGACATTAAATAAATTTATCTGACATTTGTTTTGAAAAGATATTTGTGATATATAGGTAAAGCCGAATGAAAAAGGGACTCATAAATTTAATTCAAAAGTCGGCTAACTTTTAAGGGGAGTTGGTTTTAGTGGAAGGGAATTCAGGAAACAGAGAACAGTGGGGGAGCAGATTCGGCTTTATCATGGCCGCCGCCGGTTCCGCCGTGGGGCTTGGGAATATCTGGCGTTTTCCATACATCACGGGTAAATACGGAGGGGGCGCGTTCGTTCTCGTATACCTTGCCGTCGTCATCGTCCTCGGCTCGTCGCTTATGCTCGCCGAGTTCGCTATGGGACGCCGGGCCAAACTTGACTCCGTGGGGACCTTCAGGAAACTCGGCGGAGGCGCCTGGCCGATAGTCGGCTGGATGGGCTTCTTCTGCGGCTTTGTCATTCTTTCATACTACGCGGTCATCGCCGGCTGGACGCTGGCCTACATGTTCAAGTCGTTCGGCGGCCTGATGGAGGCCGCCGCCGCGGGCAAGGCCGGAGACGTCTTCGGCGCCTTTGTATCCGACCCCGTGCAGGCGATCGCCTACCACGGCGTCGCCATGGCGATCGTCATCGGAGTCGTCTACCGCGGCATCAGCGGCGGCATTGAAAAGAGCTGCAAGATCCTTATGCCGGCGCTCTTCCTGATACTCGTGCTGCTTATCATCCGTTCGCTTACCCTGCCGGGGGCGGAGGCGGGACTGCGCTTCTACCTGCTGCCCGACTTCTCGAAGCTCTCCAGCGAGGCGTTCCTCGCCGCGGTCGGACAGGGCTTCTATTCGCTCTCCCTGGCTATGGGCATCATCATCACCTACGGGAGCTACCTTGGAAAACATGAGTATATGCCTAAGATGACGGGCACGATCGTCATGCTGGATACCGCCGTCGCGATCATGGCGGGGCTTGTCATCTTCCCGGCGGTCTTCGCCTTCGGCGTCGACGCCGGAGCCGGTCCCGGACTTACGTTCGTCACGCTGCCGATCGTCTTCGCGAAGATGCCGATGGGGGCCTTCTTCTCATTCGCCTTCTTCGCGCTGCTCTTCATCGCCGCCATCACCTCCGCCTTCTCGCTCCTTGAGGTCGTCGTGACCTTCGCGATAGACGAGCTCGGCTGGTCCCGCGCGAAGTCGGCGATCGTCATGGGGATCGCCATCGCCGTTCTCGGCATCCCCTCGGCGCTCTCCGTCGGCGGGCACTTCCCGAAGATATGCGGCAAAGATTTCCTCGACGCGATGGACTTCATCACCAACAACGCCGTCATGCCGATCGGCGGGATGCTCACCTCTTTCTTCGTCGGCTGGCTGTGGACGAAAGGCGCGAAAGACGAAGTTACCAACTTCGGCGAGCATGATTTCCCGTTTTATACTGTATGGCTGTGGGTATGCCGCGTGGTCGCGCCTGTATGCATCGGGCTGATATTCATCACAGGGCTTAAATGGTAAAAGCCGCGGTCCCGTTGTTCTGAAAAATAAAAAAGCGTCTCTTTTATCGGGAAAGAGACGCTTTTTTTATGCCCTAGTATAAAAAAACACAAAAAGTTGGTGTAAAATATCACAAATGCTTCCGAAAGCTGTTGACAAGAAAATCGCTCTTGATATACTAAGGCCAAGCTGAATGAAAGCGGCAAGAGAGACCCGTCCACGTTATAACATCATGGGCGCCGAAGGGGCAAGACCGCGAAGGTTGAAACTCTCAGGCATAAGGATTGTCGCCGGACAGCACTCTGGACACGTCAAAACAGGCGAGGACGAAAACAGAGGATATTAGCCAGAAAGGCGGTGTCCTATGGGTTTGTTCTCGTATTCTTATGTGTGCATCTCAAACAACCCTAATCTCAAAGGTCATGTACAGTCGCTCGACTATCTGGACGGAGGCGCGCTGGACGTTCTATACGCCGGCCGCGACCTTATCCACTTAGGCTGGGAGCTGCTTGCCAATCCCCTCTATGGGAATTTCAAGCCAAATCAGCAGCCTTACCGCTCTCTTATCCTCAAAAAGGATTGTTCCAGGGGCGGCGCTATCGACCTCCAGTCGCTTGACCTCATCGAAAACGCGATCAGGGTCTTTGAAAGTTCCCCGAAGCTTATGCGCCCCGGCGAGCTTACGGAAAGGATAGATAACGACTTCCGTTATCTTGATTTCATCCTGCTGGAAGAGACGTTCCACCAGTATTCGGTCTTGACGCCTCCGGAGCGACGGTATCCGGAAGCGGTTAACAGATAGACATCTACAGCGCGCTATTTCCCTCAAAAATCATTCAAGGAGGATCATTATGAAACTCGAACTGCAGAAGGCAAAAGTCAAGAACATCACATGGGGCGATAAGACCGCCCTCCTTGCCGACGGCACCCTTCAGATCAACAAGGAAGAGTTCCTCGCGGCGGCGGCAGACACAGAGCATTTCAAGACACTGAACGCCGACCTCGCGCGTCCCGGCGAATCAGTCCGCATCTGCCCCGTCAAAGACGCCATCCAGCCCCGCTACAAGACGGAAGGGGCCGGCCAGATATTCCCCGGCATGCTCGGCGGTGTAGACACCGTCGGAAGCGGCAAGACCTTCGTCCTCGAAGGAGCGGCGGTGGTCACCTGCGGGCGCATCGTCGGATTCCAGGAGGGCATCGTCGACATGAGCGGCGAGGGAGCGAAGTACACCCCCTTCTCAAAAACGATGAACGCCGTGCTCGTCTTTGAGCCCGTCGAGGGCATCGAGCCCCACGAATACGAGAAGGCCTGCCGCCTTGCCGGATTCCGCGCCGCCCTCTACGTCGCGGAGGCCGCGTGGAAGGCCGGAGCGGCCGTTGACGAGACGAAAGCCTACGAGCTTCCCTCGTTCGCGGAGGCGATGAAGGCTTATCCGGAACTTCCGAAGGTCGCCTACATCTACATGCTCCAGACGCAGGGACTTCTCCATGATACCTACGTCTACGGCGTGGACGCGAAGAAGATCATCCCCTCGCTCATCCATCCCAACGAGACCATGGACGGCGCGATCGTTTCAGGCAACTGCGTCTCCGCCTGCGACAAGAACAGCACCTACGTCCACCAGAACAACCCCGTCATCCGCAGCCTTTACGAGCGCCACGGCAAAGACATCAACTTCATCGGCGTTATCATCACCAATGAGAACGTCACGCTGATGGACAAGCAGAGAAGCTCGTCATACGCGGTGAAGCTCGCCTCGATGCTCGGCGTCGACGGCGTCGTCATCAGCGAAGAGGGCTTCGGGAATCCCGACGCCGACCTCATCATGAACTGCCGCAAGGCGGAGCAGGCCGGCATCAGAACGGCCCTCATCACCGACGAATACGCGGGCCGCGACGGAGCGAGCCAGTCACTCGCCGACGCCACGAAAGAGGCCGACGCGGTGGTAACGGCGGGCAACGCCAACATGATCGTCGTGCTGCCCCCGCAGGAAAAAATCATCGGATTTACAGACTACACGGATGTTATAGCAGGCGGTTTCGACGGTTCGCTCAGACCCGACGGGTCGATCGAGGTCGAGCTTCAGGCTATCACAGGCGCGACATGCGAGCTGGGCTTCAACCCCCTCAGCGCCAAAACCTGGTAGGAGGACGAAAGACAATGACAAAGAAGAGGATCGTACACTACATAAACCAGTTCTTCGCCGGTATCGGCGGAGAAGAGAAGGCTGACACAAAGCCCGAGTCACGCCCCGGCGTAGTCGGCCCCGGCATGGCGCTTGCCAAAGAACTCGGCGATGCGGCCGAGGTCGTCGGCACGGTGATCTGCGGCGACGGCTACTACGCGGAGAATATCGATTCCGCGACAGAGGAGATACTCAAGCTGATCTCCGCCTTCCAGCCCGACGCGGTCGTCACCGGACCGGCCTTCAACGCCGGACGTTACGGCACGGCGGCCGGCGGCGTCGCCGACGCGGTGCAGAAGAAACTCGGCATTCCCGCCGTCTCCGGCATGTATGAGGAAAACCCCGGAGCCGACATGTTCAGAAAGACGGTATTTATCGTCCCGACAGCCGACAACGCGCGCGGCATCAAGACGGCCGTCCCTGCGATGGCGAAACTCGTCCTCAAAGTCCTTGAGACAAACGGCGAGCCCGGCTCACCGGAAGAGGCTGGTTACATGCCCCGCGGCGTTCGCGTCAACTTCTTCCAGGACAGGCCCGGCGCGGACCGCGCGGTAGAGATGCTCGTCAAGAAGCTCAAAGGCGAGGAATTCACCACGGAATACCCGATGCCGAGCTTTGACCGCGTGGCTCCGGGAGAGGCGGTCAAAGACCTTAAGAACGCGACGATCGCGCTCGTCACCTCCGGCGGCATCGTGCCGAAGGGCAACCCTGACCATATCGAATCCTCCAGCGCGATGAAGTTCGGCACCTACGACATCGAGGGCGTACAGACAGCGGACAGCGAGCACTACGCGACGGCGCACGGCGGATACGACCCGACCTACGCGAACAGCGACCCGAACAGAGTCCTTCCCGTCGACGTGCTGCGTGAGATGGAAAAAGAGGGCGTCTTCAAGAAGCTCTACCGGTACTTCTCGACGACGGTCGGCAACGGGACGTCGATCGCCAACGCGAAGAAATTCGGAACCGCCATCGGCGAACAGCTGAAAAAAGACGGAGTTGACGCCGTGATCCTCACCTCCACCTGAGGAACCTGTACTCGTTGCGGTGCAACGATGGTTAAAGCAATAGAAGCGTTTGGAATCCCCGTGGTGCATATCTGCACGATCGTGCCGATCTCGCAGACGGTCGGAGCGAACCGCATAGTCCCGGCGGTCGCCATCCCCTATCCCCTCGGAGACATAAACAAGAACGCTGCCGAAGAAAAACAGATCCGCCGCGCGATCCTGGACAAGGCCATGAAGGCCCTCCAGACGCCGATTTCAGAGCAGACAGTATTTTAAGAGTTTTTAAAGTCAACAATAAAAAATTGAGGAACGGCGGCCAGCCGCTCCTCAATTTTTTATCCCCTAACATTCCCGCGGGGTTTTCTGAGCGGTCATAGACTGCCTGCGCAGCAGTTTAGCGCCGGGCCCGCGCCGGCGGCGTCCACTCTCCGCGGTACCTGTTGAAAAAACCCGCACTCTTCACTCTGATCCGCCGTGTGCCTCTTGTGAGCCGATTTTGATATTTTTATGGCAAAAAGCTGAAACACGGGTTTTCTTTTTTTAAGTAAAATAAACGCAGCTCGTAGAAGAAGGGTTCTTTCGCACCTTTATAGATCAATAACGCAGCAAACTAAGCTTGAAAAGAATTACTTGACGCGCGTGAGTATTTCTATTCCGGCCGATATTTGTTCTTTAAAAGTGCGAGAAGCGTTTCTCGGAGCGTCAGATTTTAATATCAGCATATTAAAAGTATTTTTTCTGTAAACTGTGAGGAGTGTGAGGAATTTGGAACATTCGAAAAAACTGAGAATAGGGAACTTTCATGTCAACGACATAGTGTTTGGCGAAAAGACCTCATTCAAAAGCGGTGTGCTGACTATCAACAAAAAAGAGGCGATCGCCTCTGTGGACCCGGATAATGAACTGAAGAATATAGAGATATATATTGTTCGCCCAGGCGACGACACACGCATTTTGCCGTGCAAGGTCGGTTTGGAGCCGCGCTTCCGCCCCGACGGACGCGCCACCTTCCCCGGCGTCACCGGCGGCCTGACGATCGAGAGCTGCGGCGACGGCGACCTCTACGCGATGAAGGGCATCAGCGTCATCTCCTGCGGCAAATATTCACAGGCCGCCGAAGGGATGCTCGACATGAGCGGCCCCGGCGCGGAGCACTCCATATTTGCCAAAATGGTAAACCTGGTGGTATATGCCGAAATGATCAACCCGACAAAGCTGGATCAGCCTTTCAGAAATGAAGCGCCGCTGAAAATGGCCGCGCATTACCTGGCGGACTATGTGGCGACTTCCCTGAAAGGGCTGGAACCGGAAGACTGGGAATGCTACGAGCTGGAGCCCGGCGCTGAAGAGGCGGAAAAGAAGGGCCTTCCGAGAGTCGCGCTCTTCTTCCAGATCAAGGCGCAGGTCGGCAAGGATAAGTTCTTCAACGAGAGGATATTCGGCATCGACTGCGAAAATATGCTGCCCTTCCTTATGCACCCCAACGCGGTGTTCGACGGACAGATCACCAACCAGGGCGGTCTTTATGGCGAAGGCTACTGCACATACACCTATCAGAACTGGCCGATAATCAAGCGCCTTTATGAGGAGCACGGCAAGACGATCAACTTTGTCGGCGCGATCCCCTTTGCGGTCGACGTCCCCAACCACTTCAAGCAGGCCGTAAAGGTCGCCGGCGGCGAGCTGGCCTCCATGCTGAAGCTTGACGGCGCGATCATCGCCTCCGTCGCCGGCGGCAGCAACTACGACGTAGACTTCTTCTTCATGTGCGCCGAGCTGGAGAAACGCGGCATCAAGACCGTCGGCCTCACGCCTGAGCACAGCGGCAAATCGATGCTCGATCCTATCGCCGACGCCATCGTCTCCACCGGCGACTCGGGTACCGTCTTCGAATTCCCGCCGATGAAGAACGTGATCGGCGATCTCGCGTCGGTAACGCGCGACTTCTATCACGCCGCATGGACCGCTCACGAGAAATACGGTCCCAGCCTGCGCCCTGACGGTTCCCTGATCGTAAACGGCTGCATGATCGTGGACAGCACCAACTGCGCCGGTTTCACGACCAAGACGGTGAAGGATTACTAATCCAAATATATTCAGAAGGAGGATAGCCACATGAAAAAAGCGATATATTACATCAACCAGTTCTTTGGCGGCGTGGGCGGCGAAAGCGACGCCGACTTTGAGCCCATCATTAAAGAAGGAGCCGTCGGCCCCGCGCAGGGCGTGCAGGCGATGCTGAAAGGTGTGGAAATCACGCACACCGTGATCTGCGGCGACAATGCCATGTCCAGCCATAAAGAAGAATCTCTCAAGCGGATCGCCGGATTCCTGGAAGGCAAAGAATTCGACCTCGTTCTCGCCGGACCCGCGTTCAGCTCCGGCCGTTACGGCGTGAGCTGCGGCGAGATGTGCAAATTCGCCCATGAAACATACGGCGTGACCGCCGTCACAAGCATGAATGAAGAGAATCCCGGAGTCGCGCTCTTCAGAGAAGACCCCTTCTACATTATGAAAGGCAGCCGCAGCGCCGCCAAGATGCGCCACGACTCGACCGCGATCGCGGCTCTCGCCAACAAACTCGCCGCCGGCGAAGAGATCCTCTGGGCAGACGCCGAAGGTTACTTCTCGCACGGAATCAGAAAAGAGGTATTCGCGGAGAAGACTGCGGGCGACCGCGCCGTCGATATGCTTCTTATGAAGCTCGCCGGCCAGCCCTACGTCACCGAGCTTAAGATCGAGCCGCGCGACAATGTCGTTCCCTCCAAAGCCGTCGGCGATCTCAGCAAAGCCAAGGTCGCCTTTGTCAGCACCGGCGGACTTGTTCCCCTCGGCAACCCAGACCGTATTCCCGGAGGCACCTGCTCCATCTGGGCGACATACGATGTCACCGGCAAGGATGTTCTTGTGAAGGGCGACTTCTACAGCGTACATTGCGGCATCAACACAGATTTCGTCAACGCCAATCCCGAAGTTCTGTTCCCGCTGTCTTCATTTAGGGAATTTGAGAAAGACGGGGTGATCGGCAAGTTCTGCAACACCTTCTACTCGACCACCGGCAACCTGGCCACCCTCAAAGACGCCCGCAGGATGGGCAAAGAGGTCGCCGAGGCGCTCAAAAAGGAAGCGGTCGACGCCGTTGTCCTCGTCAGCACCTGAGGAAGCTGTACTCGTTGCGGTGCAACGATGGTAAAAGAAATAGACAGAGCCGGCTTCCCGATCGTGCATGTTACCAACCTTGTTTCCGTCTCCAAAGTTACTGGAGCGAACCGCATAGTCCCCGGTTACGGACTTGTGTCTCCCTTCAGCGACCCTCTGCTTACGCCTGAAGAGCAGAAGGCAATGCAGAAAAACCTCGTCGAGCGCGCCCTTAAAGCTATCTCCACGGATGTGACCGAGCAGACATTTTTCTAAGTAAGATGGGCCTTGCCTTGCGGCGAGGCCCGCTTTTGCTTATAGTGAATGGCTGAGTTGCTTTTTACAAAGAGCTCAAGTGTGGTTTTTCTGATACGATAAAAGGCGGTTGAGTTTTGTATGCAAAGTGTTAATACTGAAACGAAAGTTCCCAAACAACCAACGATAATTGTTGCGCTGATTCCAGTAGTTTTTTTATTAGTTCTATTGTTGTTGACCTTGTTCGTATGGAAAGGGCAGCCGCAGATGCCGCTCATCCTTGCCGCGATGGTGACCTCCATCGTCGGTTATTACCTGGGATTTACCTGGGCTGATATCGAAGGCTACATGATCCAGACGCTGACTAAGTCATTTCAGGCATGCCTGATTTTGCTGGCCGTCGGTATGCTGATCGGCGTCTGGCTCCTCTCCGGGACGGTCCCGACCATGATCTATTATGGGCTTGAGTTCTTAAATCCCAAATACTTCCTCGTGATCGCCACGGTCATCTGCTGCGTAGTTTCCGTTGCTACCGGCAGCTCGTGGACGACGGCGGGCACAGTCGGCGTCGCTTTTACCGGCATCGGCGCTGGGCTTGGCATTCCTCCGGCAATGGTCGCGGGCGCTATCATCTCCGGCGCGTACTTTGGGGATAAGATGTCCCCTCTCTCCGATACGACGAACCTGGCTCCGGCCATGGCCGAATGCAACCTCTTCGATCATATCCGGCACATGCTTTACACGACCGGTCCGACAATGGTCATCGCCCTGATCCTCTATTTCATATTGGGGATGAAGTATGGCAGCGGTTCAGTCGACGCGAGCCAGATAGATGAGATCATCACGGCCATCAAGGGTGCATATAACATCAATATCCTGCTGCTGCTGCCCCCCGTGCTGGTCGTCCTCATGGTCGTTAAAAAGATTCCCGCCATTCCCGGGCTCTTCGGCGGCATCATGCTTGGTGCCATTTTCTACTTTATATTCCAGAAAGGCGACACTCCGATGCTGGACGCCGCCGGGAAAGTCATGTACGCGCTCCACTACGGCACGGTATCCGAAACCGGTCAGCCGCTGGTCGACAAGCTCTTCACGCGCGGCGGCTATCACTCCATGCTGTGGACGATATCGCTCATCATCGCCTCGATGTGCTTCGGCGGCGCGATGGAGATAACGGGATGCCTCCAGGTGCTGACGAACGCGCTCCTGAAATTTGTAAAATCGACGGGCGGCCTCGTCCTGGCGACGATCTGTTCCTGCCTCTTCGTGGACGTAATCTCCGGCTCCCAGTACCTCTCGATCGTGATCCCCGGCAGAATGTACCGTCTTGAGTTCAGAAAAAGAGGCCTGCATCCCAAAAACCTCTCCCGCTGCCTTGAGGACGCGGGTACGCTCGCCTCGCCCCTGATCCCGTGGAACACCGGCGGCGCGTTTATGTACCAGACGCTGGGCGTCAATCCCTTTGTCTTCCTGCCCTACGCGTTCCTCAATATAATCAACCCGCTAGTATCCATCTTCTATGGATATACTGGCATCACGATGGAAAAACTGCCGCCGGAAGAACTGGCGAAGATAGAAAAAGAAAATAAGGAAGCGGAGGAAAAAGCGAAGGCTTTTTCCGGCGCTGATAATCAGTAAAATAAACGCGGCCGCGGGACTTGTTGGAATCGCGGCCGCGAAATAAACCTATTGTTGGCAATCATTTTATTAGGTTGTGAATAATTGTTTTTTTAAGGAGGTGAGCGGAAGAAATCTGTCGATCATGTAAAGGGCGCAAGATAAGGATTTAAAAAGCAACATGGATATGTATGAAGGAGGAAAAATTTATGTGCCGTTCAAAAGTCAGTATAACAACCGCGTTTTTTATTTGTCTGAGTGTCATCTTCTTTAGCTGCAGCACCGTAATGGCTGCGCCCGCGTATCCTAAATTCGTTAAAATCGGCACAGGATTCCCCGGAGGGATATGGTATCCTGCTTCTGCCGTTCTGGCGTCAAAGCTGGAAGCCGCTTTGAAAAAAGCCGGCATAAATGCCCCCTGCTCAGTTCAGTCGACCGGCGGCGCTTTCAACGTCTCCGCCGTGCACGAAGGCAAAGAAATGGTGCTTACGCTGACCACCGCGCAGAACCAGTACCTGGCCTATAAGGGAATGGCTCCCTATGAAAAGCCGCTGACAAATCTGCGCTTGGTAGGAACCCAGGAACTGATGCTCGCGCAGCTGATCGTCCCGGAAAAATCCGCTATCAAAAACATCAGCCAGCTGAAAAACAAGAAGGTCAACGGCGGCAAGCTCGCGTCAACCGACAGGATGATGATCGAGGCGCTCTTTAAGGCCTATGGCATGTCGTTTAACGATATCAAAGCCGCGGGCGGAGAGGTCATGGCCCTCGGATGGGACGACGCCTCCACGATGATGCAGGACGGACATATGGACTTCATCGGCACCTACGGCGGCCTTATGCCGAGCATTGTCAACCTTATCGTGCAGCCCGGCGTAAAATTCCTCAGCATAGACGACGCCCACGCCGATAAAGTGTTGGCCGACCCCTCGATGACCGGTTATGTGAAAGCCACAATGCAGCCTAACACATATGACCGCCAGAATTACCCCGTGAAGACCATCGCCATTCCCACGACCATAGTCTGCAACGCCGACCTTCCGGAAGATTTCGTCTATATCGTCACCAAGACCATCTATGAATCCGGATACCATAAAGATTCCTTTAAAGCCACGGAGGCGAGAGGCTGGCCGAAGATCTGTAATCCGCAGGACCTTCCCAAGGTAGCCAATATACCTCTTCACCCCGGCGCGTTGAAGTATCTTAAAGAGAAGGGCATAAAAGTTAAATAAAATATACGAGGGCACTTTTTCCAAGTGGGAAACAGCTCTCTTTTGCCGGGGCTGTTTCCCGCGTTTGAATTTTTATCAAGGCTTGACTGCCGCTCGCCGGATATGTTTTTCGTATCACGCGAGATAAATCACCGGTAAATAAAAGGCTTTTACGCGGCCATGATTATGCCTGGCGCCTTTGCGTCCGCTCCCATGCGTCGTTTACGGTTTTCAGGACATGAGGCCCGATGATATACGAAAGTTAAGCCGACAAGGATGTAAGGAAAAGGAGAAATTGAAATAATGGCTCACACAGAAGAATCTAACTCAACGACCGCATGGGGATGCCTGTTCAACGCCCGTAGGTTTGGGGCAAGAGAGCTGCTGGCTTTTCTCATCGTCGGCCTGTCTTTTGCTTTTGTCACCTTTCACCTTTATACTGGGATGTTCGGCCACCCGGAGGCGCATTTTTACAGGTCCCTGCATCTGACCGGCGTGCTGCTGCTATGTTTTACGCTCTTTCCGCTCAACAGAAAGTCGTGGAGCGATAAGCCAAATATTTGGACTGTGATCGACATCGCGTGCATCATCCTGTCCGTCGCGCTGGAAGTTTACTATCTCTGGGACATTGAAGCCTTTGAATTGCGGCAGGTGACCTCTCCCAACACGGCCGACATCTGCATGGGGGTCATCCTCTGGCTTCTGGTCCTGGAGGGCACGCGGCGCGCTCTGGGAGTGCCGATGGTGCTTATCGCCGTTTTCTTTACCTTCCAGGCGCTCTACAGCGAAAAAATGTTCTGGATCTTTTATGGGCCGAGCACTACACTTAAGTCGCTTGTTCTCGATATGTTCATGCAGGAGGGCGGTATTTTTGGCATGCCCCTCGGCACGATCGCCTCTTTCGTCGTCCTATTCCTGATATTCGGAGCTTTCATGGAAGAGACCGGCACCGGGCGTACCTTTACCGATCTGGCCCTGGGAGCCTTTGGCTCAAAAGTCGGCGGTCCCGCCAAAGCGGCGGTGGTCGGCAGCGCCTTCTTCGGCATGCTCTCGGGCAGTTCCTGCGCCAACGTCACCACCACCGGCACATTTACGATCCCTCTGATGAAAAGGGTCGGTTATGAGAGCACATACGCCGGCGGCGTTGAAGCCTGCGCTTCCACCGGCGGTATGTTCACGCCTCCCATTATGGGAGCGACCGCCTTCGTCGTCGCCGCTTACCTGGGCCTTTCCTACGCGACGGTGGCGCTGGCTGCCGCCATTCCCGCGCTGTGCTACTATTTTGCCCTTTTCGCCGCCGTGGACTTCCACGCCAGAAAGGCGAAAATTCCTCCTTTGAGCAAAGAGGAGATGCCGGTGGTGAAAGATGTCTTGAAGAATGGCGCGCATCTGCTGCTCCCGATCGGCCTCCTCGTCTATTTTCTTGTCTCAGGCTACACGGCCACTACGGCCTGTTTTTGGTCGATAGTCGGCCTGTTCATAGTCAGCTTCCTGAAAAAATCCAGCCGTCCCGGCGCCGAAAATATCATCTCCGTCTGCGAGGCGGCGGGCAAGGCGACGGTCGTGACCGCCATGGCCTGCGCCGCGGCGGGGATCATCGTCAGCTCTTCGACGTTATCCGGCGTAGGACTGAAATTGGGAACGCAGATCGTGAGCATTTCCGGCGGGCATCTGTGGCTGGCCATGCTTCTGGCGGCGGTCCTGGCCGTTATATTGGGCATGGGGCTGACCACCACCGCGGTATATATAATCATGGTCGTAACGGTCATTCCTCCCATTATGCAGATGGGCGTTCCCGCCCTGGCGGCTCACATGTACGCGCTCTTCTGGGGCGTGCTCTCAAATATTATTCCGCCTGTGGCGATCGCCTCTTTCACCGCGGCTGGCATAGCCAAGGCCGGCCCGATGAAAACCGCGGCCAGAGGATTCGTCATCGGCCTTCCGGGGCTTCTGGTCTTTGCGACCTTCGTATATAACCCCGGGCTGATCATGATCGGCACCGTCTCCGATATTGTCATTAACAGTGTCGGATGCCTGATAGCGGTAGTTTGCTTCGCGGCTGTTGTCGAAGGATATGCTTTTACGAAGATCAATATCCTTTTCCGCGCCATGTTGGCGGTCTGCTCCTTGATCTCCTTAAGCCCGCGCTGGGATCTGACCTTTGCGGGGCTGGCGGGGGGCGTGATCATCCTGACGCTCAATTATCTCGCTGCCAAAAAAGAAGATCTTAGTTTTGGACAGGGCCAAAAACAGGAGGCGTAATTGATAAGCTATGAAAAGAAAATATATTAGGTGGTCATTCTTGGTTGCTTTTGCGATTTTCGCGGTGATTATGAGGGAATCACGTTTACTGAATTTGCGCCCCGGCCTGTTTATCGTCCTCTGGCTGCTGGCCTCATATTCCGCCGTATTCGGCGTGGTCTATTTCCGTGATAAGAATATGGCAAAGGCAGGTTCTATCAGCGCCGAGGAGGCGAGGATCGACGTCGGCCTCGAATAGGGGACGGTCGTCGCTGTTCTGAGCTTATCGTTGATGACTGCATGTGTTTCCCGCACCTTGAAAAAATAATAGCCGGCAAGCAATGGAAATATCATCGCGTTAAACCAGTCAGCGCTTCAGCCTTCACTTCGGCGATCTCCGAACAGTACCCGGAAAAATTTCAATCAACGACGGGGGCGCCCCTTTCCAGCGGGACTTTTTGTTTTGCCGCCTTGCTGGCGTTCCCGTCAGCTTCGTCTCCCCACGGCGCAGGCGGCGGAGGAACAAAAATATACAGGGATGCCCCCTTTCCTTCCGCCCATACCCGGGACGGCGAGCAATGAGGAGCTGCAAATATAATGAAATTGATATTGTACGCTATCAATTTTTATGATTAAAGTATAAAATATTTGCAGCTTAAAAATACGCGCCGCCGTAGTCGTATTGCCGCAGAGCGAATTGTTAATACAGAAAGGGGTGTGTCTCGATGTTTGTTCTTTTTCGCACTCAGGAGTGGAGTAAGCTTAACCTGCATTTTCATGAAGAGCAGGAAATCCTGCTGACGCTCTCCGGAGATGGTGAAATGTACATTAACAACGAGGTATACCCCATTCGGCGCGGTTCCCTGTTTGTCATAAATAATACGGATTTTCACCGCAGCGTGGGCAAAGACAACGAAGTACCCTACCAGTTCTGCCTGATCCACTTCGATCCGGAGGAGGTAAAGGGAGTCTCCACCGCAAATTTTGACCTTGCCGCCTGTTTTCGAGACCACCGGAATTTCAACCACCGCTGTCAGCTCGGCGAAGACGAGTTGGAAGGCTTGCTGAAACAGATCAAAAGACTCGCGTACTACCTTGACCCGGAGTGCTCCGCTTACGGCAGGGAAGTTTACAGCAAGATCTGCCTGTCCGAAATACTCATCTATATTAACTCGCTGTATGAGCCTACCATGAAGACGAGCCGGCTTCAGCGCAGCGAGAAATCTCCGGACAGGATAACTCCGGTCATCCAGTATATCCAGGAGCACTATGCCGAGGATCTTTCTCTGGACAGCCTCGCCGATATGTTCTTTATCAGCAAGTCGCATCTGTGACGCACCTTTAAAAGCGTGACGGGCATCACGTTAAGAACATACATCACCTACGTGAGGGTGTTCAAGGCCAAGGGACTTCTGCGGGAAGGCTACAGCGTGAACATTGTGGGCGAGATGGTGGGCTTCAAAAGCATAAGCTACTTTATCAGCACCTTTACCAAAATAGAGGGAATATCTCCTAAACGATATTCAAAACTCCTGATTTCCTCGACGGAGTTCAGCTGGCGTACGGCAAAATCATAACGCATATATTCGACATCCTGATCCTCATTCACCCTAAGTTTGTATCAGGTTTATGCCGGATGGCCGAGCGGCTCGAAATTAAACGATAAGGGATTGGCGCGAACTTTTTCGGCCAACCCTTTTTCTGTGATGCTTTGCGCCGCTTTAGACGGAATTACTGCATATTTATTTTATGAGGAGGATGAAAAAATGCCGATATTACTTGAAGAACAACTGAATTACCCTCTTCCGGCAATGCACAAAGTCCGGCAGAGTTTTGCCAGGCCGAGGCTTGACGATATCAAGGCGCAAATAGAACAAGAGATTACGAAAAAAGAAATTGCCGGGAAAATCAAGCCCGGCGCGAAGGTCGCCGTGGCGGTAGGCAGCCGGGGCATCAAGAACCTTGAAAAGATCGTGAAAGAGGTAATCGTACAAATCAAAAAACTTGGCGGCGAACCGTTCATCGTCTCCGCCATGGGCAGCCATGGCGGAGGTACGCCGGAGGGGCAGCGGGAAGTTCTCGCCGCGTACGGGATCACGGAAAAGAATATGGGGGTCGAGGTGGTCACCTCGGTGGATGTGACCCACATAGGAAAAACGTCCGGCGGTATCAACGTGTACTTTGACTCCGTCGCGCTGGGCGCTGATCTGGTCGTTCCCATCAACAGGGTAAAATTGCACACTGATTTCGTCGGGGAGATACAGAGCGGCATCTGCAAGATGCTGGTTATCGGGCTTGGCAACCAAGTCGGCTGCACCTCGGTGCACGAGGCGGATTTTGACAATTTCGCCGATATTCTGATCGAGGCCGCGCAGATGATCATGGGACGCGCCCACGTCGGATTCGGCGTGGCGATACTTGAAAACGCCTATGACGAAACCGCGATGATCGAGGCTATCCCAGCCGAAAGGATCGTCGAACGGGAAAAAGAGCTGGTAAAAATCGCGAAAGGCAATATGCCTACGCTGATGATTCCCGACATAGACGTCCTGATAGTCGAAGAGATCGGCAAAAACATCTCCGGCTCCGGTTTTGACCCCAACATTCTCGGCAAAAGCTTCCTGCTCAAAAAATTCGTCCTGCCGGTGCCGAACATCAAGCGCATGGTCCTCTTTGACGTCACTGATGAATCTCACGGCAACGCCGTCGGCGTGGGCATTTTTGACGTGATAACACGTAAGGTTCGGAATAAGCTGGATCTTCCCCTGATGTACGCCAACGCGCTGGCCGTCAAATCGCCGGAAGGCTCGAAGATCCCGATCACCGCCGAATCGGAAGAAGAGGCGCTGCGCTTCGCCATTCAATTGGCCAGGGGAGCCGACAGGGACAGGCTGAAAATCGTGAAAATCAAAAACACGCTGGAACTTGGAATAATAGAGGTCTCCGACGCGCTGCTCGATCATGTGGCCTCTCATGAAAGACTGACGCTTGTTGATCCGGTGTCGTAATATGCGCGCAGCGTGGGCGGAGGTCAGCCTGGACCAGATCCGGAAAAATGTGAGATACCTCATGGGGCGCACGACACCTCCGACTAAATTGATGGGGGTCGTAAAGGCCAACGGTTACGGTCATGGAGTCATTCCCGTGGCGCGGGTCCTCGAGGCGGAGGGGGCAAGTTATTTTGCGGTGGCTATCCCGCAGGAGGGCATAGAACTTCGCGATGCGGGCTTCAGGGAGCCGATACTCATACTTGGACGTTCCTTTGACGAGGACTATCCTTTGGTGCTGGAATACGACCTGATGCCGGCGATCTTCTCGACTGAGCAGGCACGCGTGCTGAACGAGGGCGCGGCTAAAGCCTGCAAGATCGCGTCGGTTCACATCAAAATAGACACCGGCATGGCTCGCCTTGGCTTTGTCCCCGGACCGGAGGCGATGGAAGAGATAGCGCGCATAGCGGCGATGCCCAACATCAGGATCGAAGGGATATTCTCGCATTTTGCGACTGCTTCCAGCGTCCGCGACGACAGCTATTGCCGCGGTCAGTTTGCTAAGTTCACGAGTTTTACCGACGAGCTTGAGGCAGCGGGGATAAAGATCCCGCTAAAACACATCAGCAACAGCGCCGCTGCGATCCTCTACCCGGAGATGCAGCTTGACATGGTGCGCCCGGGAATGGCGGTCTACGGCCTCTATGCCGGCCCCGAGTTTATGGGATTGCCAGGAGTTGAGGTATATCCCGCGATGGAAATAAAGGCGAAACTTGCCTCCGTAAAGAGAGTACCGAGCGGGACGAAGATCGGTTACGACGGGACTTTTGAGACAAAGCGGGAGTCATTGATAGGCGTGGTCCCCATGGGCTACGTGGACGGCGTGCGTCGCAGCCTCGGAAACAAGGGGGCGGTGCTGCTGCACGGCAGGCGCTGCCCTATCGTCGGCAAGGTCTGCATGGATCAATTCATGATAGACATTACTGACTTGGACGATCCGCGCGAAAACGACGAGGTTGTGATAATCGGCAGACAGGAGGGCGAATACATTTCCGCGGAGGAATTCGCCGAGAGCTGCGGCAGCGTCTCTATCGAAGTTCTCTGTCAGCTTGGCAGGAGAATGCCGCTAGTCTATAAATGAGTATATTGAAAAAATATGTTTTTGTTATTTGTCTCTTATGAGCGACAGAAAGGAGCAGTATAATGCACAAACCAAAGATTTGGATAATCGACGAAGCATGGAGAGATTACGAAGTTGAAAAAGAAGAATTAAGGAAAGCTTTCTCCGACGTTGAGATTTGCTATTCCGGTTATGACTATCACGCTGACATGGAGAAGTTCGGCAAAGACGCCGACGCCATATTGGCCCAGATATTCGCCGTCATAAAAGATGAAGATATGCAAAAACTCAGTAAATGTAAAGTAATTTCCGTATTTGGCGGAGGATATGATAAAGTTGACGTCGCCGCAGCTAAAAAGTATGATATCAAGGTTGCGTTTGTTCCTGGGTATTGTACGGAAGATATCGCCGATTATACGATGGCGGCTATTTTTCACTGCAATAAGGCTATAACCTCCTTTAACCAGATAACGTCAAAATGCCTATGGGGTTACCGTGCCCTGCAAGATCCGCCAAACAGGGCAACAGACGCAAATTTGCTAATAATCGGCCTGGGACGCATAGGCAGCTGCGTCGCCAAAAAGGCGCGCGCGCTGGGAATGAAAGTATACGCATACGACCCGTATGTGACAGAATCAAAAATGGAAGAGATCGGAGTCATCAAAACAGATTTTCATGCCGGCCTTGCAAACGCTGACTATGTAAGCGTCAACGCAAAACGCACGCCTGAAACTGAAGACATGATCGGGTGGGATGCTTTCACCAGCATGAAGCCGTCCGCTTACATCATAAACACAGCGCGCGGGCAAATCATTGACGAGCCAAGCCTCATAAAAGCAGTAACAGAAAAAAGGATTGCAGGAGCGGTAATTGACGTCGTGCATACAGAGCCTCCGACTTTCAAAGAGCCGATCTTTAATACTCCGGGTATACTGGTGACACCGCATATTTCCTATCTTTCAGTACAGTCGCTTAATGAACTGAAAGCGCGCACAACTAGAAACGCGATAAAGATATTAAAGGGCGAAGACGGCGCTGATATCGCTTTATAAAAGCAGGCCCGGCAGATTTTCTTAATCGTGTGAATCATAGATTTTGGGGGCGCTTCAAGGAAGAGGTGCCCCTTCTATTTTCCTGACTTTTGCACTTATGCCCCGGAATTAATCCTCTAAACAGCTGCAACCACCATATTTGCAGCAGGTTTTGTTCTTAAAATTATTGTAGTTTATAGTAGTTTATATTTGTTATTTCATCTATATTGCTGTATAATGTCCTCGTATGGGAGGCGAGGCTTTGAGACTGAA
>OLGB01000716.1_pt1 | contig 44504 bp, 40 predicted proteins | sample 1605691 | NCBI WGS metagenome assembly OLGB01 (sample SAMEA3888925, study PRJEB22519) | human gut metagenome | biome: human gut; feature: human-associated habitat; material: faeces | place: Denmark | collected 2010
CCTCGAATTTCTCGAAGAAAACAAATAATCCGAACCCATCTCCGATTAAGAAGATCTGGTTCGGATTATATTTGTTTGGTGCGGGTAACAGGGGTCGAACCTGCACGCCGTAAGCACGAGAACCTAAATCTCGCATGTCTGCCAATTCCATCATACCCGCAAATATTCACTTGACATTTGCAATAATAGCACACTACTTATTTTTTTGTCAATCACATAAAAATGAGTGTTGACTATTGAAAATGAAGTTATTAAAATAGGCTGGTAATTCGGCAAAGAGAAGGTTATCGTATGATTGCTGCAATAGTTAATGCTTTGGGCATACTCATCGGCGGAACGGCCGGAACGCTGCTCAGAGCAAAGATAAATCACAAGCTTGTCGACTGCCTGATGACCGCGATGGGGCTGGTCGTCGTTTCGGTCGGAGTTCAGGGTATAATCGGCTCATCAAATACCATGTGCCTTGTTCTCTGCCTTGCAATCGGCGCGGTGATCGGACAGGCTCTGAAGATCGACGAGTTCATAGACGGCATGGGTGTAAGGGCAGCCAAGCTGTTTGAGGGTAAAAAGTTTGCCGAGGGTCGCTTTGCCGACGGCGTTATAAGCGCATCGGTCATGTTCACGGTCGGAGCCATGGCCATAATGGGCTCACTCGATGCCGGACTGCGGGGTAATTACAGCGTGCTGTACACCAAGACGGTCATCGACGCAGTTTCAGCCGCGGCAATGTCGGCGGCAATGGGCGTCGGCGTTGCTCTGTCGCTCGTTCCGGTGCTCATTTGGGAAGGAGTCCTCATTTTGCTCGCGGGCTCGCTCTCACCTTTTCTGAGCACCGAGGTCATAACTGAGATGAGCGCTGTCGGCGGCGCAATATTTATCGGAATGGGGCTTAATATGATCGGTGTTACCGAACGCAAGGTCAATGTTCCGAATCTGCTCCCGGCGATAGTCCTGCCGGTCATTTATGTGCCGCTGGCCTCGTGGATAGGAGGTTTGGTCTGATGAAGAACAAATATGTTGTAAGCGTTATCCTCGCGGGCTCACTGTGGGGCTTCATGGGCTTTTTCCGCCGCACGCTCGATGTGATGGGCGTATCCGCGATAGGCTGCATCGCGGTAAGATGCATCTTTGCCGCTGTGCTTTTCGGTGTCGTTCTTCTCGTAAGCGACCGCAGTGCGTTTAAAATACACCTGAAGGATGTGTGGATATTCATCGGCAGCGGGATAGTTTCGCTGCTCATCTTCGGCGTGTGCTATTTTAAAGCCATGGATTATATGAGCCTTTCGGCGGCCGCGATACTGCTGTATACTGCGCCGTGCTTTGTTATACTTTTCTCGGCGCTGCTGTTTAAGGAAAAGCTCACGGCTCAAAAGCTCATTGCAATGGTTCTGGCATTTGCCGGCTGCTGCCTTGTCTCCGGCATTGGCGGAGGCGCAAGGATAACGCCCGTCGGTCTGGCGCTCGGTCTCACCGCCGGAGTGTGCTACGCGCTCTACAGCATCTTCAGCCGCTTTGCTCTAAACCGCGGATACTCAAGCCTGACCATAAACTTTTACTCCTGCCTGCTTGCCGCAGTCGGAGCGACGATAATCGGCGGAACGGAGTATCTCGATATCATAACGCAGACGGTGCCGAACTTCGGCTTTGCCTTTGCTACCGGTCTTGTGACGTGCTTTATGCCGTATCTGCTGTATACACGCGGCCTTGAGGGGCTTGAAAACGGCAAGGCATCCATAATGGCCTCGGTCGAGCCGGTCGTTGCAACGGTAGTGGGAATTGCGGTCTACAATGAAGCGCTCACACCGATGAGCGCGGTGGGAATTATCCTTGTGCTGTCTGCAATTGTACTTCTGAATATCAGGCTCAGAAAAAAACATTATAATTGAAAAAGTCCGGCCTTTGAACGTAGTATTTTCACAGCCTGTCAAGGAGCCGCCGTTTTCAGCTTGCGAAAACAGCGGCTCCTTGACAGGCTGTTATTTTTATTCCGACCGTTCCGCAAGCGGCCGGCCGTTTACTGCATTTCGCGCAACAACATACAGCACAGAGCACAGCGGAACGCTTATGAGCATGCCCACAACGCCCATGGCGTTGCCGCCGATCGTTACGGCGACGAGAACCCATATGCCCGGAAGCCCGACGGATTTGCCGACAACCTTGGGATAGATGAGGTTGCCCTCAAACTGCTGAAGGACGATGATAAACACTACGAACCACACGGCCTGAATAGGCTTTACCAGCAGTATAAGGAATGCACCGATCGCGGTTCCGATAAATGCGCCGAACACGGGGATGAGCGCCGTGAAGCCGACAAGCACGGATATCGCCGGAGCGTAGGGCATACGGAAGATCGACATGCCTATAAAGCACAGGGCACCAATTATCACAGCCTCCGTGAGCTGACCGGTTATGAAATTTGTAAACGTGCGGTTTATAAGGTCGAGCATATCGAGAAGCTTCTGCGTTTTCTCTGGCTTCATCAGCCTTGACATGACCTTCTTCGACTGGCGCTTGAGCGTTTCCTTCTGCGCGAGGACGTAAATGGAAAAAGCGAGAGCAAGCACGAAATTAATAACTGCCGTGACAATTGACGTCGTTGCCGACAGGGTCGTGTTCAGTACCGCAGTACCGCCGTCCTTCAGGAAGTCTATTAGCTTATCGGGATTAAAGTTAAACTGCGGCAGGTCAACACCATATTTGACCAGGCGCTCGGACAGTGCCTCCCACCAGCTTTCGATCTCGGTGACATAGGACGGGATCATGCTGACAAGTGAGGATACCGATTCGCTCAGCTCGGGGATAATGAGGAATACGACCGCGAGTATTATGCCGATTATGAGCAATATGCTTAGCAGCAGGCATATCGGCCGCTTGAGCTTTTCGACCCACTTACCCTTGAACCTGCTGAGGAGCTTCATCCACATCCGCTCTATAGGGCGCATGATGACATTGACGACATATGCTATGCACAGGCCGATAACAAACGGCGAAATGAGCGCATACAGCTCGCCGATGTACTTAAACAGCAGCTTGTGGTTATACACCGCCCATATCAAAATAACAGTGAAGGCTATTATAAGCAGTATTCGTTTTACGGTTTTTTTGCTGATATCCAAAGCTCTCTCCCCTTTTCACTGCACGCTGAACAGAATGTCGCCGTAGGTAGGATACGGCCAAAACTGCTTGGCGGTGTTCTGCTCAAGCCCGTCAACGCTTCGTCTGAGCGCTTCCTGAGCAGGGAGCACCTTATCACGGAACACCGACGCTCTCGTATAGTTTTCTGAATACTCATCAGCGCTCTCTGCGGCTGCGGCAAGAGCCTTCACGTTCGTTACCGTTTCGCTCATAAGCTCGCTTACCTTTGCCGCCTGCTCCTTTTCAAAGCTGTTGTCTATCCCGAGCTGCGCCTTGGAAAGCGCCGTGTCCGAAAGTTTCTTTGAGTAAGCGCTGGCTGCCGGCAGTATATCCTGCCAAACCATCTCCTGCATGGTCTGCGCTTCGATGCGGATGACCTTGCAGTAGTTATCAAGCTTCATCTTATATCGTGCGGCAAGCTCGATCTCGGAATACACTCTGTGGCGTGCGAAGAGGTCAACATTCTTTATATCGAGATAGTATGGCACACAGTCTACCGTCGTACGGAAATTTTTAAGTCCGCGAGAGGCAGCTTGGCTTATCCATTCATCGCCGTAACCGTTGCCGTTGAATATAATGCGCTTGTGCTTTTTTATAACGCTGCGTATGAGCTCGTGCAGGCTGGTTTCAAAATTATCGGCATTTTCGAGAATGTCGGCATATTTACGCAGCGATTCTGCCACGGCGGTGTTGAGCACCACGTTTGCGCCGGAGATTGACATCGATGAGCCGAGCATGCGGAACTCAAATTTATTGCCAGTGAAGGCAAATGGCGAGGTGCGGTTTCTGTCTGTAGCGTCGCGCGCAAACTTCGGCAGAACGTGAACGCCGACCTTGATCTGCTCCTTCTCCTTGCCGCCGTAGGGCGTATCGTTTTCGATAGCCTCAAGTATCTCCTCAAGCTCCTCGCCGAGGAACACGGAAATGATCGCCGGAGGCGCTTCGGCGGCGCCGAGGCGATGGTCGTTGGCAGCGCTTGCAACGGATATGCGCAGCATATCCTGATAATCGTCAACCGCCTGCAAAACGGCGCACAGCAGCAGCAGAAACTGCGCGTTCTCATACGGAGTTTCGCCCGGCTCGAGAAGATTTAGTCCCGTGTCGGTCGTCATCGACCAGTTATTGTGCTTGCCCGAGCCGTTAACGCCGGCAAAGGGCTTTTCGTGCAGCAGGCACACCATATCATACTTACGCGCAAGCTTCTGCATGAGCTCCATGGTTATCTGATTGTGATCTGCGGCAATATTTGTCGTTGTATATATCGGCGCAAGCTCGTGCTGAGCGGGAGCGACCTCGTTATGCTCGGTCTTCGCCAGAACACCGAGCTTCCAGAGCTCCTCGTCGAGCTCCTCCATGAACGCCGCGACGCGCGGCTTTATCGTTCCGTAATAGTGGTCGTCAAGCTCCTGGCCCTTGGGCGGCTGTGCTCCGAAAAGCGTTCTGCCGGTGTACATTATATCCTTGCGCTTTTCATAGATGCTTTTATCTATTAGAAAATACTCCTGCTCCGGACCAACGGTGGTCTTCACCGCGGTGACGTCTGTATTGCCAAACAGTCTCAAAATGCGAAGCCCCTGACGGTTTAACGCCTCCATTGAGCGCAGCAGCGGTGTCTTCTTATCCAGCGCCTCGCCGCCGTAGGAGCAGAACGCCGTCGGTATGCACAGAACATTATCCTTAATAAACGCGTAGGATGTCGGATCCCAGGTCGTATAGCCGCGTGCTTCAAATGTTGCACGCAGGCCGCCCGTGGGGAAGCTCGATGCGTCCGGCTCGCCCTGAATGAGCTCCTTGCCGGAAAACTCCATGATTATTCTGCCGTTATCGCTTGGCGCAATGAAGCTGTCGTGCTTTTCGGCGGTTATGCCTGTCATAGGCTGGAACCAGTGAGTAAAGTGCGTCGCGCCCTTCTCAAGCGCCCAGTCCTTCATGGCGTTGGCCACGACCTCGGCTGTCTCGCCGTCGAGCCGCTCGCCGAGCTTTATGGAGCGCTGCACCTGCTTATATGCCTGCTTCGGGAGCCGCGCCTGCATGACGCAGTCGTTAAACACCATCGAGCCAAACATTTCTATAACATTTTTCATAAGCAGAGCCGCCTTTCGTGCTGCGGCGCTCAAAAGCGCCCTAATAGGTGAATTATATTCTAATCCTTATATATTTGTCAACGTCAACAGACAAAACCTCTTATAATCGTTGACAAATGTGTGACGGACGTGTATACTAACTGTGTTAATAAAAACCACACAGTTAAGGGCATATGAAAAACAAACTGAAAAATAATTTGCTGTGGATATTGCTTTTGGTCACAATATCCGCAATAACGATAAAGATAATCACGTCATGCTCAAAAGGCTTTTCGTGGGAGCGATTTCTTTGCTTTCTGAAGAATTCTGATACCCTGTGGATGATCCTTGCCGCCGTGTGCGCATTCGGCTTTATTTACTTTGAGGGACTTGGTCTGCGATGCACCTGCCGCTTTTTCGGACACGGCTTTTCCGCCGGAAAGAGCATAATTTTTTCCGCGTCGGACATTTTCTTTTCAGCGATAACCCCCTCGGCCACCGGCGGCCAGCCGGCCGCGCTCATTCTGATGATGAAAAGCGGAATTCCGGCGGCGGTGTCGGCTATCGCACTGCTTTTGAATCTTGTGATGTATACTGTGGCGATACTGCTTATAAGCGCGGTATGCTGCCTTGTTCATCCCGGCATACTGCTTCGCATGAGTCTCGCTCCAAAGCTGTTTATAGCCTTCGGCGTCATCGTTCAATTGGCGTTTATCGCGCTGTTTTTAATGTGTATCTTTAACGACAGGCTCATACTCAGTGTCTGCCGCTGGGGACTGAAGCTTATGTGCAGGCTGCACATTTATAAGGACTACGATGTACAGTACGAAAAGCTGCTTGAGATGATAAAGCAGTACAAGAAATGCGGCGAGCTTTTACGGCGCGAAACAGGGCTTCTTATAAAGATCTTTCTGTGCAATCTGGCACAGAGGCTGTCGGTGATTCTGGTCTCGGTCTGCGTGTTTCTCGCGGTCGGCGGAAAGGCCGGCGACGCGTTCAAGGCCTTCTCGGTTCAGGCGTTTGCGGTTTTGGGCTCGAACGCCGTGCCGGTTCCCGGAGCTGTCGGCATTGCTGATTATATCCTGCTCAGCGGCTTTAAGCAGCTCGTGCGCGACCCCGTGAGCATTGAGCTTTTAAGCCGCGGAGTGAGCTTTTATGCAACCATTCTGTTGTGCGGCATACTGCTGCTGTGCGTACTAATCAAAATGAAAACGGTGAAAAGACATGACCTCTAAGAAAATGACGTTCGGCCTTACCTGCTGCTATTTTAAGCACCTCGGCTGGCCGGCGCGCCGCATTATGACAAATCCGGTTCTCACCGCCGTAGTCGGCGCATATATGGATACAAGGCTGTCGGCACGGCGTATTGACGGCTTTATCCGCGCAAATGCCCTGGACATGAGCGACTATGTTAAGCAGGATTACCGCTGCTTCAATGACTTTTTCACCCGTCAGGTGAAGGACGGCGCACGCCCGGTGAACATGGAGTCCGATGCGCTCATCTCCCCCTGCGACGGCTATCTGTCGGCGTATAAAATAAGCAATGACTCGGAATTTGCGATAAAAAACAGCTGGTACAACGTTGATGATCTCGTCGGCGGCGCGGACATTGCCGGCGAGTACATGAACGGTACATGCCTTGTGCTGCGCCTCGGCGTTGAGAACTACCACCGCTACTGCTACATTGACGACGGCTTCAAAAGCCGCAACCGGCACATTCGGGGGCACTATCACCCCGTGCAGCCTGTCGTCGTGCGTAAAAGGCCTGTGTTCATGCAGAACACTCGCGAATACTGCGTCCTGTACACCGAAAACTTCGGCCCCGTCGTTCAGATAGAGGTCGGTGCGTGCCTCGTCGGGAAGATAGAAAACTACCGTCAGGCAGGCGTCATTCACCGCGGCGAGGAAAAGGGGCTGTTCCGCTTCGGCGGCTCAACGATAGTCCTGCTGTTTAAGGAAGGTGTGCTTGATCTGCCGCAGGAGCTTTTATCCGACACTCTGCGCGGCAAAGAACGCCCCGTGCGCTTCGGCAGCGAGATATGCAAAAAAGCTCAGGCCAAATGACCTGAGCTTTTAATCATCCTCCGCATATATTGTTGTTCAACAGGCCGCTGTTTCGTCGGAAAACGACAGAGGTGTAATTGTATAATCGGTACGGCAGCACAAATTTTGCACAATAATTATCTTATGTAACTGGTTATTTTGCTGTTTTTAAACTTTTTGTATGAATAGCATTGCAAGTGCTGTAATAAATCTGTATAATAATTGTTGACATATTGACACCGTAAATATTTTATTGGCCATTTATTTTATGTCAATGGAGCAAGGAGGAATATTATGAAAAATCGCATTATCAGCCTGATACTGGTGCTGGTGCTCGTGTTCACGCTGCTGCCGGTTTACGCCATTGCAGACGTCAATGCGGAAAACGCGCCCAAGGTCGATGAAGGCATGCAGCTTGAGCAAAGTCCGGACATACAGGCGCTCGTCGATCAGATAAAGGCATTGCTTAAGGGCGGGCAAGACAGTGAGCAGCTCAAGGCTCAGCTTGAAAAGCTTCTCAAGGGCTTGGACAGCAAGGATTTTCAGGCTCTGCTTGAACAGCTCGGCGTCAAAGATGCCGAAGCATTCATGAAGATGCTCAAGGATCTTCTTAATAAAGATAACGGCAGCATCGATATCGAGCTGCTCAAGTCGCTGCTCAAGATATTTATAGATGATGATACCATCATAGATCAGCTGCTTAACGGTCTCAACTCGCAGGAGCTTAAGGACTTGCTGCAGAAGCTTCTCGATGGCAACTTCAAACTTGAAGACCTCAAGGGGCTGTTCACTCAGGAAGATCTTCAGAAGCTGCTTGACGAGCTCATGAAGAACGAAGATTTCAAGGAGCTGTTCGGTAACATCGACATAGACACGCTCATCAAGGCTCTCAGGGGTCTTATAGGCGGCGAAGACAACGGATTTAACAGCGGCATTATCGCGCAGCTTCTTCAGAAGTTGCTTGACAAGCTCGGCGATGAAGATCTCCAGAAACTGCTTAACAAGCTTGATATCGAGCAGCTGAAAAAGCTTATTAAAGATCTTCTCGATAAGAACGGAGACATCGGCGATATCCTTGGAAAGCTTGACAAGGACAAGCTTCTTGAGCTGTTCAAGCAGTTTATCGACGACAACGAGACGCTCAAAAAGCTGCTGGAGAAGCTTGACTCCGACCAGATTGCGGATATACTCAAAAAGCTTCTCGAAGGCGGCTTTGACATAAAAGACCTGCTGAAAAATCTTGACGCCTACACCTTCCTCAAGTTCATCGCCGGTCTCATAGGCAGCGAGCTTGACGTTACCGGCCCCAATGACGTTACCGTCAAGGAGGGCGAGAGCGCAACGTTCAAGGTTAAGGTAAACACCGCGGGAACATATAAGTATCTGTGGCTCGAGCCCGACGCCGTTAAGAGCATCGACTTCGGCGGAATCGATCTTTCCGGCAGCAACAAGCTGCAGATCGCGCTCAAGCTTCTTGCGGCGCTCAAGAAGGTCTCCCTGAGCACCACCGATACCCTTACCATCGCAAAGGCCGCCGCGAGCGACAACGGCAGAGCCTTCGCCTGCATGATCTACAATACTGATCTTAAGAGCCCAACCATGTACATCACCAACGAGGCAAAGCTGACCGTTGCTGCTCACGAGCACACCAAGGTCATCGACACCCCGGCAGTTGCAGCTACCTGCACAAAGGACGGCTGCACCGAGGGTAGCCACTGCAGTGAATGCGGCGATGTCCTCAGCAAATCCGAGGTTATCCCCGCAACCGGCCACAAGCTGGTATACAAGGTCTGCTCTGTCTGCGGCTATGAGGTTCCCTTCCCCTTCGTTGACGTTTCCAAGACCGACTGGTTCTACAACGATGTCAAGTACGTTTGGCAGCACGACATAATGAACGGCGTTTCGGATACGAAGTTTGCTCCCGAAACCAGCATGACACGTGCAATGTTCGTCACCGTTCTGTACCGTCTTGAGGGCTCCCCCGACGTAACGGGCATGGCAACGCCTCCGTTTACCGACATCGGCGCCAAGAACTTCGACTGGGCATACAACGCCATCGTTTGGGCATACAATACCGGCGTGACAAAGGGCACAAGCGCAACGACATTTGCTCCCGGCGTCGCAATAAGCCGTCAGGAGATCGTCACGATGTTCTATCGCTATGCAGGCTCGCCCGCTGTCAGCGGCTCGCCTATCTTCGGCGATTCCTCTGTTATCAGCTCTTGGGCACGTAATGCGGTCCAGTGGGCGAAATCCTTCGGCGTTGTCAACGGCTACCCCAACGGCAACTTCGGCCCTGTCGATGCGACGACCCGCGGCCAAATGGCGGCAATGATTCATCGCTACATGCAGCTGACCAAAGTCCTGTAATCAATATACAAACATAAAAGCTTGTGCAGACTGATAACGAAGTATTAAAAAACCGAGTTACCGGGCACAGCAATTAAAAGAAAAATCACCGAGCTTAGTCTGTTACGGACTTTACTCGGTGATTTTTGGTTCTATGTCAATAGTACGCGTCCTGCTCCAGTATCCGCTTCTGAGAATCCGCTTCGCGCTGCTCGTGCAGCGGAAAGCTCATGCCGTACAGGGTCATCGCTTCTTTATATGGTTCATCATCTGCCTGCTTGATCCGTTTTATTTCCATACAATAAATCTCCTTACTGCACTGACGATTACGGCCACAGCGAAATTATCCGCTGTGGCCGCCGATCGCCTTTTAAGTAGGTATTTACATCATTACGGGAAGCTTCAGAACAAAGCTGTTGCAGTAGCGCGAGAGAATGGCCGCGACCTGCGCACGGGTCGCCGTGCCCTGCGGAGTAAGCGTGGTGGCGCTCGTGCCGCTTATTATCTTGGCGCCTATTCCCCACTGGAACGGCTGAGTCATCCCCTTGGATATCTGAAGGACATCCGAATAGCCAAGAATGTTGGTTGTGTCGTACTTTGCCACATCGTCGCCCGCGTAGTTTTTGGCATAGCGGAAGAGCATGGTTATCAGCTGCTCGCGGGTTACCTGTCCGTTCGGGTCAAACACCGTTGCCGAATAGCCGTTTATTATGCCGTTTGCAACGCCCCAGCGCACCGCCTCATAGTAATAGGCGCCGCTTGCGACATCGTTAAACCGGCATTCGCTTCCGGGAACGACCGGTGAACCTGACATGCGCCACAAAACGGTTATAAACTGCGCTCTGGCCGTCGGGTCACCGGGCGAGAACGTTGTTGCCGACGTACCGTTCATTAGCCCCATCGTGTAAGCAAAGCGAACGTTATTATAAAACCAGTCGCTCGTCTTGACATCCGCGAATTTGTTTATATAGCTGTTGTAGCCGTTGTTTGTGTATTGGGCAAACAGCGCTGTAATCGTGTGATCCTCGCCTACGCTTATGAACTGATATGCGCCGTTATCGTCGAGCGTTACGCTCTTGCCGTCAACGAGGACGTTCTTGATATAATAGCCCTCGGAGGCCTCGACGGTGAAGCTGAGCGTTTCGCCGCGTGCGACGTTCATCGTTTCGGGGCTTATCGTGCCGCCAGCGGACTGGATGACATGGATCTTGAAATCATAGGTGATCTCGCCGTCGGTGTAGCTGTCATCGCCGGGGTACGGATCCATCCTGTCTCCTATCGCCCAGGTCGCCGTGAAGGTCGTCGCCGTCGGAACATCGACAGTGCTGCCGGCTGCGTACAGCTCCTCATTGGCCATCCAGCCGCGCAGATGATATCCGTCGTAGTAGATAAACGGCAGGCTTACCGCGCCGCTCTTATCCTCAAGGACGCCGACGATGCGGCTGCCCTTGTTGCGGTCGAGCGTCGCGTTACCGATCTTTATCGTGCCGTAGTCGTATATCTCCGCGCCGCCTGTCGTTCTTATGCGGGCATTGCGCTCAACATTGAGCGTTGCGCGCTCTTTTATCGTCAGCTTGCTGCCGCCGGGTATCCTGTGCGGATTGCCGGAATCGAGCGCCGCGTTTACGATAAATTCGCCGCTGTAGAACGTCAGGTCATAGGCCGTCGGATCGTCGGTCTTGACGGTCTGTATGGTCAGGCTCTCCTTTGAATAGAACGCGCTGTTGCACGAATCGTCTGACTTCATATGCGAATAGATAAATTTATCGCCGTCAAGGTTTATCGTGCCGCCGCTTTTTATGATGAACGTGCCGAGTATCTGATTCATGCTCTTAACGGAGACCTCGGACATGATGATCAGAGAAAAGTCAGATGTGTTGAGCGTTACGTCGTCGTCAAAGACGATATCCTCACGGTTTTTAAGCTGCGCGTTTACAAGCAGCGTTACAACGCCGCCGCCCTCGGCGGAGTTTGCGTCCTTCAGCGCGGCCAGAACCGAGAAGTATTTCTTATCCTTAAACTGCGCCTTATACTGCTTATAATCGTGTTCGCCCTTGGTGTCCGACGCCGAGATGAGCACCGGGAAGCCCGTTACGCCCTGGAGGTAGTACTCCTTAGAGTCGCCTATACCCCAGTAGCAGTAGTTCACCTCCGGATGCGCGTCAACGTACATTTTCAGCGCGGAGGAGACGTTTTTTGTGCGCGTGCCCTCAACGTTGACATACTCTGCCATGACGCAGACAGCTCCGGTGCCGTTAAAGCTCTGCACCGTGGGGTACAGAATGCCCTTATCCGACGGGTATCCCTGCTGACAGGTGCCGTAGAGATAGTAGCAGTATTTAAGCTGCGTGCCGACAGGTGCGCCGGCTATTGCTCCGTAGGTGGATGCACCGTTTACAGCACCGTAGCTCGTGCAGTTTATGACCGTGCCCATATTGCCGCCGCCGATTATGCCGCCGGAGTTTGACGCGCCCGCGACGGCACAGCTCGACCAGCAGTTTGCTATCGTGCCGAAGTTGAAGTCGGCGCAGATGGCGGCGGAGTTTACACCCTTGGACGTTACAGTGCCGCTTATACCGAGGTTCTTTACCACGGCGTTATTGCCGGTGACGTGGCCGAAGAAGCCCTGATCGTCTGCATTGCTGTTTATATACAGGTATTTGAGCGTGTAGCCCTGACCGTCGAATATGCCCTTGAACGGCTCCTTTGCCGTGCCGACAGGCGTCCATGAGGTTCCGCTCGCAGCCGAATACTGAACTGACATGTCGATATCATGGGTCATGAAGAATATGATCTTGCTTGTCTTATAGCCCTCGTTTACGTACTTTCTGAACGCGACGAGATCATCCATATTGCTTATGCTGTAGCAGCCGCCCTCAACGCCGTCGGAGCGTGTGCTGTACAGTGCGCGCATGGTGTTTGTCGCCTCATAATCTCCGCAGTAGCCGTCGTCGCCGCCCGTGCCGCTCATTTTGGGATTGACCAGCACCGGGAAGTAGCCGTTCGCACCGGGGATCTCCGTTATGGATGAGGCGGTGTGCCACGAGCAGTAAAGCTCGTTATTCTGCATATATACCCACGCATTGAGAGCTTCGAGCATATCGTCGCCGGTGTAGCTGTCAACGGTGATGGCGGTTTTGAGGGTGCACTTCTGGGTACCATCTACGTCGTACTTGAAGTACATGCAGTTATTAAACACACTGTCCTTATCGGTTTTGTTGTAGAAATCGTCAATAAGGCCGTAGAGATAGTAGCAGTTATTGAAGGTCGAACCGTTGGATCTTCCGACAAAGCCGGACTTCTCGCCCTCGTCGCTGGTGGTGTACAGCGGTCCGTAGGCCGCGCAGTTTGAAATCGTGGAATTGTGCGCATAGCCGACAATACCGCCGACCTCGGTCGAGGCCTGGATTATTACAGACGACCAGCAGTTTTCGATAATACAGTCGTTTGCTCTGCCGACGATGCCGCCGACCTCATCGTCTCCGAGCACCTCGCCGGCAACGCCGAGGTTTCTTATTGTGCTGCCCCAGCACTGACCGAAGAGACCCGCCATGTCAATAAAGTCGGAGACAAAATACAGACCTGTGACCGTGTAGCCGCAGCCGTCAAAGTTTCCGCGGAAATAGGTGATCGTGGATATGCCCTGGTGGTTATTGAGCGTTGTTCCGATGGGAACCCAGCCCGCGCCCTCCGTGTCAAGTCCCTGAGTTGTTATGTTTACGTTGTCCGTAAGATAGAAGTTTGCCTTCTTGGTCGAATAGCCTTCCTGGACATACTTTGACAGAAGTCCAAGCTCGTCGCCGGTGGATATGCTGTAGTTTCCGCCGGGCAGAGCGTCGGCCTTGCTCTCGTAAAGCTCGGTCATCGTGGCCGTGCACTTGTAAGTGACATTATACGGGTTGTCGCTGCGGTCGGTCTCACCGGGCTGCTCACTTATGTATTCAAGCGGGGAGGGATCGTTAAAATAAATATGTGCCGGGAAGCTGCCGCGCAGACGTGCAATACTGGCAGCCGATTTATCCTGCTTCCAGTGGCGCATGTTCTGCCCCTTGCCGAGGGTATCGACCCAATAGTTGAGGGCATTGAGCACCTTGACTGTCTTCTGACCGTTTATATTGACGCTTCTCGTCAGGTTATATTCGCCGCTTACGACCTTGAAGGCCAGGGTGAGGCTGTATGTTCCGGCATTGGGCGTTCCCGAAACGTCGGAGTTGTCGTTGCTGTAGTAGCAGTACTGCACGGTGCTGTTTACGGTCGACTCGCCGACGATGCCGCCGTATTTGTGATTATCGGTCGCCGTGCCGTACATGGTGCAGTTATAGATCTTTGCGTTATCCATGTAGCCGGCTATACCGCCGGTTGCCTTATCACCGTTTACGTTCATGCTCACCCAGCAGTTTTCGACCGTACCTGCTCTGAGAAAGCCGACTATGCCGCCGGCATAGTCGTTTGCGGTTATGCCGCCGCCGACGCCGACGTTTTTGATGACCGCCTGCTCGCTGTTGACATAGCCGAACAGTCCTCCGGGATCGTTAGTCTTATTGATTATCAGCTCGTTTATAACATAGCCCTGGCCGTCAAAGACGCCCTTGAAGCTGTTGGTCTCGCTGCTGCCTATGGGCACCCAGCTCTCGCCCTTGTAGAACGAGCCGTTTACGACGATGCTCAGGTCTGCCGTGAGGAAGAAGGTAGCACCCGATGTATTGTAGCCCTCGTTTACGAACTTTGCGAGCATTTCGAGCTCTTTAACATCGCCTATGCTGTAGCATATGCCGGGCTGAGCGTCGGTTTTCGACTCATAGAGCGTTTCCATAGGCACACTGTTTGTATAAACGGGTGTTTCGGAGGCGTAGCCGGGGTATGCCAGCATGGGATACCGGCCGCCGACGCGGTCAATGCTGTCGGCATCGGTGTTAAATGTCCATTTGCGCCATCTCGTGCCGCTGTCTGCCGAGACCCATGCATTGAGCAAAGCCAGAAGATCGTCGCTGGTCACGCCGCCGACGGTCTTCTCCGTTTCGGTCGGACACATCGTGGGGCTGGATGCAAAGCGCATGGTGTCTATGCGGCTGGCCGAATCCTTGCTGCCGATATCGTTATCGGCGCTGTAATAGGTATGGTAGACACAGCTTATCTCTGCATTCGTCACCTTGCCGGCAACGGCGCCGATGTTTCCCGTGCCGCTTACCTTGCCGTAGTTTGCGCTGTTTATGATCCTGCCGCCGTTGACGATAGCGGCAAGGCCGCCGTTATTGCCCGTGCCGTTTACGCGAACCGCGCTCCAGCAGTTCACTATCTTGCCGGAGAGGACAGAGGCTATGCCCGCGGCGTCAGCGCCGTTGGATACGCCGTTTACGCCGAGGTTCATAATGACCACATTGGAGCCTGCGTTTTTGAACAGATATGTTATCAGACCGAGAACAGCATAGCCGCAGCCGTCGAGTGTTCCTTCAAACGCGTGCTGCGATGTGCCGATGCCGTTCCAGGTGTTGCGGCGCATGTTGACGTCCCCCTTCAGATAGAAGGTGACGCCCTTTGTATTTCTGCCGGCCGCAACATAGTCGGCAAGCGCTATGATATCGTCGTTATTGACGATACGGTAGTTCTGCCCGGCCACGGCGTCGGCGCTTCCCCTGAGAAGCTGCTCGACCGAGCCCGTGCATTCATAGCCGCTGCTGTCAAGTGCCGCGGCTTCCGGAGCGAAGCAAAACAGTCCCAGCACCATTGTCAGGCACAGGAACATGCTCAGCACTCTTTTAACGCTGTTTTTCATGCTTTTGTCCTCCTTGAGGATATCTGAAAATTCATAAGCGGGCACAAGCCGCCAAGCCGTATAATGCCCCATAGTTACATTACATCATTTTTATTATAAATTAATCAGAGGGCATTGACAATATTTTTTTCGCAAATAAAATAGTGCAAATAAGCAGACCTGCCGAAAAGGAACGCAGGAGCATATCATGCGATATACTCCTGCAAATTTGATTTTTAGCTATATAAATTCGTCGCTAGTTTAGCATTAAGCCATATGCTCACACGAAATGAAGTAGCAATGAACATGCATAAAAAGCACTTTGCTCATCATGTCATATCGCAATAATTACGGCACATACTGCTCCTAGCAGGCAGATAACGCCAGCACAAACACCGACTATTTTAAGAAAGCGTGTTTTTAAAAGCGTAAAGCTTAGCACAAGTGCAGCAATACCCAAAAATACTGTCAATGCAATATCGGTCAGCGTAATTGTTCCGACAGGAGCAATGGGCTTGGTAGGAATTTGCAGAGATAGCGAAGATACAATACCGACGACAATGCACGCAACGATGAACAGTGTCCATATTAAGGTTCGCAAATTTCTCATTTATTTTCTTTTTCCCCGTGTTCTATAACATAGCCGGCAAATTTCTCCCAGTTAATGCCTACTCTTACTGAGCCGCCATATCCTAGGTATAGCTTGCGACAACGCTTCTGCTGCTGTTGACGATGCGGACAATGTCGCCCTGCGCGTTGAGGACGTAGTAGTACAACGTATTATTGTACTTCATCGCCAGCGGCTGATTGTTCTCGTCATAGACGAAGTCGATGGTCTTGCCGCCGCCCGTCTGACGGGTCACGAGGCCGCTGAGGGTCGTGAAATCATACCTCGTCGAGCCCACAGTCTTGCTGCTGCGAACGCCCGCCATATCATAGGTATAGCTTATGTTCGTGCTGCCGACCTTGGCCGTTGCCAGTCTGCGCCCCTGCGTCCATGTGAACGTGCTGCCGTCGTAATACTTCGTCGGATTTCCGCCGGAGTAGGTGATCGTATTGCCGCCGTACGCCGTCAGCAGGTCGCGCCACGCACTGTTGTCCCGCAGTCAGCACCGCGCACAGAACGCCGCTAATATACCTAGTTGCCGTCACCTATTTTCTTGTCGGCAGTATGATTGAATCATCATTCATAACTATGCGCCCTCCATACTGGATCATTCAAGCAGTGCTTGATAAATCTTGTGGTAATTATCAATTTCATCCCTCGGGAAGAATCTGCTCCAATCCGAGAAATCAAAATCTGTATCAAACAGATACATAAGCCAATCCGGTGTTACCGAGCCCGACAGCGCTTTTACAGCTCTAAATTTTTCTGGAAGTTCAGCGTATCCGCCAACGAACTCTGTCAGCCATCTGCCTGTTGAATTGTCTCTTATGCACATTTTGCTCCCAATACCTACAGTTAGGCTATACTGTGGAAACGGGTATTGTAGGGGTACCGCAAAATTTCCTAACAATTCCGATAGATTTTTTCTGTATGCTTTTGCTGCTGCAAATCCAATGATATAACTATGTTCAGATCCAACGATTTCACTAAGATTGTCTGGAATTTTCTCATACAGATGTGGAAAGACGCGAATGTAACTGCCATCATTAGGAATCTGGTAGGCCCATTGATATATCTTATAACCGTTAGGAACTTTCATGCAGTAAAGATCCCCCAGCTTTGCTCTTTTCATTAAATGATCCTCCCAAATTCATATTAGCGGCTTCATAAATCGTTTGAACCCTTCATATATTGTAACTGGTTTAGGTGCAATACTGTTAATTTTATTATCAAGCAGTCCTCCATTTTTCTTCATTCCAAACGTATCTATAACCGCCTGCTCAACATAACGTGCACTCGTGCGATCGACTCCGTCAACATAGTGCTGAATAACTCTACCTTTTCTCGCCCATTCAGCCGAACGCCGCTCGAAGTTATTAGTGATCCCCACATAATCAATTATGCCATTAGAATTCAAGGAATAATAAACGTAATTATTGCCGCGTGGTAAGGTCTCTGCTGCATCTTGAATTTTTCTCATAGATTTACTGATATCTTGAACTGTATCAGCAATTTCAAGGCCTCGACGCACATAACTAACCGACGGAATCCCCGGTAGAAGTGAAATCGTATCTGCAACCGCCCAACCGAATCCTGCCCAAGAAGGATTGCTTACAAATTCTTCCCAGCTTAATGCCGCCATAAAGCAATCAAGTATATCCCAAAACTCGCCTGTCGGGTCAACGCGCATTACTGGGTTGTTCTCACAATATGAGAACATATTCGTACTGAGCAGACCAACCATGTCGGTTGAGGCGTAGCTATCGGCGTTTATGAAGCGCCCGATCTCGGGGTCGTAGTAGCGAGACTGGAGATAGTAAAAACCTGTCTCGGCATCGTAATAATAACCGCGATAGCGCAGAGGATTTATGTCCGCCAGCGTTCCGCTGCTGCTTATTATCTTGCCCCAGGGGTCGTAGGTATAGCTTGCGACAACACTTCAGCTGCCGTCGACTATGCGGACAACATCGCCCTGCGCATTGAGGACATAGTAGTACAATGTATTATTGTACTTCATCGCCAGCGGCTGGCAAATAATCTGTTTTTTAATATACACCGTACACGCCGCGCTGTCAAACATCATTAACACGGACGCAAAGCTCACAAAAAGCAAGAAAAAGACCCGAAAGCCTTAGCTTTCAGGTCTTCAAAGTTGGTGGAGAATAGCAGACTCGAACTGCTGACCTCTCGCGTGTGAGGCGAGCGCTCTAACCGGCTGAGCTAATTCTCCGGAGCTTTTGTATTATAGCATGGTACACCGAATAATTCAAGGAAAAATTACGCCGCACTGCAAAATGTCAGTGCGGCGATGGTATTATCAGTCGAATTTCGGCTGAGCTTCGTAATCGGTGTACTGGCGGTCGAACTTCTTCTCCTCCGGCAGGAGATCGAGGCCTATGGTACCGCCGGGATTCATATTGTACTTCGGGTCAAAGTAGTTTTTGAGCACCTTGAACACGCCGTACTCCTTCTCGCCGACGTAGCCCTCGAGCCAGGGTGCGAACATCTTGCCTATGCCGTGGTGGTGGCTTATCGATGCGCCGGAGCGCTGGATAGCGTCGAGAATGGTAGTGTGGTATGCCTTAAACGCCTTCTCATCCTGCATTTTCGTCAGGAAAATGAAGTACAGATTCGCGCCCTGCGGATAGCAGTGCGACATATGGGTCGTGACGACCGTGTTGGGCAGTGCATGGCAGACCTTGCGGACATCGAGGTGTACCTGCTCCATGTTCGACCAGTTGACGGTACACTCGAGGGTGTCGGTTGTGATGCCGAAGTCCATGAGCGTATCGCGCAGGTACGGATCGTTGAAGCGGCCCTTCTCCCAGCTCTTTGTGACATAGCCGGTCAGTGGCAGACCGCCGTGCCGGCGCGCGATCTTGGCGATGTTCTTCGCGACGTTTTTGGAATAGCCCTTCTCGCCGTCGGTAAAGCCGAGGAAGAGGCAGCGCTCCATGTCCTTATAGCCGAGCTTATCGAGCAGCGGGTACAGCGGCGTGTCGTCAACGTTATACAGTCTGAGCATCATGCTCGTCTCCTCCTGGTCGGACAGGCGGAACACGGAGGAGTAGCCGCACTCGTGCTGCATCATCTCTCGCGCTGCCTTCATTGCCTCGTCCCAGGTCTTGAAGATATAGGAGAATCTCTTGCGGTTCTCCGGCATCCAGCGGAATATCTTCAGCGTGACCTCGGTCAGAACGCCGAAGGTGCCCTCCGAGCCCATCATGATCTGGTTAAGATCCGGGCCGCAGGCCTCGCGCGGATAGTGGCTGGTGGTGATGGTGCCGATGGGAGTCGCGTACTTCTGGCTCAGGACGATGTCCGCGATGCAGCCGTAGTAGGTGCTGTTCTGACCGGCGCCGCGTGTCACGACCCAGCCGCCGACGGAGGAGTACTCGAAGCTCTGCGGAAAATGCCCGCAGGTGTACTGGCGCTTTGCGCCGAACAGCTCCGGGGCCGCCTGAAGCGTCTTTTCGAGGTCGGGACCGGACATACCGGCCTGAACTGTGATGGTCTGGTCGATCTCGTTGAAGGAAAGCACCTTGTTAAAGCGCCGTCTCATATCAAGCGAGATACCGCCCTTTACGGGCTCAACGCCGCGTGTTACGGAGCTTCCGCCGCCGTAGACGTACAGGGGTATATCGTGCTCGGTCGAGTACGCAACAATTTTCTCGACCTGCTCGGTCGTGTCAGGGTACAGTACAACGTCGGGTACCGAGTCGATGATCTTGTGGCGCAGGCGGAGGATATCATATGCGGTAAAACCGTATGCAACAGCAAGACGGTCATAGTCGGAAACGGAGAAGCCCTCCTCGCCGACGATCTGCTTGAGAGCGTCAAGGTGCTCCTGCGCAAGCTTCACGGGATGGTCGGAAAGATCGACGGGATCAAAGCCTATATCGTCGGAGTACTCCCTGAAGTCATCGTCGGTGAGCTTGAATACCTCCTTCATCATCTTGTAAAGAGATTCCTTCGGAAATTTAAAGAACTCCGGATCGCCCCAGCGGAATATAGAGCGATAGCTGTTCGACGGCGCGGGGGTGTTAACCCATTTGGGCTCGAAGCCCTCGTACTGCTTATGACTCATCAGATCATGTTCCTTTCTTTGAGGTTGTTCATCGTTGCGTACAACGGTCTTACGTTCTTGTAGATCTTGCGGTAGACCTTGTTGTACATATTCATATAAGTCTCATGGTTCTTTGGATCGGGCGTGAATACGTCCTTTTCGTGAACCATGCTCTTTATCGCTTCGTCGAAGCTTTCAAACTCACCCTTTGCGACAAACGCGACCATCGCCGCGCCCAGCGAGCAGGCCTCGTGAGTGTGTATACGCTTGACGGGCAGGCCGAAGGTGTCGGCAAGGATCTGACATGCCAGATCGCTCCTTGATCCGCCGCCGCCGACATAGAGCTCCTTTATGTGCTTTTTGCCGCGTCTTTCCATGCTCTTCATGGACATGTACAGCTCAAGGCAGATGCCCTCTATGATGGCGCGATAGATGTGATATTTAGTGTGGTAGTCGGAAAAGCCTATTATCGCGCCGTAGGAGTCGGGCTTGAGTACGTCCGGCGTCCAGTACGGCTGGAGCATGAGTCCCTGACAGCCTGCCGGGATCTCGGCGGCCTTTTTGTTGAGGATCTCCTCGGGCGATACGCCGAGTCTTTCGGCCTCGGCCTTATCCTTGTCACCGAACTCCTTTATGAACCAGCTTAGCATCCAGAAGCCGCGGAACACCTGTATCTCCGGGTTCCATGCCTTGTTGATGACCGACGGATACGAGGGCAGGAAGGCCTGCGGCTCAAAATACTGCTCGGAGTACATCTCGATTGTCGAGCTCGTTCCGAAGGAAATGGACGCCTTGTCGGGGCTTGCGACCGAAAGGCCGAGCGTTTCGCAGGCCTTATCCGCGCCCGTAGCTATAAGGGGCAGACCCTCGGGCGCGCCGGTGAGCGCGGCGGCTTCCTTCGTGATATAGCCGAGCACCTCGCCGGAGGGGATGAGCTCATACAGTCTGTCCTGCGGGACGTCGTAGAAGCAGCGGGTGAGGTCGTTTTCCTTCATCCAGCGCTTTTTCTTATAGTCCATGGGTATGTGCGCAATGGTGTTTGCCGGGGTATCGGCAAGGCGGCCTGTCATGCGGTAGTTGAGATACGCAGGCAGGCAGACGATCTTCTTCGTGCGCGCCCAGACCTTGGGCTGCTTCTGGCGCACCCAGTTGACCTTTGAGGTGCGGTAGACGATCTTTGTGCCCTTGCCCATGCCGATGAGCTCGAACACTGCCTCCTTCCACAGCGGGAAAGGATCGTCAAAAACGCATTTGCGTGCATCGAGCCAGTGGATGATGTCACGCGTGGGCTTGTAGTTTTCGTCGAGGAACACTAACGTGTCGCGTATAACGGTGACTGCGCAGGCGATTATGTCGGGCACCTTGTCGGCATTGCGCGCCATGAGCGCCGTTGAGGCTCTGCACATGTTGTCGAAGTAAAAATCCGTTTTCTGCTCCGCCCAGCCCGGACGCTGCCGGAAATAGGGCTTGTCATACTTGACCTGCTCCTTGTCCACGATATTGCCCTGCTTATCGACCAGAATGGCTCTCGTGCTCTGAGTGCCGACGTCATAAGTCAGGATCAGCGGTCTGTTCATTTTTTCTCCCTCCGTCTTTGCATTATATCTTTATCTCTGCTTTAAAAGATCACTTGTTGCAATGACGTCAACGCCGAGCCCGAGCACGTTTTTTATAACGGCATCTCCCCTGCCGATGCGCTCTGTCAGCGTCACGGCATTAATTTCGCGCATGACGTCAAATATTTTATCCTTGGGGATATCATCCGACACTCTGACCGGCAGAACCGGAGCGTCAGGAAATGAAGTCCTGACCGTTGAGCATATGGTGCGCCTGGGCTCTGTCATCTCGCTTACGGCAAAGGCCTTTCCTCTCGGGCAGGTGTTGCCCGTGATGATGAGCTCGCCTTCCTTTTCTTCGATGATCAGGCGGCAGCCGCGTGGACAGCCTATACATACGAGCTGTTTCATTTTACCACCTCAATCTCAAAGCGCACATCGCTGTTTTCATCTATGCCGAATTTGGTCATGTCGAGCGTAAGCTGCTGCATCTCGGGCGGCCGCAGGAAGGGATAGGTCTTTTTCCAGACCTCCCGGCCGTTTATTTTAAGGCGAAGCACGCTCTTGTCAACGACCTTTTTCGAGCGGAAGTAGAATACCGTTTTTGAATTGTCGCTGTCCAGATCGAGCTGCTGCGGAACGAGATACAGAAACTCGTCGCCGATGCTTATATCGACCCTTCTCTGCTCTGCGCCGCTGAAGGCTGCCGCATTCCGGCCGGCCTCCTCGCCGGACTCGGAAACAAAATCAACCAGGTCGTTTACATGCAGAGCGTTTCCGCATGAGAAGATGCCCGGAACCTTCGTCATTAGCTGCGCGTCGCATACGGGGCCACCCGTATGACGATCGAGCTCGACGCCCAGCGACTGGGCAAGCTCGTTTTCCGGGATAAGTCCGACAGATACGATAAGCGCGTCGCATTCAATTTTTTCCGCCGTTTCGGGAATCGGCCTATAATTATCGTCCACCTTGCAGACCTCGACCGCCTCGAGGCGATCCTTTCCGAATACACGCGTGACGGTGTGGCTCAAATGCAGGGGGATATCATAATCGGTAAGGCACTGATAGATATTTCTCGTAAGTCCCGAGGGCGTGGGGTTAATTTCATAAACGCCGAGAACCTCGGCTCCCTCAAGCGTCAGTCGGCGCGCCATGATGAGGCCGATATCGCCCGAGCCGAGGATGACGCATTTCTTGGTCGGCATAACGCCGAGCCGGTTTGTAAAGTGCTGCGCTGTACCTGCCGTGAACACGCCTGCCGGGCGCGTTCCGTGGACAAACACCTGCTTTGCGCTTCTCTCGCGGCAGCCGGTGGCAAGGATGAGGCTCTTTCCCGTAACGGTGCGCAGACCTTCACGGGAAACGAGCGTTACGGCAAAGCCGACGTCTGTTTTTTCCGCACGCGTAACAAATGTGCTGCACGCAACATCTATATCCGACTGCGCGACCTTATCCATATAGCGCTCGACATACTCCGGACCCGCAAGGCGCTCGCCGAAGGTGCGAAGGCCGAAGCCGTCGTGTATGCACTGCTTAAGCATTCCGCCGAGGCGCTCCTCGCGCTCGACGATGAGCACCTTGGCTCCGCTTTCGCTCGCCGCGGCCGCAGCCGCAAGACCGGCAGGGCCGCCGCCTATCACGATAACATCGTAATTATGCATTGTCTCCGCCCCCCTTTTTGCTCTCGAACACAATGGGTGACTGCTCGGAGCTCTTTTTGACCTCCGTGATCGGAACGCCCAGGTACTCGGCTATGATCTTTGTGACTATAGGCGAGCAGAAGCCGCCCTGGCATCTGCCCATGCCCGGTCTTACGCGCTTTTTCACGCCGTCGAGCGTTGGCACGCAAATGGGGCTACGGAGCGCATCGATTATTTCGCCGCGGCTTACCTCCTCGCAGCGGCACACGATAAGGCCGTAATCGGGATTTTTCTTTATAAGCTCTGCGCGCTCGGCATCGCTCATCTCCGCGAGGTGCGGGGGTGCCTTGCGCACGGGGTCGAAGCTCTCGTTTTTCTCCGCACCGAATATCTCCGCGACATAGGCCGCGACATCCTGCGCGACGGCGGGCGCGGTCGTAAGTCCTGGAGATTGTATGCCGGCAACGTGGTAGATATTCTTTGTTTTTCTGCCGGGCTCGATTATGAAGTCCTCTTCATATGTAGGCGCTCGAACACCGGTGAAATATGTTATGATGTCGCGCTCCGTAAGAGATGGCATGGCTATCTTCTGCTTTGCAAAAACGCGTACGATGCTGTCAGCATTCGTGGCGGTATTCTCGCGCTCGGGCGTTTCTACGGCATCGGGGCCTACAAGCAGGTTATCGTGCACCGTGTGCAGTATGCCGCCGCCCTTTGTGTGCGCATGTCCGGGAGTTTCCGGCCCGACGGCTGAGGCGATGGTTTTGAATGCCGCGCCTGTTTTCTTGTCAAGAATAGAATTTGTGCCGCGGCGGGGATGTATGCTGAAAAACCTGTCCTGCGCCATCTGTGCGACAACATCGGAATAAACTCCGGCGCAGTTTATTACCTCGCGCGGATATATCGTTCCGCGGTTGGTGTATACCGCTTTTATCTCACCGTCTTTTACATCCATACCGGTGACGGCGGTGTTGAGCGAAACGCGCGCGCCGTTACTTACGGCATTCTCGGCGTATGCGATGACGAGATTATACGGGCTCACACTGCCGGACGAGGGGTTTGAGAGCGCAAAGGCCACCTCGGGCGATATGCGCGGCTCGTGCTTACGTATCTCATCGCCCATGACTATGCGCGTATCCTCAATGCCGTCGTGGTATCTGCGCCATTTTGCGTAGATGCTCACAAACGGCAGCCAGCTTTTGTGCGTAAAGCAGGCGTACTGCCCCATGCGCTTGAACGGAACGTCCAGCTCGCGGCAGAGGTCCTCGTACATGTGGTTTGCACGGCGTATGTACTTATGCTTTAGAGAACCCTTGGAGAGATCGACGCCGGGGTGTACCTCGCCGTCATTACGGCCGGAGGCACCGAGGGCAAGGTCGGCCTCCTTCTCGATAAGCAGAACATTGAGCTTATAGCGTGACAGCTCACGTGCGATCGAGCAGCCTGATATTCCGCCGCCGATGACGAGCACGTCGGGCTTATTGCCGTCAAGCGCCTTGTCGTTTATGCTCGGCATGTGCATTTTCTCGGGCTGTGCGCCGGTGTACACGATATCATTGACAACATGTATATCCGAGTTCGGTGTTGCAGCCGTCAGGCCGGCATCAACAACATCGTTCCAGTCATTCAGCTCGCCCTTGAGCACGATGCAGTTATCTGTAAGCTCCGCCGTAACGGCACCTCCGAATTTTTTGTTGAGTTTCCTGTTTATGCTGTTAATATTCATTCGAGCACCTTCATATACACGTTGTATAGTTTATAGCCATTATACAGCAAAAAGCAAGCAAGTCAATATACATCAGTTTTTGAATGTACAGAGTTTTACCATTTGTTCTTGAAATGAGCTCTGTTCCATTGTATATTATATAGGATACGATTTCAAGCAAGCGAGGTGTTTATATGAATATCCTGTACCTGATAAATTACGCAGGAAAAGCAGGAACTGAAAAATACGTTCTCAATCTTATGCACATTTTGTCCGGGCAGGGCGAGACCTGCCACCTTGCATACAACGTTCCAGGGCAGCTTTCCGAAACGGTGAGCGCGGAGGGCTTCCCCTGCTTCCGCTTCGAGATGAGCACAAAAAAAGCGCTGTCGGCCGCGAAAAGGCTTGCCGGCTACTGCCGCGAAAACGGAATTGACGTTATCCACGCCCAGTATCCGATGGAAAACGTCATAGCGATACTTTCAAAGCTCTTCTACCGCAAGGTCAAGGTTGTGTATACGAGTCATCTTACCATATATCAAAATGCAAAGTGGAAGATACTCAACCGCATTTTTACGCCCTTTGACCACAGGATAATCGCCGTGTGCCGTCAGGGTGCGGACATAATGGCGGCAAACGGCGTAAAAAAGGGCCGCATCCGCGTCGTATATAACGGCGTTGAGCCGAACAGGCAGCGCGTGTATGATCGCAGCTTTGCGCGGGAGCTCGGAGTCCCGGATGATACGTTCGTCATGTCCATAATGGCGCGCTACGCTCCGGAAAAGGGGCTGCCCTTCCTTCTGGCCTCACTTGCAAAGCTCCGGCGAAAAACGCAAAAGCCCTTTGTCTGCTTCATTGCCGGCGACGGCGAGGAGTTTGACGATTTTGCGGTCATGAGCACGAATTCCGGCATGAGCGACTGCGTTATCCAGCTCGGCTTCCGTCGGGATTCCGACAGGATGCTCAAGGCATCCGACCTGTATCTGAACTCAAGCTCCAAAAACGAGGCGATGAGCTTTGCGATACTCGAGGCAATGAACGCAGGCGTTCCGCTCGTCGTAACCGACGTCGGCGGAAACCGTGATCTTGCCGAGACGCACACTGTCTGCGGTAAGGTCCTCCGCTTCGGCGACAGCGACGGTTTTTCCGACGCGATGCTTGAGCTTATGGAAAATGACGAACTGCGCACGGAATACTCCGACAATGCGCTGAAAAAGGTCGGCGAGGAATTTGATCTTCGCAAGCTGGCCATGGATGTTTTTGAAAACTACAAGTAATTTTGAAAGGTACCAAAAATCATGATTGACAAAAACGGAAAGCTTTTCGGTAAAATAAACCTCATTGACCTGCTGATAATCCTCGTTATTATCGCAGCCGCCGTGTTTTTTGCGACAAAGGCCTTCACACCCGCGCAGGAGGCGGCCGGCACCGAGACCGGCACCGTGCAGGTGCAGTTTTTCAGCAGTAAGGCGCCCGTCGGCACCGCTGAGGCGATAGAGCTCGGCGCTCCCGCATTTGAGGACACGACAAACGTTCAGTTCGGCAAGGTCATAGCCGTTGAAAGCGAGCCTGCGTACACCTATCTCGTTGACGATGACGGCAATCCCGTCAAGACAGAGGTCCCGTATAACTATGCCGTCAGCGTCACGGTCGAGCTTGAGGGCAATCTCACCGAGAAGGGGCTGTACGTCGGCGGCAGGCTCTACGGTGTCGGCGCAAACTTCACGATGCACTTCGGCAAGTCCACCGTCTACGCCTCCATATCCGGCGTTTCCTCTGTTGAGCGATGAGCCATGATATCAGCACGAAAGGAGGCCGGTATGCTTGCAGTACGGCGTTATCCTGAACTCAATATATAATACATGGATAAACAGCACCTTCTTTTCGATACTCGAAAGGATATGGAGTCCCTTAAAGCGTGCGTATGATAATCTTGCCGCAGTGAGATTTCTGCGCGGATACGACCGTGTTCAGGCTGTCTACGAAGGCTCGCTGTTTTCCCGCATCATCCGCTTTATCCTCGATCTTATTTATAAGCTGATCGCCGCAATCGCGGGCTTTATAGCCCCTGCGTGGGAGAGCAGCCTTATAGTCAGGCTCTGCCGCGGCTCGTTTATACTGAACTTCGAATTCCTGCTCGGCGGTTTCATCTGCGTTATGTTCATCACGCCCCACGAGAGCTGGAACAATGCCTACGCGGTCATCGCCGCCCTGGGCTTTTTGGCTCTGTATCTCATCCTTGCCGGCAGCGGAAAGCGCGAGCTTATGTACCCGGACAGGCTGGGGCTCCCGCTTGCGCTGTTTGCCATAGCGCTTATAGTCAGCCTGCTGTTTACTCATGACCTCTCCGACAGCATAAGGATACTTCTGTTTTTCATAGCGGCATTTATCTTCACCTATGTTATCGCGGCGGATATCACCGACGAAAAGCGCCTTGTGAAGCTCCTCGCGTTTATCTATGCAGCGGTTATACTGACATCTGTTTACGCTGTTATCCAGCGCAAATTCAATCTTGTTTACGTAAACGCGTCGTTTACGGATCTGAAGCTGAACACAGGCATACCCGGCCGAATCACCTCGACGCTGGATAACCCGAACAATTTCTCGGAATTTCTTGTTCTGTTCATGCCGCTGTGCGCGGCGTTTGCCGGAACGCGCAAGAAGCAGATAAGCTGCGCTGTGCTGCTCATAGGCCTTGCGCTCCCCGCCCTTGCACTGATAATGACCTATTCACGCTCAGGCTGGATATCTCTCATGCTTGCGGCCTTTGTTTACCTTTGGCTGCGCAACAAGAAGCTTATCCCGCTGTTTATTGCGCTGGCTGTCCTGGCGTTCCCCTTTCTGCCCTCGACCATAACGACAAGGCTCACGAGCATCGTTACGGGTATTTTCGGCAGCAGCGGATACATCGACTCCTCGGCCCAGCACAGGCTTCGGCTGTGGCAGAGCGTTGAGTATATGATCCGCGACTACGGTGTCGTCGGCATAGGCCTCGGCCCGTCCTCGTTTGCCTCGCTCTACCCCCTGTACGCGCAGGTAGACGGAGCGTCGCACACTCAGTCGCTCTATTTTGAGCTCATACTCGAAACCGGCATACTCGGCTTTGTATCGTTCATGTGGCTCGCCCTGCGCAGCATAAAAAACTGCGTCATCACCAGAAGGTGCGCAAGCGGACTTACCAAGGCAGTGCTTATCGCGTGCGCGGCCTCGTTTATCGGCATAGCCTTTTCATGCATCGTCGAATATATCTGGTTTTACCCGCGAGACCTGTTTGCCTACTTCATTCTGCTGGGCATATCGTTCGCGGCGATTTCGATCGCAAACAGAAACAAACAGGAAATATAATATGCAAAAGCCCGTCGGAGTTTTCCTCTGACGGGCTTTGTCTTTTATTATCTACTTCGTGCCGAAGATACGGTCGCCGGCATCGCCGAGGCCGGGGACGATGTACCCGTGGTCGTTGAGGTGATCGTCGAGAGCGGCGACATAGATATCCACATCGGGATGATCCTTCTGCATGCGCTCAACACCCTCTGGAGCGCCGATGATACACATGAGCTTGATATGCTTCACGCCGTCGTTCTTCAGAAACTGTATAGCAGCTGAGGCCGAGCCGCCGGTAGCGAGCATGGGGTCAACAACGATGACATCTCTTTCATCGATGTCAGGCGGCATCTTGAAGTAGTATTTCACAGGCTCAAGAGTCTCAGGATCACGGAACAGGCCTATATGACCGACCTTGACGTTGGGCATCATGCTGACCATACCGTCGACCATGCCGAGGCCGGCGCGCAGAATGGGCACTATCGCAAGCTTTTTGCCGGCGATGCGCTTTACGGTTGCCTTGGCCACGGGGGTTTCGATCTCAACATCCTCAAGGGGCAGATCTCTCGTTGCTTCATAGCACATGAGCATAGCTATCTCGGAGATGAGTTCTCTGAACTCCTTGACGGAGGTTCCCTTGTCTCTGAGGATTGACAGCTTGTGCTGGATGAGGGGGTGGTCAAATACGCATACCTTGCTCATTATAATTCTCCTTTGTTTAGTCCGCTCCCAAAAGGAGCCTATTTATATACGCCGGTAACCTTTCGACTACCCGGTTTCTATACTTTATTTATTCATGCGCTCCTGACGCTCGCGCTCGGCCTGGCTCAGCCGAAGATAAACCGGCAGAAGATCGTCGGCCGTGCCGGGTGTTTTGTCCTTTGCCGCCATGCCGACGCCCCAGGCGCTTTGATATATGAGATTTGACGGAGCCATGCGGCAGTCGATGCCGGCGTTTTTCATGTATTCATATGTAAGCTCCGCTCCGTCGCCGACCAGAAATACGTTTTTGCCGCGTATTTCTCCTGCAAGCTCGGAGAGGGCTATCGCCCGATCCTCGCGCAGGCGCTGCGGTCTGCCTTCTGTTATCTCAAACAGCGCGTTATACACCTGGCTGCGGCGGGCATCCATCACCGGGCATATGAGCCCGCCTGCGGACACGCCGTGCCACGCCATGGCCTCAAGCGTGGAAACGCCGACGCACATCTTATCGGCTGCCCACGCAAGGCCCTTGACGGTGGAAACACCGATCCTGATCCCCGTAAAGGAACCCGGTCCGTGAGCGACGGCGATAAGATCAACGCCGGCAATCGTATTTTCAGTATTTTTAAGCATATCGTCCACCATCGGCAGAAGCGTGCGGCTGTGAGTAAGTCCGCTGCACTGACTGTACTGCGCGATGAGCTTTTCATCCTCCATAAGCGCAACAGACGCTGCCTTTGCGGAGGATTCAAGTGCAAGTATCAGCATTTTGCATTTCCCTCCTCAATGGTGATTTTTCTTACGCTGTCGCCGAGCTTTTCAATGCGAAGAACGATCTCGTCGCCGAAGAACGCGTCCTCGACCTTTTCGCTCCATTCGACGGCGCACACCGCTCCGCGGCGGAGATAATCCTCCCAGCCGATATCGAACAGCTCGTCGGCGCTGTCAAGCCGGTACATATCAAAATGGATGAGCTCGCGCTCACCGATATACTCGTTGACAATGGTAAACGTCGGGCTGGATACGCGGCAGGAAAGCCCCATACCCTTTGCCATTCCGCGCACGAAAGCAGTCTTGCCCGCGCCGAGGCCGCCGTACATGGCGACGACACTGCCGTCGGGGAGATCCTTTGCAAACTGCTCGCCTATGCGCTCGGTCTCCGCCTCGCTGCGGCTTATATATGTCTGCACCGGTCTCACCTCATTTTTAAACTTTTTCTGAATTTGAATTATACCACAAGATACCTCATTGCGTAAAGGGCAATAATATGCTAAAATGTAGCGTGTCCGATTGCGATAATTTGTGAAATCGAGCATTTTTGAAGGGCGGCGGCGACAATAAAAATCGATTCCCGGAAAATCAAGGACTATTTCAAACGGGCGGATATCTTACTTCTCGCCGTTTGCACTATATGCACCATCTTCGGCATAGTCATGATCTACAGCATGACAAAATCCTACGGCTGGACGCGATACGTCGTCGTTCAGGGCTTTGCGATGCTGTTGGGCATCGCCGCGTTCGTTGTGTTCACGGTCATTGACCCCGACCTTATTGCGGACAAGTGGGTGTATCTTACGATATTCAACGTTCTGTTCATCGTCGGGCTTATTTTTTTCGGCAAGGGTGACGAGGTCGGCTCGCGTGCGTGGTACCGCTTTGCGGGCATCGGCGTTCAGCCGTCGGAGATCGTAAAGGTCATATTCATAGTTCTGCTGGCAAAGCAGGTCTCAAATTATAAAGAGCAGCGCACGCTCAACAAATTCCCGTCGATTATCAAGCTCGGCCTGCACTGGTTTTTGTATTTCGCCCTTATAGCCGTTATTCCCAACGACCTGGGCAGTGCGCTCATATTCCTTGCGATTTTCGTCATCATGCTCATCTGCGCCGGTATCGCGTGGTACTGGATGGCGGCAGCCGCCGCGGCAGTTGCCGCGATGGTTCCGCTGTTCTGGAACTTTCTGCTCAAGGATTATCAGAAAAAGCGAATCCTCGCGCCGTACATTCCCGACGTCGTAGACCCGACCGGTCAGGGCATAACCTGGCAGACAAACCACTGCAAGGACGCGCTGGCCTCCGGCCGCTGGACGGGCGTGGGCTTCGGCGAGGGCAGCTTCGCGCAGAGCAGCTATAACGCTCGCCACACCGACTGCATCTTCGCCTCCATCGGCGAGGAGCTCGGCATGATCGCCTGCATCGCCATCATCGTTCTTCTGAGCATCATCATTATACGCTGCTGTGTTATCGGTCTGCGCTCGGGCAGTCCCTTCGGCATGCTCATCTGCTTCGGCGTTGCCGCGGCGCTCGCGTTCCAGACCTTCGTCAACATCGGCATGTGCATCGGCATTACGCCCGTCGTCGGCATTACGCTTCCGTTCTTCAGCTATGGCGGCTCATCGATCGTTGCGATGTACGCGGCCGTCGGACTGGTCTCCGGCGTTAAATACCGCCCAAAGCCGCGGCAGAACTTCCTGCAATATCAATAAATTCAAAAGCTCCCCCCACGGGGAGCTTTTTTCATGCCAGACCTATGAATTTCATCGCCTTAAGGCTTTGCAGGATCATGTCCTTGAGCTCCTCCTCGCTTTCGCGGCGGCCGCGCTCGACCCAGGTTATCATAATGCCCATCATCGACGAGGACAGGATGGAAACCAGATAGTCAAACAGCGCAGCATCTCTGAGCCCGGGTATGCCCGGCCGCAAATGATCCGAACAGCGCCGCAGACTTGCATACAGCATATCACCGCGGCCGATGCTTACGACGGTCTCGATCATATCGGCGTGGCGAAACCATGTTCTGAACACCGATTCGCTTATATTGGCATAGCCGGATGAGAACGCCTCCTCGAACACCCTGTCGCACATGAGGGCGAGCACATCCTCGATTCGGTCAAAGTTTCGGTAAAACGTCGAGCGGCTCACGCCCGAGATGCGCTGTATATCCGATATCGTTATATTTTCAAAGCTCTTTTCCCTTAAGCACTGCTTTAACCCCGTGCAAATGAGCTCCACCGAGGTCTGTGCGCGCTTATCCTGCTTGATGTGATACATTATTCGCTCCTTTGTATTACTTCGTTGCGGTACTATTGTATCATATTTCCTTTTGTGTTACAATCCTGACATGAAGATAATTTAACTGAGGAGTAATTAATTATGAGCAAAAACGTTATATTCTGCTATTCCGGCACGGGCAACTGCCTTGACCTTGCGAAGAACATCGCAAAGGGTCTGGGCGACACGGACATCATCATGATGCGCAGGGCGCCGGTAAAAAACGACGTCACCGACGCCGAGCGTGTCGGCTTCATCGTTCCCTGCTACGGCGGCGGTCTGCCGGGCGACGTCGAGCGCTATCTTGACAGCATTAAAATCTCCCCGAGCGCATACACCTTCGCGGTCGGCCAGTACGCCGGCTACCTCGGCTGCGGCCTGCACAAGATAAACGAGCGCTTCGAGCTCGACCTGTGGGCGGGTCTTTCTCATCAGTGCTCGTGCATCTGGCTGTTCCCGCATCAGCTCATGCTGCCGCCCGTAACTCCCGCAATGGCGCAGAAGCGCAGTGAGCGCATGGCAAAGAAGCTCGTCAAGGCCATCCTGCGCGGCGACAGGAGCAAAAAAGCTCCCCCGAAGATGGGACTCAACGCGCTTGAGAGCAGGGTTTGGCCGAAGCTCGCCGCCGGTAAGGCGAAGAAATTCGCCGTCACCGACGCATGCATAGGCTGCCGCCAGTGCGAAAAGCTCTGCCCGAAGGGCAACATCAGATTTGTAAACGGAAAGCCGAGCTTCGGCACGGACTGCATCCAGTGCCTCAGCTGCCTGCAATACTGCCCGAAGGAGGCAATCACGCTGACTCAAAAGAGCGTAAAGCGCGAGCACTACCACAACCCCAACGTCTCCGCCGCCGAGCTTATGGAGGGTCTCATCCATATTGATTGATATTTAGCGGACTGTGTGTTATAATAACTGCATCCAATAATTATAATCGGAGAATGAGATATGGTAACATTTAAGCTTAAAGAAGAATCCGACCAGCAGCTCGTCTACTGGTACTTCCCCCACGGCAAGGAGGAAAACGGCCACGGCACTATAGTTATCGACCGTACGCTCGGAAAGCTCGACGTGACCGAGCTTGCACCCGACGACCGTCTCGTGCGTCACACAGTGGAAAACCAAAACCGCTGGCGCAATGCCGTAAACCAGATGCGCAACATCGAGCAGATACCCGAGCTTACCGACGAGGAATGGCCCGAGGCCACCGAGGATAAGATAAGCACCGTCTTTGCCGACCACGCGATACAGAAGATCGTAGAGGCTTATAACAACGGCGAAGTCCTTGAGGAGGGCGTCGAGACCTGGAACATCTGACAGTAATCGAACATCAGCGGCGGAATGTGTCCGAAAAGAACACATTCCGCTGTTTTTTTAGTTATTTTATTAATTTTCATTGACAATTTTGTTTTTTAATGATATTGTCATATTGGAAATAGTCATTAAAAGAATTTAATAACTAAAAGAAAGGAAGAAAAGAATGAAAACAATCTATAAACTCATCAAGAAGATCGTCGGCGATAACGAGCCCAACTCCAAGGACGAATTTGAAGTTCTCGATAAGTTCTTTGAGAATCTGCCCTTCTGATTTAAGAAAAAGCTGTTGCAATAAAATTTAAAGGAGAAACAACAATGTATATTCCCATAATTTCTGATATTTACTTTGTTATCAGTGATATAATTCTCAGATTTGAGCCCAATGCCGATGATGAGATCGCATGGCTTGATCGTATTTTCGGCATAGTCGAGCCGTACTAAGCTAAAAAACATATAAAAGCACCGCAGCGTGCGGTGCTTTTTGTTAAACGGATTGTGCAGGATTTATTTAAAATGCATAATTTATGGGATTTTAAGTATTTCTTATCGTCATTTTAGACTTTTTTGCACAAATAGTGGTTGACATAAGTGATAAGCTATGATAACATAACCGCGGAAATAGTCAGAAAAACTATAAGAAAGGAGAAACACGATGTTAGCTAAGATTTTCAGAGAACTTGAGCGGATGCACAGGGAGTACGGCTGGGACGGTCCAGCAGCCGACGCCTTCGGCGCAATCGCAGATTGGCTTGAGAATTTTACTCCCATGCCCCTCTGACAAAAAAAAACTTTTTAAAAATCCCGCAATATGAAAAAAGACAGGTGCTGAAAGCACCTGTCTTTTTGGCTTTTTAATTTATTTTGCGTACTCGACGGCCTTCGTCTCGCGAAGGACGTGGACCTTGATCTGACCGGGGTAAGTCAGCTCCTCTTCGATCTTCTTTGCGATATCGCGCGCCAGGAGCACCATCTGATCCTCGGATACCTCCTCGGGCTTGACCATAACGCGTATCTCGCGTCCGGCCTGGATGGCGTAGCTGCCGGCGATGCCGGGGAAGCTCTTGGATATCTCCTCAAGCTTTTCAAGGCGCTTGACGTAGTTTTCGATATTCTCGCGGCGTGCGCCGGGGCGGGAGGCGGAGATAGCGTCGGCTGCCTGAACGATGCAGGCGACGACCGTGCGCGGCTCAACATCGCCGTGGTGCGCCTCGATAGCGTGGATGACCGCTTCGCTCTCCTTATACTTCTTGCAGATATCGACGCCGATGGAGACGTGGCTGCCCTCGACCTCGTGGTCGATGGCCTTGCCGATATCGTGCAGGAGGCCGGCTCGCTTTGCGGTGTTGACATCTACGCCGAGCTCGGCGGCGATAAGGCCGGAAATGTGCGACACCTCTATCGAGTGCTGCAAAACGTTCTGGCCGTAGCTCGTGCGGTATCTCATGCGGCCGAGCAGCTTTATGATCTCGGGATTCAGACCGTGGATGTTCGTTTCGAACACCGCGCGCTCACCCTCGGCCTTGATGGTGGCGTTGACCTCCTTCTGAGCCTTGGCGACCATTTCCTCAATGCGCGCCGGGTGGATGCGTCCGTCGGCAATGAGCTTTTCAAGAGCAAGACGCGCCACCTCGCGGCGAACGGGGTCAAAGCTCGATACGGTTATCGCCTCGGGCGTATCGTCGATGATAAGATCGCAGCCTGTCAGCGTCTCTATGCTGCGGATGTTGCGGCCCTCGCGGCCGATGATGCGTCCCTTCATCTCGTCGTTGGGGAGTGGTACGACGGATACGGTGACTTCGCTTGCATGGTCTGCCGCGCAGCGCTGGATAGCCGTAACGATGATCTCGCGTGCGCGTTCCTCGGCCTCGTCCTTGTACTGGGCCTCGATCTCCTTGACCTTGACGGCCATTTCGTGCGTTACCTCGTCCTTGAGGGCGTTGATGAGGTATGCCTTCGCCTCATCGACCGTGTATCCCGATACCTTTTCGAGCATTTCGAGCTGGCTCTTCTTGATAAGAGCTATCTCGTTCTGCTGATTTTCGACATCGGCTATCTTGCGGGCAAGAGTTTCGTTCCTGCGCTCAAGGGAGTCGGTCTTGCGGTCAAGGTTTTCTTCCTTCTGCTGAAGGCGTCTTTCCTGCTTCTGCAGGTCGGCACGGCGTGCCTTTTCTTCGCGCTCGAATTCCGAGCGGCTTTTGTGTATTTCTTCCTTTGCCTCGACGAGAGCTTCACGCTTCTTGCTCTCGGCGCTCTTTATGGCATCATTAATTATTCTCTTTGCTTCATCTTCTGCACTGGATATCTCACGCTCGGCGACTTTTTTGCGGTAAGTCATTCCGAGAACAAATCCTATAATACAAAAAGCAACGATAAGAACGATTGCTAACCATAAGTTCATAGAAAGTAAACACACCTCCATTCTTTAAGAATTTTGCGGTGGTTTAATAAAAAACGCCGGGGTAATTTAAGGGTAAGACGCGGCATCAAGCGCTTCGCGTCCGTAAAATTGAATCTAATATTTTCGCAAAGACGCCTCCCCGGGCGTCTTATGCCGGCCGCGCACATGCCTTATCCCCAAATGGGCACAGCCGTCTAAAATATTATCCGATTAATTTTAGCTCTAAATGCGCATTATGTCAAGCTTTCACAAAAATATATGTTAAATTTTTAAGAGCGGCGCCCTGTTTTGTGGACAAGAGGCAAAGTATTTTATATAATGAGCTATTATTATATGACTTCGGAGGCACAGCGTGCGGCTTACATATGTTTTCCCGATACTCATACTGCTTTTCATAGGGCTGTTTTTCTTCGGCTGCCCCTCCCCTGCCTCGGCAACGCTTGAGGACAGGCCGAAAAGCGCCTTCCGCCGGTGCGACGCGATAGCGCTGGGCATCATAACGCTCGTGTATGCAGTCGCCGCCTTTGCCGGTCTCGGCGACACCGACGCGCCGCAGTCGTTCCATGAGTTTAAAAGCGGTGAGAGCGTGACTGTCGATCTCGGACAGGTCAGGGACATAGACAGCATAACGATCTACTCCGGCCTCAACACCGGAAGCTACCGCATCGAGGCCTCCGACGACGGCGAGAGCTGGTTTGACCTTACCAGCTTTGAGCAGAACTACGTCGCGCTGTTCAAGTGGAACGACGTTGAGCTCGATGAGCTGCGGCTCGGCGCTGCGCGCTATCTCCGCCTCACGGCGGCCGGCGAGGTCTGGCTCGGCGAGATGGCTGTACGCTGCGGCGGCGAGCTCGTGGGCTCATCCTCCGACGCGCCGGAGCTTTTTGACGAGCAGGACACCGTGCCGGAGTACCAGCACTACACCAACAGCACATATTTTGATGAGATATACCATGCGCGCACAGCCTTTGAAAACCTTGAGGGCGTCTATCCCTACGAGATATCGCATCCGCCGCTCGGCAAGCTCATCATCGCCATAGGCATTTCTCTGTTCGGCATGACGCCGTTCGGCTGGCGCTTCTCGGGCGCATTGATCGGTGTGCTTATGCTTCCGGTCATGTACATGCTTTTAAAGCGCATGTTCGCATCTACGCGCATCTGCGCCTGCGCAACGGCTATCTTCGCCTTCGACTTCATGCACTTTGCGCAGACGAGGATCGCGACCATCGACAGCTACGCCGTGTTCTTCATCCTACTGATGTACCTGTTCATGTACATGTACATAACGGAGGGCAGATGGCGCGACCTTGCGCTGTCGGGGCTTTTCTTCGGCATAGGCGCCGCGTGCAAATGGACCTGCTTCTATGCCGGAGCGGGGCTTGCGGTGATCTGGCTGATGCATTGGATACGCAATTTCGAATTAAAGGCGTTTCTTAAAAACTGCGCGTTCTGCGTCGTTTTCTTTATAATCGTTCCGGCAATGATATATTACGTGAGCTATTTCCCCTACGGCCGGGCAAGCGGCATGCACAGCGTTGGCATGCTCTTTACCTCCGACTACGCGGGCATGGTGCTGGACAATCAGAAATTCATGTTCAGCTACCACGCGGGCGTGCACTCGGAGCATCCATACTCCTCGCGCTGGTGGCAGTGGGTGATTGACGAGCGGCCGATACTGTACTATCTGAAGTATTTTGACGACGGCACGCGCTCGTCCTTCGGCGCATTTTTGAATCCCGTGCTTTGCTGGGGCGGACTCGCGGCCATGATAGTGTGCGCAGTCCTTGCTGTGAAGCGGCGCGATAGAGTCTCGCTGTTTATCGTCATCGGCTACCTTGCGCAGCTGCTGCCATGGGTGTTCATAACGCGCACGACCTTTGAATATCATTACTTCCCCTCGTCGGTTTTTCTCGTGCTGGCCATAGCGCGGGTGTTCAGGCTCATGAAGGATAACACGAAGGGCTGGAAATTTAACGTCTACGGCCTGACGGGGCTTGCCGGTGCGCTGTTTATCGCCTTCTACCCCGTCATTTCCGGCGTCCGCGTGAACGCGCAGTTGGCGACGAATCTGCTCAAATGGCTGCCGAGCTGGCCGTTTTGAGAATTAGCTTGTAGTCGCGGCGTTTTTGTGAGATAATAAAATGTAATATTTATTGTGGAGGATCAAAGATATGATCGCATTGGGTTCTGATCACGGCGGCTGGGCGCTCAAACAGGAGGTCATGAAGCACCTGGACGTGCGCGGTCTTGAATACAAGGACTACGGCACCTACTCCGAGGACAGCTGCGACTATCCCGTTTACGGCAAGGCAGTCGCGCACGCGGTCGCCGGCGGCGAGTGCGAAAAGGGCATAATAATCTGCGGCACGGGCATCGGCATCTCCATCACTGCAAACAAGGTCAAGGGCATCCGCGCAGCTCTGTGCGGCGACTGCTTCTCGGCGGAAATGACAAGGCTGCACAATGATGCCAACATCCTTGCAATGGGCGCGCGCGTCGTCGGCCCAGGACTTGCACTTAAGATAGTCGATACCTTCCTTGACACCCCGTTTTCCGGCGACGAGAGGCACGTCCGCCGCATCAAGCAGATCGAGGACTGATATAATTGGCAAACAATTCTGAGTTTTACCGCGGAAAACGCAAAAAGACCGCTCCGGCGCTGATAGCCACTATAATCATTCTGGCCGTCATCGCCTTTGTAGTTATGCTTTTCTACGGACTGCAAAAATATATAGTGATCACGAATTCCGGCCTGCACCTTGAGATACCGTTTCTCATGGATGACAGCCGCCAAAACGTGCAGACCGACGACGGTGATGTCGTCCGGCAGAGCTTCGAGCCCGTGAACGCACAGCTTGAGATCGGTCAGGCCGACTATTCAAACGTCAAAGCCACCGCCGGCGAGGGTCTGAGCGCCGTCAGGCTCGTTTACGTTCCGGCGGCGGCGGTCACGGCGTCGGGCGTTGAATCGTATCTGAGCAAGTCTCCCGATGCAACCGGCGTTCTGCTCGACGTGAAAACCGTAACGGGTATGCTCGTGTGGGAATCGCAGGCCGATATCGCAAAGGGCTACGGCACCTCGGGCACGATCGATCTCAAGTCGATCGTCTCCTCGCTTAAAGAGAGCGGCAAGTACGTCGCCGTGCGCATGTGCTGCTTTGTGGATAACACCCTCGCCTCGCGCTACACGCAGCTTACGCTGAAAACGACCGACGGGCAGGCTTATTCCGACGCAAGCGGCGCATGGCTCGATCCGACGAACGCGACGGTCAAGAGCTACATCACCTCGCTTTGCAGCGAGCTTTCCAAGATGGGCGTTGACGAGATCGTACTGCTGGGCATGCGTCTGCCGGAGGCAAGCGGCATAGAATTTGCATTCTCCTCAACCTCGGCGGTCAAGCCCACGCCGGTCACTGCCGTGTCCGGCTTCGGAATAAGCGTAACACGCGCGATGCGCTCTTCAGCGGCGAAGCTGAGTGTGCAGATAACCAGCACATCGGCCCTGCAAAGCGGCGGGGACACCGTGACCGGTCAGAGCGCGGACATACTGTTCAAGGTATTTGACAGAATCTATTACTCAACAGACAGCGCAGCAGCTGCCGATATCGTCACAAAATGTACCGACTACGTCAAGCTCGGCGACGCGAAAATGCGCGTCGTCCCCATATGCTCCTCCGCACCCGGCACGGACTGCTGGGTTCTGATGGAGTAACGGAAACGGAATATCAAAAGCCCCGGTGATGCATCACCGAGGCTTTTCAGCGCATCAAAAAAGCGCATGGCTTTTTTGATGCGCTTCAAAAACGCCACATTTTTTGTGAAGCTTACGCTTCACGAAAAATCTCGCTTTGCTCGTCAAAAAGTCTGATAGATCAGACGTTTTTGATGGCTATAATCCAACTTGAGGCGGGCCTTGCCCCCTCAAACTCCCCCGCTGCGCGGTTATCTTTCCTCGGCAGCATAGATTTTTTGACAGTCTAAAAAGCCTCGGTGATGCATCACCGAGGCTTTTATTTATTAAATATGCTCCGCTTCAGCCGAGCGGCATGATACCGAGTGCCGAGCGGATCGCTTCGAGCTTATTCTCCAGATCGTAGGACGCAACAAATATATCCCTGACCCTCTGCGTATCGCCGCCGGTTACAAAGCCGGCAAGGATACACAGTGCACCCAATATAAGCGCTATCACCGCAATTGTGGAGATAATCTTCCATGCCTTATCCATTGACCGATACCTCCTTGACACAGAGCTTTTTTCCAAGCGACACCACGCCGCCGACAACGCCCTTTATGCCGCGCACGAGCATGAGTATACCGAGCCACAGCAGCAAAAGCGCAATTGCAAACGCTATAAGCACCGCTCCGGCGCACAGCATGATATCCGCGAATATGACGAGCGTTGAGAATGCAAACGCTATGACCTTAACACCTGCGGCGATCACAAGAACGCCGAGTCCGAGCAGAATGAGCGTTACCGCTATTGACAGCGCCAGCAGCACAAGGCCGATGGGTATGGCAAAGATGAGGTAAAGGATAAGCAGCGCGACATTCGTTTTATACAGCACCGTTGTCTCCGGCTCGTCAATACTTTCGAGCTTTTCAAACACGAGCTCCGTTTCAACCGCCTCTTCGGGCTGACTGACTTCCTCGGCGGTCTCTGCTTCCTCTGCAGGAGCTTCCTCCGGTATAGCTTCCGCTTTCTCCTCCGGTGTCTGTTCGACAACGGTCGCCTCTTCTTCGGCAGCTTCCCCGGCTTTCTCCGGGGACTCCGCCGTTGTCTCGGTCTCCGCTTCCTCAGGAGCAGCCTCCTCAACCGGCGCGGACTCCTCTGCAGGCTCCTGCTCAGTTATGGTTTCCTCGGTCTGAGTCTCCTCTGCCTGAGTCTCTTCGAGCTCTTCCTGTACAGCGGTCTCCTCCGGCTCATCATAGAACATGGGCTTATACTCAACGCCCTCCTCGGCTGCCTTTTCTCGTCGGATCTCCTCTATTATATCCGCATATGAAAGCCCTGTATCCGTGACAGACGGCTTTTCCTTTTCCCTTTTTACCGGAGTAACGATTATATGCTCCGTTGCTTCGGGCTTATCTTCCTTTGAATCGGCCTCGACTGCGAGCTTGCGCTCCGAGCGCTTATATGTGCGCGAAATCGTTACTGCAAGCTTTGTCGGCGAGCCAAAGCTTTCGAGCAGCGCCTGCTCATCGTCTGTCTCGTCCAGCATTTTATTGTACTGCGCAAGGATATCCTCCTTATCCTCCTTGAACATGAACGCCAAAAGCTTAGAAAGCTCCGCCATATATTTTTGCCTGTTGATATGCGTCACCTCCGACGGTTTCAAATAAATCCGCTAAATCTATATTATTATAGACAAAAAGCTCACTGCGGTCAAGATTTTTTATATCTATTGACAAGCTCTGCCGCTTTAGATAAAATAACTTAGTTATTAATAATTAAGGAGATATTATAATGGCTAAGGATAAAAAAGTTGAACAGATAACCGATATGGAGCAGGACTTCGCCCAGTGGTTCACCGATGTGTGCACAAAGGCGGAGCTCGTCGATTACTCCGGCGTTAAGGGACTTTTCATCCTGCGTCCATACGGCTATGCCATTTGGGAGAATATACAGAAGGAGCTCGACAGGATGTTCAAGGAAGGCGGACATGAAAACGTCTCCATGCCCATGCTCATCCCCGAGAGTCTGCTTCAGAAGGAAAAGGATCACGTCGAGGGCTTTGCGCCCGAGTGCGCATGGGTCACCGTCGGCGGCTCGGAGGAGCTGCCGGAGAGGCTGTGCATTCGCCCGACCTCCGAGACGCTTTTCTGCGATCACTGGAGTCACACGGTGCACTCCTGGCGCGATCTTCCGATGCTGTACAACCAGTGGTGCTCCGTGCTCCGCTGGGAGAAGACCACCCGCCCCTTCCTTCGCGGCAGAGAGTTCCTCTGGCAGGAGGGGCACACCCTGCATGAGACCGAGGCCGAGGCGCGTGAAGAGACGCTTCGTCAGCTTGAGGTCTACGCAGACCTGTGCGAAAACTACCTCGCCATGCCCGTTATCCGCGGCAACAAGACCGATAAGGAAAAATTCGCTGGCGCCGTTAATACCTACACCATTGAGTGCATGATGCACGACCATAAGGCGCTCCAGTCCGGCACGAGCCACTACTTCGGCACGGGCTTTGCCGAGCAGTTTGACATCACCTTCACCGACCGTGAGAACAAGCAGCAGCATCCGCATCAGACCTCCTGGGGCATGTCCACCCGCGTTATCGGCGGCATAATCATGACCCACGGTGATAATAACGGTCTCGTTCTGCCCCCGCGCATAGCTCCGGTACAGGTCATCGTCGTTCCCGTCGCGCAGCACAAGGAGGGCGTCACCGAAAAGGCAACCGAGCTGTATAAAGCTCTCAAGGCAGCCGGCATCCGTGTTAAGATAGACCTCAGCGACAACAGCCTTGGCTGGAAGTGTGCGCAGTACGAGATGAAGGGAGTTCCCCTGCGTATCGAGCTCGGCCCGCGTGACATTGAAAACGGCGTGTGCATGGCCGTAAGGCGCGATAACGGCGAGAAGACCTCCGTTGCGCTCACGGAGCTGACCGAAAAGGTTCCGGAGCTGCTCGACGCCGTGCAGCAGGGTCTGTTTGACAAGGCAAAGAAAAACCTCGACGAGCACATCTTCGAGGCACACTCTCTTGAGGAGGCAAAGCAGCTTCAGGAGGAAAAGGGCGGCTTTATAAAGACCATGTGGTGCGGCGAGCTCGAGTGCGAAATGAAGATGAAGGAGCAGGCCGGCATGTCCTCGCGCTGCATCCCCTTTGAGCAGGAAAACCTCGGCGATACCTGCCCGATCTGCGGCAGGAAGGCAAAGCACATGATCTACTGGGGCGTTGCATACTGAATCACATAATACTAGACAGCCACGGCGAAGATACCGCCGCGGCTGTTTTTATATCCTTAAATCATTTAATTTTTTCACCGTTTAAAACGGCGCTGACAAGCTCGTCGCCGTCGTAGCAGAGCTTTAAGAGGAAAAATGGCTCGGCGTCATTTTCCAAAAGGCGCAGAAATATCTTGTCGCCCTCCCAAAGCGTGAGGTCATAAAGCCTTGAGCGTTCTATCCACTCAAGCTCGCCCTCGTCGCAGGCTTTTAGCTCGCCCTCAAAGCCGTCGGCGGTAAACAGGTGCATGTATTCCGACTCGCACTGCGTGTTCACGAACGTTACTATACCGCGGCAGCGCCATGATGTGAGCGTTAGCCCCGTCTCCTCCTTTGCCTCGCGCAGAAGGCACTCGTCCGGGCTTTCGTCTGACTCAAACTTTCCGCCGATGCCGATCCACTTATCGCGGTTTATATCGTTTTTCTTCTTCACGCGGTGCAGCATGAGATACTCGCTGCCGCGGCTTATATAGCATAGCGTCGTATTGAGCATTACAGCACCGTGAGCCTTCCGTCGGGGGCTGCAAATATCTGCACCGGCGGCGTGAGCGAGGCAAACTGCATTGGCGTGAGCACCGCCGCATAGCTTCCGGCGTTTGTGATCACAAACACATCGCCTGTCTTGAGCTTGGGAAGCTCCGTATCCTGAGCAATGACGTCCGCTCCCGTGCAGAGATTGCCGCACACCGTAACGGTCTCGGTCTCCGTCTCATCGGTGAGCGGAGCAAAGCCGAAGGCGTCAGGGCCCGTGTACAGCGGCTCGCAGGGTGCGGCATCGGATGCCCGCTCGACCATCTGCGCGATCGAAGGACGCACAAAGCCGTTGAGTGTGTTGGCAAGGACGACATATTTTTTGCCGAGGCTCGTTTTCACATCGTTTACATGCGTAACGTAGACGCCGGCTCTGCCCGATACGAAGCGGCCGGTTTCTATGAAAATTCTTGCCTCGGGGAGCTCCGCTGCGTATTCCTTGCAGAGCTTATTCATATGCGCGCCGAGCTTTTTGAGGTCAACGGCGCTGTCCGTCGCGGCATAGGGGATGCCTATGCCAGAGCCCATATTGACAAAGTGCAGCTGCCTGCCGAGAGTCTTTTGACATCTCACGGCGAGCTCAAACATGCGGCCGTAGTAGTCGCAAAGGCGCTGCGTGTCCAGCTCCTGACTGCGAGAGTGGACATGGATGCCGCAGATATGCAGATTTTTGAGCTTGTCCCACTCGGCAAGCTTTTTGAGCGCCTCGTCCTCGTCGATACCGAATTTGCAGGATACTCCGCCCTCTCCGTCAAATGTGAAGTTAGGGTTTATGCGCACGCCCGCCTCCGCCTTCACGCCGTGGCGTGCGGCGAGATACTGTATGCGCTCAAGCTCGGCGGCACTGTCGGCAATGATAACGCATTTTTCGAGCGCCGCGTCGAGATCATTCATACTCTTGCCGGGCGCGGAATAATAAATATCCTCCGGCGCAAGTCCGAGCTTCACGCCCATCGTCACCTCGCCCATTGAGGCCGCGTCAAGGCCGAAGCCCTCGTCGAAGATGCATCTGAGCACCGACGGGTGCGGATTTGCCTTGGCAGAATACAGAAAGCGCACTCCCTCAAAGCTGCTGCCGAGGGCCGCGATGCTGTCAAGTACAGTCCGGCCGTCATAAAGATAAAAGCTCTCGTATTTCTCGGCCAGCTTCAGAATAAGCTCACGGTCAAGCATCATTTTCGCTCCTTTCATTCATTTATTTTATAAAAATTTCCGGCTGCGTGAGCCGGAAATTAAATTGAGACTGTCAAAAAACCTATGCTGCTGAGTAAATACGACCGCGCAGCGGGGGAGCTTGAGGGGGCAAGGCCCGCCTCAAGTTGGATTATAGC
>OLGB01000730.1_pt1 | contig 44017 bp, 30 predicted proteins | sample 1605691 | NCBI WGS metagenome assembly OLGB01 (sample SAMEA3888925, study PRJEB22519) | human gut metagenome | biome: human gut; feature: human-associated habitat; material: faeces | place: Denmark | collected 2010
GGCGCAGCGGCTTTGCGCTGCGCCATGCCCCGGCAACCGAATAGTCTGGCCGCTCCTTTGCGGCCAGGCGGCACAAGGCCCGATGGCGCTGCGCGAAACGCCGCCGGGCCTTGCGCTGCGTATGCAGCCGAACCGCGCCCATGCTTCCCGCGCGCGGCCCGGTTCCCAACCGGCGGATTGACATCTTTCCCCAAGCATGGTATCCTTGTGCGAAGCGCCGCTTTATTTGCACGCGCACGCTTGCGGCGCATAGGGTGATAACGTGCGGCGCATTTGGAAACCCTGTTGAATACAGTTGAAATGGAAACGAGGTCTTTGGCATGCTGCAATATCGGGTAGGCATCATTGGCGCAACGGGCATGGTGGGGCAGCGGTTTACGCTGCTTTTGCAAAACCACCCGTGGTTCAAGGTTGTTTGTGTGGCCGCTTCGGGCCGCAGCGCAGGGAAAAGCTACCTGGAGGCCGTCGGCGGCCGCTGGGCCTTCAAAGGCACGCCCATTCCGGAGGCCATTGGCAAGCTTACCGTAATGGATGCCTCCCATGTGGAGGAAGTGGCCGCGCAGGTGGACTTTGTGTTTTGCGCCGTGGACATGAAGAAGGAGGAAATCCGCGCCCTGGAGGAACGCTATGCCAAGGCGGGCGTGCCCGTGATCAGCAACAACAGCGCCAACCGCCACACGCCGGATGTGCCCATGCTCATCCCGGAGATCAACGGCGGCCATGCCGCGGTAATTGAGGCGCAGCGCAAGCGCCTGGGCACGCAAACGGGCTTCATCGCCGTCAAGCCCAACTGCTCCATCCAAAGCTATGTGCCCGCCCTGTGGCCGCTTTTGGACTTTGGGCCCGAAAAAGTGGTGGCATGCACCTATCAGGCCATCAGCGGCGCGGGCAAAACGTTTGATACCTGGCCCGAAATGGTTGATAACGTGATTCCCTACATCGGCGGCGAGGATGAAAAGAGCGAGCGCGAGCCGCTGAAAATCTTTGGCCATGTGGAAAACGGCGTAATCGTGGACGCGGCCTCCCCCGTGATTAGCGCGCAGTGCCTGCGCGTGGCGGCCTCCGACGGCCATATGGCGGCGGTAAGCGTCAAGTTCCGCAAGAAACCCTCTATGGAGCAGATTTTGGAGCGCTGGGAAAACTGCCGGCCCGCCACCGCCGGGCTGGGGCTGCCCTCCTCGCCCCAAAAGTTCCTGTACTATTTTGAGGATCCCACCCGCCCGCAGACCCGCCTGGACCGCGAAACCGAAAACGGCATGGCCATCTGCATGGGCCGCCTGCGCGAGGATCCCGTGCTGGATTACAAGTTTGTGTGCCTGAGCCATAACACGCTGCGCGGCGCGGCCGGCGGCGGCGTGCTCAGCGCCGAATACCTGTGCAAGCTGGGCTATATCGGCCATCGGATCGCCTGATTTTAAACCTTTTTGGGAGGGAAGAAGCATGCAAGCAACGCCGTTGTTTCGCGGAAGCGCCGTCGCGCTGGTTACGCCCCTTACCGCCGGCAAGGTGGATGTGGAAGCCCTGCACCGGTTGGTGAATATGCAAATTGAAGGCGGCACGGCGGCCATTGTGGCCTGCGGCACCACCGGCGAACCCGCCACCCTTACCCCGCAGGAGCGCGAGCTGGTAATACGCGAGGCGGTGGCCGCCGCAAGGGGCCGCGTGCCCGTAATTTGCGGCACGGGCAGCAACTGTACCCAAACGGTTATTGATACCGAGCGCCGCTACCGCGATTTGGGCTGCGCCGCCCAGCTGGTGGTAACGCCCTACTATAACAAAACCACGCAGGAGGGCCTTTACGCCCATTTCATGGCGATTGCGGAACATACGCAGCTGCCCATCATCCTCTATAACGTGCCCAGCCGCACCAACCTGGACATCGCGCCGGAAACACTGATGCGCTTAAGCGCCAGCGGCCGCTTTATCGCCCTGAAGGAAAGCAGCTACGACCTGCCCCGCGTAATGGAAAAGCTAAGCGCCATGGAAGGAAAGATCACCCTGTACAGCGGCAACGACGATATGGTGTATCCCCTTATATCGTTGGGCGCACAGGGCGTGATTTCCGTGGTGGCAAATATCGCGCCCGCGTACATGAGCCGCATGGCGCAGGCCTGCCTCAACGGCGAAACCGAGGGCCTGGAGATGCAAATCCGCTGCCTGCCGCTGGTACGCGCGCTGTTTAGCGAGGTAAGCCCCATTCCCTGCAAGTATGCCATGCGGCTGATGGGCCTGTGCTCCGGCGAATTGCGCCTGCCGCTGATTGAGGCCGGGGAGGCTACCCAGCGCAAGCTGCGCGAGGCGCTTAAGGCCCTGGACCTTTTGAACTGATATGCATTGTACAGAGGTGAACGCCATGCAGATTTTGATTGGCGGCGCGCTGGGCCGCATGGGCCGCGAGCTGGCCCTGGCCGCGGAAAACGCGGGCGTGAAGGTGGCCTGCGGCGTGGACGTGGCCTACTGCGGCCAGGCGGCGGCCTTTCCCATTGTAACGGGGTTTGAAAAGGTAACGCTTGACGCCGATGTGCTGATTGATTTTTCCCGCCCGGACGCGCTGCCGGAGCTGCTGAACCTGGCTTTGGCCAAGGGCATGCCTGTGGTGCTTTGCGCCACGGGCTATACCGATGTGGAGCTGCAAAGCGTGCGCGAGGCGGCCAAGCGCATCCCCATTTTGCGCAGCGCCAATATGAGCCTGGGCGTAAACGTGCTCAGCGAGCTGGTGGGCATGGCCGCCCGCACGCTGGAAGGTTTTGATATCGAGATTGTGGAAAAGCACCACCGCATGAAGGCGGATAGCCCCAGCGGCACAGCGCTGATGCTGTATGAGGCCGTTCAAAAGGAAACAGGCCCTGAAACAGAGCCTGTGTATGGCCGCTATGGCCGCACGCAGAAGCGCGCCGCCGGTGAAATTGGCATCCATGCCGTGCGCGGCGGCACCGTAACGGGCGAGCATGAGGTGGGCTTCTACGGAAACGGCGAGCAGCTCATCCTAACCCACCGGGCCGAAAGCCGCGCGCTGTTTGCGCAGGGGGCGCTCAAGGCCGCGCGCTATCTTGCGGACAAGCCTGCGGGGCTGTATTCCATGCGCGATGTGGTTGTGGAAATGCTCAGCCGCGGATAGCGGGCTCATCCGGGGTGTTCCAATCGGTAAGATGGTTTTGAATGGTGGTTAGGATTTCCTGCATCGCCATGCGCTGGTTTTGATTCAGCTGCGGCGGCATGGGGCCCATGCCGCCGTTATCCAGGCTGCCGGCCAGCATATAGTCCATGCTCAGCTCCATCGCGTTGGCGATGGAAACCAGCGTTTCCAGGCTCGCCTTACGGGTGCCGCGCTCCACATGGCCCATGAAGGATGTGCTCACGCCAACCCTTTCAGCCAGCTGCTCCTGTGTCCAGCCAAGGAACACGCGCTGCTTGCGGATACGCTTGCCTAGGTCTATGTAATCCATGCGCTTATCCTGCCTTTTTTGTTGCGTTGCCTACCATCAGGCTGCGCATTTTTTTCACCCTCATACTATATCAGGTTCACAGGAACATGAAAAATTCTTATGGGCAATTTGAATGCACTATTGGGCGGGTTTGCAAAAAAAAAAACTGCTTCGCGCCTGGCGCGAAGCAGGGGGGAAACGGCTTGGCTCAGCAGGACCTTTCCTTTCCAAAGAAGCAGATGGCAACGGTGCCCGGGCCGCAGTGCGCGCCGATGACCGGCCCCACATAGTAGGTGGCAATCTCGCCCAGGCCGGGCACGCGCTCGCGTATCAGGCTTTCCAGGCGCGCGGCGTCCTCGGGCGCGTCCGCCTGCAAAATAATGGGCATGGCCTCGGCCGGGTCGTCAATAAACTCGGCGGCCTTATCGGCAAGCATGCGCAGGGCGGCCTTGCGGCCGCGCACCTTATCGCTGCTAACCAGCTTGCCGGCGCGGTTTTCGGTGATGATGGGCTTCAAGTCCAGCATAGCGCCCACAGTCGCGGCTACCGCGCTGATACGGCCGCCGCGGCGCAGATACACCAGATCATCCACGGTGAACCAGGCCTGGGCGCGCAGCTTGTTGCTTTCCAGCCATTCCGCTACCTCCTCCATGGATTTGCCCTGGCGGTATAGCTCGTGCGCCTTCAAAATCAGGATGGTCTGCGGCGCGGAAATGCTCAGCGTGTCCACAACAATCATCTTGCGCTCGGGGTACTTGGCCAAAAGCTCCTCCCGGGCGGCATAGATATTGTTGATGGTGCTGGAAAGCTGGCTGGAAAAGGCCACGAACAGGATGTCCTTCCCGGCCTGGAAGCAGGGCTCAAAGTATTCCACATACACGGGCGTGGGCAGCAGCGAGGTAACCGGCGCGGCGCCCGCGCGCATGTTGTCAAAGTACTCCTTTTGCTTGCCGTTGCGGCCCAGGTCGTCCAGGTATTCCTTGCCGTTGAGCATGTAGGGCATGTACACCATGGTCAAATCCAGCTCGTCCACATAGCGGTACGGCAGGTCGGAATCGGAATCAGTCATAAACACATAGGGATTCATAGGGTTGTCCTCCTTGCGATGCTTGGGCCAATCAGCCCGATTAGGCAAAATGATACAGAGGTATTGTACCCTGTCCCCTTGTTTTTTGCAAGCAAAAGGTCGCCTCATGGGCAAGATACTCCAAAATGGGCATAGAAAAAACGGCATGGCTCTGCCCATGCCGTCAGACTGTCGAGAAACCTATGGGAGGTTTGGAGGGCCGCAGCCCTCCAAGCTATAATCCGAATCCAGCGACATGTGCGGTGGATTCGGAAGCCTTGCATAGCAAGGCTTCCTTGCAGGGTTCACCGGCCGCGCCGCAGGCGCAGGTGAACCCTGTTTCGGCGGAAAAGATCGCCGCAGGCGAGCTTTTTCGACGGCCTGACGGCATGGCGCTACCCATGCCGTTTGCCAAACCGGCGGGCTTGGCTCTTAGTCCTCCACAAGCAGCCTGCCATCCTCAATGCCCGTAACCTTTGCCAGGGCTACCACCTTGTAGCCCTCGCCCGCAAGCTTCGCATGGCCGGGCTGGAAGCTTTTTTCCACGCATACGCCAATGCCCACCACAACGCCACCCGCCTGCTTAACCAGGTCGCACAGGCCCTCGGCGGCTTCGCCGTTGGCCAGAAAATCGTCCACAATCAGCACGCGCGCACCGGCGGGCAGGTAGGGCTTTGCCACGCGGATGTGGTTTTCCACCCCGTGGGTGAAGCTGAATACGCGGCTTTGGTATACATCGCCGGTCACGTTGCGGGTGCGGCTTTTCTTGGCGAACACAACGGGAATGTTGCCGCAGGCCATGGCGGTGGTGAGCGCGGCGGCAATGCCGCTGGCCTCCACGGTAAGCACCAGGTCGGGCTTTTCAGCCGCAAATGCATCCGCAAAGGCCTGGCCCATTTTTACAAACAGGCCGGTATCCAGCTGATGGTTCAAAAACATATCCACCTTCACAATATCCGTGCCAATACCCACGCCTTGGGCCCGAATGGCCTCAACCAGCTCCCTCATACCGCTTGTCCCCCTTTTGTATTTCAAGCCTTCCAGGGCTTATTCTAGCGCATCCTACGCCAAAATCAAGCCTTCGCCCACGCCCAGGCGCACGCAAACCGCGCCGTCCTCCACGGGAAGGCTGCGGTCGGCGTACAGGTCGTGCACGGCGGCAAGGCCGCTCAGGCCGCCCGGCAGCGCCAGGCGCGCCTTCGCCGGCTCAAGGCCGGTGTTCACCACGCACAGCACCTGCTGGCCGGCGGTTTCGCGCACATAGGCATACAGCCCGTTTTCCAGCGCCGCGTGCGTGCGGAAGCTGCCTACGCGCAGCGCGGGCGTTTGCCTGCGGATGCGCGCCAGCTTTTGATAATGCGCATGGGTGGGATTTCCCTCCACATTATCCCAGCGCATGGGGAAGCGGCAGAACGGGTCGTCGCCGCCCTCCATGCCCAGCTCGTCGCCGTAATAGATGATGGGCGAGCCAAGGTATGTGAACTGGAAGAACGACGCGGCGTGCAGCATGCGCAAGTCGCCGCCGGCGCGCGTGCGCACGCGCTGGGTATCGTGGCTGCCAAGGAAGGTCCACAGCACCTCCTGCGTGCGCTGGGGGTAGAGCATGGCGGCGCGGTTGAGCGCCCAGTCAAACTGCTCCACGGTGATATCGTGGCGGCAGAAGCGGGCCCAGATGTTGCGGCTGAGCACATAGTGCATGGTCGCGTCGAACATATCGCCCTGGGTGAGCCATTCGCGGCTGTCATCCCAGCATTCGGCAATCATAAGGCTGTCGGGGTTTACCTCGCGCATCATCTTTTTGTACTGCCGCCAAAAATCCGGCCATACCTCGGGGCTTACGTCCAGGCGCCAGCCGTCGATGTGGCATTTTTCCAGCCAGTAGCGCCCAACGTCCAAAAAATACTGGGCGCAGCCGGGGTTGCGCAGGTTCAGCTTAGGCATGTATTTCCAGCCGCCAAAGGTATGGTAGCCGTGGGGCATGCGCTTATCAAAGCAGAACCAATCATAGTACGGCGAGGCCTCGCCCTTTGCCATCGCGTCCACAAAGGGCGCGAACTGGAGGCCCGAATGGTTAAACACGCCGTCCAGCACAATGCGCATGCCGTTTTGGTGCAGCGTGTCGCACAGCGTGCGCAAATCGTCCTCCGTGCCAAGCAGGGGGTCGATTTTGAAATAGTCGAACGTGTTGTAGCGATGGGACGTATCGCTTAGGAACAGCGGCGTGGTATAGATCATCTCCACGCCAAGCTCCTTTAGGTACGGCACGGCCTTGATGATGCCCCTCAGGTTGCCGCCAAAGCGGTACTCGTTTTGTACGCGGGCGCTGCTCCACGGCTCCACCGCCTCCGTATCGCCGGGCGCGGGCTCGCGGCGGAAGCGGTCGGGAAAGATTTGGTAGCCCACGCAGCCGCGCGCCCATTCCGGCATGGGATCTGCCGGGTAAGCGTAGGCGAAGGCAAAGGCCTCGCTCACGTCCTCGGGCGCATCGGCCCCGGCGTGCAGGCCGCACGCGTCCAGCTTAAAGGTAAGCTCGTCGCTTTGCAAAACAAACAGGTATTTAAGCCTGAGGTCGCGGGGCGTAAACACGCATTCGTAAAAATCATGCCATTGGTCGCGGTAGGCCACCTGCATTTCGTATTCGTCCGCCTTCTTGAAAAAGTCAGGCAGGGCATAGTTGCTGGTGACCCTTGCGGTCACGCGGGTAAACTCGCCCCTGCCGGTTTGCAGGCGCAGGCATACCCGGCCATCCGGCAGGGCGTGGCGGTATTCAAGCCAGGGCATGTGGTAGATGGAGCCGAATTGAATGGTTCGCATTGCTGGTAGCTCTCCTCGCTTTGTTAGGAATGCGGGTTAACCGATGGTGGAAACGCTTTCGCGCTCAATCAGGGTAAAGGGTACCTCAATGCCGCAGGGAGAATCCACCCTGCCCTTGAGCACGTCCAGCATCAGGTGCATGGCGCTTACCCCCAGGCGGTAGGGGTCAATCTCAAAGGAGGTGAGGGCTGGGGTGTGATAGCGCCCCGCGTCGGTATTGTTGAAGCTGACGATGCTCACATCGTCCGGCACGGCAAGCCCCACCCCCTTGAGCAGGCTGGTAAGGCCAATGGCCATGGCGTCGTCAATACACACGGCGGCGGTGGGCCGGTCCGGCGCGCGGAAGATGCCGAGCAGCTCATCCGCACAGGCGGGGGACTGGATGCTGCGGCTATGGAGCACCCAATCCCGGCGGAAGGGCACGCCGGCCTCCTCCAGCGCCTGCTGAAAGCCCTTCAGGCGGTCCACCGTAAAAATATAGCGCTTGTCAAATCCCAAAAACATGATGCGCCTGTGCCCATGGGCCAGCAGGTAACGGGTGCCGGCGCAGCCTGCCTTTACGTTATCGTTATCCACAAAATAGCAGCTTTGCGTATCCGTCGGGTGGCCGATTACCACCGTGGTCACGCCGGTTTCAGCGGGCGCAGCGGCCTCGGCCGCCAGCAGGATCAGCCCGCTTACATACCCGCTATCCACCGCCTCGCGGCTGGCCTCCAGGCTGCTTACGGCCTCGCTGCCGGTTACCAACAGCAGGTGGTAGCGCTTTTCGCTGGCGGCATGGCCAAGCCCCTGCAAAACCGAGGGATAGAAGGGGTTGCCCATGTTTTTGCTCATCCCGCCCGGAAACACGATGCCCACGATGCGCGTTTTGCGGTTTACCAGGCTGCGCGCCATCTGGTTGGGATGAAAATCCATCTGCCGGGCAACCTCGCGGATGCGCTGGCGCATTTCCTCGCTGATGCGGGGGTTGTCGTGCAGCGCGCGGCTGACCGTGGAGGGCGATACGCCGGCGGCTTTGGCGATATCCTTAATGGTTGCCTTCGTCATGTAAAACAGGCTCCTTATGGCAAACGGCGGCCGGAAGCCGCTCGTAAACGATTGCGTTTCTTATTATGATAGCATATGCCGCCAAACGGTGTCAATAAAATGAATGGGAACGTACAGGCCGCTTTGGCGATTTACAGGCCCGGGCGGCGTATGGTATGCTTTTTATTGTAGTAAAATGGAAAGAGCGGATTGCGCACGCCGACGCGTGCGCGCATGCACAGGAGGCGTTGCGCATGGATGCAATGACGGTTTTTACGCTGCTGGGCGGCCTGGGGCTGTTCCTGTTTGGCATCAGGGCCATGGGCGAGGGCTTGGAGCAGGCGGCCGGCAACCGCATGAAGCGCCTGTTGGAGGCGCTTACAAAAAACAAAGCGTTGGCCGTGCTGGTGGGCGCGCTGGTTACCGGCGTTATCCAATCCTCCAGCGCCACCACGGTGATGGTGGTTGGCTTTGTAAACGCCGGGCTCTTGTCGCTAAGCAAGGCTGTGGGCGTGATTATGGGCGCCAATATCGGCACCACGGTTACCTCTCTCATGCTGTCTATCAAAATCAATTTCGGCATGCTGTTTGCCGCGGTGGGCGCTATTTGCCAGCTGGCGGGCAGCCGCAGCAGCTTCAAGCTTTTTGGGCAAATCGCCATGGGCCTGGGGCTGCTGTTTTTAGGCATGGACACCATGAGCGCCGCCATGGAGCCCCTGCATACCTGGCAGGGCTTCCGGGATGCGATGGCGCTGGCGCGCAACCCGCTGGTGGGCGTGCTGGCCGGCGCGGTTATCACGGCGCTTTTGCAAAGCAGCTCGGCCAGCGTGGGCATTTTGCAGGCTTTGGCGGGCACGGGGGCCATCAGCCTGCAAGCGTCGCTGTTCATCCTGTTTGGGCAAAACATAGGCACCTGCGTAACCGCGCTGCTGGCCAGCGTGGGCGCCAACCGCACCGCCCGGCGCGCCGCGGTGGTGCACCTTTTGTTCAATGTAATTGGCGCGGCGCTGTTTGTGGCGCTGGCGCTGCTTGTGCCCCTGGACCGGTGGATTGCCACCCTGGCGGGTGAAAACCTGCGCCTGCAAATTGCCGTTGCGCACATCCTGTTTAACGTGACCACCACGCTGGCTTTGCTGCCGGTGAGCGGCCTTTTGGAACGGCTGGCCTGCCTGGTCGTTCCCGGGGAGGACAAGCCCCTGGAGCCCCTGCGCCTGAAGTACTTTGACGAGCGCCTGCTTTCCACCCCGCCGGTGGCCGTGGAGCAGCTGTTTTGCGAGGTGCGGCGCATGGCGGAAATTGTTATGGCAAACTACCGCTTCGCCATGCAGTACTACTTCGCGCCCAAGGCGCTTAGCCTGGACGAATTTGAAAACCGCGAGGAAGCGTTGGATTATTTAAACGCGGAAATCACCCGGGAGCTCATTGAGGTGCGCGGCCTGGGCCTGAGCCAGCGGGACGTGCACCTGACCGGCTCCCTGTTCCATGTGGTAAACGACCTGGAACGCATAGGCGACCACAGCATGAACATTGTGGAGATCGGCACGGCGCGCAAAAGGGAAAAGATTCGCTTCTCGCACAAGGCCGAGCATGAAATTGAGGAGCTCAGCGCCATTGTAACCAGCATGCTGGAAAAGAGCCTTCATATTGTGGACAAGCAGGTCCCCGACGTGGAAATCACCGGCGAGGTATTCGCGCTGGAAAGCCGCGTGGACGACATGAGCAAGGACCTGGCCGACCGGCACGTGGAACGTGTGAAGGCCAAAAAATGCACGCCCAAAAACGGCATGCTGTACCTGGATATGCTCAATAATCTGGAACGCATCGCGGATCACGCAAACAATCTGGCCGCTTCCGTAGAGGGCTAACCTTCGCGCGGCCCGGCCTGCGGCCCCTTTTCGGGCCGCCAGGCAAGGAAAGCGAAGGGCGGGCAAAGCCTCAGGCCCCCGCCGGGGCGTTGGGGCGGGCCCCCGGCTGCGCCCTGAGGGCGGCCAATTCCCCGTGCACGGCCGTCATTACGGAAATGGTCAGGCGCAGGGCGTCCCCGGCTTCCAGGCCGGGCTGGGCGAGCACCAGCTCGGGCGCTTTGCCCACGGAAAAACGCAGCCGCTTATCCGCGCGGGCTACCGCCTCAAACAGCAGGGCGGGGTCTGGCAGGAACTTTTCGTCGATGCGCATGTGCACGCCGTCCGCGCGCAGGAACAGGTGGCTCACGCCCAGCTTGCGGGTTACGCCGCGCAGCTGCGCAATGTACATAAGGTTGCTCACCGGCTGGGGCACATCGCCAAAGCGGTCTATCAGCTCCTCCTCGATTTCCAAACGGCCCGCCTCGTCCTGAATCATGGCGATGCGCTTGTAAATTTCCACGCGCAGCTTTTCCTGTGGCACATAGTCCTGGGGGAGGAAGGCGTCCAGCTTGAGCTCCACGCGGGTGTCCAGCTCGGGCGTTTGCTCCACGCCCTGCACCTCGCCCACGGCCTGCTCGATAAGCTTTACGTACATATCATAGCCCACGGTGCTCAGGTGGCCGCTCTGCTGCGGGCCAAGCACGTCGCCCGCGCCGCGAATTTCCAAATCGCGCATGGCGATGCGGTAGCCCGCGCCAAACTCCGTAAATTCACGTATGGCGGACAGGCGCTGGTCTGCGGTTTCGGAAAGGGCTTTGTTGGCGCGCACGGTAAAGTAGGCATAGGCCTGGCGGTTGCTGCGGCCTACGCGGCCGCGAATCTGATACAGCTGGGACAGGCCAAAGCGGTCCGCGTCAAAAACGACGAGGGTGTTGGCGTCCGGCACGTCCAGGCCGCTTTCCACAATGGTGGTGCACAGCAGCACGTCATAGGCGCCGGCATAAAAGTCCAGCATCACGTCCTCCAGGGCGCTTTCGCGCATCTGCCCGTGGGCGACGCCAATGCGCGCGTCCGGCACCAGGGCCTTGAGCCGCTCGTGCATCTGTTCAATGCTGCGCACGCGGTTGTACAGGAAGTAGACCTGGCCGCCGCGCGCCAGCTCCCGGCGGATGGCCTCGCGGATGACCGCGTCGTTGTATTCCATCACGTAGGTTTTCACCGGCAGGCGTTCCTCGGGCGGCGTTTCCAGAATGCTCATATCGCGGATGCCCACCATGCTCATATGTAGCGTGCGCGGGATGGGCGTGGCGGACAGGGTGAGCACATCCACGCGCGTTTTCATATGCTGGATGCTCTCCTTGTGGTTTACGCCAAAGCGCTGCTCCTCGTCAACGATCAAAAGGCCCAGGTCCTTAAATTGCACGTCCTTGTTAAGCAGGCGGTGGGTGCCCACCACCAAATCCAGCTCGCCCTCCTTGAGCTTGCGGGCGATTTCCTTTTGCTCCTTGGGGGTGCGGAAGCGGCTGAGCATATCAAACTTGACGGGGAAGCCCGCAAAGCGCTTTTTGATGGTGTTGTAATGCTGCTGCACCAAAATGGTGGTGGGGGCCAGGATGGCCACCTGCTTGCCCTCCACCACGGCCTTGAAGGCCGCGCGCAGGGCCACCTCGGTTTTGCCATAGCCCACGTCCCCGCACAAAAGGCGGTCCATGTTGCGCGGGCTTTCCATATCGGCCTCAATTTGCGCCACGCTCTTTTGCTGGTCCTCGGTGAGCTCGTAGGGGAACATGTCCTCAAATTCCTGCTGCCAGGGGTTTTCGTGGCTGAAGGCGTAGCCGGTGTTTTTGGCGCGTTTGGCGTACAGCTCCGCCAGGTCGAAGGCCAGCTTTTTAAGGCCCGCCTTCACCTTGCTTTTCTGCCTTTCCCATTCCTGCCCGCCCAGGCGGTTAAGCTTGGGCAGCGCGTGCTCCGCGCCTATGAACTTGGTCACCCGGTCAAACTGGTCGGCGGGAACGTACAGCTTGTCGTTCCCGGCATACTGAATGAGCAGGTAATCGCGCTTCGCGCCGTCGTTATCCAGCTGCACAACGCCCTTGTACAGGCCCACGCCGTGCAGGTCGTGCACCACGTAATCGCCGGCCTTCAGGTCCGTGAAGGAGGCGATGCGTTCGCCCGCGTTCTGCTTTTTGCGCGCGCGCTGGTACGCGGTGCCGTAGATATCGCTGTCGCTTAATACGCACAGGCGCGCGGCGGGGTGGATAAAGCCCTTGGTATAAGCCACAGGCAACAGGATAACCTCGCGGGCGACCAGGTTGCCGTCCAGCGTGCCGGCATAGGAGGCCGGCGCGCCCTGCTCCTCCAGGGCCTTGAGCAGGCGGCGGCCGCGCGCCTCGCCGCCGGTGAACAGAATAATGGCGTTGCCCTCGGCCTTCCACTTGGCGATATCCTTCACAAGCGGCTCCAGGCGGCTTTGATAGGGCATGGCGGGCTGGGAGCCGAAGGAGATGGTGTGCGTGGGAGAAAGGCGGCCAAAGGTGGCGATGCGGTCGGTCAGGGCAACGATGGGGCAAAGCTTCCAGCCGGACAGCAGATCGTCATAGGTGAAGCGCAGGCCCTGCTGGGCATCGAACGCATCGCCGCGCAGGCGCGCGTCCTCATAGGCCTCGGCAAAGGCGTTGCAGGCGGCGCGCACGCGGCTTTGGTACTGGTCGGGCCGGTCCATAAGCAAAATGGGGTTGTCCAGATAGTCCGTTACGGGCACGGTCTGCTCGCACAGCACGTTCATCCACATGGGCGCGGTGCGGATGGTTTGCCCCGCGCGCACACGGTCCACATCGTCCAGATGGCGCTTCCAGTTGCGCTCGCTTTCGCTTATGCGTTCCCCGGCGGCGGGGGCGGGCGCATCGCCCGCCTTAAGCAAATCCTCGGTGGTTTCCAGCGCGTCCAGCCCGCTTAAAAAGTCGTCCAGCGGGGGCAGGCCGTCTATCGCGGCCTCCTGCGCCGCCTGCGCGGGCTGCGCGGCAGCCATGGCCTGGCCCGCGCCTTTTTCAAGCGCGGCCTTGAGGCGGTTGGCGGCCGCCTCGGGATCCGCAATCAGGCACTCCGTAGCGGGGGCGAGGCGCACGCCCTTGATGCGCGCGATGCTGCGCTGGCTGATGCAGTCAAACCGGCGCAGGCTGTCGATCTCGTCGTCAAAAAATTCAATGCGCACGGCGTCCGGGGCGTTGGCGGGGTACACGTCCAGGATGGAGCCGCGCATGGCGCACTGGCCCCGGCCCTCTACCATGGGCACGCGCTCGTAGCCGTTATGGATAAGCCTAGCCAGGAGCTGGCCGGGCTCATGGCGCTCCCCCTCCGACAGGGTGATCGCCGCGCTTTGAAAGGCCTGGCGCGGTATGCAGCGATCCAGCAGCGCGTCCACGCTGGCGCACAGCACGCGTACCTTTCCGGCGGCGAGCCTATCCAGCACGCTCAGGCGCTGCCAGGCGCTCTCACGGCTCATGGCCGCGCGGCTGAACTGCAAGTCGCGCGCGGGCAGTACGGCGCAGCCAAGGCCCGTCAGGCGCTCGATATCCTGCGCCTGGCGCTGGGCGGCAAGCTCGCTTGCGGCCACCAGCAAAACGGGCCTGCCGGTTTTGTAGGCCAGCGCGGCGGCCAGGAAGGGGCGTTCGCCCTCGGCAATCTCATAAAGCGCCGTGCAGCCGGGCTGCGCAAGGCGTTGCAAAAGCGTTTGCCATTCCGGCAGGCTTTGGTAGGCGGTAAAAAGACCCTCGTTCATTGGGCGGCTCCTTCGCTGGGGGCGGGCTTTTTCTTCTTGGTATTATACTTGCACATGGCGCTTTCAATACCGTTTTGGATATATTCCACAATGGCGTCGGCAGCCAGGGCATAGGCGGCGTCGGCGGCCTGCTGCTCCTGGGGCTGCTGGTAGCGGCTGAGTACCCAATCCGCCAGTTCAAAGCCGGGCTTGCGCTCGCCCACGCCTACGCGCAGGCGGGGAAAGGTATCGTAGCCAAGCAGCCCCACAATGCTGCGCATGCCGTTGTGCGTGCCCGCGCTGCCGCTTTTGCGGATGCGTATGCTGCCCGGCGCAAGGTCGATATCGTCATACGCCACCATAAGGTGCTCGGGCGCGATTTTGTACCAGTTTACCAGGCGGGCCACGGCCTCACCGCTTAGGTTCATATAGGTTTGGGGCAGGGCCAGGACGACCTTCTTTCCGTCTATGAAGCACTCCCCCACCAGCGCGTTTTCCTTTTCGCGCGCAATGGAAACGCCCAGCTTGCGCGCAAGCGCGTCCAGCACGTCAAAGCCCACGTTGTGGCGGGTATGGGCGTATTTGGGGCCGGGGTTTCCCAAGCCTACGATCAAATACATGGCTTTGTTTCCTCCATCGTTTTTTGGCCGCTCGGGCGCGTTTTGCGCAAACGCGCAATGGCGAGGACGGAAAAGACCCGCCCCCGCAAAACGTGGGTATTGTACCATTTTCCTTTGAAAAGCGCAAGACGGCCTAGCGTTTTTGAAGCGCCTTCAGCGGCCGGTCAAAGGCCATGGCGGCCAAAATGACATAAAACGGCGCGTACAGGAACAGGTAGCGCGGCCAAACCTCAAACAAAAGCAGGTACGCCGTAACGCCCATGAGCGTAAGGCTCAAAAGCGGCACGGCCGGATGGCTGCGCCGGGCGATCGCCGTATAGGCGCATAGCGTGAGCAGGCCCAGCCACAGGGCCTGCGCCAGCGTGTGGCACAATGGGTTGTAACCCCCCCTGTGATGGTAAAAGGCGCGCAGGAAGCCGCTTAGCGCGTCCGTGCGCTTGGGAATCTCCAAATCCAAAAAGCTGGAATTGGCTGCGAAGGAGCCGTCTGCATAGGCTTTGTATGCCTTTACGGCAAAGAAATGCAGGTTTTGCGCAAGGCTTCGTTCGCTCAGGCGTTCCCAGGCTTTTTGCAGGTTGGCGGCGTGCCGGCTTTCCAACGTGGGAAAAGAGGTGGAAAAGGCCACGTCCTCGGGCGAATGGCCGCCATAGGTAGCGCCGTTCATACCCAGCATCAGGTAGTGCGTTTCGCTAAGCTGCTCCTGCGGCGTAGGGCTGCCCGCCAAATAGGCGGTGGACAGGCTTTGCCAGGCGCGCCCGGGCACGGCCCCCAAGAGCAGCGCAACGGCAACGATCGCCGCGCCCTTCACCCTGGCCCTGCAAAAGTCGCGGCGGGCCAGGAAGCGGCATAGGCCCAGCAGCACCAGCGCAATCAGGAAAATAAGCGCCGTAGGCTTCACGCTGGCCCCAAAGAAGCACGCAAGCGAAACCAAAAACCATTTGAGCGCCGGGCGGCGGCAGCACAGATACGCATACAGCGCCAGCACCGGGAACAGGATGGAAAACGTATCCGTATAGGGATAGAGCAGATAGGGGGACAGGGCGATCCAGCCTGTGGCAACCGCAAGCGCAAAGCCCCGGGCAAGGCGGCTGGGCGTTAAGCGCCTTACGCAAAGCAGGCATAGGTAGGCGGTAAGGTTCAAAAGCACCGCGTCCAAATAAGGCAGCACCACAAACGGCACCGAAAGCCCCAGCTTTACGGCGAACCAAAGGGGAACGGCCTGCAAAACCGTGAGCGGCGCGTTATTGGGGCATAATGAAAAATAGGCCGGGTCGGAAAGCGCCTGGCCGCGCGCCAGCTCCTCAGCCATACCGTACACGTTGGCGATATCCCAGCCCATTTTATACCAGCAGCAGCGCACAATCACCAGCTGAACCGCCAGAAGCGCCGCAAAGAACGCCCGAAGCATCCACCTTCCACGCCGGGACGCTTCTTTTGGCGTTACGCCGCCCTCCATGCGGGCGCGCAGGAGCATAAGCAGCGCGATCGCCAGCAGGGCAAGCGGCCACAGCGCGGCGTTGGAAAGCAAGCTGCGGTTTTGGTAATACGTTTGCAGGGCGGGCTGGCCTGCCACCAGCAGCGCGAGCAAAAGGGCAAACACGCCGCCCATCGCCGCGCTAAGCCAGCGCGGTATGGCGCTGAAAAAACGGTTTGGGGTTCTTTCCATGCGCGGGCACGCTCCTTTGGTACGTATGGGTTTCAGCCATACAGAAAAAGCGGCTTGAGCCGCCTGGAAAATGGATGCTGCCGGTGCGGTCGTAAGCCGAGTTCTGTCGTTGGACGATCATCTATCTTGGCCGCGCGTTGCCGCGCGGTCGTAGCGATCTCTTTAGGAGCACGACGGGCCGCCGTATCGCTCCTGGTCGGATCTTGCATCGGGTGGGGTTTACAGCGCGAACCTGTCGCCAGGCCGCGGGTGAGCTCTTACCTCGCCTTTCCATCCTTACCCCGCAAGGGGGCGGTTTCTTTCTGTTGCACTTTCCTTGAAGTCGCCTTCACCGGCCGTTAGCCGGCACCCTGCCCTGTGATGCTCGGACTTTCCTCATGGCCTTCGCCACGCGATCGCCTGGCCGCCCGGCAGCGGTATTAGGGTAGCACGTTTGCAAAGGCATGTCAAGGGTTGCGGGGCCCGCCTTGGCGCGCGTAGCTGGCCGTATGAAAAAAACCGGCGCGGGCGGCCGCCTTTGCCGGTTTCAGGGGCAATCAGCGCTCCTTCCAGCGCTGCTCCAAATGATTCCACACGGGGTCGATATCCAGCGTGGCAAAGTAGTCGCGCGGCGTTTCCGCACGGCGAATCAGCTCAAAAAAGCCGTCCTCGCGGTAAAGAACCTCCTTGCAGCGCAGCTTGCCGTTATAGTTATAGCCCATGCTCAGGCCATGCGCGCCCGTATCGTGAATCACCAGCAAGTCGCCGGTTTCCGCTTTGGGCAGCATGCGGTCGATGGCGAATTTATCGTTGTTTTCGCAAAGGCTGCCGGTTACGTCCACCATTTCATCATGCGGCAGGTGCTCCTTGCCGGGCAGGGTGATGTGGTGATATGCGCCGTACATGGCGGGCCGCATAAGGTCGCACGCGCTGGCGTCCAGGCCCAGATAGTGCTTGTAGATGTGCTTTTCGTTAAGGATATGGGTAACCAGCCAGCCGTTGGGGCCGGTCATATAGCGGCCAAGCTCGGTTTTGATTGCCACGCCGGTTAGGCCGTTTTGGGTGAAGATTTCGTGGTACGCCTCGCTTACGCCCGCGCCGATGGCGAAGATATCCGCCGCGGGCTCGCCGGGCCGGTACGGAATGCCTATGCCGCCGGATAGATTGATAAAGCTAAGCGCAAGGCCGCTTTCCCGCGTAAGCTCCAAGCCGGTTTGAAACAGCAGCCTGGCAAGCGCCGGGTAGTAAGCGGGATCGGTGGTGTTGCTGCTTAAAAAGGAATGCAGGCCAAAGCGCCTGGCGCCGCGTTGCTTGAGCATGCTTAGCGCTTGGCTGAGCTGCGCGCGGGTCATGCCGTACTTGGCCTCTCCAGGATCGCCCATGATGGTGTTGCCGATGCGGAAGGTGCCGCCGGGGTTGAAGCGAAGGCATACCTCCTCTGGAATGCCGCCGTTGTGCTCCAGCACCTCCACGTGCGTAAGGTCGTCCAGGTTGATGTGCGCGTTTAATGCGCGGGCATAGGCAAATTCCTCGGGCGGCACGTCGTTGGCGCTGAACATGATATCCCCGCCATGAAAGCCGCAGGCCTCGGCCAGCATGAGCTCGGTCATGCTGGCGCAGTCCACGCCGCAGCCTTCGTCCTTCAAAATGCGCAGGATGGCGGGCGTGGGCAGGGCCTTTACCGCAAAGTATTCGCGGAATTCCGGCACGCCGGAAAACGCCGTCTTCAGGGCGCGGGCGGTTTGGCGGATACCCGCCTCGGTATACAGGTGGAACGGCGTTTGAAACTGCGCCGCCGCATCGAAGAAAACCTGATCGTCCAGGGAAAAGTTGGGCATATCCATCCTCCTTGCCGCACCGCTTAAGCAAAGTGCGAACGTGGCTATTCTAACACAGCGGAGGCGTTCAGGGCAACGGATAAATGCTGGTTCTTATAGATATTTTGATTTTGGCGTTCCCACCCCTTCCATTCCCGCGCACATTCTTAACCGCCCCGCCGCCGGGGCATCCCGTTCGGAACAGACGGCCCTTGCACATAAAAACCACACAATTTTGTGATATGTTGCATGCATATCATGGGGAAAGGGGTTCGTACGGCATGAATGAGAAACGCATTCAGCTCCAAATCGGCGGGATGACCTGCGTCAACTGCCAAAGCAAAATCGAAAAGGGGCTGCTTAGCGCCAAGGGAATCATCAGCGCAAGGGTAAGCTACGCCGCAGGCACGGCGCAAATCGCCTATGACGGGGACAGCCTTTCCCCGGACGGGATTGTAAAAATCATCAATGCGCTGGGCTATACTGCGCTTACAAGCAATGCGCGGCAGAGGCACGCGGTGCTCCAAACCGCCTGTACGCTGGCGGTTATCGTTTCGCTGTACGTGCTTTTGCAGGCAACGGGCGTGCTGAACATGCTGGCGCCAAGCCGGCTGGCCGATACCGGCATAGGCTATGGGATGCTTTTTGTGATTGGCCTGATTACCTCCGTGCACTGTGTCGCCATGTGCGGCGGCATCAACCTGAGCCAGTCGCTGCCGGGGAATGAAGCGTCCGGCGGCCGGAGGATGGCGGCCTTCCTGCCCGCCCTGGCTTATAACCTGGGGCGCGTGGTTTCCTATACGGCGGTAGGCTTTGCGCTGGGCCTGGCCGGCTCGCTGCTTGGCGGCGCGCAGGTTGGCCTTCCCATGGCTTTGCAGGGCGCTTTAAAGATGCTCGCGGGCGTGTTTATGGTCATCATGGGCGCAAATATGCTTGGGCTGTTCCCGGCGCTTCGCCGCTTCACCCTTCGGCCTCCGGCGTTCCTTGCCCGCAAGCTTGGCAGCAAAAGGAGCGCGCTCAGCCAGCCGTTCCTCGTGGGCCTCCTGAACGGCTTTATGCCCTGCGGGCCGCTGCAATCCATGTGGCTTGTCGCCCTGGCAAGCGGCGGCGCGCTTGCGGGCGCCGCGTCCATGCTTTTGTTCAGCCTAGGCACTGTGCCCCTGATGCTGGGGCTGGGCTCCGTTGTGGCCGCGCTGGGAAAGCGGTTTACGCATCAGGTAATGCAGGTTGGCGCGGTGCTGGTGGTGGTGCTGGGCCTTGCCATGCTCTCCCAGGGAGGCGCGCTGACCGGCTGGCTGCCTGCGGACCTGCTGCTGTGTTTGCTCATTGCGCTGTGCGCGGCCGGGCTATTGTTGAGCCTTCCCGCTCAAACGCGGGCTTGGAAGGGAATCCTGCGGGGCGCGTCGCTGACCGTGGTCATTGGCTCCTACTTTGTGTGGCGCTGTGCGGCCGCGCCTTTGGCGGATGGCACGGCGGATTCGCAGACTACCCTTGCGGACGGCATGCAGGTGATCAACAGCACGCTGTCCCCCGGGCGGTACCCCAGCATCACGGTGCAGGCCGGCGTCCCCGTGAAATGGATTATTGACGCGCCGGAGGGCAGCGTCAACGGCTGCAATTACAGGATGCTCATTCAGGACTATGGCGTTGAACACACCTTCCACACGGGGGAAAACATTATTGAATTTACGCCGCAGCAGGCCGGTACGGTTCGTTACAGCTGCTGGATGGGCATGATCCGGGGCAACATCTTTGTGGATGACGGCCAAAGCGACGCGGACGCCATCTCCCTGGACGATATCACCGCGCCGGTAAAGGCGCAGTATTCGCTTCCGGCACAGGCCCTTGCGGTTGCCTCCAGGAAGGAGGGTCAGAATGGAAACAGCTATCAGGAGGTCGAAATCCGGCTGACGGATTCCGGCTTCGATCCGGCAATCGTGGTTGTGCAAAAAAACCTGATCACGCTGTGGAATGTTGACAATCAAAGCAGCTCCGGCAAGGAGGAGGGCGCTTTGCTGGCTCCCTATTACGCTGCCAAGCTGCCCCTGGGGCAGGGCCTGAACGGCTATTCGCTCTATCCCTCCGAAAGCTTTGACGTATCAACGGACGACCACCGCTTCTTCGCCTATGTGAAGGTGGTGGACGATATCGGCCAGGTTGACGGGGACGCGATCCGGGAGGAGGCCGCGAGCCTTGAGCTGACGGTTTACCCGGAGGCCATGTATGAAAGCGCGGGCGGCAGTTCCTGCTGCGGGAATTGAGGGGCGCTTGGAGCGGCTTACCAAAAGGGCGCCCTCGCCCAAGGAAGGAACAAACCCAGGCGGCCCGGATTGAAAAATCTGCGTTCCGACAGTATACTTTATAGGCGGGTATTGCCGTCCGCAAGGCTTGTAAAGGGCGGGTGCGAAGAATGATGCAGACGGTTTTGATTGTGGATGACGAGCTCATGATTCGGGAGGCCGTATCCTCCTACCTGAAAAAGCAGGGCTGCCGGGCCCTGTGCGCCGAAACGGGCACGCAGGCCTTGGCCATCCTCGGGCGCGAGCCCGTCACGTTCGTCATTCTCGACCTCATGCTTCCGGATATGGCCGGGGAGGCAGTTTGCGCCGAAATACGAAAAAGATCAACGGTGCCCATCATCATGCTTACGGCAAAGGCGCAGGAAGGGGATATCCTCACGGGGCTTGACCTTGGCGCGGACGATTACGTGACCAAGCCGTTCAGCCTGCGGCAGCTGTATGCCAGGATGAACGCCGTGCTGCGCAGGGTATCGGACGCAGAGAGGCCGGAAAGGCGCGCATGGAACGGCGGCGATTTAACGATCGATTTTGGGCGCGGCGCGGTATATAAAAAAGGCAGGCAGCTGGCGCTAACGCCCATCGAGCAAAAAATCCTTGAGGCGCTCGCCAGGCGTCCCGGAAAAACCTACACGCGGGAGGAATTGATCGCCCTGGCGTTCGACCCCGATTTTGACGGCTACGACCGGGTGATCGATACGCATATCAAAAACCTGCGCAAAAAAGTGGAGGACGACCCAAAGAAGCCCGTCTATGTGCGAACGGTTCACGGCCTTGGCTACAGGTTTGGAGGGGATGGGGCATGAAACATGTCAGCCTGCGCGCCATGATCGCCGTGCGGCTCGCGCTTATCGTGCTTACGGTTATTTTCCTGATCAGCGCCGCTTCCAACGTTTTAATCAACCGCGAATTTGAAAAATACATTGAGCAGCGGCAGGCCAGGGAGGCCGGCGAGATGGCGGTGAACCTGGCCCACCAGTACGATAATGCGTTCGGGCAGTGGAACCTTGACTACGTACACGGCATGGGCATGTACGCGCTCAACGAAGGGTATGTCCTCCGGCTGTACGATGCGGATGAAGCCGTGCTGTGGGACGCGGAAAACCACGACATGACGCTTTGCGCCCAGATGATGGACGCCATCTCGATGCGGATGCAGGAAAGGCGGCCGGAGCTCCAGGGGAATTTTGTTACCCACAGGTTTGACCTGAAGCACGACGGCCGCGTTGTGGGCTATCTGGATGTGAGCTATTACAGCCCCTACTCCCTAAGCGAAAGCGACTTCCAATTTGTTGAGGCGCTAAACCGCATCCTTGTTGGCGTGGGAACCGTTTCTTTGCTGGGCGCAATCGTTATGGGGTGGATTTTGGCCAGCAACATCTCCCGCCCCATCCAAAAAACGGTGGAGATCGCCGGGCGGATTTCCCAGGGGAATTACAGCGCCCGGTTCCAGGAAAGCGTAAGAACGCGGGAGCTATTTGGCCTGGCACGTGCGGTTAATTCCATGGCGGAATCCCTGGAGCGGCAGGAAGGGCTGCGCAGGCGGCTCGCCTCCGACGTGGCGCACGAGCTGCGCACGCCGCTTGCCAACGTATCCTCCTATTTGGAGGCCATCATCGAGGGCGTATGGGAGCCCACGGCCCAGCGGCTGCAAAGCTGCTATGACGAGCTGGGAAGGCTTTCCCTTCTGGTGTCGGATATGGAGCGGCTTCAGCAGGTGGAAAGCGGGAACCTGGAATTGCACCGGGAGGATTTGCTGGAGCTGGCCCAAGCGGCGGCGGCCCAATTTGGGAAGCAGCTGGAGGAAAAGCGGCTCCACTGCACGGTGGAAGGCGCGCATGCAACGGCGCTTGTGGACCGCGGCAGGCTGCGGCAGGTGCTTACCAATTTGATAGCCAACGCAGTTAAGTATACGCCCGAGCATGGCAATGTGCGCATTGCCGTGGAGGAGCGCGCGGATACGGCCCTCATCCGCGTGGAGGACGACGGCATAGGGATTTCCCCGGAAGACCAAAAATGGATTTTTGAACGCTTTTACCGGGCGGATCAATCCAGAAACAGAAAAAGCGGCGGGGCAGGCATCGGCCTGGCCATCGTCAAGGCGATTGTTGAAGCCCACGGCGGCGGCGTAACGGTGGAAAGCCAGCTGGGCCGCGGCGCAAGGTTTACCGTGGGCCTTCCAAAAAACGGGCGCAAAAAAGCCTAGGCATCCGGCAGCGGCTGCTTTTCACGCGCCCACAAATACCCAAGCAATATGGGGGCTGAAAGCATCAGGTCGTATTGATAGCGTATGATGGCGCAGGGGCCGATGAGCAGCGTAAGCAGGTAGCCCATAAGCACGCACGCGGGCAGCAAAACCTCCCGCCTGCGCCGCCAGGCGGCCCAGGCCAGCGCAAAACCCATTAGCCAGGTATACAGGGCGGGGTGCAAAAGCATCCACAAAACAGGGAAGCGCTGGTAGCCGTTCAGGGTAAGCCAATCGTGCAGCAGCGCCTCCAGCCCGGGCAGGGCGTGCCAGCGCTCAATGCCGGTAACCGGGTCGTGCCTAAGCACAAGGCAGCCCACGGAGGAGCCGGGCCCCGCGTCATAGGTGGTCGCGAAGGAGGTATCCTGCAAGTCCCAAAAGCCGCGGGTGTTGTACAAAAAGGCGTCGATGTATTCGATGGGATAATGCACGGCCTCGCGCGCCCACAGCTTAAAGAAGCGCGTAAGCCGCTCCGGGGTGGTCACCTTGGCGCTGCGCTTGGTAAAATCCGCGCGGTCCGGCGCGTAGTTTTCCGCGTCGGGTAAAACCTCGCGGATTTCGTAGCCCACGGGCGCGTCCAGGCCGTATTTGGCATAGACGCGCGCAAGCTGCTGGCATGGAATGCTCAGCATTTCGCGCACGGAAACGCCTCTGGCCTGCGTGAGCCTCTCCAGGGCGGCCGCCCCGCCCGCGGCGGCCATCATCCCCGCCAGCATAACGCACAGCACGCGCCGCCCCACCTTGCGCCGGAAGAAAAGGAACGACACAAGCAGCGTAAGCGCCAGGGCGTATACGGCGTTGTTGCGCAGCAGGCCCGCAAGGGCGATAACCGCCGCGTCCCAGGCCAAAACGCCCCTGCGCGCGCGGCGCTCGGGCTCGCTAAGCAGGCGGCATAGCTCCACAACGCTTACCAGCATGGCGGCGGCAAAAAGCACATCCTTGGTGCCGCTCACAGCCAGCACGGCGTGCTGCGGCGACAGCGCAAAATACGCAAGCAGGGCATACCAAAAGCCCTTGTGGCAGCGCAGGGTGTTCAGCCAGCTAAGCGCATAGGCGATGGAGGCCGCCAGCAGCACGGCCTGCGCCACGGTATGCGCGCCATAGCCGGCGCTTTCATTGCCCAACAGCGCCCCCAGCTTCCAAAATAGCCCGATAAACAGCGTGTGCAGCAGCGGATGGTGGGAGGAATACGCGCCCCTGCGCAGCTGATCCATTTGAAAATCCATGTCATAGCCGGTAATGCCGGGAAAATAGGCGATGATTACGGGCAGCCAGCACAAAAGCATCACGCCAAACGCCAGCCAGAAGGCCTTTCTTGCGCCAAGCGCCATGCGGGCGGAAAGGCGCGTGAAGCCCCTGTACAGCCAAAGGAAGCCCTCCGCCGCGGCGGGCCCGGCGCACAGGGCGATCAGCAAGCCGGCGGCCAGGCCGTCCCATCCGGTATCCCCGTTAACGCTCAGCCGCGCGCCCAGGGCGACCGCCCCCATAAACAACCCGCCAAGCACGCCAAAGCAGGTTTTCATCCGCCGGTCCGTTTCCATAAGGAAGCGATACCCCCCGGCCCATACGGCGGGCAGCACGGCAAGCCATATGGCCTGCCGCCCAATCTCCCTGTCAAAGCCCGTGAGCCATGCGGCCGCCGCCAGGCCCAGGCAGGCGCAAAGGGCGCTTTGCCACATGGCGGCGCGGCGCGTAGGGTTTTTGGTCATTTTTCCACGCTCCTTCCGCGCTTGCGGCGCTCCATCAGCACAACGGCCACCATCATGATGATGGTAACCACGTAGGGAGCCATGGCGGTGAGGTCGCTAGGCACGTATTTTTGCATGCGCAGGCCAAGCGCCTCAATAAAGCCGAACAGCAGCGCCGCCAGGAACACGCGGGGCGGGTTGCCGCGCCCAAAGATGACGCAGGCGAAGGCCACATAGCCGCGCGAGGCGCTCATGTTTTCGGAGAACATGCGCAAATAGCCCAGCGACAGGTGCGCGCCGGCCAAGCTGCTCAATATGCCGCACAGCACGCTGGCCAGGCACTTCATGCGCGCGGGGCTGCGGCCGCAGGCGGTGAGCGCGTCGGGGTATTCGCCCGCGGCGCGCAGGTGGAAGCCCATGGGCGTTTTGTAAATGAACGCCCAGCATACGGGCACCAGCAGCCAGCTCACATACACCAGCAGGGTGTTGCCGCTAAGCAGCGGGCCCAGGATGGGCACGTCCTTCACAAGGGGAATGTCAACCGTGGGCAGGGCAACGATGGCGGGATCGGCAAAGGAGCCCTTCACCTCAAAAATGGTGCGCAGCAGGAACACCGTAAGCCCGCCTGCGAATATGTTCAGCGCCACGCCGATAATGAACTCGTCGCTGCCAAACTTGATCACAAACACATAGTAGAAAAGCCCCAGCACAACGCCCACAGCCACCGCGCAGGCCAGGCCCGCCGCCCAGCTGCCCGCGAAGTAGCTGCCCAGCACCGCAAAGAACGCTCCCATCAGCATCATGCCCTCGATACCGATATTGGTAATGTTCACGTGCTGGGTCATCAGGCAGCCAAGGGCCGCCAGCACCACGGGCGTTGCCGTGCGCAGCGTGTTTTGCAAAAGGAGGATGTTAAAGATATCGCCCATTACGCGCCCTCCCCTCGCACGGCCGCGGCGCGGGCACGCCTGAGCGCCGCCCGGTCGCTAAGCGTTTTGCGTATGCCGCCCTCCGCCGCCATGAAAAAGATGATGATGGACTGCACAATCAGGATCAGCTCGCTGCTCACCCCGGCGCTTAGCTCCATGGATTTGCTGCCGATGCTTAAAATGGCAAAAAAGAAGCTCATTAGGATTACGCCAAAGGGATTGTAGCGCATGATCATGGCAACCAGCATGCCGTCAAAATAGAATTCGTTGCTCACGGTCGTCAGGAAACGCTTGTGCAGGCCGAATACCTCCAGCATACCCACCATGCCGCACAGCGCGCCGCTCATCACCATGGCCCACAGCATCAGCTTGCCGGTGCGTATGCCGCCGTAGCGGGCAAAGCGGTCGTTCTCGCCGGTCAGCTTCATTTCAAAACCAATGGAGGAACGGCTCATCACATACCATACGATAAGCGCGGCCACGGCGGCGTAAAACACGCCGGTGGTCAGGTTGCTCAGCTTAATCAGCGGGGTAAAGGCAGCCTCCTTGACAATGCTGTCGGTGCCGGTGGCAATGCCGCGTTCCGCCGTTTTCAGCGGCCCGTTGGCCAGGAAGCTGCAAAAATAGATAGCCACCGAGTTGAGCATGATGGTGGTAATCACCTCGTCCACCTTCCAGCGCACCTTGAGCACGCCGGGCAAAAGCGCGTACAGCCCGCCCGCGGCCATGGCCGCCAGCAGGGATAGCGCCGTAACCAGCCAGGCGGGTATGCCGCTTAGCCGCGCGCCTACCACGGCGGCGGCCATCGCGCCCAGGTATAGCTGGCCTTCGCCGCCCACGTTGAACACGCCCGCCTTGGCGGCCAGGCTCATGGCCAGGCCGGTCAGGCACAGGGTGACGGTTTTGGCCAGCGTGTTGCCCACGGCGCGCGGCTTGCCCAGCGCGCCGCTCACCAGCGCGCCGTATCCCTTAATGGGGTCGTGCCCGCAAAGCAGCATAATACCGGCGCCCACCATAAGCGCCAGCAGCACCGCTATTGCCAGCGAAATCAAATAATCCCGCGTCAACTTCTGCGAGGGCTTCAAACGAAGCAGCGCGCGCAGCGATTGCAGGAAGTCCCTCATTGCGCGTTCGCCTCCTTTTCATCCTGCCGCCCGCCGGTCATGTAATAGCTGATTTCCTCTTTGGTAATGCCGCCGGTATCAAACCGGCCGGTCACGCGGCCCTCGTACAGGGTGATCAGCCGGTCGCTCAGGCGGAACAGCTCGTCCAAATCCGCGCTGATGAGCAAAATGGCGCAGCCCTCGTTGCGCTTTTGAATGATGCGCTCATGGATAAACTCCGTCGCGCCAATGTCCACGCCGCGCGTGGGCTGGCTCACCACCAGCATGGGCGTGCCGAAGGTGAATTCGCGCGCGATGAGCACCTTTTGCATGTTGCCTCCGGAAAGGTCGCCTGCGGGCTCGTCCACGCCGGAGAGGCGGATATCGAACGCCTGCGCCAGCTCCTGGGCGTGCCTTTTAACCTCGCCCCTGCGCAAATGCAGGCCAAAACGGCTGAACGCGGGCGTGCGCTGGCGGCCCAAAAGCAGGTTTTCCGCCACGCTAGCCTTGGCGTCCATGCCCATGGACATGCGATCCTCGGGAATATAGCTAAGCCCCTGCGCGCGGATGGCGCGCGGCTCCCAGCCGGTTACCTCCCGGCCGCACAGGGTTATGCTGCCGCCGGTTACCGGCCGCATGCCCGCGATGCATTCGGCCAGCTCGGTTTGGCCGTTGCCCTCCACGCCGCACACGCCCACAATTTCACCCGCGCGCACGCTCAGGTCTACGCCGCGCAGCGCGGGCAGGCTGCGGTCGCTCAGCGCCGTAAGGCCGCGCAGCCTGAGCCGTTCCTCCCCGGCGGGCTGCGCGGCGCGCAAATCGTCAAACAGCACGTCGCGCCCCACCATGAGGGAGGCGATCTCGCGCTCGCTGGTTTCGGCGGTCACAAGCACCTTTTCCAGCCTCCCGCGGCGCATCACGCCCACGCGGTCGGAAATGCGCATCACCTCCGGCAGCTTGTGGGTAATCAAAATAACGGTCATCCCCTTTTCCTTCACAATCCGGCGGATAACCTCAAACAGCTCCTCGGATTCCTGCGGGGTGAGAACGGCGGTAGGCTCGTCCAGGATGAGCACGTCCGCGCCGGCGCGCAGCGCCTTAAGGATCTCCACACGCTGTTGCAGCCCCACGCTTAGCTCCCGCACCACGGCCTCGGGCTCCACCTTAAGGCCGTATTCCTCCGAAAGGGCGCGCGTTTTGGCGATCGCCGCGGCCTCATCGTAAAACAGGCCCCGTTTGGGCTCGTGGCCCAGCAGGATGTTCTGCGCAACCGTAAAGCCCGGCACCAGCTTAAAGTGCTGGTGCACCATGCTCACGCCCATGCGCATAGCGTTTTCCGGCCCGTGCTGCGGGCCTGTTTTTTGCCCCCGGATGAAAATATCGCCCAGCGTGGGCCGCGCAAGGCCGTAGAGCAAATTCATCAGCGTGGATTTGCCCGCGCCGTTCTCGCCCACCAGCGCGAACACCTCGCCCGCGCGGATGGAAAGGCTTACGTCGTCGTTGGCGAGCGTGCCGGGATATTGCTTGCTCACGTGCGAAAAGCGCACGATTTCGCTGTTTGGCATGTCCGTCACCTCTTTCATGGGGCATTCTTCGGTATGCCGCGTACAAAACCAGGGCGCGGTTGAATGCCATGGGTTTTTCCGCCATTTGTCAAAGGCCCCTTGCGGCGCGTCGCCTGCAAGGGGCCATGGTAGGGTTCCAACGCGCTCAGCGGGTGCTTTCCACGCTGATCTCGCCGTCCACAATCTTCTGGGCCAGGGCTTCCACCTCGGCCTTGAGCTCGCCGGATACCTGCTGGGTCATGGTTTCATCGCCGTAGCCAAGGCCCACCAGGCCGCTGGACATATCGGCATTCCAGATGGAACCGCCCTCAAATACGCCGTCGTCAATGTAACGGCTGATCACGTCATACACGCTGTCGCCCACGCGCTTGAGCATGGAGCACAGGATAACGTCGGGGTTGATGTACTTTTGGTCGCTGTCCACGCCGATGGCATACTTGCCCTGCTCCTGCGCGGCCTCAAACACGCCCAGGCCGGTTTTGCCGGCTACGGCATACACCACGTCCGCATTCTGGCTGTACAGCGAGAGCGCGGCTTCCTTGCCCTTGTCGGGCGCTTCGTAATCATCCGTATAGATGGGGTCGAGCACCTTCCCGTCAGGGTTGGCGTACAGCGCGCCCTGCTGGTAGCCCACCACAAAGTTATTGATCGTATCGCTGTTTTCGCCGCCAATTACGCCCACGGTGGCGTTTTCGGACATCTTCATGGCGATATAGCCGGCCAGGAAGCTGCCCTCGTTTTCGGCATAGGTAATGGAGAGCAGGTTGTCGCCCACGCCATCCAGCCCGTTATCCACAAAAATAAACTTGGTTTCGGGCATTTCGGGCGCAACGGCCTGCAGGCCGTCCCAGAACTGCCAGCCCACGGCCACCACGATATCGTTGCTTTCGGCGGCCTCTACCAGCGCCACCTGGTACATGCTGGCGTCGCTCTTGCACTCCACCACGCTGCCCACAACGCCGTAATCCGCCTCGAGGCGCTCCAGGCCCTCGTTGGCGCTGTCATAAAAGCCAAGGTCGCCCAGGGTTTCGGCAATGCACAGGGCCACCTTCACCTGGCCGTCAGCCTGCTGGCCTTCGCCCATGGCGGCGATGCCCAGGGTGGCGATCATCGCGACGCAAAGCAGGAAAGACATCCATTTTTTCATCCTTTTATACCATCCTTTCAAGGTCCGCAAGGATTGCTTCGGCTCATTATACTATACCGGATGAGGTTTCGCAAGAGCCTTCGGCCCATCCGGCGGGGCCGGAACACACTGTGTAATATGGCTGAGCGGCGGGCGGGATAACCGGCCTTTGGGCAGCCGGGCTACATAAAAGGCCGGGCGCGCAAAGCGCGTCCAGCCGGGAAGATGGAATTACCGATAAAGCATCTCGCTGCGTTTGGGGCCGGTGGAGATCATGCGGATGGGCACCTCCAGCTGCTTTTCAATAAACTCGATATAGCGGCGGCAGTTTTCGGGCAGCCGGTCCCACTCGGTTACGCCGCGCACGTCGCTTTTCCAACCGGGCAGCATGGTATAAACGGGTTTGCAGCGCTCCAGCGTGGGCGTGGAGGGAAAGTCCGTGATGGTTTGGCCATCCACCTCGTAGGCCGTGCATACGGGAATCTCGTCCAGGTAGCCCAGCACGTCCAGGTTGGTGAGCACGGCCTCGGTAGCGCCCTGCACCATGCAGCCGTAGCGGGTGGCCACCGCGTCAAACCAGCCCACGCGGCGGGGACGGCCCGTGGTGGCGCCGTATTCGCCCGCGTCGCCGCCGCGGTTGCGCAATTCCGTGGCCTCGTCGCCAAAGATCTCGGTAGTGAAGGGGCCCGCGCCCACGCAGCTTGAATAGGCCTTGGTTACGCAGAAGATATCCTTCATTGCGGAGGCGGGCACGCCCGCGCCCACCGTGCCATAGCCCGCCAGCGGCGAGGAGGACGTGGTATAGGGGTAAATGCCATGGTCGGGGTCGCGCAGGCTGCCCAGCTGGCCCTCCAAAAGCACGGTTTTGCCCTCTTTGAGGGCCTTGTGCAGGTACAGCGTGGTATCAATCACCATGGGGCGGATGCGCTCGCCCAGGGCCTTTACATGCGCAATGAGCGCCTCCAGGTCAATCGGCGGCTTATGGTACAGGTTTTCCAGGGTGACGTTCTTTTGCTTAACCGCGCTACCAAGGCGCTGGCGCAGGATTTCATCGTCATAGATCTGGCATACCTGGATGCCGATCTTCAGGTACTTGTCGCCATAAAAGGGGGCGATGCCGCTTTTGGTGGAGCCAAAGCTGGCCTTGCCCAGGCGCTCTTCCTCAAAGCGGTCAAAATCCACGTGATAGGGCAGCATGACCTGCGCGCGGTCGGAAATGTAGAGCGTGGGCTTGGGCACGCCACGCGCCACCACGCCGTCATATTCCGCAAGCAGCTTTTCGATATCCAGGGCCACGCCCGGGCCGATGATGTTGGCGATATTTTGGTGGAAAACGCCCGAGGGCAGCAGGTGCAGGGCAAATTTCCCGTAATTGTTGATGATGGTGTGCCCCGCGTTCGCGCCGCCCTGGAAACGCACGACGACGTCGCTGTTTTCGGCAAGCACATCGGTAATCTTGCCTTTCCCCTCGTCGCCCCAGTTTGCGCCTACGATGGTACGGACCATAGCATAGGATCCCCTTTCAATGGTTTTTCGCGCCGTCCCTGCGGCGCGGATGCAGGCATAACGCCCCACATTTCTTTATACTATACCGTGTATGGAATGTCAAGCAGACGGGAGGAAAAGCACATGCCAAAACGGAAAAAAACTTTTGCCTTTACGCTTGCGGCAGGCGCGCTTGCCATAGCCCTGGCCGCCCCCTACCAGGACGGCGTCTACCGCGACGTTGCGCCCGGCTATAACGACGAGGTGATCGTAACCGTTACCGTGCGGGACGGGGCCATTGCGGCCCTAACCGCCGAAAACCGTTCCGGCGAGGAGAGCGAATACTTTGGCAAGGCTGAGGCGGGCATGGCCGCCGCCATCCTGGAAAAGCAGGGCGTTAAGGGCGTGGACGCCGTGGCGGGGGCCACCGGCACCAGCCAGAGCATCCTGACCGCCATGGAAGGCATTTTGGAGCAAGCGGTCTATACGGGAAGCGGCGGTCAGGCGCAGCCCGGGCAAAAGGCGGAGTAGCAAAAGAGCCAGGAAACGGGCCTGCCGCAGATAGGAACCCTGCGCCAGGCCCGTTTTCAACCCGGCAGAGCAGCCGGCCCAAAAGGGCGCGGGCGCTTCTGCGTCCATTCACCAAGAGCGGGAAACAAGCCCCTGTGCAGCTTTGCATGCTTCAAGCGATATAAACTTTTGGAAGATGGGTTTTCCATCGCGCGCCTTCCCGCCTCGCCCAGGCTTTGGAACGCCTTGCGGCTTCCTTCCCCCCTATCTGCCTCAGCAGGCGTTCAGTGGAATCACATCCGGCTGCCGCTGGTAATTTGCTTTTGTACCGGCGTGCACATCGTATACAGCCATTGCGGTTTCACGCACAGCATTGGTGATCTCGGTATGCGGCATCTGGCAGATGTCCACAAAGCCAATATTGTAATTTTCCTGATAATTGGTGCACAGAATGGGCTGATCGCTGAATACAAAGTATACCGAGCCCACAAAGTAGTCGGTAGAAGCGCCGCGTTCAACATAGTAGCGGTAGGCCACGCCGCGCTCCTCCTGGGTGCGCACGCCACGTATGCCTGTTACGGGCAGGCCGCGATCCAAGGAGCCATGGTGAAATTCACTTACCATTACCGGCATATCCACCAGGGAGCCAATCCAGTTGATATAGTCTTTGGGATCGTAGCGATAGTCGTTGATATCGAATACATCCAGGTACTGATGCCCCGCCGTTTGGTTTGCATAGGCAATATAAGGATACCTCATGCCAAAATTGAGATGATTGGGATCCACCTCCTTGCACTTGAGCGCGGGCACCTTGATATATTGTTCAATCATGATGCGGGAGAAAGCGTCAAGGTCCTTCCGCGCCGTTTCCGATAGCCTGCGCGCGTCGGCAATGGGATGGAGTAGCCCATCGAAGGAGGAAAGCTGCAAATTCCACGCGCTGTTGAAGGCGTCAATGGTCGCATAGCACGCCTTGATAAACGCGATAAAAACGTCCTTGGTAGCCAGATGCTCCGGATGGGCGAGCAGCATCTCAGAAATCTCCAAATCCTCGATGAAGGCCCATTCCGGCTCGTTGGTCATAAAGTACCCTACGATATCGGGAATATCCTTGATGGTTTCCAGATTGGCCGCGTAATTTGCCGCGGCTTCCTCGTATTCCTTAGAGAATACGTCCGGGAAATCACGGAAGATGGTTGCCCTCGTGCATGGATAATTGCCTACGAAGTGAAAACAGGGGTATTGCCGGTACTTGCCCAGCGGCGAAGCCATCAGCCGGCCTTTGGGCGAGCCGGAAACGCCAACGTTGTTGATCCCCCATGCATCCAGGCGCGCAATGGTCAGCTCCGCCCATTTCCGCTCCCAATCCTGCCCATATGCCCGAATCAAATTGATTTTTGCAAAGTCCACATCCTCCGAATAGGCCACGCGGCGCGCGCGCGTTGGGTCGCCGCGCATTTCGCTCCATGCCGCGGCAAACTCGCCCTCCTTTTCCGGCAACCAGGTATAGGCGTCGCGCCATTCGTTCAGCACGCCGCTGCTGCCCGGCGCCACCATCTCCAGCCCCATAACAAAGTACGCATAACCGTCCGGATCAACCAGCCACCATTTGTTGTTTTTATCCTTGTAGGTTGCATAAAAGCCCGTTCCCTCCGTGAGTTTCCTATCCAGATCGCCTCCCCATTTGTTCCTGCGCGGGATGGGGGGCAGCGTGGGCGCCGTTAGCTCGCTTTGTAAGGCCCTAACCATTTCTTCTACGCTATGCATTTTGCCGGGCCAGTCCTTCTGTGTCCATTGGCCAAGCGCATCCACCATTTTCGTATTTTGCATGGGATAGTCCGGCTCCCTATCGCTAAGGAACAGATTGCTTAGCTCAATAACCTGCGGCACATGGCAGGCGCGCGCGCCAATATACACAGCGGAAATCTCGTTGGGGGCGATGGGCAGGCCGGCGGCCACGGTTTTTAACTTGCCCGGCGTGCGCGGCAGAAAGCCGTTTTTGCATGCCAATTCCTCAAATCCCAAGGAGATGCGGGTTTGATAATTCGGAAAGATGCCGGTAAGCATGCCAAAGTATGGCGCCTCCCGCTCCGGCGCCTGATCATAGCGGTAGAAGCCCAGGCAAAGGCATAGCGCGAATTGTTCGGGCTGCGGAAAGGTAACGTCCATGGCTAACCAGCTTGCAGCGTCCCAGTCCACGCTGCCAACGTTACCGCGCAAGCCCGTAAGCAATACGCCGCCGCCGCATTCCGGCACGCGGATGGTCAGCTTGCCGTCCGTCTGCTCCAAAATTTCCGCTCCAACGGGAATGGCGTTTCCCAATGGCACGGTCTGCTCGCGCAGCTTTGTGCCAAAGGGCACAAAACCTTTGAACGAAATGGATTGTTTGTTCATGAATAAACCTCCTTGGTAAGTTGTTCAGATCGTATGGCCCTTGTTTTTTCCATCCGGTTGCGCCCCGGCGCGATAAGCCGAAGGGGTAATGCCCAGCACCTTGCGGAATACCTTCTTCATGTAGGAGTCGCTGGAAAAGCCGCATAGCTGGGCAATTTTTCCGTTTGTCAAATTGGTTGTTTTCAGATATTTGCATGCGTGCTGAACGCGGATTTCCGTTAAGTAATTGGTAAAGGTTTTGCCGGTTTCCTCATGAAACAGGCTGCTAAGGTAGCTGTTGTCTATATGGAAACGGGAGGCCATGCTTTGCAAAGAAAGCGGCTGCTGGTAATCCTTTTGCAAAATCGCCTTGATTTTGAATACAATCGCGCGGCTGGTGGTGAAGCCGTCGTTATCCGCCCCGGGCGCCAAAATGCGATGCAGCTCCAAAAGCAGGTAGTCGGCCGTTTGATACTGCGCTTTCAGCTCTTTCCATGTACGGTAGCACACGGGCTGCTCCTGCATGCGGTTCTGCGCTTTTGTGATAAGCGTGTTATAAATCACTTCGGCGCTTTTGGCCGTTAAGCGATGCTCCAACAGGTATGTTGGCAGCGTTCCCAGCATTCCGCTAATGAGGGAGCTATTCTGCCCCGCGCGCTCCAATTCCCGAAGAAAGAATTTGATGGATTGCTCCTCGGTTTCGGTGGGCCACAGGTAGATTCCCGGTCTAAACCATGCGGTTTCGTATGCTAAAACGGCCTCCTCCGCCGCCTGCGCAAGCTCCCCTATATTCTTAAACGGCTTGCAAACGCCGGCGTTACCGTTGAACGAAAAATGGCTTTTGAGAAATTCTTCATAATCCGCCGGCATATCATTGCAATGCACCAAAGCGATTACAATCTCCTCATCATAGCGCAGCATGGCGATTTCCACATCGTTGCGGTGCTTGATGGCGCAGCTGCTATGAAACGCCGCCACCCAGTAATACCGGCGGCTTCCCGAAAGCGCCAGGCGGCTAAGCAAAGCCGAATCCGATATTTTATCGATATTCAGCTTCAAAAATTGGAACATCAACCCGGCGTCCCTGCGGCCGTTAACCGTGTTTAAATCCAGGTGCTGTTTGGCCTTAAGCACCGCGCTTTGCAGCATGGAGGAGGAAACCGGCTTGAGCAGGTAATCGATTACGCCATAGCGCAAAGCCTCCTGCGCATAGGAAAAGTCGCTAAAGCCGCTAATTACGATGGAAGGAATATTGCTAATGTCCCGTATGGCGCGAAGCACCTGTAAACCCGTCATGTGCGGCATCTGTATATCCAAAACCAGCAGATCGGGATTTTTGGAAACAAGCTCGTCCAGCAGCGTTTTTCCATCCGTACATTCGCCAACGATTTCAAACCCCAGCGAACCCCAGCTGATTTTTTTCCGCAAGCCCGCCAATATCAACGGTTCGTCATCCGCAATAAGAACTTTATACATTTCTTTTCCCCTCGTTACTCGCCGTCCAACACAGGTAAAATTGCGGTAATGGCCGTGCCTTCTCCCCATTGGCTCTGTATGCGCAGGCCAAAAGCGCCGCCGTAATACAGCCGTATCCTTCGCTGGATATTCATCAGGCCAATGCTGGTTGAGGCGGAAGTAGGCGCTTCAAGGCTGCTCTGCAATGCGCGCAGCTCTCCGGGCTCAATGCCCATGCCGTTATCCTCAATCCTTACAATCAGCCTTTTCTCCTTTTCCGTTACGCCTATGCGAAGCACGCAGGAGGACGTACGCTCTCCAAAGCCATGCTGGATGCTGTTTTCCACAATCGGCTGCAACAGAAATTTCAGCATGCTCCGCGTTTTCAGCTCATCCGGGATTTCGTATTGCACTGAAAAGCGGTTCGGAAAGCGGATTTGCTGAATGCTTAGGTAATACTGCAGCGTTTCCAGCTCGTCCTGAAGGCGCACAAGGTTTTCGCCTTTAATAGCATAGCGAAAAATAAACGCAAGCGCTGTGGACATATCCTCCACTTCCCTGCTTCCGCATAGCGCGCCGGCGCTGTTTATGCATTCCAGCGTATTATACAAAAAGTGGGGATTGATTTGGCTTTGCAGCGCCAATAGCTGCGATTGCTTATTTTCGATATCCTGCATTAGAATTTTCTCATGGTACTCCAAATTATGCGCGTTAAGCTCCTCAAGCCTGCACATCATGCGGTTAAAGGCTTCGGCTAACTGATGAAACTCCAGCGAATAATGCAGCTTGAGCGGCTGCACCTGCTTGCCATCCGCAATGGCGTTGATATGTGAAATAAACCTGTGGAAAGCACGGCTTAGGGACAGGCCTTGCATCAGATAAACCGTGGATACGATCAATAGCATCATCAACAGCAGCAGATAGGATGTATATTGAATCCCCTTCAGCTCGCTAAAAACCGCGCTCTTGGGCGTAATGCACAGCGCCGTCCAATGGATGCTGGGAATGTAATGCGACACGATAATATAATCCTTGTCCTGAATTTGCTGCGGCTTCTCCTCGCCTTTGCCCAGATACGCGGCGTATGGCTGTGGAAGCTCCGAGCCTATGGCGCAGGCGCCGTTATGCGCAACCACGCGCCGCTGGCTGTCAATAATAAAAATTTCACGGCTCTCCGCGCTTTGCGCTTGAAGCCCGCCCATCAGGCGCTCGGCCAAAATCACAAACAGGCAGCTTCCGGCTTTCTGCCGGATCCCGCCGGATTGGTACACATCCTGCTTCATAGCCACAAAGGCTTTATTGCCGCTGATTATCAAAACGGATTCGGCGCCGGCCTCTAGTTCCCTAAAAGCGGGCGCCGTATGGGCAATATTGATTTCGCTGGTACCGCTTGGGTCGCTGAAAATGCTCCCGTCCTTTCTTTTGAGCACAATGCTATATAAGCTGGGGAACATTTTTTTGTAGGCTTGCTGCAAGCTTTCGTACAGGGACACCAGCGTGAGCTTTTCGTATTCGCTATCGGTTGATAAAAAACGGTTAACAGTGGTATTTACGCAAAAGGAATCTTGCGCTTGTTTCAGCGAGGCATACTGTGTGGCAATGCTATCCGCCAGCTGGTACGTAACGTCCGAGTTGATTTTGAGCAGCTTGGCGGAATATTGTTGTTCAAAATATTTGCACATAATCCGGCCAAAGGCCGTCATCGTCAAAATCAGCATCAGCAGCACCATTACCATTTGAAAACGTAGAGATCGCTTATTCATATTTATGCAGCCCCTCTCTATTAGCTTGTAGTATGCATGTTTTTTTATTTTCCGTCAACCGTTTTGGGAAGCCTACGCGCAACATCCAAAAAATGCACCCCCACTTCGCCAAAAATTGTACCTTTTTTTGCGGAAAGAGTTCTTGTATGATACAAACAAGAATACAGATACCGCTTTTAAAGTGAAAAGCTCCGGGAACCCAAAAAATCCTGAGGAGGAAACCGTTATGGGTTTAAGGCACAACACTCCGGCAACCATCCATATCAACCGCAAATCGCTTGCAAAGCAGATCTATGCGTTTCGTTACCTGTATCTTTTGCTCAGCTTTACGCTTATTTACTTCATCATTTTTAAGTACGCTCCCATGTATGGCGTGCAACTGGCTTTTAAAAAGTTTACCTACCGCAGGGGCATTACGGGAAGCGAGTGGATTGGCTGGACAAACTTCCAATCCCTTTTCAACAACAAGCAGTTTACGCGCACCATTGGCAATACCATCGCGATAAGCATGGGACGGCTGCTTTTTACCTTTTTTGTTCCAATCGCCGTGGCCATTTTGCTCAATGAGATTCGCTGCTCCGCCTTTAAACGTGTTGTGCAAACATGTATGTATCTGCCGCATTTTCTAAGCTGGGTCGTCATCTCGGGTATCGCTTACAGCCTGCTTTCCGTCAACGGCGGCTTCATCAATAAGCTCATCCTGGCCAGCGGGGGGCAAACCGTTAATTTCCTTTTGGAGCCAAAGTGCTTTCGGCCGATTTTGTATATATCAAGCGTGTGGAAGGAAGTAGGCTGGGAGTCCATTATATATCTGGCGGCTCTTGCGGGCGTCAATCCCGAGCTTTATGAAGCCGCTACCGTGGACGGGGCGGGCCGCTTTAAACAAATGATTCACGTAACGTGGCCCGGAATTCGCAGCACGGTTGTGATCATGTTGATTTTGACGGTGAGCCGGATTATGAGCGCGGGATTTGACCAGATATATAACCTGTATTCTTCCCCCGTGTTTTCCGTGGCGGATATCATTGATACGTATACCTATCGTGAATTGTTCCTGAAAAGCAAATTTGGCGAGGCCACGGCGGCCGGATTGTTCCAAGCGGCAATCAATGTGGTAATCGTAGTAGCGACAAACCAGCTTGCCAAGGCGATTAACGACGGAGAGGGGCTGTATTGATATGCAAATGGCAGGGAAAAGGAAAAAGCTTTCCGCATTTTCCGTTTTCAACTATACGTTTTTTGGCCTTGTGGCGCTATTGATGGTGTTTCCGCTATGGAATGTAATCGTTATTTCCCTAACGGATTACCGGGAATATGTTGCAAACCCGCTCATGCTTTTCCCGGGAGAAATTACGCTTGAAGCTTATGAGTACATCTTTGCCAACGCCGATTTGCTCACCTCGCTCAAAATTACGGTTATCGTTACGTTGGCGGGCACGCTTGGCAGCATGTTCTTCAGCGTTGCGGGCGCATATGCGCTTAGCAAGAAAAAAATGCCCGGCCGCAATGTATTCCTAACGCTTATCCTGTTTACGATGTTTTTCAACGGGGGCATCGTGCCCAACTTTTTGTTGGTAAAGGATCTTGGCATTTATGACACCATAGGCGCTATGATTTTTCCTACGCTGATTAACACCTGGTATTTGATCATCATGAAGAATCACTTTACCGGCTTGCCGGAGGCGCTGGAGGAATCCGCGCGGATTGACGGCGCTAATGATATCGTTATCCTGCTGCGGATTATCCTGCCTATTTCCATGCCGATCATAGCCACCTTCACGCTGTTTTATGGCGTGGACCGTTGGAACGAGTGGTGGAACGCCATGATGTATATCAATGATACGCGCAAATACCCATTGCAGCTTTTGCTTCGTAACCTGATCGTTAAAAATTTCTCCTCAGCCTCCATGGCTACCGCCTATGCGCAGGATAGCGCGGAGTTTGTGGCTAAGGAAAACATCAAAATGGCCACCGCCGTAGTTGCGATACTGCCAATTACCGTGGTGTACCCCTTTTTGCAAAAATATTTCGCAAAGGGCGTTATGGTGGGCGCCATTAAGAGCTGATTTTATACCGCCAGTGCGGTAAAAATTCCGTGTGCTGCGGAGAAACAGCACAAATGAGAAAAGGAGGTATCCCCATGAAACGCATCCTAAGTTTGGCCTTAGCCCTGGTGATGGTTTTGCTAGTGATGAACGTTCCGGTTGCCGGTGCCGAACCAGAAGGCTTGTCCGAATTTGCAGGCTTGGAGCCGATCGATGTAACAATCTCCTTCTGGCAGTATGTTGACCCTAATGGAGAATATGAGGGTGAAAAATTTGCGCAGAAGGTTCGCGAGGAGTTTGGTATCAATTTGGTCAGCGTACCCGTTACATGGGCCGACTCTATTGAGAAGATCAGTACTTTCGCCGCTTCGGATAGCCTGCCTGACGTATTTGTCCACCTGGGCTGGGATAACAAGTATGAGTTTAAGGAATTCGTCGATCAGGAAATGGTCCGCGATATCCCCGAGGAGTTGTATAGCAAATACGAAAACGTCAACCGCGTTATGACGACCTATGCTTATGAAGCCATGCCGGACGGCAAAATGTATCACTTGCCGCGCGAGGACCGCGCTTGGGAAGGCGTCAATGGCAATCCCATTGCGCTGTTCTATCGCCTGGATTATGCGGAAAAATTGGGGTATACCGAGGAGCAGCTCCAGACCCCCATGAGCATTGATGAGCTGACCGCCTTCCTTGAGAAGATGACATTTGAGGATCCTGACGGCAATGGCGTTAATGATACCTACGGCTTGGGCAACGCCCTGGATACAGGCACAGGCCTGGGATATCTAAGCCAACTGATTTACCCCATGTTTGGCTACCGCCCCTGGATGTACAGCGAAGGGAACGGCTGGGAATACGGCTATATAAGCGAAGCGGCCAAAGAATGCACCAAGTGGCTGCACGACTTGTACCAGCGTGGAATTCTGGATCCTGAGTTTGCCATCCTCAAGGATAGCCAAATGGAAGAAAAGCTCGCCACCGGCGCCATTGGCGTGATGCCCTACAATATGAACACCACCAACGCTTATACGTTCCGCAAATCCTATTGGGAAAAGATTAACCCCGACCTGGATATTGCTGAATACGTGAGCGGCCTGCCTGAGCCTACCATGGCGGACGGCTCCCGCAACAGCCGCCCCAAGGCCTATTGGAGCAGTACGTTGATTTCCTATAAGGTAGATGATGAGAAGCTGGACCGTATCCTGGCCTTCTTTGACTGGATGTATAGCGTGGACGGCTATGTGTACGCCACCTGGGGAGAAGAAGGCGTGGACTATGAAATGAAGGACGGGCAGTTCGTTTCCTTGCTCAAGGACAGCAACGGGGAACCCAAAACGTTCTATTCCAATACTTCGCTAATGCTTATGAGCAGCATTGCCGGCTGGCATCTGGACAAGGTGCCCGGGGTTGTGGATAGCACGCTGTCCGACTGGGATAACAAGGTGGACGCCATTTTGCGCCAGGAATACTGGCCCTACAACTATCCTGTGAATTTTGTCACCTACCTGTTCAGCGACAACCTTATGTCTTTTGATATAGAAACCTATGTGGAAAACCAGCTGGTGCTGATTATCATGCAGTCCGCCGATTTTGAAGCCGATTGGGCGGCTTTTGTGCAGGATTTGTACGACAATTATAACTTGGCCGCCGTCACTGAAGAAGTAAACGCAGCCGCCCTTGAAAAAGGAATCGTTTGGGAGCCGTACAAGAAGTAAAGCTACGCTTTCCGGGGAGGAGGGGGACGCTTTTCCCCTCCTCCGTTTTTAAAGGACCTTCCGATTTGGAGGCCGGAATTGCCTACGTTTTCGCAACCGCTACAATATTCATATAACGTATAAGGAAGTGAAGGTATCGTGCAGCCAGTAACCGTTCGGGTCGAAACAATGGCGATTCCGACTTATCCCATCATGGCAAGCGAAAAGCTGCCCATGTTCAACGAAAACCGTATGCATCAGGGCACCAAGGGCAATCCTTATCCGGTTAAACCTGTGCTGTCCGTGATGCGGGAGAATTGCCAGCCGCGCAATTATGAAGTGGTAAGAATGGAAAACGATTTCATCCGTCTTATTCTCATTCCGGAATTGGGCGGCCGTATATTTGAAGCATACGATAAGGTAAATCAGTATGACTTTCTGTACCGCCAACACTGTATTAAGCCCGCGTTGATTGGCGCATACGGATTATGGATTAGCGGCGGCCTGGAGTTCAACTGGCCTTTTCACCATCGCCCGTCCACTTTTATGCCCGTCAATTTTTCCACCGAAACGCAGGCCGATGGCACGGCTATTACATGGCTTTCCGAGTGCGACCCCACAGACCGTACCCGCTGCACGATTGGCATTGTGCTCAGGCCCGACGCCGCCTATTTTGAAACCCGTATTCAGGTAACCAACCGCACGCCGCTTCGCCATAGCTTTTTGATGTGGCAGAACGCCGCCGTACCCGTAAACGACGATTATCAATTCATTTTCCCACCGGATGTGAACTATGCAAACAACCATTATTCGCTAACAAAGCCATCCGTAAATTACCCAATCGCACACGGCTCCTATGCCAGCGCGTTTTATGACGAGCCTACCGACATAAGCTGGTACAAGAACTGTTTTCATGCCACCTCGCATTTTGCCGCGCCAAGCAAGTATGACTTTTTTGGCGGCTACGATCATGGCAGGAAGGCCGGCGTCATCCATGTGGCCAATCATCATATTTCTCCGGGAAAAAAGATGTTTACCTGGGGCTGCGGTAAGCTGGCGGGCCATTGGGAAAAGGCGCTGACAGATACAGACGGCCGCTATTGTGAGCTGATGGCGGGCTCTTACAGCAACAACCAGCCGGATTTTACCTGGCTAAACCCCTATGAGGCCAAAGCGTTTTCCCAGTTCTGGTATCCTATCGGCGCCATTGGGAAAGTGAGCTTTGCAACGTTGGACGCCGCGGTGCGCGTCGCCCTGGAGGAAGGCGAGCTGATTGTGCAAACCACAAAAGCGCAAAAGAACCTGCGCGTGGTGCTGAAAGTAAAGGATCAGGCCGTATTTGACGGCAGGTGCGACACCCAGCCTTGCAAGCCCATAGCCCTGCATTTTGCCCCCGCAGCGGGGCTGTACAGCGTCGCCCTGTATGCCCAGTGCGGCGGCGAGCTGCTGCATTACACGCAGGAGGTCCTGGATGAAATGCATTATCCAGAGCCTTTAACGTTGGATCCCCATCCGGACAACTTAAAAACGGTTCAGGAGTTGTACCTGCAGGGCGTCCATAAGGACCAGTACCGCAACCCGCAGATTGAGCCCGATGTCTATTACGAAGAAGCGCTGCGGCGCGACCCCAACCACATCCCCTCGCTGATTGCCTTGGGTGAATATAAATACCGGCACGGTTACTTTGCCGAAGCAAAAAAGCTGCTTGAGAAGGCCATTGCGAACGAGCACCTATACAATCAGCGGTATCAGGATGGCGAAGCGGAATACCTGCTGGGCCTTGTGCTGGATGCGATGGGCGAAACGGACCGGGCCTACGGTATGTTCTATTCCGCCGCGTGGAGCGGTTATACGGTAAGCAAGGCTATGAGCAAGCTTGCCGCTATCGATGGCCGCCGCAAGGATTACAATAGCATGCTGGCGCATGCCGTTACGGCATTGGAGGCTTCCGCACGGCATCCCATAGCGTCCGCCTATGCGGCATTGGCCCAGTGGAAGCTGGGCAACCTTCAAGACGCGATGCGTTTCATTGATAAAGCCATTCGCTACGACCCGCTGAACGACTTGGCCGTTTACGTAAAGCTGCTGCTGCAAAACAAAGAGGTTGGCGAGTTGGAAGCCGCATCCCGCAGCGATTTTGGCCAAACCGCGCTGGATATCGCCTTTGATCTGGCGGATGGCGGCTTCGTGGAAGAAGCTTTCAACTTGCTTACCTCCATAAATAACGTCACAACGCCCATGGTTGGCTATACTGCCGCCTATCTGGCCGAGCAACTGGGACGCGACGGGGCGGCGCTTCGCAAGCAAGCCGCTTTGCAGGAAGTGAAAACCGCTTATCCCTACCGGCTGGAGGAGATTCGGGTACTAAAGGCCGCCGTTGGCAATGAAAAAGACGCCGCCGCCCGGAATCTGCTGGCCTGTGCGCTGTATGATAAGGGGCATTTCGCCTGCGCCTCCCAACTGTGGCGGGAAGCGCATGCGCTGGACGCGAAAAACGCGGCCTATGCGCGCAATCTGGCCGTTGCCTGCTTCTCACACATGAAATGCAAGGAGGAGGCGCTCAGGCTGCTGGTTGAGGCCATGGAGCTGGAGCCCCAAAACGATCAGCTCAAGCTGGAATACCTCTACGCCGCAACAAAGCTGGGCGCTCCCGGCGCGGAACGGCTGCGGGTGATCAAGGAGCATCCCCTTTTCGGAAAGCCGGTGGACGACTATGTGCTTGAGCATGCAAAGGCATACTGCGTAGCCGGCCGTTACGAGGAAGCGCGCAAGGTTATGATGGCCCACGATTTTGTGCCTGCCGAAGGCGGAGAGATTGCCATTATCGACCTGTACTTTACCATCATGTTGCACTTGGGCCGCGAAGCCATGAAAACGGGCGATTTGGAAAAGGCGCTCGCGCTTTTTGAAAGCGCGCTGGAGCTACCGGAGAACCTGCATGCAGGTCTTTGGTTTGAAACCGCGCAAACGCCGCTTTACTACTATCAGGCAGTCGTGCTTGAGAAGCTTGGCCGCGCGGAGGAAAGCAAAGCCATGTACGAGAAGTGCCTGTACCACAGGCTTCCCACAAAGCCTGATATGCCTTTCTATTATGCCAGCGCAATGCGCAAGCTGGGCCGCGAGGTTGAGGCGCGCATCCTGCTTAGTAAAGTAACCGCTATGCAGGAGGAGCGCTCCCAGCTGCCCGCTATCGGCTGGGAGGATACGGTTGCCGCGTTCAACCCGTTTGTAAACGATCCGCAGGAGCAGCGCGACGGCATGGTGGCTTATCAACTGGCAGGCATACGCAAATATGTGGGAGATCAGGAAGGCGCTCGCAAGCTATACCAAAAAAGCCTTGCGCTGTGGCCTGAAAACATGAACACTTGGATGGAACTGGATTTTTTGCAGGAATCAACTTGAAATCCTGATCCATGGCAAGGCTATAAATGAATACATGCGGGCGTGGAATGGCGAAGCGACAGTGGAGCCATTCCACGCCCGCGCTGCCGCCGGCGGGGAATCGAAGTACGCAAGGGCGGCTTTGGCAATCAAATTGCTAAGGCGCACAAAAAAACACCCATGCCTCGTATTGGACTGCTATAAGGCAAGTAGACACAAAAAAGAAACCCTGTCGTAGAATTACGCGAGATTACGCGGCTTTACTCCGGATTTCAAACGGAGTAAGGCCGTTTTTCATATCAATGCGTTGGTAGTTATAGAAATGGATATACTCGTCGACC
>OLGB01000739.1_pt1 | contig 43718 bp, 38 predicted proteins | sample 1605691 | NCBI WGS metagenome assembly OLGB01 (sample SAMEA3888925, study PRJEB22519) | human gut metagenome | biome: human gut; feature: human-associated habitat; material: faeces | place: Denmark | collected 2010
GAATAAATTCGCCCGTTTCGCTATTACGCTCGTTTTACTCGCTACAAGTCCTGTTTTTGTAATTTTAAAAAACCTAAAACAAACGAATCGGGGAATACAAATTGCTTTTCGCCAACAGCAAATTTTATTCTGATATACTTGCCATCGTTTGACATCCAAGAGACTGTACCGTCGCCGAATTTTTTGTGCGTTACAGTTATGCCCACCTTGACTTTTGCAAGCATTTCTTCCAATGCCTTTTCGGCGGAATCGTCTTCAACGGGCACTGTATCAGCAACAGAAAACGTATCGCTTGCGATAATATCAGTTTTTTCCACCATGCTGTCATTATTTTCTTTGCCCGCGCGGTATTTTTCGGGGATAAGAATATTTTCAAAGTCGGTCATAGTAGCCTGTTGCTTGCTGTATAATGCCTCGTATTCTTCACGGCGGAGTACCGTGTCCCAACCGCCGATTGCTTCGCCCTCGTGTTTGTCGATACCGGTATACGATAAACTCGAATTTTCGTATTTTCTAAATCCGAAAATGCCTTGATTCATCTTTTCGGAATCAAACAAGCCGATAGAACACAGCACGTCGAAATCTTTTACCGTAAGCCCCGTAACCTTTTGGAAAAGTTCAGGCTCGATTTGTGTAATAACGTCCTTTATCGTCTGTTCGCGATAATCGGTGAGATACATAAATGCAGGAATTCGCGCTGCAAGTTTCAAAAGATTTTCCTGCACCTGTTTACGCAAAGATTTTGCCTTCTTTTCGTCTTCGGTAAGTTCTTTTTTCTCGGTTGGCGTTAAATCGTCACCTTTCTCTTTTTTGAGTTTTTTCACCTTTTCAGAGCGGTTTATAATCGTTTGAATTTCGGCGTTTAACGAACGGAAACCTTCAATACGCATAAGCGCATCCAAAGCGTCCTGATTGTTTTGCAATTTTTTGAGCGTGTCGTTGTCAACGTGCACCAAAAGGGCGGTTTGCCAACGCTTTGCCAGCAAGGTTGCCGACGTTCCCGCATAAGTAATATCCAAAATGTCCTGTGCGTCGATACGATTCATTGACGAGCCGTCAAACGCAAGCACAGGCAAGAAAGAAATGAAATCTCTCACTTTTTGTTCGGGGCTTGTTTCGTCGACTTTCAATCTGCACGAATAATCGGAAATCTGATGCAACGCACGCTCTAATGCAAAGTCAAAAATATAACACTCTTGCTTGATAATTTCCTTGTCGCCGTGATCGTTCACGATTTCCCAAGGTGATTGCACTCTGAAAGCCGTCTGGAAATATGTTTCGGGTGATTTTAAGTTCCTAAGCATAAACACGCCTGCCCACGGTCTTACGGTAACGCCGGTATTGAGTTTTCCGCACGACAGAGTGATAGTTTTCGTTTCAAGCGGATCGCCCATTGCCGACAAAACAGGTTTGAGAGCGTCCAAGCCGATGCCGACTTTTGTTCCCGCGCACACGATAATTTTGTAGTCGTCAAAAAAGTTGTTTTGCTTTTGACGCAATAAATTGTACATTGCATAGCAACTTGCAACGTTTGGTAAATACCAAAAAGTATGCGACAGCACGTTCAAAAGAGTGGTGTCCGAAAACGGCATAGGCGGACGTTCTGCGCCAAGTTTCAAACCGTCCACTGGCATATAATTGCCCTGTATCATTTTAACCCACTTTTGCACGTCTTCTTCGTACACAAATCTGGACGTTTCGATTTTTCCTTTTTCAAGCGGTTGCGCCTTAAAAAACTCGTTTATATCGAATTCGTCATACCCTTCGTTTATCGCAACGTTCGCCGTAATGGAATCGGGCACTTTGTATGTGAGCATAACCATTTTAGGTAGTGCCGCATAAGGATTTTCACCCAAAGACTTGTCCCAGTTTTCTTTTGCCGCTTGTTCGTCCGAATATGTCCAGTTGAACACTTGGTCTTCCAAAAATTCGCCCGAATTAAGCGCGCGGAACGGCGTACCCGACAAATACAGATAATGCAAAGAAGTGATAGGCAAAAACGTTTCGTTTATGGCGTTGCCTGCTTCTTCTTTCTGATATTTTTCAAGGTCGAAATCGTCGTCTTCTTCGTCGTATTTTTCAAACAAGTTTTTTGCATTTTCACGCCAAGCGCCAAAGTGATATTCGTCAAAAACGATTATATCCCAGTTTGTTGTATGTATAAATTCGTTTTTCGCCTTTATTCCGCCTGCCTCGTTCGTGCCAAGCAAATCCTGAAACGAGCCGAAAACAACGATAGGCTTTGTTTTGTCGCAAGCGTCAAATTGTTCGTCAAGTTTTTTTGCGTCGAACTTTGCCTCTTTGTTGCTCACAAATTGCCAGCCTTTGAAATCAACGTGGTGAGTCAGGTCTTCTTGCCAAGCAGATTCAACGGCAGGCTTAAACGTAAGCACAAGGATTTTATTGAACCCCATCGCCTTGCACAATTCATATGTTGCAAAAGTCTTGCCAAAACGCATTTTCGCATTCCACAAAAATTTTGGTGGGCGCGTGGGATCGTCAATCTTTGATTGCTCAAAATACGATTTTGTCATATTGACGGCTTGTTGCTGTTCGTCACGCATTGCAAAATTCCACGTGCGATTGCCTTCAAAACGTGTTTCGGTGCGGACTTCTTCGATTGCCGTCAATGCGTCCGAAAGCGTGCATTTGAACCACTCGTTTTTATCCGTGCCTTCGTTAAGTCTGCTAAATCCTTTGTGCTTTAACAAACGGTGTATGTCCTTGTCGGTAAAACAAGTACCGTCGGCACGCATTGCCGATTCTTTGAACAGAATTTTGAAATTTATTGCCGCCGTATGCAGTTGTTCTTTGATACGTGTTTCGGTGTCTTTTCTGTCGGTGTAGCCGATTTTGATATATCCGTCGTGGTCTTTTACGTCGGGCAGAATATATCCGTAAATTGTCGGCACAACGTCAGGACGTTTATGTAAAATTTCGGAAAGACTGATATTCTTTGCCATATCGTTACTCCATAGGTTTAATCATCGATTCTATAAAATCGATTTCTTCTTGCGACAAGTTGTATTTTTTATACAATTCTTCGTCTGTCCACGGCTTTGAAAAATCTTGCATAGGGACATAATGATAAACCTGCTTTGTCGCGTGTTGTGTTTGTTTTCTTATTCCCACCAAACATCTAAAAAATTTTGTTTTCAGATACGACATAACATTTTCGGCTTCTTCGCGAGTATCATAGTTGCCTATTTCCAGAAAGGTTTCCGTACATAACTCTCCTGGCGTAGCCAGGACTGGCGTAGCCGGACCTTCGCCGATTTCTCCACAACCATAACTATTTGTGATAAATAGTTTATATTTGTTGATTCCATCTTTTTTCGGTAACGGATAATTTTTGGGAATATACTTTAATACTCTTTTTAAGGAAGCAAGTCCTAATATGCTATATCCATCCTTTATAGGGGTATCACTAATCGGTGGTAAACCGAATTTCGCAGGACTGATAAAAAAGTCGCTTGCTAAACCATATGGCTTTCTTGATGAAACTATTGTTTCAAAAGATTCTACTTCATTTTTCCAAACCTTATGTTTAATTGATACAAGTTGTGGATACCGAATAAAAATATCGTCATCTTCTTCGACTAAATAACGTTGAGAAAAAATCGTACCGTTATTATCATGCCTATAAATATCACACATTTTTTCTTTGTCTCTTTCCCAAAGAAAATAACATACTCCGCCTTTTATATCTACGCCGCTAAAACAGTCCTCTGCATTTGCAAAGTCGTGCAAGACAGTAAAATGCTTATCATGAATCATGTCTTCTCTAAAATCGTCTAAGCCTTTTCCACCTGTCATCCATCTTGCAGGAATAATCATACTCAAATATCGTGGTTTTAATCTTTTTGCCGCTTCGACAAATTTTTGGTATATAGGCTTTGCGCTTGCCTGAGCGCCTCCGTCTGATAATTGATAAGGCGGGTTAGATATAATTACGTCGAATTTCATATTAAAAACTTTCTCCGGATTTTCTGTGTGTATAAATTCGTATGCGTGAGTTTCTTTGCCTTCTTCTCGTTTCCATTGAGTTTCTGACGCACCGCAATATTTGCATTTCCCATTTGTCCAAACGTGATTCACTCTGCGAAATCGTATATTGCCTTCGGCGGTGTCGAAATGAGAAATTGAGTACTCGCCGTTTGGATATTTGGAGCAATACAGGCTACGACGGGATAACAGACTTGTTAGTTCCGTGATCGCAATGCCGTAAAGTTGCTTGTGGAAGATATGGTCGATACGTTCTTGCAAATCGGGGATTTTGTCTTGCAACCCTACAATCAAACGCTTGGCAATTTCTCTAAGGAAAACTCCCGTTTTGCAAGCCGGATCTAAAAACGTAGTGTTTGGATCGGAAAACAATTCCTGCGGCAGTAAATCGAGCATTTGATTTACCACGTCCGGCGGAGTGAAAACTTCGTCGTTGGATAAATTCGCAAGACACGACAAAACGTCGGGTGTGTGCAAAGTCTTGTTTTTGTAGATTTTGTCAAAAAAGGTTTCAGCCATTTTCTTGCACCTTCCTGTAATGCACGGGCGGATATTCGCATATCGGCTCTGCCATATATTCTTTTGTTGTGGGGTTTATAGACAAATATTTCCGTATGTCTTCGGGAACGTCGAGAAGTGATAGTTGCTCGCTTTTGGGCTTGTCGTTGGCTTTGAGCATCACGTCAAGGCGGAAATCACGACGTTTTAACTTTGTGCCGAGCATAAGGCTCCATTCGGGGAAAATAATCGGCGTATCAAGGTCGTTTTGATTTTCATCCACACACATAAGCGTCAAAGCGTTGCCACATAAAATATTTTTGGAAAGGATATATTTCACGGCTTCGCGCGTTTCATCACTTACCGCCTTTTTACAAGCAGATTTATATTCTTTATCCCACAACTTGAAAAGCCGTGCGCGACATTCTGCAACGTTGTCTTGCATAATATCCACGCCGTAAAGGCTTGTTATTGCAAGCACGGAATATCTTTCAAAATCATACGGGTTTGATTTATACAGTTTTTTTACAGTGGTAAGTTTGCGCGTCAATATTTCAGCCAAAAAGTTGCCGTCACCACATGCAGGCTCTAAAAATCGACTGTCTATTCGGTCGCATTCTTGCGCGACCAAATCGCACATCGCCTTGACTTCACGCTCGGCAGTAAACACTTCGCCGTGCTCGGCAACCCGCTTTTTTGATTTTATTTGTGAATTGTGCAATGGCGCACTCATTTTTTAAAAACCACCCATTATATATTGCAATTAGTATATCGCATTTACGATATACAGTCAATGTATTTGCGAAGTATATATGTCGTAAAAGCGTAGTAAACTATTACAAGAGGTGCAAATGAATATAATAAATAAATACGTAAACTACAATATGAACGTGGTTGGACAGACTATAAATTGGCGCAAGCTGCTGATATATCGCAATCTTCGCTTGCCACTTTATATTCTCGTCAAACGCCACCAAAACTCGAAATGCTACAACGCATTTGCGAAGCATTCGGAATAACTTTATCTCAATTCTTTTTGGACGATGAACAAATTGATATATTAACAGAAAGGGAAAAGAAAATGATTTCTTCTTTCCGGAAACTCAATCCCGAAAAACAACAAGCACTGATAGAGTTGATAGCCGATTAACAAATGGTTCCGTGATATCGCGGAACCATATTTTTTTGTATAGAGAAAACCGATAAAACGTCGGTCTTTTGTTTTTGCGGTTTGGGGGAATGTGATTAATTTTCGTCGGTGAAAATCTTTTCCTGATTTTTGAAAGATGTTTTGAACGTAAGGAACGAGAACTCGTTTTTCATATTTTTGAAACTTTCGGGTTTTGCCTTAAACCAGATAAGCCCGACGATCGATACCGCGACAACGGCGATGCCGATGCCCGACAGCGCGCCCAGAAAATCTATTGCGACGTCCTGCCAGGTTGCGTATCGTCCGCTGGTGAAAACGGGCAGTTGGAACATTTCCGAAATGCCTGCGACGACAAACGCCGAAAGCAAGGAAAGGGGCAGCGACACCCATCTCGGCTTAATAAGCAGGAAGAACGTGCCGAACAATCCGAACCCCAGCACAAGGAAAAGCGAGAAGTGTCCAAGCCCTTTTCGTATAAGCGTGTGGAAGGTGTCGAAGACTGACACGGTAATCGTTTTTTCGACGGTAAGGTCGGGGCGGCCGACGTACGTTGCGCGCACGGTGACTTTGCCCGATTTGTCGGACGTAAACACACCGTTTTCGTCGATTGAGCCTTCGCCTTTGACGACTTCCCATTTCACGTTTTTCGTGACGTTGCCGCCCGTATAAGCGGTGAGATCGATTTTGCCGCCTTTGACGCATCTGTCGGGTGCGACGACGGTAAGCCCGTCCACGACGTCGGGCACGGTGACGTGCAGCGTTGCCGTTATTGTATTGTCATAAATTGAAAAGTACGTAATCGTGGCGGTGCCCGGTTTATATGCGTGCAGGTGCGTTGTGGAGGCGTTGACGACGTTTGTATCGGACGATTTGCTGATTATGTTTGACGGCGCGCCTTTGCTTGCGTTTTCTGCCCGGAAGCCGAGTTGGCTTGTGATGACCAGGTGTTCGTCTTTTTTCATTGTAAGGCTGAACGAGCCGTCGTCGTTTTTTGTGGCGCGTTTATCAAAAATGAATCCAGTGGCTTCCGGTCTCGAGCCTTCCACGATTCTGATTTTTTGAGAAACGGTTTTATCACCCAGTTTTATTTCAAGAGTTAAATAATCACCGTCCGTTGTTTTTAACGGATAAAACCACTGCTTTGCGGGAAGGAAAAAGATTTTGTCGTTGGCATTATGCTTTTCCCCATTAATCAGAATTTCTGTTTCGATAGTAGAGACGCCGTAACCGTTGTATTCGTCGTCGGTGACAGCCAGCACCGACATTCTGTATTCTTCGCAGGTTTCAAGCGTGATTATCCCGTCTTTGGCCTTTACTAAGTCTTTGCCATGATAGATTTCTGTTTTTATTCCTTTGACTTTGTCGGGGTTGACGCCTTCGTTGTATATTTTTAAATCGTACAACACGTTGTCGGGGTTGTCTTTTGACTTAATAACCACCCTGTGATATCCCCATTTGGAAAGTGTGACTTCACCGTTTTCTTCGACGTTTATGTAATCTTCGGACTCGTCAAAACCGCGCTCAAAGTACAGTCCGGAAGTGTCGGCGTTTTCAGGAAGACACTTGACGCCAAGTTCCAGAATGTCGCCCGTATAATAATGATCGACGTCGGTCAGGACTTTGCCGTCACGCCTGACGCTTTTGACAACATAGCCCGTAACGGCGGAAACAGGGGGCGCGGGCTCGTCGGTTTTCATTGCCGACTGAATGTTGTCGGACACCTTCGCCGACTGAATCGCGCTTTTATCGCCGGGCGTCAACGCCTCGCCCCAGATAAAAAGGGTGAGCGCAATCGTACAAAAAAGGGCCGTTAGCGCAAGCGCGCGAAGCCCTTTGAAATATTTGCGTTGATTTGTAGTTTCCACAAAATACCCCCGTCCCGAAATTATTTATCGGCTTTATTGTATGCCTTCACGGATTTGTCCAGCATCTCTTTGGTAATTTTCGAGTTGCAGTACGGACAAACGCCGACGTCGTTGATAAGCTCGAACTTCGCGTTGCAGAAAGGGCAGTGGACGAGGTTGAGCGTCCCCGCGCGTTCCGCCTCCATCATTTCGTAATCCTTGTCGCGCATTGTGGTTTTGTCGATGATTCTTTCGTTGTCGAGGACGAGATAACCGTCAAGATAACCTTTTTGCACCATCGTTTTGACGTCGTTTGCCACGACTTCGGGATTCCTGTTGTGAACTTCCGCAAGCATTTTCACGCTTTTGATGCCGTCGCCGACAATCTGCGCTTTGAGACGCGAGAAATATTTAAGCTGACCGAAATGAATCCATACCAACGGCGCGCCGTAAAAGCCCATAACGATAAGGATAATGCCGACGATGCCCATCGCGCGGAAAGACTGACCTTTCGTAAAACCGATGACGGTCATCACGATTCCCAAAGGGAAACCGACCGAAAGGAAAATCGCCCATAAAAGAGTCCTTCTTGTTTTTATATCGATTTTGTTCATACCTGTCTCTTAAATCGTGTCTTTGAGCCCCAAAAGATAGTCGGAAGATACGCTGAACACTTTCGCAACCGCGACGATGTAACTTGCCTTAGGCTCGTTTACGCCGTTTTCCCAGAACGAAATTGTGCTTTTCGTAACACCGATTCTTTTTGCGAGCTGGTCGCTCGTCATGCCTGCGTCGATGCGCAGATCCTTTAATCTTTCAGAAAAAGCCGATATATTCATATTGTACACCTCGTATAGAATATTGTAAAGAATTCAAAACAAATATAAGCATCAATTTAGAATTCAAAACGATACTTAAAGGCGTTGAAACGAGAATGCAAAACGCTTAAAGCAGCGCGTAACGGTTGGCGTTTTTGAAAAAGTATGATAAAATTGACAATATGAAAGTTACGGATACTTATCTTGCCGAAATTACCGACTTCGGACTTGACGGCAAAGGGTTTTCAAAAATCGAAGATATTGCGGTGTTTACGCCGTACACGGCGGCGGGCGATCTTGCGAAAATCAAAATCAAAAAGGTTTACAAAGGAGTTGCCGAGGCGGACGCCGTGAAAATCGTGCGCCCCGCAAGTTGCCGCGTCGTTCCGCCGTGCAAAACGTACGGGGAGTGCGGCGGCTGCGTGTTGCAGCACGTTGATTTTCCGACCGAAAACGAACTGAAACGAAAACTCCTTCAAACCACGCTGAACAAGGCGGGAATAAACGTTCGGGTTTCGGACACGGTTTTTGACAAGGAGTATGAATACCGCAACAAACTGCAAATGCCTTTCACCATCGACGGCGGCGAAATCACGCTGGGCTTTTTCAGGCGGAACACGCACGACGTGGTCGCGCTGTCCGGGTGTATGCTGCACGGCGATTTCGCGACGAAAATAATAAACGCCGTGAAAATTTGGGCAAACGACGAAAAAAGAAGGCAAAAACTTTCCGTTTACGACGAGGCGACGGGCAAAGGGTGTTTAAGGCACTTTGTCGCAAGGTACGTCGACGGGCTACTGTTCGCGACGGTTGTGATAAACGGAAAAGAACTGCCGTACGGGCGCGAACTTTTTGAAATTTTGTCAAAAGATTTCGAATGCGTTTTGTATTCGTCCGTCAACGAAAAACGCACGAACGTCATTATGGGCGACGACGTGAAAAAACTATATGGTGCGGAAAGAGACGTCGATATCGACGGCATAAAAACCACACTTTCGCCAAAGTCGTTTTTGCAGGTCAACGACGGTGTCAGACAAAAACTTTACGACGGGGTAAACGCCGCGGTGAAAAACGCGGGCGTAATCATCGACGTTTATTCGGGCATAGGAATCCTTACGTCGATGCTTGCAAAAGCCAATAAAAACGCCAAAGTCTACGGCGTGGAAATCGTGAAAGAAGCGGTTGAAAACGCAAACGATTTGATGAAGAAAAACGGGCTGTCGGGGCGCGTCGAAAACATTTGCGGCGACGCAACGAAAGTGCTGCCAAAACTCGTAAACGATATTTTAAGCAATGAAAAATCGGGCATAAAGCCCGAAATATGCGTGGTTATCGATCCGCCGAGAAAGGGTGCGACCGAAGAAGTGCTGGACGCCGTGATAAGGTCGGGCGCCGAAAAGTTCGTGTACGTTTCCTGCAATCCGAAAACCTTGCAACGCGACGTAAAATACGTTGGTGATACTTTTGAAGTCGCGTCGGTAACGCCTTACAACATGTTTCCGAAAACGGCGGAACTTGAAACCTTGTGCGTGATGAAACGCAAGTCTTTATGACATGTTTTTGAGATAAGGCAGGGCGAATCTGAAAAAGGTTTTGTACGCCTTGCATTTTTCAACGTCGCGCCTTTCGCGCTTGCAGCCGCCTTTGCAAAGCATATAATATTCGCACGATTTACAAGTCTCGTTCACGACGAGGCTTTCTTTTATGAATTCGACGGCTTTGTTCGTGTGTTCGAGCGTGAAAAAATCTTTGTCCGAAATATTGCCAAGAAGATATTCGTCGGTGCAATAAAAATCGCACGGATACACGCTGCCGTCCGATTCGATCACGAACTGGTGCGTGCAATGCCCGTTCATACCGCACTGTTCGGCGCGCTCGAAGTGAGCAAGTCGGACGAAGTTGTCAAACTGGCGTATCGACGTGTAATCGCCGTTTGCCATATCTTTCTGGTACAACGCGAACGCCGACAATAAAAACAGGGCATAGCTTTTTTCGTCAAGGTAAAAATCGGGGTTTTCGACCTCTCCGGAAAGAGGTTTCAGACAGGGGATAAACTGCAACCGTTTGAAGCCTTGCGACGTGAAAAACGGATAAATCTTGCCGATTCTCATCGCGACGTCCTTTGTCAGAACGGTAAGGATATTGAAATTTACGTCGTGTTTTTGAAGAAGTTTTGCCGCCGCGACGACCTTTTGAAAAGTTGGGTTGCCGTCCTTGTCCACGCGGTTTACGTTTGCGGTTTCGTCGCCGTCAAGGGAAAGCCCGACAAGGAAGTCGCCTGTTTTGAACATCTCGCACCATTCGTCGTCGATGAGTGTGCCGTTTGTCTGGATTCCCAAAAACACGGGCGAGTTTTTGATATTTGCGCGGGAGATAAGATTAAGTGTCGCCCTGAAAAACGCTTTCCCGGCAAGCAGCGGTTCGCCGCCCTGAAAGTTGAACCAGACGGGATTTCCGTCGGCATAGGCAAACGCTTTTTTGACGACGGTTTCCGCCGTTTGAAGGCTCATTGCGCCGTGCGACGGCGTTTCGCGGTTTTTCGCGACGTCGTTGTAAAAGCAGTATTTACACCGCATATTGCACGTTGACGACGCGGGCTTAATCATTATCGAAATCGGCGGCATTACTTAATCCCCCTGCGGTTTTCCTTCAACGATTTTCTGAAATCTTTAAGCGCTTCTAAAAGGGTATCGGCGACGTCGGGATAGGTCATCGAGATATTGTAGCCTTCCGCCGGGTCTTTATCGAGATTGAAAAGGTAGTTTTTGTATTGCTGGTCGATGAACGCCGAGTTTTCGGTGCGTACTTTCTGATAATACTTGAAATCGTACGTTACGCCGCCGACTTCAACGGGCATCTGAACGGCCTGAACCGTGCCTTTTTTCATATAGAAAAGGGCGTCGTGCACTCGGGAATCGGGGGCGATCTCGCCGCTCCAAAGCGATTTCAGATTCACGCCGTCGATAATACGATCCGAGGGGAGAACGTCCACGCCCGCGTACGACAATATCGTCGGAAACAGGTCGGTGAGCATTGCGCTTGATTCGATTTTATATCCGCCGGTCGAGTTTTTAATCGTGCCGTTTCTTACGCCCGTCGGGTAACTTACGATCATCGGGACTTTCATACCGCCGTCGAAAGTGGTGTTTTTCCTTCCGCGAAGACTTCCCGTCACGCCTTCACGCCCCGGACCGTTGTCGGACGTAAAGATAATCATCGTGTCGTCAAAGACGCCTTTGTCTTCAAGCATATCGAAAATTTCGCCAAGCGACTTGTCGAATTCTTCGATGCAGTCGACGTAACTGTCGTCGGTGGTATCGCCTTTTCCGTTGCCGTTGTTATCCGAGAAAATGGGGTAATGCGGCCACGGCGTCGCGTAAAACGAGAAGAACTTATTGCCGCTGTCTATTGATTTTTCGAGCGTGGATTTCAATTCGTCGGTGAAAAGCCTTGTGGATTCGGACTGGTCAAGATTTTCGGCGTGAGTGCGTACTTCTTCGGCGCGTCCTCCGACTTCGCGCACCCAGTTATAGGGCGTCATATCGTTGACGTAATAGCTGCCGTAGAAGTAATCGAAGCCCTGATTCGTGGGGAGATATTCGCCATAATCGCCAAGGTTCCACTTTCCGATGCACGACGTGTCGTAGCCGACCGCTTTCAACGCTTCGGCAATGGTGATTTCGTCGCCCAAAATACCGTCCACGTTGTTTAAGAACTGATATGGGTTGATAAAATGGGTGATTGAGTACGGATCACTGTTGCAAGGCGTCGGGAAAATAACGTTGTCGATATAGCCGCGCGTGGCGTAACGACCGGTAAGAAGACTGAACCTTGACGGGGTGCAGACGGGAGCGGAAGCGTAAAAGTTTTCCATAAAAATCCCGCTTTCCGCCGCATACTTTCCGCCTTCCGAAAGGGAGTCGATGTTGGGCGTTTTAATGGTGGCGTTTGCTTTTCCGAGATAGCTGTACGCCGAAATATCCGAGTACGCCATATCGTCCATAAGTATGATAAGAATGTTGGGCGCATCGGCGTCGGCTTGTGTTTTCGACAGTTCTTTAAGGTATGCGTCGTGTCCCGCCTGCAAACTTTCGACGGTCGGACGGATTCTCAAAGACATATAAAAGACGTAGCACAAAGACGTCGCTGTCATTGCAAGGGACAACGCCGCCGTCGCAAAGCGTTTAAGAGTGCCGTCGGGAAGTTTCTTGTCAAGCGCGTAAAGCATTAGTCCCGAGAAAAGCGGCAACGCGGACAAAATAAGATTGTACCACACGATTTTGCCGAACTCGTCCGCGCCCCAGAAAAGGAAATACACGAACAATTCAAGAATCATATAAGCGTACGAGACGACGAAAAGCGGCTCGAACTTTTTGTTGAACAGCGCGCGGATAAACACGATAAGCGCGGTAACCGCCGCAATCGCCGCCGCCAACGGGGCAAGAAAATTGTATCCCGTGCCGAGCAGCACGACGGTGTACGCGATTGAAAACAAAAACCATACAAGGGCAAAGCCCGAACGTTCTTTTGAATTTTTAAGCATAATTTGACCTCTTACCGTATGATTATAACATAATGGGAATGTATTTTTCAAGCAATTATGGCTGCGTAAACCATACGTTTGACCTCTTACCGTATGATTATAACATAATGGGAATGTATTTTTCAAGCAGTTACGGCTGTGTAAACCATACGTTTGTCCAAAAATATCGCTTTTATGTAATTTCTTGACACCATGCGCCATATTTGATAAAATAGATATGTATTTTTTTAATACTTTATCTACAAAAGGAGCGTTTAATGCTTAAATTAAAACACATTACCAAGGATTACGTCACAAAACAGAACACGGTTCACGTTTTGAAAGGCATCACCTTGAACTTCCGCGAGTGCGAATTTGTCACGATTCTGGGACAAAGCGGCTGCGGCAAAACCACGTTACTGAACATTATCGGCGGTCTTGACAGATACACCGACGGCGACATCATTATCAACGGAAAGTCGACGAAGGACTTCGACGACAGAGATTGGGACAGATATCGCAATAAACAAATCGGCTTTGTTTTCCAAAGTTACAACCTTATCCCGCACCTTAGCGTGCTTTCCAACGTCGAGCTTGCTTTGACGCTTGCGGGGCGCAAAAAGGAAGAATGCGAGGCAATTGCTCTCGAAGCATTAAGGAAAGTCGGGCTGGAAGATCAGGCGTATAAAAAACCCAACCAGCTGTCGGGCGGACAAATGCAAAGGGTTGCGATCGCAAGGGCGCTTGTCAACAATCCCGCGATAATTCTCGCGGACGAACCCACGGGTGCGCTTGACACGGAAAGCGGCAAAATGGTAATGAACCTGTTGAAGGAAGTTGCCAAAGACCGCCTTGTCATCATGGTGTCGCACAACGCCGACCTTGCGGCGGAATACAGCACGAGAACGGTCAGAATCGTCGACGGAAAAGTCGTTGACGACACCGATCCGCTTATCGATCCCGACGACGTCGAGGAAGAAGAAGCCGTCCTTGACGAATCAGGCGAACCTCTGCCCAAAAAGAAAACAATCCGTCAGCGCATCAAAAAAACATATCAGCAGATAATACACGAAAGACGGGAAGAACGCAAGGTTTCCATGGGCAGCGCGATGACGATAAGCATATCCGCCAAAAACCTTTACAGCAAAAAATGGCGCACTTTTCTTACTTCGTTTGCGGGCAGTATCGGCATTATCGGTATTGCGCTTGTTCTGGCGTTGTCTTCGGGCGTGAATAAATATATCCGTCATACCGAAGAAAGCGCGCTTTCTCTTTACCCTCTTGAAATCAGCCAGAGCGGCGCCGATATTATGGAGCTTGCCAACATGCTTATGGCGAAGAGCGAAGGGCAAAAGTATCCTTCGGGCGCAACGGTGGGCATAAACCCCGTCGCCGGGCTTCTTGTGAAAGATATCGGAAGCCTTTCGGAATTTTTGAATTCCAGCACACTGTTTTTCAACAACGACCTTAAAGAAATCAAAGCCTATCTTGACGATCCCGACATCGGGCTTAAAGACACCGACGGCTACGTTAAATACGTTTATTCGTCAAATCTTAACGTTTACAGGCGTATCCCCGTCAGAGATTCCGTGAACGGCGGAACGTATTATACGACGGGACACAAAACGGACGGCGTGCTCGATAACGCGGCGGATGCCGACGGAAATATCGACTGGTCACAAGTTCCTTATACGAAAATCAATCCGTTTGCCGACTCTATGGAGCCGATGATGGAATCCATGGGCTTTACAAGCACGTTCAGAGATATGCTGGGCGAATTCAGCGGATATCTTGACGCATTCAGCGTGTTTTCGGAACTTATTTCCAATCAAAAAATCCTTGAACAGCAATACGACGTCCTTGCGGGCGCATGGCCCGAAGACGCAAAACAAGGACGTATCGAAGTCGGCGAAGACGGCAAAGAATACAAAGTTTTCGACTGCGTGTTGAAAGTCGACGAATACAACAAGATTCAGGACTTCATGCTGTTTGCGGCAGGTCTTGTACACCCCAACGAAGTTACCGATATGTTCGGCGGGACGAACAGCGGCAACGGCTACGGATTCTATGACAGATATTTCACGGAAGGGGAACTGCTTGACATCGAATATGCCGTTCTTTGCGACAGCGACTATTTTGACGCTGCGGACGGAAAAATTACGAAATCGTACCTTAAAAACGGAAAACGCATTGAAGACAGCGGCACGTTCGTTGACGGACACTGCGGCATAAAAATGAAAGTGTCGGGCATCGTACGTCCCAACAAAAACGCGTCTGCTTCGGCAATTCAGGGCGTTGTCGGATATCCCCACGCCGTTGTCGAGGCGCTTGTCGAGCGTTGCCAAAGCCTCGGTATCATCGGTTCGCAATTCACGAATTGTTATCAGGTTGTGCCTGATGTCAGTGGTTATAAGATTGTGGACGGCAAAACGGTTGCATCAATCGACGAGGACGGCAACCTTGTTTATAATAACGTTCCCAGTGGATCGTTAATCGCTTTCGTAAGCGTGCTTGACACAATCGGACAGGAAATCACAAAGGATCGCATAATCGAAAAATCGGAAATAGTTGCGGTCGGTAAGTATGACGGAAAAGCCGAACTTGAAAGCAAGGTTCTTTCTTATATGAAAACCACTTTCGGATATGCCGAACTCGATAACCCCGACAGTATTCAGATTTACGCGGCGAATTTCGAAGGCAAAAAGAATATCCTAAAAGTCCTTGACGATTATCAATATTACGTCAGAGAAAGCAACGAAGACGGCACGTACACCTGGGTGAACACCGGCGTAAAGGACGAAAACCACTCCATCAAATACACCGACATGCTGCAAACGATTATGGGCTACGTCGAAAAAATGACCAACGCCATGATCACCGCGCTTATCGCGTTCTCGGCGGTGTCGCTTATCGTTTCGTCGATAATGATTTCAATCATCACTTATACGTCCGTCCTTGAAAGGCGCAAGGAAATCGGCGTTCTGAGAAGTATCGGCGCAAGGAAACTCGACGTAAGCAACCTGTTCATTTCCGAAACTTCGATAATCGGTATGATTTCGGGCGCGCTGGGTATCGGCTTCGGCTATCTTTTGATTTACATCGCAAACGTGATTATTAAGAAGGTCATCGATATTCCCAACCTGTTGCACCTTGACTGGTATTACGCCATTTCGCTTTTCGTGATAAGTTTCTTCTTGTCGATGATTGCGGGCATTATCCCCGCGGCGATTGCGGCAAACAAAGATCCCGTCGAGTGTCTGAGATCGGAATAATCAACCGCTTGAAAACTGTCGCGATATGCGGCAGTTTTTTATTGTCCAAAATGTCAAAAAACATTGACTTTAAGTATATTTAGTTATATAGTATAGTAATATTTAGGATTACTATTTAAAAGGCCGTTTTATGAACTATTACGAAATCTTATTGCCGCTTGCGCTCATACTGCTTTTGTCCAAGTTTATGTCGATTCTGTTCAAAAAACTCGGGCTGCCGCAGGTTGTAGGGATGTTGCTTGCGGGCATACTCCTCGGGCTTATCAAGTTTATCCCGGGACAAACGATATTCAACGCCACCGCAATGGAAGGCATTTCTTTCCTTGCAAAAATCGGCGTAATTTTCATAATGTTTTCGGCGGGGATAGAAACCGACCTGAAACAATTCAAATCCACGGGGGCAGCGTCGGTTGTCATCACGTTTTTCGGCGTGGCGTTTCCTTTGCTGTTCGGATTTCTGGTTGCAAGCGCGTTCAACGGCGGATTTCACGTGTCGCGCTCACAGATTCTTTCCAACCTGTTTTACGGCACGATACTTGCGGCGACTTCGGTCAGCATTACCGTTGCCGCGCTTAAAGAGCTGGGAAAACTGCAAACGCGCGTCGGCACGTCGATTGTCAGCGCGGCGATTCTGGACGACATAATCGGCATTGTTTTGCTGTCGCTTATGATCAGCCTTGACAAAAGCGGGAACACCGCGGACGTCTGGGTTGTCGTCGCAAAACTTATCGCATTCTTTGCAATGGCGATACCGATGGGCTACGTCGCGTTGTTCATAATCCGCCGCATAGATTTAAGATATCCGCACACAAGACGTATCCCGATTCTTTGCGTCGTGGTGTGTTTCGTGTTTGCTTACGCCGCGGAAAAACTTTTCGGAATTGCTGATATTACGGGTGCTTACGTTGCGGGACTTATGCTTTCGGGCATTGCCGACAGGACGTACGTCGACCGCCGTATCGAAATCAGCAATTATATGATTTTCGCGCCCGCATTTTTTGCAAACATAGGGATAAATCTTAATTTTGACCACTTTAACCCCGCTTTTGTGGGATTTGGCTTTGCATTCGTTGCGGCAGGAATACTTGGAAAAGTTGTCGGTTGCGGTCTTGGCGGATTGATTTGCGGATACGGAATAAAAGACAGTTATCGCGTGGGTATCGGTATGATGGTGCGCGCGGAAGTCGTGCTTGTCTGCACGCAAAAGGGCATCGACTACGATATGGTCAATCCAAGCATTATGCCGTTCGTTCTCATACTAATTCTTGTGACGTCGCTTATCACGCCGCTTCTTTTGAGACTGTCTTATAAGAAGGAAGAAAACGGCGGCAAACTTCCGCCGATAAATCCCAATGCAAAAGTAAAATTGTACAGTACCGACGACAACGAATCTGACTTCATAAAAACCGACACTGACAAGACAATCTAATATGACGCCGAAAGATACGATTTATAACGGCGCGGACGAAAAAACAAGAGCGTTCAGCGCAAAACTTATACCGACGAAAAAGGCGATAATCGGGCTTAAAACGCCTTTTGTCGAAAGCGTCGCAAAAGATATTGCGGCGGGGAAATACGGCGATGTACGCATCGTCGTCGGTTCGCTTTCCGATGACGTGTACGAAGAACTTTTGATAAAAAGTTTCGTCGTTGCAAAGCTTAAAACCGACGACGAAACGAAAAGGGCGGATGTAAGAAAAATCGTTGTCGCAATTGACAACTGGGCGAATTGCGATATGTTCGTCGCAAGGTGCAAGTTCATCGGAAAAGACCGCGCAAAATGGTTTGATTATCTGACGGAATATCTTGAAAGCGATAAGGAATACGACCTGCGCTTTGCAATCGTCGCGATGATGACGTATTATCTCACCGACGAATATATCGACCGCGTGCTTGCGCTTTCGTCAAACGTGATAAGTGATAAGTATTACGTAAAGATGGCGGTTGCCTGGCTTATGGCGACTGCGCTTTGTAAATTTCCCGACAAAGCTCTTGACGTGATAAAAAGTAACGTCTTGGACGTATGGACGCACAACAAGGCTTTGCAAAAGGCGCGCGAAAGTTTCAGAATCGATAAGTCGCAAAAGGATTATCTCAACACTCTCAAACGAAAATAATCAAAAAAGGCATAAAAAAACCACCGTGATTTTTTCCGCGGTGGTTGTTTTTTTGAAGATTACATAATTTTTCTGAAAATCGCCTCGACTTCCTTTCTGTCCCAGATTTGCGGGCAGGGATACAAGGGGTTGGCTTCGTGCAGGGCTTTCGTGATGCAGTCGTCAAGGTCTTCTTCCTTAATGAGCTGGCTGCCGTCTTTCGCGCGGATTTTGTCGGGAATGTTCATGGAAGAGTTCATATCCCTGATCCACTGAATGAAAGCGTTTGCTTTTTCGGCGTCGTCTTTGCCTTGGATACCGATGCAGTCTGCAAGGCGGGCAAGTTTCTTATGCGCGCTCTTTCCGTACGCTTCGAGAACGTAGGGAAGGATAACCGCGTTTGCAAGACCGTGAGGCACGCCGTAGTGTCCGCCGAGCGTATGTGCGATTGCGTGTACGTATCCGACGTAGGAACGGGTGAACGCGCGACCTGCGATGAACGAAGCGTATTGCATTTTGTTTCTTGCTTCAAGGTTGTCGCCGTGGTCGTAAGCCTCTTTCAGATACTTGTGGATAAGTTGAACTGCCTCGACGCTGTCCTTTTTGGTTTGTGCGGTGTTTTCGCCGCCGATGTAACCTTCGACTGCGTGAGTCAAAGCGTCCATACCGGTGGTGGAAGTAATGTGAGGGGGCAGACCGATTGTGAGTTCGGGATCCATCACGATATACCGCGGTATAATCTTCGGGTCGTTAATGGGGTATTTTTCGTGCGTATCGGGATTGCTGATAACAGCGGCAAGAGTTGCTTCCGAACCTGTGCCGGACGTCGTGGGAATCGCGACGAGCGGGGGAAGTTTTCCGAAAGGTTTGCCCAAAGTAACTTTCAGCACGCCTTTAAGCTGGGGTACCGATTTTTTGGGAAGCATGACGCGTGCGCCGATGCCTTTTGCACAGTCCATGGGAGAACCGCCGCCGAGAGCGATAATGACGTCGCAATTGTTTTCCTTGTAAATGCGAAGACCGTCTTCGATGTTGGTGATGGTGGGATTGGGCACTACGTCATGGTAAATGACAGCCTTCATTCCTTCTTTTTCAAAAGCTTCTTTAATGGGGTCGGCAATACCGAGTTTGTACAAGCCGCCGTCGGTAACGATAAGCGCGCTGGTGCAACCTTCTTTTTCCTTGATCCATTTGGGAAGTTGTTTGATTGAACCTGCGCCCGAAAGTGTGCCTTTGTTCTGATGCCACGGCAAGAACCACATTGCAACCCACATGGATTTCTGGAATACTCTGTAACCGAATTTAGTTAATCCGTTCATTTTATTCCTCCTGATTAAGATTATACGAAAATTATACCATTTAAATGCAAAAAAGAAAACGATTTTCACGAAAAAAAAGAATAATCGTTCGGTTTGCGCCAAAGAACCGCCGGTTTTTTCGGCAAAAAAGACAGCCTTGTCCGCCGCCGTATATAAAAAACGTAAACCTTTTCGACGGCACATATATTGACTTTGAAACGCACTTAGTGTAATATATATTATGTCATAAAGACAGGGAGAAAAATTATGTCGGAATCTATCTCAAACGAAAGGTTAAGCAAACGTAATTTGTGGGGCTACTCGATGGGCGGTATCGGCAGAGATATGGCTTATCAGCTGGTCAACACGTACCTTCTGACGTTCATCACCTTTACGAAAGGGCTTTCGAACACCGAGTTCGCAATGGTTGGCGTCATTATGGTTATCTGCCGTATTTTCGACGGCTGCAACGACCCGTTCATGGGCAGCCTTATCGAAATCACAAGGACGAAAATCGGCAAGTTCAAGCCGTGGATTCTTGCGGGCGTATTTACGAACGTTGCGGTTATTATCGCGCTGTTCTGCGTGCCGCTCCGCGGGACGAGTTATCTCATTTTCTTTGCGTTCGGATACCTTCTGTGGGGTATGACCTATACGATGAACGATATTTCGTATTGGGGAATGTTGCCTTCGCTGACCTCAAACCCCGGCGACCGCAACAACCTTACGACGCTTGCAAACATCGGCGCGGGTATCGGCGCGGGGCTTTCTGTCCTTGCAATCCCGTCGCTTACGCAGGGCAACCTGGCAATCGCGTCCAACGCAAGCAAGTCCTACGCAATCGTGTCGATTATCGTCTGCATAGTTTTCTTTGTATGCCAGATTATGACGGTTTTTGTCGTAAAAGAAAAACCTTTGCCCAAAGTCCGTGTGGACGACGGCGAAAAACGTTCCTTGAAGGATATGTTCAAGGTCATTTTCAAAAACGACCAGTTAAAACCCGTTATGGCGTCAATGCTCCTTTACAACATAGGCAGCGGCATTACAATGGCTCTTGCGAGTTACTGGATTTATTATCGCTTTGCATATCAGGGACTTCTCGTCACGCTGTTCACGGTTATTTCGGGCGTATCGACGCTTGTTATCGTGTTTTTCCCAATGATGTGCAAAAAGCATTCCAGACGCTGGATTTCAAAGTTGTCGATGATTATGATTATCGTCGGATATCTTCTGATGTTCGTCATAAGTCTTACGACGGGCATAAACCCCGACGCGGACAAAGTCGGCTTCAAAATCGGCGAAGTATTGATTCCCGTTACGTTCATATTCACGGGACTTACGGGAACGTGCGCGTTCTTCGGACAGACGCTGTTTTATCAGGTGCTTACGATTTCGGTCGCGAACACGGTCGAATACAACGAATATACGACGGGAATGCGCGACGAGGGCGTTATATTTGCGTGCCGTCCTTTCACTGCGAAACTCGGCAGCGCGGCGGTCGTCGGCATTACGACGCTTGTCGTTCTCGCACTTGGTCTTAACCCCACCAACAAGGCGATTTCCAACGCCGACTACGAGGCGGGACAACTTGCGATTCAGGTGGAACAACTCGTGAAAGACGAAACCCCGAATTTCGACTCCCTTTCAAAGGAAGAGCAGACGAAACTTATCGAGGCAAAGAAAAAGTCCATCGAAACCGAAAACGTCGCAAAAATCGAAGACATCATTCACACAAACGAAAAAACGAAGGTCGCAAAATGGCAATATCAGACAATGTTTGCGTTCATGACGTTGCTGCCCCTTGTGATTCTCCTTGGAAGTTTTGCGATATACTTTAAGAAGTACAACATAAACGAGGAACGTTACGACGAAATCTGCGCCGAAATCGCAAGGCGCAAACTTGTGGCGGAAGGCAACGCGGAAGTCGTGCTTGACGGCGCGGACGTAAACGAACTCGAAAACGATTTAGCATCTTCCGATGCGGAAACACCAGATGAAATTTTTGAACAGAAAGCGGCGGCGGACAAAATATCGGAAGCCCCGGACGAGGTTGAAAAATAGTCAATGATAGTTGCGGTTATTCTCGGAAACAGAATGAACGATAACGGCACGTTATCCGCGCTTGCAAGAAAGCGTCTGGACCTTGCCGAAAAACTTTATAAGGAGTATTCGCCCGAAGAAATTATTCTGTCGGGCGGACGCGCCAATCCCAAAGTGGACGTCACCGAAGCCGACGCCATGCTCAAAGAACTGAAACGCCGCGGCAATATCGACGAAAGCGTAATCTTGCTGGAAGGGAAATCCATGTCGACCAAAGAAAACGCGAAGTATTCCGTGCCGATGGCGCTTAAATTCCACCCCGATAAGATTATCGTGTGCACCACGCGCGAACACGCAACGCGTCCTTATCTCAATCCGCTCAGACTTTTCCGTCGCGCGGTCAAAGACAACGGAAGCAACGTGCCCGTTGAAATCTATACAAACAACAAATAACATTTTTGGAGATATAATATGTCTGAAATCAAAAGCGACGTCCTGATCATAGGTGCGGGACCGTCGGGTATTTTCACGGCGCTGGAACTTATCCGTAAGAACAGCAACAAAACCATCACCATCGTCGAACAGGGAAGAAACATCGACAGACGACACTGCCCGAAAAACAAAACGGGCAAGTGCGTAAATTGCAAACCTTATTGCAACATCACCACGGGCTTTTCCGGCGCGGGCGCGTTTTCCGACGGGAAACTTTCGCTATCGCCTGAAGTCGGCGGCGACCTTCCCGAGCTTATCGGCTACGACACCGTGCAGGAACTTATCGACTACACCGACGGGATTTATCTCGATTTCGGCGCGGATAAGAAAATCGAGGGCGCTAACAGCGAAGACGTTAAGGTCAAAGAAATTCGTCGTCGCGCAATCGCAGCAGGACTGAAACTCGTCGATTGTCCCATTCGCCATCTCGGAACGGAAAAGGCGCACGAAGTGTATTCCCGCATTGAAAAATTCCTTATCGACAACGGCGTGAACATTCTTTTCGACACGTCGGCGGGCGACCTTATCATAAACGACGGAGTGTGCGAAGGCGCGCATTTCATCAACAACGTTACAAAGCAAGAATTCGTCATAAAGGCGGAAAGAGTGGTTGTGGCAGTCGGTCGCGTCGGCGCGGACTGGCTTGACGATCTGTGCAGAAAGTACGGCATAAAACGCCGCGCGGGCGTCGTCGATATCGGCGTTAGGGTTGAGTGCCGCAACGAAGTTATGGAAGAAGTCAACGACGTGTTGTACGAAAGCAAACTTATCGGTTACGTCCCGCCGTACAACGATAAAGTTCGCACGTTTTGCCAGAACCCCGGCGGATTCGTATCGCAGGAAAATTACGAAGGCGGGCTTGCCGTCGTAAACGGACACAGTTTCAAGGATAAAAAATCCAAAAATACCAACGTCGCGATTTTGTCATCGCACCACTTCCGCGTACCTTTCGATCAGCCGATCGAATACGCAAGAAAGGTCGGGGAACTCACGAATATGCTTGGCAACGGACAAATCCTCGTGCAACGCTTCGGCGATATCCTTGACGGCAAACGCACCTGGGAAAAAGAACTTGCAAGAAGCAACGTGCGCCCCACGCTTCCCGACGCGGTTGCAGGCGATATCACGGCGGCAATGCCTTATCGTCCGATGTCGAATATCATCAACTTCATAAAAGCGGTCGATAAAGTCGTGCCGGGCTTTGCGGGCAAGGAAACCCTGTTATACAGCCCCGAAATCAAGTTTTACAGCAATAAGGTGGAAATTGACGAGCGTTTTGAAACGAGCGTCAGAAACCTTTATACTCTCGGCGACGGCTCGGGCTGGACACGCGGACTTATGCAGGCGTCGCTTATGGGCGTGCTCACTGCAAGAAATCTTTTCTCGGAATAAGAAAAACAAAATACGAACAAAAAATAAAAGCCTTGCGTTCTTGCAAGGCTTTTCGTTTGTTGGTTGATTAAATTCTTATGCCGCGCGTTCGTAAATTTCGTTTTCGCGACGTTTTTTCAGGACGGGAAGTTCCGCAACGCGGAAGAGGTGGAATTTTCCGTTTTCGTCCTTTGAGAACAATAAAAGGATTTTGCCTTTCACGACGCAGATGCCTGCGGCAAGCGGCTCAATAAGGAATACGACGCCAAGGATTGCCATAAACACGAATACTACCCAGATAAACGCGCCGTCCTTGAACCACATTTCAAAGCCTTCGTAAATGGTATGTACGCCCATAATGTTGCCGAAGCCCGAAAGTCCCAACGCTTTTCCGGCGGCTTCGTTGACCTGCGCGGTCGTGTACTCGGGATGCGCAAGGCGCGCCGCGTCGATTGCATTTTCGACGTCCGCCATATTGTACTTTGCGTGGAAGGGAAGCATTGCGATGAGTACGTAAGTCAAAGGAATTGTCAGAATGAACGCAAACGCCGTGATGAAAATCGTCAGACGTTTTCTCAGTTTATCGTCTTCAAAGCGCAGCGCGACGTTTGAAAACAGCATAATGCCCGTTGCCATTACTAAAATGACGACAAGATATTTTGCAAGGGGGTTTTTGATTGCGGCATAACTTTTGTAAAAGTTTGCAACGCCCATCGCGTTGACAAGGAACAGTATGCCGAACACCATAATGACGCACGATAAAATAATACCGTAAACGCATTTTTTGTCGTTTGACGAAAGATTTTTCATAATTTCTCCTTACCCTGAAAATCGGTTGCCCGTAAAACCATAATAACAAGCGCAGCAAACGTGTGTCAAATGTTTTTTGATATACAATATATTTTTATTATACAGTATTTATATTGTATGGCATAATCGGCGGGCAATTTCTTGCCTTTCGCGCCGCGTTATGATAATATTATATGGAAAGCAAGAGGTTGCATATGAGTTACGCAGACAAAGTATTCGTTGAAAACGTCAAAGATATTCTTGAAAACGGCGTGTGGGATACCGACAAGGAAGTCCGCCCGCATTGGGAAGACGGCACGCCCGCGCACACCGTCAAGAAGTTTTGCGTCGTAAATCGCTACGACTTGCAAAAAGAATTTCCGATAATCACCGTAAGGCGGACGTTTTTCAAGTCCGCAATCGACGAAATTTTGTGGATATGGCAGAAAAAATCCAACAACGTCCACGATTTGAAAAGCAGAATCTGGGACAGTTGGGCGGACGAAAACGGCAGTATCGGGAAAGCGTACGGATATCAGCTTGCGAAAAAATCAATTTATAAGGAAGGCGAGTTCGATCAGGTCGACCGCGTGCTTTTCGATTTGAAAAACAATCCGCAAAGCCGCCGCATTATGACGAATATTTATAACTTCGACGACCTGCACGAAATGAATTTGTATCCTTGTGCATACAGCATGACTTTCAACGTTTCGGGCGACACCTTAAACGGTATTCTGAACCAAAGAAGTCAGGACACACTCACCGCAAACAACTGGAACGTCGTGCAATACGCCGTGCTTTTGCATATGTTTGCACAGGTTTCGGGGCTGAAAGCGGGCGAACTCGTGCACGTCATCGCCGACGCTCATATTTACGACCGTCACGTGCCGATTATCAAGGAAGTCATTGAAAAGCCGCAGTATCCCGCGCCGAAGTTCTGGATAAATCCCGACGTCAAAAACTTTTACGATTTCACCGTCGACGATTTCAGGTTGGAAGGCTACAAATTCAACGACCTTGACAAAAAAATCGAGGTGGCAATCTGATGAAAACGATAGTTGCAGTCGATGAAAAATGGGGCATCGGCAAAAACAACGGGCTGTTGTTTGCAATCCCCGAAGATATGAGGTTTTTCCGCGAAACGACGCTTAATAAAGTCGTCGTGATGGGCAGCAACACGTTGAAAAGTTTCCCGGGCGGCAAACCCCTGAAAAACCGCGTCAATATCGTGCTTTGGCCGGACGCGGACGAGCGCAACGACGTCGTCATCGTGAGAAATCTTGACGAACTCTCAAAAACCCTTTCCGCCTACGACACCGACGACGTGTTCATTATCGGCGGGGCAATGTTTTACAAAACCATGTTGCCTTATTGCGATACGGCGTACATCACGAAGGTCAGGGCGGACGGGCAGGCGCAGGTTTTTTTTGAAAACCTTGACGAGATTCCCTGCTGGTCGCTTGAAAAAGAATCGGAACTCATAAACAACGGACAATACGAGTTTTCGTTTTGTACTTATAAAAACAAAAACCCGAAACCGTTTTAACGAAATTTAAAAGGCGCATCGTGAAAACGATGCGTTTTTTTCTCCACGCAAGTACAAAAGTATCTTGCGTGGGTTTTATAACAAGGATTCCCTTCCGGGAGATTCTCACGTCGTTGCAATGCAACTCCTCAGAATGACAAAAAGTGCATTGCACGGAACAACGTAAAGAGAGTGTACTGATTACGCTTTTTAACGTATCGTCATTTTCCAATGCGTACGAAGTACTTTGTCATTGCGAGCGCAGCGTGGCAATCTCCCGGAAGGGCACCTTATAAAAAACATAAAACGGCGCAAAAAAACCTCGGCAGAAACCGAGGTTTTTCGTTAAGTTCAATTAGTCGTTAAGGTTCTTGTAATCGTCTTCCTTCTTCTTGGAAGTCTTTTTCTTATCGACTTGTTGTTTGCCTTCCTTGTGTTTGGGCAGGTACTTTTTGATGAAGAATGCCGCAACTGCGATGACGACGATTGCGCCGAACGCTACCGAAGTGAAGATAACCCAGTTGAAGTTCTTGCCACTGTCTTTGTTGTTTTCCTTATCGGGCTCTTTATCGGGAGTGGTTTCTTCTTCTTTGTCGATTGCGCTGTACTTGACGGTGTTGACCGTAAGACCTGCGTTTGCCGGTTCCGCCTTGAAGTCGTCAACGAGTTTGTCGAAATCGTCCGCTTTCACGTCGAGTTTTTCAATAAGGACGTCGTCGAACAGCACGTATCCGCTTGCTTTATTATCGGCAGATTCGCCAAAGCCCAGACGGATTTTGAGAGAAAGGTCTTTCGCATTTTCGCCGTACTTGTCGATTTTCGTGTCGGACGAGGGCGCTTTGATGAAGAACACGTACTCTTTCCATTCGGTGCTGTTGACCTCGATTGTCTGCGAAGCGTAGTCAACGTACTTGCTGTTTTCGCCGTAGTTTGTCGCGACAAGCGTGATATACGCTTTGCCGGTGTGACCTTCGGACAGTTTCGCCCAGACGGAAATCTTATAGAATCCGTCTTTCGTGAGCGTCTTTGCATCGCTTGCGTAATAGCTTGCGCCCGCCGTGTTAAGGTAAGGGATAATCAGGCAGGATTCGCCGCTGTGCGCTTTGTAATCGGTGCTGTAAATGACGCCGCTTTGAAGTTGTTCGGTATCGGTATCCTTAGTCAGGGACGTCTTTGTCCAGCCTTTCGGGGAAGTGGGTTTGTTCTCGTCGGGGGTGGTTGCAAGACCGAAGCTGTCCAGGTTCATTTCGACGCGTTTGGTTTCTTCGTACTCGTCGGCGGCAGACGCCGTTGCGCTTGCGGTTTTTGCATTGTAAACGCTTTCGGAAATGTCTTCCTTGATGACATAGTCGAAGAGAACCGTGCCGCCTTTCGCGCTGCCACTATAATTATAAGTTTCGGTGGCGTCTTTATGGGTGTTTTTATTGTAAACTTCGTATTCGTTGGCAGCTTTTTTTACATACTTGCCGTTAAGACCGCCCGTAGCCACCATATTCGCGTCGGTGAGGGCAATGTCTTTGTCTTCGCCGCCGAGGTACAAGCCTAAGGTTGCGCTGATTGACGAGAAGCCCGTCTTGACATAGAAGGTGTAACGTTTCCAACCGCCTGTTTGAGAAGCCGTGGACGCTTCGATGTTTTCAAACTTGCTGTCGACGTTGGTTTCTGAGATGTTGTTGTCGGTCATAAGGTAAACGCTTGCTTTGCTGTCGCCCATGACCTTGACCATAACGCTGATTTTGTAATAAGAGTTCGCGTTAAGCGTGAAGCTGTTGGACACGTAACCTACGCGCACATATTCTTTCGCAAGACCTTCAACGTCCGCGGAATTGATGAGCAGGTAAGAGTCGCCGCCCGCGTAAATTCCGTATTTTGCAACGTCTTCTTCTTTGCATTTAAACGGTGCGGTTTTGAGCGTGTCGACGTCGACAGGTATGCCGAGTTTCGTTGCAGCTGCAAGGTTATTAAGCAGGTTTTCGCGATTTACGTCGACGATGCCCGCAACTGCCTTGTCTTTTTCGCCTTTAAGCGTCCAGCCGGAAGGTACGCCGAAAGAAGTGCTCTGGAACACTGCGTCGGTGTTGTTGGAATCCTTGCCGCCGTCCTTGAAGAACTTCGTATCGGAGTAGTTGTATTTCTGGAACTGACCGTTGGTGAACGTTTCGCTTGAAAGCGTTTCATACCAGTCGTATTTCTTTTCGTACGTGCCGGAAGCCGACGCGCCGTTGTATTTTGTATAATCCGTTTCGACAAGAGACGCGTTTGCGATATATGCCGTGCCGCTGAACAGGGTGGAGCTTGTGAACGCGCCGCCGCTGCCCAAAGAGATTTCAAACGTTACGACTTGCTCTTGGAGCGACGCGGTGTGGAAGTAGCAAACGAGTTCGCGATAGCCGTTAAGGCTCGACGAGCTGTCCGCAAGGTCTTTGTCGGTGGTAACCGCGGCAAACGTCGCGATTGCTTTTGCAGCGGAGTTTTTGTCGATAATATCGCCGTCGTATACGGTCAGGACAACGCCCGAAGTCGAAGGAACGTCAACAGTCCTTACCCATACGCTGAAACGGTAATATGTGTCTTTTTGAAGTGTTGCCTTGGTCTGGAATTTCGCAATGGTTGCTTTCGCCGACGTGAATTTTCTGTTTCTTTCCGAGAAGTTTGACGAAACGTAAGGCGTTTTGTCGTCTGCCGAAAACTCTTCGCCGTCGCCGGTGATGGTCACGGGAACGCCGTTGATGTCGGTGCCGCTCTTGTTGGCGAAAGCGTCGGTGAGTTTATTATCTGTCGGTTTGAAACGGTTGTCGGTGACGTAGTCGCCGGTTTGCGTGGTGTCGTCGGTTTCTTCGATTTTAAGGTCGTCGACAAGGACATAACCTTTCGCTTTGTCGCCGCTGTCTTTGCCGAGACCGAAGTGGAAGTACAGTTCGTCCGCGGTATTCTCGTTTGCGTAAACGTAGAAAACGTGTTCTTTCCAGCCGGGGTTTTCGGTGTCTTTTCCGACGGGGATAATTGTATTGTCGGACAAATCTTTGCTCTTACCAAGGGCAAGGTACGCGCTGCCGCTTTCGATATAATCCGTGTTCAGAGAAACGGTTACTTTGTAATATCCGCCGCGCTTGAAGTAAAGGGGATTCGTGGTGTAAAAGCCCATTCTCGCGTCGGCGACGTTATAGATTGCGAAAACGCTGCCGTGTCCTTCGACCGCAGCCGCGTCAACGGCGTAATCGTTCACAAGGGTAATTTTGCCGTCTTTTGCGTCGACTTCGTTCACAAGACCGTAGTTGCTGTTGGTGTCGGTTGTCGTAACTCTGTTGTAAAGATAAGGATAATCCGACGTAGTTTTGTAATCGAAGCTGCCGTTGGGCACCGAAAGGGTAATCGTTTTTACGTTTTCGGTGGGCAGGACGGTATCGTCTTTGACGGTGGTCAGACGGATATTGTCAAAGAAAGCGTAACCGCTTGTTTTGTATTCGTCGCGCAGGTTGTTGTTGCCCAGCATGAGTTGCAGTTCAAGCGATGTGCTGCCGTTGTATTTTCCGTCGATAATGAAGGAATAAGTCGTCCATTCGCCGACGGTGATCACGTCGAAACTTGCATAGCCTTCGGTTGCGGGAATCGACGAGCCCGAAGAATAACTTTTTGCGATTTTGATCGTCGCGCCTTTTTTCTCGCCGCCGTCAAGGTTTGCCGTTCTTACGTCGACCTGCAAAAGGTATTTCGTGTTTGCCGCCGCGCTGAACTCCGAGGATCTGTACATATAGTAACGGGCTTCCGTGTTGTTTATCATAAGAACGTTGTCGTCCTTATTATAATTTTTCGCGTCTTCTTCGTCCGTCAAGCGTTTCGCGTCGAACTTCGAGAATGTGCACCATGCGCCGAGATTTTGATAATCCGCAAGATTGATAACGCCGCGTTTTACGGTTTCGAGCTTGGGAAGGGTGCTGCCTTCGGTATCAGACGTCGGCGAACCGGTGAAACTCGACGGGGCGTAAGGATATCCTTTGTCCGACGTCGTGTAAGACCTGAAATTGCCGTTTGTGAATGACGGAGAAGCGCTCGTATTGTCGGGTGTCTTGTTGTCGTCGGTCTTTTTGTTGCATGCCGCAAGAAGAACGACGGACACGATAAGCGTCAGACATACGAGAAGTGTGAGCAATTTTTTAAGATTGAGTTTGTTCATTTCGACTCCTGTATAGTGTGTACTATGCGCACGTTGCGTGCGCTAAAAATAAAATATACATATTGCATTATAATACATATCAATATTTTTGGCAAATAAAAATGATTATTTTGCACTGTTATTTTGACGTCGTGATGATAACACGCCGGGTTAAAACAAAACTAAAAGACGGCGCCGTATTATTTTTTGAAAAATCAAGATACTACGGTTATGCAAAAATACGCGCGGGTTGAAAAGAAAAAAGAAGTTTTAAGGACGGCGGCGTTGATACTTTCCGGCGCGGTTACGGGGATACTGTCGGGGTTTTTCGGCGGCGGGGGCGGAATGCTTGTCGTGCCTGCGCTGACGCTTATTATGAAACTTACCGAAAAGCAGGCGCACGCAACCGCAATCGCGGTGATTCTGCCCGTTACCGTCGTCGGCGCGGTAACTTATCTTTTGCGCGGAGTATCTGCGGGGGATGGTTTTGCGGGGACTGCCATAGGCGTTGTTATCGGCGGTCTTGCGGGCGCGATGCTTCTCAATAAATTGTCGAATAAGTTTGTTTCGTTTTTGTTTTACGGCGTGATGATTGTGGCGGGAATAAAAATGGTTTTGTGATACAAAGCGGTGTTTAAGTTGTGAAATGAAAGTTTTATTTATCGTTTTCGGAATAATCGGCGGATTGCTCGGAGGCATGGGAATGGGTGGCGGAACGCTGCTTATTCCGCTGCTGACTCTTGGGCTCGACGTGCCGCAACAGACGGCGCAACTTCTGAATTTATTGACGTTCATCCCGATGAGCGCGTTTGCTCTTATCGTCCACGCAAAAAACGGATACGTCGCAAAGAAGCGTATCTTTTTCGTTATTCTGCCTGCGCTGGCGTTTGCGATTTTGGGCAGCGTTTTCGCAACGAAAATATCCGCAGAAGTTCTGAAAAAAGCGTTCGGATACTTTCTGATACTTCTCGGCGGCACGTATTTCATAAGTTGTTTCGTCAAAAAAATTCGTGAAAAATAGGAAAAATAAGAAAAATGTTTGAAAAAATCGCGGGAAACGCCGTGATTTTTACCAAAAAAACGTTAAAAATTTAACTTACTATCAGTTTTAATTTTTTATTTTACAAATATTTATAATAAGTGTTATCATAAAATTATCGTGAAATAAGGAGGGACATAATTTTTGATTTTCACTTTTAAAAGAGGCGTTCACCCGGACGGCAAAAAGAAGTTGACGGAAAACGTCGCGCTTTCGGATTTTCCGACGCCCGTTTCAGTCTGCATACCTTTGTCGCAACACATCGGTGCGCCTGCCGAACCCGTCGTCAACGTCGGTGATTACGTCAAAGAAGGGCAACTTATCGGAAAATCGACGGGATTCGTTTCCGCAAACGTGTTTTCGTCCGTTTCGGGCACGGTTACGGGATTTATGACTTTGCCGACCGCTCCCGGCGGAACGTGCAATCACGTCGTCATCGCAAACGACGAAAAATACGACAAAATTACGCTTCCCGCTCTGAACAACCCTTCGCCCGAAGAAATCGTGCATAGGATTCAGGAAGCCGGTATCGTCGGTATGGGTGGCGCGACTTTCCCGACTCACGTCAAACTTTCGCCGAAAACCCACGTCGACACACTTATCATAAACGCCGCCGAGTGCGAGCCTTACATCACCTGCGATTATCGTCTTCTTCTTGAAAAGACGGATGAATTCATCGCAGGCGTTTTGTTGCTGAAAAAGGCCCTCGGCGCGGAACACGTCTTTATCGGTATCGAAAAGAACAAGCCGGAAGCGATCAAAAAACTTATCGCCGACTGCGCCGATACCGACATCGCCGTTGCGCCGTGCAAGGTGAAATACCCGCAGGGCGCGGAAAAACAGCTGATTTACGCCGTGACGCGCAGAAAAGTTCCCTGCGGCGGACTTCCCGCGGACGTCGGCGTCGTCGTATCGAACGTTCATACGGCTTATTCGGTGGCGCGCGCCGTTTATAACGGTGAGCCTTCCTACAAAAGGGCAATGACGGTATCGGGAAGCGGCGTGCAGAATCCCGGCAACTTCTGGGTAAGGACGGGTACGTCTTATCAGTTCATATACGACACACTCGACAAAGACGTGTCGTTGCCTGAAAAGAACGTAAAAATCATATCCGGCGGCCCGATGATGGGATTCGCTCAGCCGTCGATGCGAGTTTGCACGACAAAAGGCAGTTCGAGTCTGCTGTTTCTGACGGAACAGGACGTCGAAAACAAGCCCCGTACGCAGTGCATCAACTGCGCCGGCTGTGCAAAAGTCTGTCCGATGCACCTTATGCCGATGAAAATCGAGGCGGCGGTTCTTTCGGGCGACTGGGAAGACGCGAAAAAATACGGCGTGCTTAACTGCATCGAATGCGGTTGCTGCGCTTATAACTGTCCTGCGAAACGCCCGCTCACTCAGGCAATCCGTCTTGGCAAGAAAACCATAAAGGAGAAGAAGATTTAATATGAACGACAGCAGTTATAAATACATAGTTTCTACTTCTCCGCACATCACGAACGGCAGAACGACAAGGGGCGTTATGTTTGACGTAATAGTCGCGCTTATGCCCGCGGTAATAGCGTCGTTTTTGCTGTACGGACTGTACACTTTGCTCATGACGGCGGTTTGCGTCGCGAGCGCGGTTTTCGGGGAATATCTTTACAACCTTATCAGGAAAAAACCGCACACCGTCAACGATTTGTCGGCAGTCGTAACGGGCATACTTCTGGGGCTCAATCTCACGCCGACCGTTCCGGTTTACGTGCCGATTATCGGCGGAATTTTCGCGACGCTTGTCGTGAAGATGCTTTTCGGCGGTCTTGGCAAAAACTTTGCAAACCCCGCAATCACGGCTCGTATTTTCGTTATGCTTGCCTGGACGACGGCGATGACGACTTTCGTCGCTCCCATCGATTTGTCGAACGGCGGCGCGGAACTTATCAAATATTTCAACCACGATACTGTCAACGCTCTGACTTCGGCAACTCCGCTCGTCGGACTTAAAGAAGGCGCGGTGAACGCGTCCGCGCTCGATTTGTTCCTTGGAAGAACGGGGGGCTCTGCCGGCGAAACGTGCGCGCTTGCGCTTATCATCGGCGGCGTATACCTTGCGATAAGAAAGGTCATCGACGTTAAAATTCCGCTTATCTTCATACTCACGTATTTCCTTGTCACGCTTGCGATTTACAAGGACGCGAACGTTGCGGGCTGCGGCATTTTGTCGGGCGGACTGCTTCTCGGCGCGATATTTATGGCAACGGATTACTCGACGTCGCCCGATACCGTTATCGGCACGTGCATTTATGCGTTCGGCTGCGGGCTGCTCACGGCGATTTTCAGAAAGTACGGCAGTATGCCCGAAGGCGTTTCGTTTGCAATACTGCTTATGAACGTCGTTACGCCGCTGCTTGACAAATACATTCGTCCCCGTCCTTTCGGTTACGTCAAACCGGTTAAACCGAAAAAGGGCAAAAAATCCGAAAAGGAGGCGCAGGCATAATGGCAAGGAAAGAAAGAAAACCCAATAAACTCGTCGTGTGGCTGAAAGACCACCCGATGCCCGCTTGCGTGATAGTATTGTCGTTGATCGCGCTTATCGCCGGGCTTCTTCTCGGCGGAGTTAACCAACTTACCTATCAGTCGCCCGAAGAAAAACTTGCGAAAAACCTTAGCAAGGCTTACGAAAGCGACGCCGGCTGGACAAAGGTCGAAAACCTTTCGGATTACAACGTTTCGCCAAGCGATTCTTCAACGACGCTTACGGCGGCTTACAAGAGCGCGGCAGAAGGGAAAGACGTTTATATTTACACGACTTCCGCAAAAGGATACAAATCGGGGCTTGAACTTATGATCGTCGTCGAAAACGATAAAATCATAAAGATTATGAAAACGTCCTCGTCCGAAACCATGGGCGTCGAAAGCAAGGAAAGTTTCCTTAATCAGTTTTACAACGTCGACCTGACGACAATCGACGGGTTCAGAACAAACAAACAAAAAACGACAGTCGGAAAGGAAGTGTCCGCCGTGTCGTCGGCAACGAAAACGTCCAACGCGGTTGCGTCGAGCGTCGATATTGTCGCAAAATACCACAAAGCAATCAAAGGGGGTAACAAATAATGAGAGCAGGAAAAAACCCCAACAGTAAATGGAAAATCGTGACGAACGGCATTGTCCGCAATAACCCCACGTTCCGTCTGGTTCTTGGCACTTGCCCGACGCTTGCGCTGACGACCGCGGCGATGAACGGCATATATATGGGGCTTGCGACGACCTTCGTCCTTGTGTGCAGCAACGTGATGATTTCGCTTCTTAGAAACATCATTCCCGACAAAGTCCGTATCCCGGCGTACGTCCTGATTATCGCGACTTTTGTCACCGTCCTCGATATGGCGATGGAATACGCTTTACCCGACGTTTATGAAATACTGGGACTTTATCTGCCGTTAATCGTCGTTAACTGCATCATTCTGGCAAGAGCGGAATCGTTTGCGTCCTGCAACTCCGTCGGCGACAGCGCGCTTGACGGGCTTGGAATGGGGATTGGATTTATGTGTTCGCTCACCGTTATGGGCGGCATCAGAGAAGTCATCGGTGCAGGTACTTTCTTCGGTATCGCAATCGGAAGTCTTCCCGAATATTCGATGTCGGTAATTGCGATGGCTCCCGGCGGATTTTTGGTGTACGGACTTATGATGGCTGCCGTAAACTTCATCAGCAACAGAAAACGCGATAAGGCTCTTCGCGAAGAAATCCGCATTGAAGAACTGAAACCCATTATCATAAAGGAGGGTAAATAAATGTCGTACTTATACCTTATTATCGGCGCGATATTTGTAAACAACTTTATCCTCACGCAATTTTTGGGAATCTGTCCTTTCCTCGGCGTGTCCAAAAAGACCGACAGCGCGCTCGGTATGGGCGTTGCGGTTATCTTCGTTATGGGCGTCGCGTCGATTATTACTTACGCGGTCAACCTTCTGCTTATTAAGTGGAACGTCGAATACATTCAGACGATTGCGTTCATTCTCGTCATCGCCGCGCTCGTGCAGCTTGTCGAAATCGTAATCAAGCGTTTCAGCCCGGGCTTGTATAACGCGCTGGGCGTATATCTGCCGCTTATCACGACGAACTGCGCCGTTCTGGGCGTTGCAATCGTCAACGTTACGCCGTCGTACGGATACAACCTTATTCAAGCGTTCTTGAACGGCGTTTTCAGCGGCGTCGGTTTCACGCTCGCAATCGTACTTATGGCGGGTATACGCGAGAAATTGCGTCACAGCGATATCCCCGAAAGTTTTCAGGGTTTCCCCATTACGCTTGTTGCGGCGTCCATTATGAGTATGGCGTTCACGGCGTTCGGCGGTATGATTTAAGGAGGGCGGAAATATGATTAATTTATTAGCGGCTTCGAAAGCGCTTCAAGTATTTATCCCCGCTTTAACCCTTCTTGTCCTTGCAATGCTGTTCGCGATTGCGCTTGCGTATCTCGGAAAGAAACTTGCGGTAAGCCGCGACGAACGCATTGACCAGGTCAAGGATTGTCTGTCGGGCGCAAACTGCGGCGCGTGCGGATACGCCGGTTGCGACGGTTTTGCAACCGCTCTTGTCGAAGGAAAAGCGGAACTTTCCTCTTGCAACGCAACCTCAAAAGAAAAGAAAGAAGAAATCGCGGAAATTCTGGGACTCACTGACACCGGCGAAGCGACGAAAGTCGTCGTTTGCTGCCACGGCGGTCAGGACGCGAAAGATAAATACGATTACGTCGGATACGGCGATTGCAGAAGTATGGAACTTCTTGCAGGCGGTCGCAAACAGTGCGCCTGGGGCTGTCTGGGAACGGGCTCATGCGTGGACGCGTGCCAGCATCACGCCGTTACCGTAAAACAAAAAGGATATTCCGAAGTGTCATTAAGCAAGTGCATTTCCTGCGGCAAGTGCATTTCGGTGTGTCCGAAAAAGATAATAAAAAGGATCCCCGCAAGCGCGACTTATTACGTTGCGTGCAGCAATCATCAGAAAGGTAAGGAAGTGCGCGAGCTTTGTACGAAAGGCTGTATCGCGTGCGGTATCTGCGTGAAGCAGTGCGAGGTCGGCGCGATAACCATCGTCGACAACCTTGCCACAATCGATTACACGAAATGCATAAACTGCGGCAAATGCGCCGCGAAATGTCCGCAACGTTGCATAGTATCGACGGATGCCAACAGATAATAATACGAACTTAGGTTTTACGCCGTGTTTTTGACTAATACTGCGTTACGCTCACGGCTTATACGGTAAAGTATTAAGCCGCTCGCGTGCCTTGTCTTATCCTAAAAACACGACGGAAAACTTGTTCACAACCGAAAACGCCGAGATTTCAGATGATTTTTGGAAAAGGCGAACGCAGTTGTACTGTATGTACTGCAAGCGAGCATTTTTCATAAAAGCGTTGAAATATCGGCGTTTTGGCAATGTTCGTATTATTATCTGTTGGCATAGCGTGAAATAATAAAATCGCATTCTTCAAAAACGTCCCTGTGAATAGCGGGGATTCTTTTGCGCGTTATTTCAAAAAATCGTCGAAAATCGCCCGAAAAAATTGTCAAAAAGTGCAAAAATTTGAAAATACCCCCTATACAAACGTTTTTTTATATGTTATAATTCCATTAGTTTTAGGTTCAATAATAAACAACAATATACAAGTTTTAAGGATTTTTTTATGGAAAAGATTGCAATTATCGATTTAGGTTCAAATTCCGCGCGTCTCGTACTCGTCAACATTCTCGAAGGCGGATATTTTGTCGTTTTCGACGAATTGAAGGAATCCGTACGCCTCGGGCAGGATATGGACTGGGACGGCTTTTTGAAGCCGCAACGCATCGCGCAAACGATAAAAACGCTGAAAATGTTCCGCCGTCTTTGCGACGCGAACGGCGTTGAAAAGATTTACGCTTACGCAACTTCCGCCGTACGCCGCGCCAAAAACCAGAAAAGTTTTCTTGACGAAGTCGCGGTTTCGTGCGGTATCAAGATTCAGGTTCTGACAAAGGACGAGCAGGCAAACCTTGTTTATCAGGGCGTCATTAACAGTCTGGAAGTGCCCAAAGGGCTTATTATGGACATCGGCGGCGGCAGCACGCAGTTCATTTATTACAGCCGCAAGAATATCCTTGCCAGCGAAACGCTGCCTTTCGGCTCGGTAACGCTTACCGACCTTTTCAAAAACGATAATTGCCCGCCCGAAGAAAAGGCGAAAAAAGTTCAGGATTTCATCAAGGAACATCTTGACAGGATCGAATGGTTCAAAGAAATCGATCCCGATACGCAATTCGTCGGCGTCGGCGGCACGTTCAGAAACCTCGGTCGCATAAGCAGGAATATCAAAAAATACCCGCTCGATATGATGCACAATTACCATCTTTCGACGGAAGAATTCAATCAGATTTACAACACCATCAAAACGCTTGACCTTGACCGCACCCAAAAAATCAAAGGGTTGTCGTCGGGACGCGCCGATATTTTCCCGACCGCGCTTGCAGTCGTTAAGGAAGTTATCGATTACGTCGGTCTCAACGAAATCATCGTCAGCGGTTGCGGACTTCGCGAAGGCGCAATGTTCCGCTATGCCGTGCCCAGCACCAACGAGAAGCCGTTGTCGGATATTCTGGGACACAGCATTCAGACGCTCATGCACTATTTCGACGCGAACATTTCCCATGCGGAACATGTGTATAATCTGTCGTTACAACTGTTTAAGCAGTTAAAAGTGCTGCATAAACTGCCCAGAGCGTACGTTAAGGTGTTGCGCGTCGCCGCGCTTCTGCACGACAGCGGCATGCGTATCAAGTTCTATGACCACCATCGCCACAGCAGTTATATCATCTTAAACAGCAACCTATACGGCATTTCGCAAAAGGATCTTGTCGTGGCGGCGTTCGTTGCGGGCGGTCACAAAAAGAGCGACTTTAACGAGCTCGATATGAACAAATACCGCGTCCTGCTTTCTCCGGAAGACGTCGAGGCAATCAAAAAACTTTCGGTCATTCTGCGTATTGCGGAAAGTTTCGACAGAAGCCAGAGCGGGCTTATCACCGGCATCAACTGCGACGTGCTCGGCGACAGCGTGATTATGAAAACGGAAACCGAAGGAGACTGCTCGCTTGAAATCAAGGAAGCACTCACGGCCTCGTCCGAGTTCAAGCGCGCATATGGTAAAAACATTGAAATCTTATAATGACGTAAAAGTGGTTCTTGCGTCGGGTTCGCCCCGAAGGAAGGAACTTTTAAGGGAGATTTTTCCCGAATTTACGATATCGGTAAACGACGCGCCCGAAAAGAAAATCGGGCGTTTTCCGTCAAAACTCGTCACCGATAACGCGCGCGAAAAAGCAATAGCGTCCGACGCTTTGGACGCGCTTGTCATCGCCGCGGATACCGTCGTTTTTATGGACGGCAGATATTTTCTGAAGCCCAAGGACGAGAACGACGCCTCGGAAATGCTGAAAACCTTGTCAAATCGCACGCATTTCGTTTATACCGGCGTCGCGTTGAGATTCAACGAAAAAATCACGACTTTTTACGTCGTGTCGAAAGTTAAAATGAAAAACCTTTCGTCGGATACGATTAAGGAATACGTCGCAACGGGCAGCCCCCTGGACAAAGCCGGCTCGTACGGCATTCAGGACGACGTCGTCGTGGCGGGTTATTCCGGCAGTTTCTCAAATATTATGGGCTTGCCCGTCGAAGAAACGTCCGTGCGTATCGACGAATTTTTAAGGAGTATTTATGGCACTCATGGAACTTGCCGTTGATTTCGGCTCGTCTTACATTACGATTTATAAGCGCGGCGAAGGCATCGTTCTGAAAGAAGCGTCGGTCGTCGTCGTCAGCACGCACAAGAAGAAACGCGAAGTCGTGGAATCGGGAAACGCTGCGAAAAACTACGTCAGAACGACGATGGGAAATGCGCGTGAAATTTATCCCGTGCGCGAAGGCGTCGTTGTGAGCGTCGAGGACGCGTCGCTTATGATGAGCGAATTTATCAAAAGACTTTTGCCCGAAAAGATTTTTAAGCCGCAAATCCGCGCGGTCGTGATGATCTCGTCTGGACTTACCGTTGTCGAAAGGCGCGACGTCGAAACGGTTATGCTAAACGCCGGTGTGAAAGACGTCATTCTTGTTGAGTCGCCGCTTGCGCTGCTTGCATACACCAACAGCGTCGGCGGACTGTTTCTGGATATCGGCGGCGGCACTGCGGAAGTCGCAAGCGTCACGAAAAACGGAATTTCCGCGGCGTGCAGCGTGAATATCGCGGGCGCGATGCTCAATTCCAAAATCATTGATTATTTCGTTGAAAATTACGGCTTGAAAATCGGCGATTATACCGCGGAGAAGTTGAAACTCGACGTAGGCAGTATGTACGACAACGATTTGTCGGCAACCGAAATCAGCGGTCGCGACGTTCTGGACGGAACGCCCCGCAGTATGGAAGCGTCGGCAAAAGACGTGCGCCGCGCCATTTCAAAATCAATCGACGCTCTTATCGAAGTCGTTGAAAACGTCCTGAATATGACACCGCCGGAACTTGCGGGTGAAATCGGCAAAAAGGGCATTTTCATTTCGGGCGGCACGTCGGAACTTCCGGGCCTTATCGAATATCTGGGCGTCAGACTTTACCTGCCGATAACGCAACTGAAAGACTATGACAATGCCGCGGCTCTCGGCGGCGGCGTGCTTCTGGAAGACGGCAAAGCGTTAAGTCAGATGCTTAATATGAAGGTCGATTGACGGATATTTATCGAAATTGTCCGAAAAATCAATAAAACATATAAAAACAAGCAAAATAACAAAAAAAACACATTGAGTGTTCTTTTGACACAAAAGACTGTGGTTTTGACATAAATCGACATAATCGGCGTTTCTTTTACGAGAAACGCTTTTTTTTGCAAAATTACACGGTTTACCATATATGCGGAGGTAAATTGTGGGAAGAAAAATTGTTGTTACATCGGGAAAAGGCGGCGTCGGCAAAACGACGCTTACGGCAAGTCTTGGAATCGCGATTGCGGAAACAGGCAAAAAAGTCGTGCTTGTGGACGCCGATATCGGGCTTAATAACCTTGACGTCGTTCTTGCGGTCGAAAACAAAGTGGTTTACGACGTCCTTGACGTCATATCGGGGAAATGCAGACTGAAACAGGCATTGATTCAGGACGTAGACAATCCCACGCTTTACGTTTTGCCGTCGGCGAAAATTCAGGACAGTCCGCTCATTACGGCGTGCAGTTTCCGAAACGTCGTGGACGCGCTCGCGCTCAACTTCGATTTCGTGATAATAGATTGTCCAGCGGGCATTGACAACGGATTTCACCGCGCGGTATCGGCGGCAACCGAGGCAATCGTCGTAACGACGCCGCATATTTCGGCTGTGCGCGACGCCGACAAAGTGTTGTCGATACTGTCCGGGTACTGTCTTATGAGCGTCGGACTTGTCGTGAACCGCGTGCGCGGCGATATGGTATCGAAGGGCGAAATGATGAGTGCGGGCGATATCGTGCGCGCCGTCAGATGCGAGCCTGTCGGAGTTATCCCCGAGGACGACTATATCACGATGTATTCGCAGACGGGAAAAGTGCCTTTCGACACGACCTCGGGGCGCGCTTTCAAGATGCTTGCGTCGAACGTCATAAACGGCACGAAAAACATTTACGACTGTGTATCGCGCGCGGGGCTCGGCACAAGAATCAGGAGGTTTTTCGGACTGTGAAAAAGACTGCAAAACTTGCAAGCGAAAGATTGAAAAACGTCATTTTAAGCGATAAAGTTTCCCATCCCGACAGGCTCAACGACCTTTTGAAAAGCGACGTAAACGATATGCTGAAAACTTATTTCGAGCTGTATCCCGGAAGCATAAAAGTGTGTCTGAAACCGTCGGAATACGGGCTGGATATTCTTATCGACGCAACCGCCATACGGGTTAAGGATTTCGGAAGTTTCGGGGAATAATCTCGCCGATTTTTTTAGAAAGCGGATTGTTCAGAATTAATCGCTGCATATCGTCTTCGCCGAGTTTACACACAACTTCGTTGTTTTTCATAACATAAAAAACATAACGATAATCTGGTTTTATCAGGCATAAAACGCGCTGTAAAGTTGCGTTTTCGTCGATATACAATGTTTGACCGATAACGCCTTTGTCATAATTTTTCACAATCGGGGAAGCGTTGTTAAGGTATTTTAGGTCTGCCGCGTCGCTTGGGAATATGTTGTAAATCATCAGAAACGCCGCCATCAAAAGAAAGGTGAAATTCGGCGTGGTTTTTAGCGAAAACAGGTAAAATATCAGTAGAGCGAGCGACAGTATTATACCGAATATCCGAAGCAGTTTTATCACTCTCGGTTTATATCCCAAAATCGCCTCGATAACCCTTGCGCCGTCCAGCGGAGTTACCGGCAAAAGATTGAAAAGTCCCGTCCAGAGATTTGCGTAAAAAAACGTTTGAAGATATGCAAAACTTTCGGGAAAAATCCACCATATCGCCACGGTAAAAAGCGCAAGCGAAAGGTTCAGAAGCGGCCCCGCAAGCGCGATTATCACGTTGGATGTTTTGTCGAAATCGTGATTGTTGTAAAGCGTCGCGCCGTAGGGCAAAAAAATTATCCGCTCGGACGGATAACCTCTTGTTTTCGCGGCGATCGCATGGAAACATTCGTGCAGAGTAACCGCAAGAACGCTCGATAAAAACGCCCCGATGCCGAATTTCCACACGAGAAGGGCGGCAACGATTATCGACATCGGGTGAATTTTGATTTTCACTTTTTCAGGTCAATATCGAAGTAAGCGCCGCAATGCTTGCGTATTTTGCGATTTGTGCAATCAGAAAGCCGAGGGAAATCGCGGTAAGCGCCATAAGCGGCAGAATCAGCAGATTGCCCGTGCCTTCCTTATTGAAAGAGCCTTTGAGTTTCTCAAAGAATTGCCGCGATTTGCGCGCGGGTTTTACGTCGTACGAAACGTAATCGTTGTTGATAATCTGGTTTTCCACGTTATCGATGTCTTCGTATTTCATATTTGTCACCTCACGCTATTATACGGCGGATTTTCACGATATATGCCAACGACTTAAAATCCCATATCCCTTGACATTTTTTATCATACATATTACAATATTTAGTTGCATAAATGAATGAAAATCGAATAATCAAATTCGGTTGAATATAGTTTTGTCGGACGCGAAAAACACCGTTTGCACGGCGGAATTTTCAAAAATCCGACGTTTTATAAGGAATTTTTATGAAAAAACTCTTCATCGACTATCACCCGAAGCGCGTTTGCGTCGCAATGACCGAAAATAACGAGTTGAAGGAATATTACGTCGAAAAAGCAACGAAACCGAAAATCGTCGGCAACATTTACAAGGGCAAAGTTGTCAATACCTTGCAGGGAATGAAAGCGGCGTTTGTCAATATCGGGCTTGAAAAAAACGCCTTCCTTTACGCGGGCGAAACGCTTGTCGACAAGACCACTTTGGGCGACGGCGCGCTCGTTATGCCGCAAAAACTCAACGTGTCGCCGGGCGACCGCATTATGTGTCAGGTCGTTAAGGATTATTTCGGCACGAAAGGCGTCAGAGTTTCGCAAAACATATCGTTGCCGGGCAGGCTCGTGGTCATTATGCCGCAGATGGATTACGTCGGCATATCTCATAAAATTTCCGACGAGGCAAGAAGAGCCGCGCTTTTGAAACTTGTCAAAGAAAACTGTCCCGCGGGCGTAGGCTTTATCATTCGCACCGCCGCGCAGAACGCCGACGACGCGGATATCGTCAAGGAAATGAATTCCCTTGTCCAGAAATGGAAAAGCATCGTGCAGAGTTACAAAACCGCACAGGACGGCGACGTCGTTTACGAAGAGGGCGACCTTATCTTCCGCACAATCCGCGATATTCTGGACTCCGACATCGACCGCATTATCGTCAACAACGAAATCGTTGCCCGCGACCTTCGCCAGAGTCTTGTCGAAATTTACGGCGACAGAGACGTTGTGGAACTTTATACAGGCACCGAAAACCTGTTCACATATTACAATTTGCAGTCGCAGATTTCAAAACTCATAAAACGCAAAGTAATTTTGAAAAACGGCGCGTATATTGTCATCGACCGCACCGAAGCTTTGACGGCAATCGACGTCAATACCGGAAAATACGTCGGCGAGAACGATTTGGAACAAACATTCCTCAACACCAACTTTCTGGCGGCGGAAGAAATCGCCAAACAGTTGCGCCTTCGCAATATCGGCGGTATCGTCATCGTCGACTTCATTGATATGGAGCTGGAAGAAAGCCGCAAAAAACTGCTTGCCGCTTTTGAAAAGGAACTCAAAAAAGACCGCGTCCGCACAAGTAAACCCGTCATGACCACTTTGGGACTTGTCGAAGTCACGCGAAAGAAAACAAGAAGCAGCGTTTACGATCTGCTGCTTTCGGAATGTCCGTATTGTCAGGGCGACGGGTTCGTTTTCTCGGAAGAATACGTCATTATGCGTATTCGCGAAGCACTTATGAATCTTATGAGCGACGAGGATCCGCGTTCCGTCATCGTTACCGCAAACCCCGACGTTTACAACAAAATATTCGCTTTGCGTTACCTTGAAAGAGAGTGCAAAACGATTTGGAAAGGCAAGCGCATTTACATTATTCCCGACGCGCTTTTACACCGCGAAAAGTTCAGCCTTTCGCCGACGAACGAATCGGTGTTGAGCTTACCCGAGAACGCCAAACTCCTTTATTAAAAAGTCATAATTTTGCGACCTTTTGAGTTTTTGGCAAAACCTTACTCGGTTA
>OLGB01000743.1_pt1 | contig 43563 bp, 36 predicted proteins | sample 1605691 | NCBI WGS metagenome assembly OLGB01 (sample SAMEA3888925, study PRJEB22519) | human gut metagenome | biome: human gut; feature: human-associated habitat; material: faeces | place: Denmark | collected 2010
CCAGCACCTTTTTGGAAATATCCCGGCTGTACATATCGTTCAGGATATTCTTAAAAGGTGTAATGTCCATTTCCTGACGGGTCAGACTGTCCACTCCGTCTGTAATGGCAATATATCGTACATTGTGCTTTGGAAAAAAGATTTCAATATAGCTGCCAGCTTCAATATAATTTCTGCCCAGTCTGGACAGATCTTTGGTGATGACGCAGCCGATCTTTCCCGCCTCAATATCAGCAATCATGCGCTGAAAAGAAGGACGGTTGAAGTTACGGCCTGTATAACCGTCATCTACATAATACTCATACTGGAACATCCCGTTTTTTTCGGCAAAGTCCCGGAGCATAAGTTTCTGGTTGCTGATGCTCATGCTTTCATTATCGCCGCCATCCTCCAGAGAGATACGGCAGTAAAGAGCTGTGATTTTCTGATTAACTTGTTTTTTCCTGCTCATAGTGTTCTTCCATTCATTTCAAAAAATAAGTTCGATTGGAATATTATAACATATACATCCAAATTTTTCTACTTTAACAAGGCGTACCACCATTTCTGATGATACGCCTTTATTATTTATCTAACTTTATCTTCACTAACCTTTGGCAGAGCCTTTCCTGCCTTTTCCTGCTTTCCCTCTGATGTCTTTCTAGCCTCAAATGCATCTGCATTATACTGATACTCCTGTGGTTCAGCGACCATCGGTGCGTATACAATCTCTGCTTCCACTCTCTCAGCTTCTGCCATCTCCGGCTCTGTCTGTTCCTGTGCTTTCGCATTCTCCATATGCTTTTCCTTATCAAGTTGCACATTCATAGCGAGATTATCCAGCTTATCAATAGATGCATCCAAATGAAGTTTCATTGATACAAGCATCTTTTTCACTGCTTTCATCGGAGCAAGTACTGCCTTTGTAATTGGATGTTTCTGCTCTTTCTGAGAATAATCTACCTCCGGTTTGTCAGCAAAAGTACGGAATGCATTAGCTGCTGTCTGCCCGGCTTCACGAAATTCTTTTGCAAGAAGTGCTGTCTTTGCTATATCCTTATCCGTGGTCTTAATTGCGCCCCTTACATTTTCCCGGATATCAAGAAGCCTTTTCTTAATTCCTAAGAACTCCGACACCCTGTATAATGCAGTTCTTCCCTTTGCCTTTCCTTCATCAACTACGCTCTTTGCTGTAGATTTGACCTGTGCTTTCACTTCCAATACCTGCGACTTTATCTGCTCACGTCTGGTATTAAGTCGCTCCTGTGCTTCCGACAATGCCTTTTTAGCATTATTGACAAGTGTATCTTCCTGCATTTCTTTGATCTGGTTCTGCATGTTTGTGAGTTCTTCCGTCATGGAATCAATCTTTTTCTCCAGTCCGTCCACATAGCTGCATATCTCAAATACATCATTTGCCCACTCTTTCATAGCATTCTTCTTTAATAATTCAACAGTTGTTTATCAATCTTATACCCAACAGGATATCTATGTATTTGAAATATTTCTTCTTTCATAATTCAATTTCTTCCCTTCAATCTCTACCTGTGTCTTTTAGAATTCATCCTTTCAATTTTCTCTTCTACATCGTCAAATTCAATATACATGTACACGTTTACCATAACGCTTATGTCCAAATGCTCCATGTGGTACTGTAGTGTCCATTCCAAATTTCGTCATATTCGAGCAATAGGTATATCCGGATACAATGAGATGTAATGTTTTGCATCTGCACTCGATAACCATCATTGCACATACCCACCATATAATTAAATCAGCGCATTGCAACAAATGCCATTCCATTATCGTCATACAAAAAAAACTATCTTTAAATCAGTCTGATATAAGCATCTAGCTGCTCTTCTTCCAACTCTGCCACTAAATCTGCAAACTGTCCAAGCTCTCCATGTACTGCATAGGCTTCCAAAGCATTGTAATAATCCAATCGATTTTCTTTCGCTATAGATACTGGCAAGAATCCGGCTGACACAAGCTGGTAATTCATCAGCAGTCTTGAAGTTCTTCCATTTCCATCAATAAACGGATGGATACGCACAAATTCTGCATGAGTCCATGCCGCATATTCAATAGGATTCAGTGCATCTTTTTTCCAACCTAAATCATCATAAAAATTCTTAATTTGAATATACATATCATTTCCAGCTGGCGGAACATGACCCGCGCCACTGATCCGCACTTCCTGATTCCGGTAAATGCCGCCCACTATAATATTTTCTGTCAGAATTGCATGAATATCTTTTACAATGTTTTCATTCAATTCTTTTCCTTCTGCAATACACTTTTTAACATAATGATATGCCTTCTTATGATTAACAACCTCATATATTTCCCGCAGTTCTTTTCCGCCCACAGATATTCCATCTTCCAGAATCACCTTCGTTTCTATCAACGTCAATGTATTTCCTTCTATTGCTGTGGAATTATGCGTAAAAGTTAGTTCAAAATCTTTTTCATAGGAAGATAATGTAACTGCATCTATCTTATTTTTTCCCTGATTATATAATTTTTGTTTTTCTAAAATCCGGTTCAAATCCATAATCGACCTCTTTTTTTCGTGCTTATAAAGTTCCCTTACACTCCCCATATAACTGACATCTATAGTATACCACAAAACTTTATTAATCTATTTATTATTCATAGTATCAATATCTTAGTCAGTTTTATGGTAAATTCAATCTCCGCGCTTTAATAGCCAATCCTAAAATAATCCAAATACGCCTTAAACCTATCCTGCGCCATCAGGCAGGTATCTGTCAGATAACCTTTTTCGTCATTCCACTCTTTTAAACCACGATAATAGAACATCTTCAAATTATCCTCAATAATAAACGGAACAATATTATATTTCAGACATTCCTTGAACATGATCAATCTGCCTACACGACCGTTCCCATCCTGAAACGGATGAATCCGCTCAAATTTTACATGAAAATCCAGAATATCCTCAAATGACTTTTCTTCTTTGCTGTTGTACTCCACCAGTAATGCTTTCATCTTATCGGAAACTTCTTCCGGTAAGGCTGTGTCAATACCACCAACTTCATTCGGAAGTTTCTTATAGGCACCAACGGCAAACCAATCTTTTCTGGAATCACTGGTGCCAGTTTTCAGGATCAGATGCAGTTCCTTGATAAATTTTTCTGTCAGCGTCGCCCTTGCATGATCAATAATCATATCAATGCAACGAAAATGATTTACCGTCTCAATCACATCATCTACATTGAGAGCTTCCTTTTCTACACCAATCGTGTTGGTTTCAAATATATAGCGTGTCTGATCATGGGTCAGGCGGCTGCCCTCGATATGATTTGAATTATATGTTAAATCAATCTGAGTCTTGTGGTAAATGCCACCGGAGTATTTGCCTGCTTTCTCCTCCTGCAAAATATCCAGCAGAGTGATCGGCTTTTCTTTCCTCTTGTTGGAACGCTCCGGTTTTCTGGCATTTTCCGGAATGTTCCAAGTTTTTCCGGTAAGAAATGCTCCCGGCACACGACCTTTCGCACAATAATTTCTCACACTGCGTTCCGACACATCCCACTTTTTCGCCATCTCAGCAACTGAAAGGTATCGCATCTGCTATCCTCCTGTCAAATTTGCAAACATTTTATGATTCCAAAAATACACTTAACCATGATATAGTATACCACACCATTGGCAACAAATCCACGAACATCTCATTTTACCCCTGTCATTTTTTGCCGACACAGGAAGAATTAATTCTAAAAAAAAGACTGAATATCGCTTCCTATAAGGCAATATCCAGTCCAACTTATTCTTATTTACCAAATCAGTTTATTCTGTTTTCCTTACCACACAATGCAAACGCATTCCTTTTCGGAGGAAGTTCGATCTTGTCCATGAACCACAGAACGATCTTGTTCTCGCTGGTCACATCCCGGAGCACCAGTCTTCCCCCCGGACGAAGGCACCGTTTTACACTTTTGAAAAATGCCAGTGGGTCAGGATAATGGTGAAAACTGTTGGAACAGATGATCGCATCAAACGCGTTATCCTCAAATGGAAAATTCTCACAGTCCCCGACTGCAAACTCTGCATTGGGAATATTTTTCTTTTTTGCCTGTTCGATCATTGCCGGTGTCAGGTCAAGTCCTGTGTAATGGCGGTCCGGGTACTTTTCTGCCAACAATGAGATCATCGGAGCCGGTCCGCATCCGGCATCCAATAAGTCTGAAATTCTTCTGTTCTTCCATATTTATTATATTTCACATGCTGTGTTCTCTTGAAGAGGAATTTTCGACCGTTTGGGCATAAGAGATTTCCATCAGCATCTTTTGCAAAGCTTATAGCCCGATACGGATTTTTATGGTATTTTTTGTCAGTCGTTTCTTTTTTGTACATGGTAAATTTCATGTATTTTTCCATCAAAGGTACAAAGCATTCCATATCGGATGCATATGGTTTTACGTCGATTACGGCTATGTATTCATCACAGATGGCTGCCTGAAGGTTGTATCCGACTGTACAAATTGTGGTTTCTAAACGATATGACATAGATACCTTTACACTCTGTGAAGTAGTTGGAAACCAAGTACACCCTCCCATATGGGTTCTAATGTTTCCCCTTCTTCCTGCAATACCTTCAGCACGTATTTGTCAAAATGTCTTGCATCCTGTGTTGCAGAACCAACTTCATAAGTTTCCTGACCATCCTGATAAAATGCCCAGCCGCTGATATTCGTTCCTGTTGCCTCCGAAACTGTGCCGTTTTCTGTCTGTGACTGCGCTGCTGCTTTTGTTACTTCCGCCGCTCCTTCTACATATTTTCCATACATTTCATCCTCTGTGTGGTTTTCTTTCTGATATTCCAGCTTCGAATAGTCGAGCAGTTCCATGACCAGCTTGCGCATTTTCTCATTTTCGTCCATTAGAAAACCAATCATATAACACATCCGCCAACCGTATTTCATCTTCTATCATTAAAATTTTTAACATAATCTGTTCCTTCATTTACGTTTGTTCATGCACCTGCAGAACCTTCCACGGCTCTATTTGGACTGTAATTCAAATGAAACAATATGTCAACAAAAAAACAGAATGCCACCTATCCTCCATAAGTGACATCCTGTTTTTCATACCATTCCAGTGCTTTTTTCAGATCCGCGTCCTCATAATCCGGCCACAATTTTTCCTCTACATAAAAATCTGCATAGACAGACTGCAGTGGCAGAAATCCGGAGAGCCGCCGCATTCCGCCCCACCGGATGACCAGATCGATCCTTGAGATATCCGACGAGTACGGAAACCCGTCTTTTCTCACATGTGTCAGATCCCATTCCCAGCCATAATTTACAAGGAAATTCAATCGGATCCCACCGCCATGCACCGCGGTCCGCGTCGTGTATTTTTGCAGTTCCTGCGGGAAACATTTCGACTCGGTATTTCCGATGACCAAAAGATCTGCACCCTCCGAGGACAGATAATCGATTGCATCGACACACGCCTTCTGAAAGGAGCTCACCTGTTTCTTTGGTCTTTTGCAGTTATCCACAGTAAATCCATAGTATGTGATTTCTTCGATTCCTGCCTCTTTTGCCTGCTGTAAGAGCATCAGCCCCGGTTTTAACCCATGCTGGTACCCATCTTCTTTGGACATCCCGTGTGCAACTGCCCATCTGCGGTTTCCATCCGGTATGATACCAATGTGATGTGGTCTGTGATTTTTCATGCTTTTCACCTCAGCATGAGTGTTTCCCATTTTCTGCTATCTTATTCAGGAGATATAAAGTCTTTAATCTACTTTTCCGCCTTCTACAACCAGACTTTCCGGATCGATATCATCTCCGTAAACCGGTTTTAAAGTCTCTTCAAAGTCTGCATGGAAAAACTGCTCATCAGCAAGTCCCTCAATCTCCTCGTTCAGCCAGTTCAAAAGCTCTGTATTTCCTTTCTGTACGGCTGGTGCGATCGTATCGATGTTACCAAGTGAGTCAATACCAACTGCAAATCCAGGGTTCTGTTTTGCCCATGCAAGTACCTCTGTGTTATCAGTAGAGAACGCATCTCCTCTTCCATCTAAAAGGGCACCATATGCTTCCTGATACTCATCAAATTTTAACAGGTTGATGTCCGGATAGTTCTCAGAGAAATAAGTCTCTGCGGTTGTTCCTTTTACTACGATCAGGGTCTTTCCATTTAACTGGTCCACGTCTGTGATCAGTGCATCTTCCGGAGAGACGACACCAAGTGCTACTTTCATGTATGGTAATGCAAAGTCAACTTTCTCTGCACGCTCATCGGTTACGGTAAAGTTTGCCAGAGTGATATCCACTTTTGCGGACTGTAAATATTCAACACGGCTTGCTGCTTCTACATAAACAAATTCCACTGCATCTTCGCTTCCAAGCAGGTCTTTTGCAATCCTTTTTGCAAAGTATACATCGTAGCCCTGTACTTCTCCATTCTCATCGACATAACCAAATGGATTTTTATCACTGAACACACCGATCTTGATGGTTCCGTCTGCTTTGATCTCGTCTAAGGTTCTTGCCTTTGCATTAGCGGATGTACTCTCTGCTGTTGTTCCTGCTGCACTGTCACTTGCAGATGTGCTGCTGTTTCCGCATCCTGCCAGTGTTGTAAGTGCTAAAATACCGGTTAATACCACTGCTAAAAATTTTTTCTTCATAATAGTTTTCCTCCTCGCGCTCTAACGCTTTTCTAACTTTATATATCCAACGCTTCATAGTGAAACGTATTCAGGAACTGCTTTGCACGCTCTGTCTTCGGGTAACGGAAGAACTCATTCGGCGTGTTTTCTTCTACGATATTGCCGCCGTCCATAAAGATCACACGGTCTGCAACTGCTTTTGCGAACTCCATCTCATGTGTTACGATCAGCATCGTCATTCCATCTTTTGCCAGTTCTAATACAACCTGAAGAACTTCTCTTACCATCTCCGGATCCAGTGCTGCCGTGATCTCATCCAACAGCAGCAGTTCCGGGTGCATGATCAGCGACCGCACGATCGCAACACGCTGTTTCTGTCCACCGGATAACTGTCTTGGGTAGGCATCTTTCTTTTCTAAAAGACCGACACGCTCTAAAAGCTTTTCTGCCTCCGCGGTCACCTCTGCCTTATCCTTTTTCTGAACGATACATGGGGCTAAGGTTACATTGTCCAGTATTGTCATATGTGGGAAAAGTTCGTAACTCTGGAATACCATTCCGATCTTCTGACGGATGCGGTATGCCTCTTTCGGGTTTTCTCTGATATCTTCGCCCTCTAATAAGATCTTTCCTTCGTCGACCGGCTCTAAAAGGTTGATACATCTTAAAAATGTACTTTTACCGCATCCGGAAGGACCAACCACTACGACAACCTCACCTTTTTTCATCTCAAAGGAAATGTCCTTTAAAACAGGCGGATGGTTGTCATAGGATTTTTTCAAATGTTCCACCTGCAAAATATATGATTCGCTCACGTCTTAATTCCTCAACTTTCTCTCTAAAACTGCTGCTGCCCGGGAAAACGGGAAACAGATGATAAAATACAGCAGGAAGATCATGCCGTATATCCAGAATGCTGCCGATGGATTGGAAAATCTGGAAGCATCGATAATCTGCTTTCCTACCTTTACCACTTCTACTACGCCGATCAGCACGACCAGTGATGTCGTCTTGATCATTCTGGTAAGCAGGTTCATCATGGACGGGATTAGTCTTCGTATCGTCTGCGGAATGATAATATGGAAAAATACCTGCCGCTGCCGCATGCCCAGTGCGTAGCCTGACTCATACTGATGTTTTGGAATGGAGATCAACGCGCTTCGCACCAGATCTCCCATCTCTGCAGTTCCCCAGAATGTAAATACGATGACTGCGGAAAGCTCACCCGACAGATTGATGCCAAGATGTTTTGCCGCTCCAAAATATACTAAAAACAATAATACCAGCTGTGGCATGATCCTTACGATTTCAAGATAGATCCGACAGATCACCTGTACCCATTTCCGTTTGCTGTTCATGATCATACCAAGAAAAATACCAAGGATCACGGAAAGTACCATGGAAATAAGGGCAATTCTTAAGGACACCCATAAGCCGCCTAACAGTCTTAGGAAATTAGTTCCCTGAAACAACACTTCTATTCCCGAATTCTGCATAACGCACCTTCCTTTCTATGAATGAACAAACAATGGATATCGGAAGCAGTAACACCAGATATGCGATCACGAGCATAAGCAGTGCTTCGTCTGTCCGATACGAAATTCCGATCAGATCTTTCGCTACATAAACCAGATCCGCAAGTGCTACCGCTGAAAATACGGAAGTCTCTTTGATCAGGAATATGACATTCGCACAAAAAACCGGGATGGATGTCGCCACTGCCTGTGGAAGCAGGATCCTTGTAAAAATCTGCATCCGTTTCATACCAAGGCTCATCGCTGACTCCATCTGGATCTTTGGCACCGCCTCCATACCGGAGCGGAATGCCTCTGCCATATAACTGCCTCCCAGAAATGCAAGACCGATAATGGCACATGCCTCTGAGCTTAACACAATGCCAACCCGTGGCAATCCAAAATAAAGAAAGAATAACTGCACCAGCAGTGGTGTGTTTCTCGATACCTCTATATAAATTGCAACAATCTGTTTTAATACCGGAATGCGAAACATTCGAACGATACAACAGATAAATCCGATCAGAATGGAAAGTATAATACCGATCAAAGCAATCCTTGCAGTCAGTCCTGCTGCTTCGATATACAGTGGTATATTTTCCTGAATAAAACCAACGTCCATGACTTCCTCCGTCTCTCTGTTTTATTTCCTACTTTTTTTATAGGAATACTATAGTATTATGCGTACGATTTGTCAAGAAAAAAAATTCACAATATGTTCACTGGATTTTTTGAAAAAATTATTGCATAATAAATGGCGGTGCATGGTACATCCCCTGCACCCCTTTGGGTTAATTATTAACCCTCTTCTTAACAAAAAGTCCCTTTCATCTGGTGGCTGCAAACACCACATGAAAGGGGCCTTTTTGTATCAGAAAGATTATTTCTCCTGCTCGTACTCATCCAGGAAATTATGGGTAACCCCATCCTTTTTGTAACCAATAATGGTCTTTAAATTTACATTATGCACACTGTTAAAGATATTCTTATCGATAAATTCACTTTTTTGTCGGAAAGAAGCGACCAGATCCTTCATTTCCTCACGTTTGGAACCTTTCGCACCCCCACAGCTTGCACAATTTTCCGTAAAGCGGCAGGCACACTGGATAAACTGTAATCCATTGCTGTCCCTCCATGCCTTGATGTCCTCTTCCTTTACCAGATAAAGCGGACGGATCAGCTCCATCCCCTCAAAATTCTGGCTGTGGAGTTTTGGCATCATTGTCTCGATCTTTCCGCTGTAGAGCATACCCATCAATATCGTTTCAATGACATCATCAAAATGATGTCCCAGTGCAATCTTGTTACAGCCTAATTCCTTTGCCTTGGAATAAAGATGTCCACGCCGCATGCGCGCACACAGGTAGCAAGGATTTTTGTCTACTTCCGCTACCGAATCAAAAATGTCCGTCTCAAACACCGTAAGCGGAATACCAAGCAGCTTTGCATTTTCTTTGATGATATTCCAGTTTTCTTCCTTATAACCCGGATTCATACACAGAAATTCCACTTCAAAATTGCGTTTTCCATGACGGTACAACTCCTGAAACAGTTTTGCCAGCAGCATGGAATCCTTACCACCCGAGATGCAGACTGCGATCTTATCGCCATCCTGTATCATCTCGTAATCATGCAGTGCCTTTGTAAACTGGCTCCAGATGCTCTTCCTAAAACGCTTGATCAGACTCTTTTCGATCTTCTGACAGCGCAGACTGCGCTCATCTTCCGAAGCTGTGACTTTCATCAGCTGGCTTCTTAAATAAGCACGGTATCCGCCCTCTAAGTCCACCACATCAAATCCCTGTTCGCTTAAAAGCTCCGCAGCCTCCCTGCTGGTATCTCCCACATGACAGTATACACAGACCGGAAGTTCCGGTTTTAAACTGCCGGTCTCTTTCGCCTCGATCTTTTCCATTGGAATGGAAATGGCACCTTTAATCGCACCGCGGGCATAATCACTCTCTGCCCGGATATCTACGATCTGTAGCGTTCCGTTCTCTCTTTGTTCCAGTTCTTCCACTGTAATTCTCTGACACATGATATGATAATCTCCATTCTTTCCCGCTTTTGGGCATCTCAAGTTATCCGTTTGTGACTCCGGTCAAATCCTTGATGACTTCACCTGCAATAATGAGTCCGACCACCGACGGAACAAATGCGATCGAGCCGGGTATCGCCCTGCGCTCCGTGCACTTGTGTGCTGCGCCCGGAGGACAGATACAGTTCGAACGGCAGCTGATCGACATATCCTCGATCGGGGTGATCGGTTTCTCCTTGGAATAAACCACTTTCAGATGTTTGACTCCGCGCTTTTTTAATTCCCGGCGCATGACTTTTGCCAGTGGGCAGACCGATGTCTTATAGATATCTGCCACTTCAAAATCTGCCGGATTTAATTTATTTCCCGCTCCCATACTGCTGATCACCGGAACTCCGGCTTCCTGCGCTTTTAATACGAGAGCGATCTTGGCAGTCACGGTATCCACCGCATCCACCACATAGGAATACTGGGAAAAATCAAACTCGTCACTGTTTTCCGGCAGGAAAAAGCATTTGTGCACATGGACAACGGCATTTGGATTGATCTCTAAAATACGCTTTTTCATTACATCCGCCTTATACTGTCCTACCGTTTTTCTTGTTGCGATGACCTGACGGTTTAAATTCGTTAAACATACCTTGTCATCATCGATCAGATCAATGGTGCCGACTCCGCTGCGCACCAGTGCCTCTACGGTATAACCGCCGACTCCTCCCACGCCAAACACGGCAACCCGCGCATTGGCAAGGCGTTCCATTGACTCTTTTCCCAACAGTAATTCTGTTCTTGAAAACTGATTCAGCATAGTTTCTCTACTCCTCTTATTTTGCTGCCAGCTCTAACATCCGCTCCAGCGGAAGTTTTGCCGCATTTCGCATTTCTTCCTCAAGCTCAACTTCCGGTGCTAAATTCTGTAACGCGGATAACACGCTTTCCAGACGTACTTTTTTCATATTCGGGCAGAACTGTCTGTGTCCTACGGAATAAAATTTCTTTTCCGGATTTTTCTGCATCAGTTCATAGAAAATCCCCATCTCTGTGCAGATGATAAATACCTTTTCCGGTGACTCTGTCACATAATCGATGATCTGCGAGGTACTTCCGATAAAATCTGCCAGTTCAAGTGTATCCTCCGTACACTCCGGGTGCGCCAACACCAGTGCCTCCGGATGAACTTCTTTCGCCTTTAACACATCTTCCCTATGTATGCTCTTGTGCACATGGCAGAAGCCATCATTGAAGATAAAATGCTTGTCCGGAAGCTGCTTTGCCACATAGCGTCCCAGATTGTTATCCGGGATAAAAAAGATATCGTGATTTGGAAGATTTTTTACAATCTTGATCGCATTGGATGAAGTAACGCACACATCAGAAGCTGCTTTGATCTCTGCTGTGGAATTGACATAACACACCACTGCAACATCCGGGTACTCCTGCCGCACTTCCTTGATCCGGTCGACATCTACCATATGTGCCATCGGACAGTCCGCGGTCTCATCTGCCATGACAACCTTTTTGTCCGGATTTAAAATTTTTGCACTCTCTCCCATAAAGGAAACTCCGCAAAAAATAATCACACGCTCCGATACGGTTGTTGCCTTTTTTGCAAGATAATAGGAGTCTCCTACAAAATCTGCAATCTCCTGCACCGGTCCGTCCACATAATAATGTGCTAATATCACCGCATCCTTTTCTTTTTTTAAGGCTGCGATCTGTTGTTTGATCTCTTCTTCCACGTTTTTGTCCTGTCCCTTCTCTATTTATTTGAAATCCTATCGTTTTAATATGAAATAACAAATTAGATAATAAGACAATTTGAAACGCCAGTCAAGAATTTTTATCGTTTTCCTTCTTTTATCTCGTCTAAAATCTCTGCAACTGCTTCTCTTTCATCAAAATGATACTTGACCCCTTTGATCTCCTGATAGTCCTCATGTCCTTTTCCGAGCAGTACGATCATGTCTCCCGGCTGTGCATGTGTCATACAGTATGCGATCGCTTCTTTTCGATCCTCGATCTCAATATACTTTCCATTGCTCTTTGCCAGTCCGACTTTGATGTCCTCGTTGATGTCTTTGATCTCCTCGTCTCTTGGGTTATCACAGGTCAGCACGCAAAGATCTGCCATTGCTCCGGTCACCTCGCCCATATCATATCTGCGGAGTTTGGAACGGTTTCCACCGCCTCCGTATACACAGATCAGACGTTTCGGATGATACTCAAGCAGTGTAGTCAGCACGCTTCTGGTGCTCACTTCATTGTGTGCGTAATCGATGATCAGATAATAATCCTTTGAAACCGGAAGCATCTCCACACGTCCTTTTACCTGAACTTTCTCAAGTCCTTTCTGGATTGCCTCGTTACTGATCCCTGCCAGATGGCAGACAAGCATGGTCACAAGAGAATTGGACACGGAAAATCTGCCCGGGATGTGTACCTTTGCCTCACACTCCATGACCCCTTTTACCTTAAAGTCCATGCCCAGCTTTCCGTTTTCTTTGATATAACCGATCTCGTAAGCTGCCAGATCTACCGGTTTTCCTAAAAATTCTGTTTTCTCTGTTGCGAAGCTGTATACCTCACAGGTATGGTTCTTTAAGATCTCCTCACTGTGCACATCATCTGCATTGATAATGCCTTTTTTACACTGGGAAAAGAGCATGCTCTTACATTCGAGATATTCCTCAAACGATGCGTGTTCTGCCGGTCCGATATGATCCGGAGAAAGGTTTGTAAACACACCATAGTCAAACTCAATGCCTGCGGTACGATCCAGTTTCAGCCCCTGGGAAGATACTTCCATGACCACATACTCGCATCCCGCCTCAACCATTGCTGCAAACATGCGATGTAACTCATAGGACTCCGGTGTCGTGTTTTTGGATGGTAATTTTTCATCGCCGATCAGTGCTCCGATGGTTCCGATCAGTCCCACCTTTTTGCCTGCCATTTCCAGTACGCTCTTTATCATATAAGTTGTCGTTGTTTTTCCTTTCGTTCCGGTCAGTCCGATCGTGATCAGCTTTCTTGCCGGATGGTCAAACAATGCCGCAGACATTAAAGCAAGTGCGTATCTGGTGCTCTTTACCTGGATCACGGTAATGCCATCCGGTATCTGCGTGGCTGTCTCTTCGCGCTCTACCACAATGGCGGAAGCTCCCTTTTCCACCGCATCCTTAATATAATTGTGTCCGTCCGTTATTGCACCTACCATACAGACAAACATGGTGTCCTTTGCAATCTTTCTGGAATCATAAATGATATCCTTTACCTCGGTTTCCATAGTTCCTTTTAAAAGGCGATACTCTATTTCGCCGCAGATCTGCTCTAATTTCATCGTATTCTCCAATCTGTTTCTCGTATTTTTCATGTTCTCTTTAACGCACGAAACGATTTTGCGAAAATATCTATTCTCACAAAATCGTTCATCTATCGTTCTATCTGTTTATAATGTGGGAGGCATCGATCTCCGCCTCAAATACCGTGTGGGACGGTCCGGTCATAAACAGATGATTGGTATCTTCCATCCACTCGATAAGAAGCGGTCCTCCGATCTGTTCTACGGTTACTTTCCGATCCAGTCTGCCGGTCAGCACCCCTGCGACCACCGCGGTCGCACATCCGGTTCCACATCCGATGGTCTCGCCGGTTCCTCTCTCCCACTCCCGGATCTTGATATAATCCGGGCGGACAAACTCTGCAAAGGTAACATTGGTCTTATTCGGGAAGATCTCTGTCATATGCTCGATCGTTTTTCCGTATTTTTCCACATCCAGATCTGCCACGGAATCCACATACATGGCACAGTGTGGATTACCCCAGGAAACGGTTGTGATGTGGAAAGTCTTATCTAATACCTGCACCGGCTGCTCGATAAATTCGCTTAAGTCTGTATTGACCGGGATTACTGCGGTTGATAATCTCGGCTCTCCGATATCTGCACGGATATTGGAAACCAGACCATCGGTTACGGTAAGCTCTAAGTGCTGCATGCCGCCCAGTGTCTCGATCACCAGATTGGTTTTGTCTGTCAGTCTGTGATCATATACATATTTTCCAACCGAACGGAGTGCGTTGCCACACATCTCTCCCTCTGTTCCATCCGGATTAAACATCCGCATCCTGAAATCGCCTTTGTCCGAAGGACAGATCAGGACCATGCCGTCCGAGCCAATGGCAAAATGGCGGTCACTGACAAATCTTGCCAGATCAGGCAGATTTTTTAATTTCTGATGAATGGCATCAATGTATACATAGTCATTTCCGAATGCCTGCATTTTCGTAAACTTCATTTTTTTCCCTTTCGCTCTCTGCAAAACCTTTCTGTGACTTGTTACTATGCGTTCATCGCACGATCCAGGTCTGCGATGATGTCCTCTGCATTTTCAATTCCGACAGACATACGCAGGAAGCAATCTGTGATACCCAGTTTTTCTTTGACATCCAGCGGTGTATCCTCATGAGTCTGTGTGGTCGGATAGGTGATCAGAGTCTCTGTTCCACCAAGGCTCTCTGCGAACATGATCATATCCACATTTTTAAGGATCTTCTTAACGGTCTCAAAGCTGTCTACGGTAAAGGAGATCATACCGCCAAATCCGGTGGTCTGTTTTTTCGTTACCGCATAATCTTTGTGATCTTCAAAGCCGACATAATATACTTTCTTTACTTTTGGCTGTGTGCGGAGCCACTCTGCTACTTTCTTTGCATTTTCATTGTGTTTTTCCATGCGGACTGCCAGCGTTTTGATCCCGCGCAGTACCAGCCAGCTGTCCATCGGTGCAAGCTGGCTTCCGTGGGATTTGATATGAACATGGATCTTTTCTGCGATCTCTTCATTATCTTTTACAACTACAATACCGGAAAGGGTATCATTGTGTCCGCCAAGGTATTTGGTGGAACTGTGTGTTACGATATCTGCTCCCAGCTGCAATGGTTTCTGGAAATACGGAGTTAAAAATGTATTATCAACAACCATCAGTGCGCCAATGCCCTTTGCGATCTCAGAAAGTGCACGAATATCTGCCACCTTCATCATCGGGTTGGTCGGTGTCTCAACAAAGATCATCTTTGTATTTGGACGGATCGCTGCTTTTACCTCGTCCAGCTCTGACATATCTACATAAGTGTGCTCAATACCATATTTCCCAAATATATCTCCGATAATACGGAAGGTTCCTCCGTAAATATCATCGGATAAAATGACATGCTCTCCCGGATTTAACAGGGAAAAAACTGCCATATTTGCTGCCTGTCCACTGGAAAAAGCAAAACCTTTGATACCGCCCTCCAAGATCGCCATGGTGCGCTCCAATTCCTGTCTGGTCGGATTTTCCAGACGGCTGTATGCAAATCCTGTGGTGTGTCCGAGCTCTGGGTGACGGTATGTCACTGCCTGGAAGATCGGCATGCTGACTGCACCGGTCAGCGGCTCTGTTCCCAAAGCACCATGTACTACCTTTGATTCAAAATGTAATTCATCTTTTGTGCTGTAATCAGTGTAATTACTAAAATTCTTCATAGGAAACCCTCATTTCTATCAAACTATCACTCTACTGTGTTTACATTCTTGTCTTTATTATATAAGACACTTTTTAAAATATATACACGTTTGGTGCTATTTATATTGCAAATTGTGCTTTTTTATTTTATACTTGCATCAGGAGGGATCGCTATGCCAGAATATACGAAAAACGGTTATCTCAATTCACAATTTAAAATGTTCCATCTAAAGGACCAGGACCGGAAAAATTTTACCTATCATTACCATGATTTCCACAAGATCTTAATCTTATTAAGTGGTGACATTACCTACTGTATCGAGGGCCGTTCCTATGAGCTTCTGCCCAACGACATCGTACTCGTCGGTGCTGGTGAAGTCCACCGTCCAATCATCAATTCCGGGGATCTCTATGAGCGGATCATCATCTATGTCTCTCCGGATTATCTGTCCAACTACGCGGCTGGGGGCGATAACCTTGGTCTCTGCATCCGCAGGGCAACGATGGAACAGGCTCATGTCCTTCGTTTTTCCAATGCCCCGGCATCCAAACTGGATGCAGCCATCCACGCGCTTGACCGCGCCCTTGATGACACCGATTACGCATGCTCCCTGCATCAGGAACTTTTATTCTTAGAATTTATGATCCAGTTAAACCGTGCCTCGCTGCACAACGGTATCCATTTTATCCAGAACTCGCCTTCCGACGAAAAGATGGTTGCCATTTTAGATTACTTAAACCACCATCTGACCGATGATATCTCCATTGACGATATCTGCAGTCACTTTTTCTTAAGCCGTTCCTACTTGATGCACAGTTTCAAGGAACAGACCGGCTATACGATCGGGAATTATCTGAACACCAAACGGCTGCTCCTCGCCAAAAAACTGATCTCATCCGGCACGCCGATCACGGAGGTCTGCTATGCCTGCGGTTTTAAGAACTATTCGACATTTTCCCGCGCATACAAAAAAAACTTCGGCGAAGCCCCGAGGGACTTCCGCCAAAGTCTGATGACACATGAACCTTAATTTAATTCTAATTTCTTTCTGCCATTGCATTCATAAGAGTCGGTATCATCTGTTTCTTACGGGAAACGATACCCTCTAAGAGAATGCCTTCCTGCCGCTCTTCCTTGCGGAATGCGCCTGCTAAGATCTTTCCTGCATCATTTCCTGCAAAAATGACTTTGGAAGACTCTTCTAAAATATCCGTCAGCATGACATAGACCATGTCTAATTTCTTTTCTCCAAGCACCTGGATCATAAATGGACGGAGCTGCTCTCCTACTTTATCAAGCTCTTCCCGGCTCATTGCACTGATCTGTGCCACACCAAAATCACAGTTATCGGTATGGAAGATCTTGAAATCCTGATAAAAGATTTCATCGGTGGTCTTGTTCCAGAAATCACTTCCTGCCTGGAACATATTTTTCGCATAAGTCTCGATCTCAACCCCTGCGATCTCTGCCAGACGCTCTGCCACCTTTTTATCAAGCGGCGTACAGGTTGGAGAACGGAACATCAGTGTATCGGAAATGATTGCGGAAAGCAATAAACCTGCGATCTGCTCCGGCACTTCTACGCCCTGCTCCTCGAACATCTGATATATAATGGTAGAAGTACAGCCAAGCGGCTGATTTCTGAAGTAAACCGGTGATACAGTCTCTAAGCTGCCTAATCTGTGATGGTCGATGATCTCAAGGATCTCTGCCTCATTGATCCCGTCGACTGCCTGTGATTTTTCATTATGGTCTACCAGAATGACCTGTTTTTTCTGCATATTCATTAAATTACGTCTGGAAACCATTCCGACATAATTTCCATTTTCATTTAAGATCGGGAAATCACGATGGCGGATCTTAGACATCGTCTCTTTTACTTCATCCACGTAATCTTCGATCTGGAATGTAACCAGATTTTTGTTGGTCATAAACTGTTTGATCGGCATACTCTGGTTGATCAGTCGCGCTACCGAGAAGGTATCAAACGGCGATGTGATGATGATACAATCGCGTTTTTCTGCCTGTGCACGCACTTCCTCGCTGACATCGAGTCCACCGCCGATAATGATACAGCTTGCATTGGATTCGATTGCCTGAAGCTGTGCCTCTTCCCGGTCTCCTAAAATGACCATATCGTCATCCTCGATGTAGTCTGCCATATATTCCGGATTGGAAGTCGCAACAACTACCTTTCCACGCACGAAATAAGCATGCTCGTTTCCAACGATGATATTACCATCTAAGGTTTCCGCGATCGTCTTGTACTGGGTTCTCGCCTGTGAGAGCACATGGTTGTCAAATACATCCATGTACGAAGTGGCAATATCCTTGGTAACAATGATACCCTCTAACTTGCCGAACTGATTTGTGACCGGAAGTGTTACAACCTCTAATTTCTTCATCAGTTCCCATGCTCGTTTTAGGGAGATCTGACTGCTCACACCGGCAGTCTTTCTAAAATTGATATCCTTGATCTGCGCACCGGCATAATTGACAAGCTCCGGCTCTTCCGCTTTAAAATAATCTAATACATACTGGGTCTCCGCATTGATGGCTCCTGCCCTCTTTGCAACGTAGTTTTTCCCCGGCTCTGTCTGATTTTTCAGATAGGCATAGGAAATCGCAGCACAAATGGAATCCGTGTCCGGATTCTTATGCCCTACGACCCATACTTTCTTTTTTTCAGTACTCATATATCTGGTCTAACCTCTCATCTAACGAAATATTCCTAAGGAATACAGGATAAATCCTATCAATACAACAAAATTTAAAATCGAAAACCAGGATAAGCATCTGACATATCCCTTTACCGAACCCACTCCCGACTCCATCTCATCCATTTTTTCGATCTTGGAATCAAATTCATTGAACAGATCCTGTATATTTCGATAACACTTGACATTTTCGGTATGTACCTTTTCTGAGAGGTCGGTTTTAATGGATTCAAGCTGCGTTGTTGCATTCTCTAACAATGCTTTTACCTCTGCGATCTGTCCCTCACTCAGCTTTTTGTTGGCGATCGCCTGTTCCTCTAAGAACTGCTTGTTTGTTGCGATCTGCTCTTCGCTCAGCTTTTTATTTGCCGCGATCTGATCCTCATTTAATCTGCGGTTCGCTGCAAGCTGTTCCTCGCTTGCCTGTTTTACCTCTGCTACCTGACCGGAAATGCTGCTTTCAATCTCCGTCATCTTTGAATTCACTTTATTTGCAAGGTCATCTACTTTCCGTCCAAACTCTGTAACGATCCGATCTGCCTCCTGCTGACGTTCGGTTAAGATCTGCTCCAGCTCCTGTGCCTTGTCTTCTCTTTCATCTACCAAAGACTGCAGCTCCTGTACTTTGGTCTCTTTCGCTGCCAAAAGATTCTGAAGCTGTTTTGCCTTTTCACGAAACTCATCAATCTGGCTGATTAAAAAATCTTCTTTTTCCACGTCTCTTTGCGTCCTTTCCTGTTCATGCGCTGTATGTTCCGGCTGTTTTTGCTCTACATTCTCCTGTTTTTTCCGGTTTTCGCTGTGTTTTTCTTTTTCTCTGGCATGAACGCCTGTCCGTTCCTGCGATAATCCCCTGCCCAAAGAGGGATAGAGATACTCTAGGAACGTCTGAAATATACTTGCCAATGTTCTCTTCCCCCTTTCTTTGCTATTACCCCATTCTAACATTATCATTTTTTTTTGTAAAGCGTAAAAAAATCTCCATTTTGTCTTGTGTTCCTATTTTTCAGCCGATATAATAGATAGAAGAAATATAGTTCTTTTTTACTATATAATAATGAAAGGATCCTAAAAAATGAAACAACTACATAAGAAACACCTTATCATCATCTGGTGCTCTGTCATTGCACTTTCCCTTCTGTCCCTCTCCGGACTGGGTGCTACCTTAAACGGATTATTAGGTATTTCCACCATGGTCGGTGCCGGCATCATCTCTACGATCGGGTATGTTGCTCCTTTGGATGATGTAAAAAAAGCCCTGCTTTTGATCTTCCCACCAGCGATCGGGACCCTGATCTTTGCGGCTTTGACCGGTGGCAGTTCCATTGCTTACATTGCCAATTATGTACTGCTTGCCATGACAACTTCCTATTTTATTAAGGAGATCATTATCTACTTTGCAGTTCCGTTTACCATTATTTCTGCCGTCTGCATCCTGATCGACCCAAAGATCATCGATGGTGCCGATTACTCCTATGCAGGCGCAGGAACCAAAGTATTCCTCTTTATCGTGACTGCCATTCTCCTTTATGTAGCAACCAAACGTGGTTCCCATGTGGTGGAGCAGACCGAGGAAACGCTGCATCTTGTTCAGGAAAACTCCAAGGTTGCCAATGGTATCTCCGTCAACCTGAATGCGAACATACAAAAGAGTATGTCTGCCGTCCATGAACTGGCAGAAGGAAGTTCTTCCGTCAAGACAGCAGCAGGTCAGATGGGACAGGTTGTTGAGGACACAACCAACGCTACGATCTCCGTTATGGACAAGATCAATGCAGCAACTACAGAGATCAATCACAACCACGAACTGGCAACCCAGTTAGACGATGGCTTTAAGAAAGTACAGGAGGCAGTTGCAAGCGGAAATGATGCTGTGATCTCTGCCAAAGAATCCATTCTTAATATGGAACAGACTGTTGTATCCGCACGCGAGTCTACTGACTCCCTGTTGACTGAGATGGACAAGATCACTTCCATCTTAGGCGAGATCAACTCCATCGCATCACAGACCAATCTTCTCTCCTTAAACGCTTCGATCGAAGCTGCCAGAGCTGGAGAACATGGACGTGGATTTGCCGTTGTTGCTGATGAGATTCGAAGTCTTTCCGAGGAAAGTACCAAAGCTGCCGGTAATATACAGGAGATCTTATCCTGGCTTACCGATGCGACACAGAAAGTTGCAAAATCCATTACTGCAGGAGCCGATGAAGCAGCTTCCAGTGTTGAACTGATCAGTGGTCTGCTTCCTTATTTCGAACGTATTAATTCTTCTACCGAAGAAGCCAATTCTATTGTAGCGGAAGAATATGAGATCATCGAACATGTAAAAAATCATTTTTCCAATATCCAGGATGAGATTGAAACATTAGTTGCCACTTCCGAAGAGAACTCCGCAACCATTCAGAATATCACGGATACGATTTCTTCACAGAATGCTTCGATTGAACATCTTTCATCTGAGATCGATGGGATTTCCTCTTTATCAACTGATCTGGAAAATCATTTCGGTCAGTAAAATAGTTATTTATCGCGGGTGTCTGGTCTGGCAGGCACCCGCTTTTCTTTGTTCTTTGCTGCATTGTATCTGGAATTTCAAAGGAATTTCCGATACAACAAAAAGGGACTGCACATCAAATGTGCAATCCCTTTTTTTGTATTGTATCACTGTCCTGTTATTTCTTATTTGTACAGCTCTACTAATCTCTGTAAGTGCTCGTAACGAGCTTTTGCAGCTTCCTCGGATGCAGCGAACAGTTTCTGTGCTCTCTCCGGGAATGCTCTTGTCAGACGGCTGTAACGTGTCTCGTTGTTTAAGAAATCCTGATAGCTTCCATCACCTGGTTTAGAGGTTAATGTGAATGGATTCTTGCCTTCTGCTTTTAACTCTGGGTTGAATGAGAACAGATTCCAGTAACCAGCAGCTACTGCTTTCTTCATCTCATCCTGGCAGTGGTTCATACCACCTTTGACACCGTGTAACTCACATGGAGCATATCCGATGATTAATGATGGTCCGTTATAAGCCTCAGCCTCAGCTAATACTTTAACAGCCTGTGCCATGTTTGCACCAAGAGCGATCTGTGCTACATATACATAGCCATAGCTCATTGCGATCTCTGCAAGGCTCTTCTTGCCGATATCTTTACCAGCAGCGGCAAACTGACAAACCTCACCGATGTTAGAAGCCTTAGAAGCCTGACCACCTGTATTAGAGTACATCTCTGTATCGAATACCATAACGTTGACATTTTCGCCGGAAGCAAGTACGTGGTCTAATCCACCAAATCCGATATCATATGCCCAACCGTCACCACCGAAGATCCATACGGATTTCTTAGCAAGGTAATCTTTTTTGTCAAGAGCTGCTTTTGCATCTGGACATCCAGCTGCAGCTGCTTTCTCTAACTCAGCAATAAGAGCTGCTGTAGCAGGTGTATTTGCTTTTGTATCATTCTTGGTCTCTGTAAATTTATCAAATGCTGCTTTTAATTCTGCACTTGCTTTGTCAGAAGTTGCACATTTCTCAGCAGAAGCGATTGCCTGCTCACGAAGTACTTTCTGACCGATCTCCATACCTAAACCATGCTGTGCGTTATCCTCGAATAATGAGTTAGCCCATGCCGGTCCTTTCTTGGAGTCTTTGTTTACTGTATATGGTGATGTAGCAGCTGGACCACCCCAGATAGAAGAACATCCGGTAGCGTTAGAGATGTACATATGCTCACCAAATAACTGTGTGATCAAACGAGCGTAAGATGTTTCAGCACATCCTGCACAGGAACCTGAGAACTCAAGTAATGGCTGGTTGAACTGAGATCCTTTTACGGTGTTGTCTGCTGGCATACCAGGTTTCTTGCCAACGTTTGCTACTAAGTAGTCAAATACTGGCTGCTCTTCTGCCTGAGACTCCTGAGGTACCATCTCGATTGCTCCAACAGGACATACAGTGATACACTCACCACATCCCATACAATCTAATGGAGATACGCTCATGGTATATTTGTATTCGCTTGCTTTTGGTTTTGTATCAGCAAGTTTGATGTTAGAAGGAGCTGCTTTTACTTCCTCCTCGCTTAACATGAATGGACGAATGGTAGCATGTGAACATACAAATGCACACTGGTTACACTGAATACATTTCTCTGCATCCCATGTAGGAACTGTTACAGCAGTACCACGTTTCTCATATGCTGCTGCGCCATGCTCAAACTGTCCGTCTGGGTTGCCCATGAATGCAGATACTGGTAAAGAATCACCATCCATTAAGGAGATTGGATTCATTAACTCTTTTACCATCTTAACTGTCTCTGGACGACCTTTTAACTCAGCTGGAGCCGGGTCTGCTGCCGGGTTAGACCAGGAAGCTGGGATCTCTACTTTATGTACAGCGTCTACACCAGCATCAATTGCTTTGTAGTTCATCTCTACAACGGCATCACCCTTCTTACCATAGGATTTCTTAGCAGCCTGTTTCATAAAGTCTACAGCTTCCTCGATTGGCATAACGTTTGCTAATTTGAAGAATGCAGACTGTAAAATTGTATTGGTACGTTTACCCATACCAATTTCGATTGCTTTATCAATAGCATTGATCGTATATAACTGAATGTTGTTGTCAGCAATATATTTCTTTGCTTCTGCATTTAAGTGGTGCTCTAACTCTTCGTCAGTCCACTGGCAGTTGATCATGAATACTCCGCCTGGTTTTACATCCTGTACCATCTTGAAGCCTTTTGTTACATAAGATGGGTTGTGGCAAGCTACGAAGTCTGCCTGATTGATGTAGTACGGGCTTCTGATTGGTTTGTCACCGAATCTTAAGTGAGAAATGGTAACACCACCAGTTTTCTTAGAGTCATACTGGAAGTATGCCTGGATGTATTTGTCTGTGTGGTCACCGATGATCTTTGTAGAGTTCTTGTTAGCACCTACAGTACCATCTCCACCAAGACCCCAGAATTTACACTCTACCGTACCTTCTGCAGATGTGATCGGAGCAGGTTTTACTTCTGGTAAGCTTAAGTTGGTAACATCATCTACGATACCCATTGTGAAACGTGCTTTTGGAGCATCTTTCTCTAACTCTTTGTATACAGCGAATACGCTTGAAGGAGGAGTATCTTTAGATCCTAATCCGTAACGTCCACCTGTTAATACGATGGTGTCAAGTCCTGCCTCACGAAGAGTAGTTGCAACATCAAGGTATAATGGATCACCAAGTGCACCTGGCTCTTTTGTTCTGTCAAGAACAGCTACTTTCTTAACTGTCTTAGGAAGAACTTTTAAGAATGACTCAGATACCCATGGACGGTATAAACGAACTTTAACTAATCCGACTTTCTCTCCCTTAGCGGTTAAGTAGTCGATAACTTCTTCTGCTACGTCATTGATAGAACCCATAGCAACGATTACGCGGTCTGCATCTGGTGCTCCGTAGTAGTTGAATAAGTCATAGTTTGTTCCTAATTTTTCATTTACTTTAGCCATGTATTTCTCTACGATGGCTGGTAACTCATTGTAAGCTGTGTTACAAGCCTCACGATGCTGGAAGAAAACATCTCCGTTCTCGTGAGATCCACGCATAGCTGGATGCTCTGGATTTAAAGCATGTGCACGGAACTCTGCCACTGCATCCATGTTGCACATTTCTTTTAAATCTGCGTAATCCCATTTCTCGATCTTCTGGATCTCGTGGGATGTACGGAAACCATCAAAGAAGTTGATGAATGGAACTTTACCTTCGATCGTTGCCAAGTGTGCAACCGGGCTTAAGTCCATAACTTCCTGTGGGTTGGTCTCACATAACATAGCGAAACCTGTCTGACGGCAGGCATATACGTCACTGTGATCACCAAAAATATTTAAAGACTGAGTAGCAACGGTACGTGCAGATACATCAAATACACATGGAAGCTGCTCACCAGCAATTTTGTACATGTTAGGGATCATTAATAAAAGACCCTGGGAAGCTGTAAAGGTAGTGGTTAATGCACCTGCTGCAAGAGAACCGTGTACGGCACCTGCTGCACCTGCTTCAGACTCCATCTCTACTACTTTTACCTGATTTCCAAAAATATTCTCCTGACCTGCTGCAGACCACTGATCTACGGTATCTGCCATAGGGCTGGATGGTGTAATTGGGTAAATAGCTGCAACGTCAGTAAAGGCATATGCTACATGTGCTGCCGCTGTATTACCGTCCATTGACTGTTTTGCTCTGGACATTACTGTTTCCTCCTTATTCTAAATGAATTGTAAAGTGTCTATTGCATCTTCTCTTGTGTGTGCCTCGGCATCTCTGCCAGAAGATACAAATCATCGACTTATGAATTATTTTATCATTTAAGGGTGAAAATGTAAAGGTTTCTCACTGTACGAAAACAAGTGCAATCCATAAAAAAGCAAATGTATTATCTAAGTTCAAATATATTTTTTCTCAAATTCTTCTACGGTTATCGGCCTGTCAACCAGATACCCCTGTCCGTATTTGAATCCACAGTCACTTAAGAATTTCATCTGTTCTTCGGTCTCGATCCCTTCGAAGATGACTTCTTCTTTTGCAGAATGAATGAAATCTCCCATATGCGACACGAATTTACGTTGTTCTTCGAGGCTGATCCGGTCGGTAAAGCTCTTGTCAATTTTGATGACATCCGCTGGAATCTCAAGCAGCACGCTAAGAGAGGAATATCCGGTCCCAAAATCATCGATCGCGATCCGGTATCCCAGTTTTTCCAGTTTTTCCAGACATTGTTTGAGTTCCTGCAAATTCTCTACGATAACACCTTCCGTGATCTCAATCTCAATGTATTTCGGTTCGATCCCATAACGCTGCATTGTGTTTTCCAGCCGCTCAATAAAGTCGTCCCCGCCATTTTCAAAATGCTTTCTTGAAAAGTTCGTGGATATCGTAAATAATTCCTTGCCTGCACGTTTCCATCTGCGCATGACTCTAAGCAGCTGCTCTAAGATATAAAAGTCCAGATCCACGATATATCCGATGTTTTCCAACGGAGGGATAAATTTGGTTGGAGAAATGAGTTCGCCATCCGGCATCCGCCATCTCGCCAGTGCTTCCGCACCATAGATTCTTTTTTCATTTAATAAGAATTTGGGCTGTAAGAAAAGTTCAAATTCCCCCCGCTGCAATGCTCCGTAAAAACGTCCTGTGACCTGTATTTCATCATCCCTTTTCGCACGCAGCTGTTCCTGATAAATGCAGATTTTTGTACTGAGCAGTTCCTTGGCATGCTTTCTTGCAAGGTTGGCATTTTCTAACATCACCTCAAAGCTTTCCTCAAAATCATCCAGAAAATATGCCCCAACAGAAAACCTCATACCGGCTGCTGGATACTTTTTCTTCTGCTGATGTTCAAAATATACCTTTCCGGTCTCGATATTTTTGCAGACCTCCTCCCGGCTTTCCCCCCATACCAGCAGAATAAAATAATCCGAATACATACGGCTCGCGTATGGCACCTGGCTCAGTTTACCAACTGCCGTTCCAAATTCTTTTAAAATGTTGTCTCCGACGATTTGTCCAAAATTTTCATTTACATAGGAAAAATTATTAATATCCACATGCACCAGTGCATAGGTACTTCCGCTCGGCTCCTTTTTTTCCCATGCAAACAGTTCTTCCACCTTTTTACGGAAAGTCTCCAGATTATATAACCCGGTCAGGCGGTCTCTGCTTTGTAAATGCCATATTTCCTTCTGATCGTCACTTAATTTATTGCGCAGTGTTACAAAGACCGATACGACTCTGCTCAACTCGCAGTGTGTCATACGTTCTGCCTCGCCAAATACACGTTTCGGGTCCTTTACACCCAAAAACAGGCATCCGGTATGACCGCTTCCATATTCGAATTTAATCCCTGCAAGTCTTTTAATGCGGTCATCTCCTGTGTTCCAGTTTTCATATAGAAGTATCGGCTGTCCTTCTGCCGTCTCCTCCACAAGGACAAATTCTTCCGGTCCTGCCTGTTCAAATGCAGCAATACTTCTTGGCAGGATGCTTTTTTCGTATACCTGTCCAAAATTACTCCAGTAATTCGTCAGCACCATATCTAACGAATGATCCTCATATTCAAATACCGAAACCATATCCAGATGATATTTCTTTCCAATCTGCTCCAAAAGGACATTTAAGGAGCCGTTCATGTCCCTTGCATGTGACAGCAGACGGAATGCCACATTCATAAAGTCCTTGTCAACATCCAGATTTCTCTCAAATGCAGAATCTACCTGTTTTTCCCTCCGGCTGCCGTCATATCCCTTGTTTATCTCATCCTGTGCGAGCGAATAGCTGTTTTTCCCATTTCGTTTAATATGGTACATAGCACGGTCTGCCATCTGAAACAGGCTGCTGTAATCCTCTCCATCTACGCCATAAACTGACACGCCAACACTTAAAGTCACATTGACAACCGCATCATCGCCGATCAGTTGTTTTCCACTTCCGTCACACAATGCCTTTGCCTTCTGCACAGCCGCATCCAATGTCGTATCCTTCATAAATACAAGGAATTCATCACCGCCCACTCTGCCGACAATATCTTTTTCAGAGAAATTCTCCCTGATCCACTGTGCGATATCCGAGATCACCGTATCTCCAACCGTATGCCCAAAGCTATCATTAACACGTTTAAAATTATCAATATCGATCAGGAACAACACCTGTGTTCCTCCCGGTTTTTCTGAAATAAATTTCTTTACCTCTTCCCCTGCCGCTACTTTATTCAAAAGTCTGGTCAAAGGATCTAGTCGCATCTCCTCTGACAATTTCTCCTGGATCCTGCGGTCAGAACTGATGTCGTAACTTCTTCCGATCACACGGATAATATCCTTATGCGGTCCCGGTATGCTTCGATATACCGTCCGATACCAGTTATAGACCACATCTTCTCCCTCTGGAGAAACATTCATGCGATAGTCGATCGTTCCGGTTCTCTCTTCCTCTGTCGCCACCTGTAACATCTGTTCAAATGCACTGCGATCCTCCGGGCAGATATCTGAAAGCATCTGCTCCATGCTCATATAGGTCTGTCTGTCATCCTTGATCTTTCCGATCTTACGATATTTATGCGGGATTCTGAAATGCTGCTGTTCCACATCATATTCAAACGGGAATTCATCCGTCACTTCTTCTAACATCCGGTACTGTTCTTCCAACAGTTTCAACTCATCTTCCAGTTCCTTACGTTCATGGATATCCCAACTGGCAATCATATAATAAGGGATCGCATCTTTGTAGTAATATAGTTGACACTGTAATAATTCCCAACGCAGTTCTCCATCTGCAGTCTGCATCCTAAGTTCAAATTCTTCTGCACTCTTGTGCAATTTGCAGCACTCAATTGCGTCTTCCAGTACACAAAAATCTTCCTTATAAATATAAGATGCCAGATATGCCTGTCCAGTTGTGACACTGCTCTCATCGCAGCCGGTCATTTTTAAAAATGTTTCGTTTGCCACCTCAAACTGATATCCTTCATTGCCACGCACAACTGCAACGCCAAATGGCAGCTCCTTGATCAGATCTACGACCCGCTGGTGTTCGCTTTTTTCTTTATTCAGTCTGTCCAACAGCTCCCGCTGTGTTTTTATTAACAAATTCACACTGGTGCAGGAAAACAGCAGTTCACACGTTCCATCCACTTTTTTAACGCAGCGCACATTCCATTTCAAATGTTTGCGTGTGCCATCCTGCATGATGATCTCACCAATATTGCCATAAGGAACTCCCGGATATTGTTCTGCAAGTACAATCTGTCTGCGAAACTCCGCCTGTTCATTTTCTGCCAATATCTGCTCCAATACCGCATCCTGCTGTTCAAAAAATTCACGTTCATATCCTGTGCAGGTAAAAAAAGCCTGATTTGCATCCACAAACGTATACTTTTTCTGCTGTGTATCCCTATCCTGTTCAATCCGGTAACAGCATACTCCAAAAGATACTCCATTGACATTCAAATCAAATGCTTCCGATATCATCTACTTCGTTCTCCCCTTCATCTGCTTTGCTCTTGACCTTATCGTCTTCGAGAAAAATCGTTCAATAGTACTATTATAACAAATTTTGCCCAGATTCCAAGTTAAAATGCAGTTTGGAACTGTTTTTCTTGAAAAATAAAGACTTTTATGTATAATAAAACATGTATGTCTAACTTGAAAATATAGGAAAATAGAGGTATTACAATGATACAAGCAAATAATGTCACTTTACGAATCGGTAAAAAGGCTCTCTTTGAAGATGTCAACATCAAATTTACCGAAGGAAACTGCTACGGTCTGATCGGTGCGAATGGTGCCGGAAAATCCACCTTTTTAAAAATCTTATCCGGACAGTTGGAGCCGACCAATGGAGATATCTCCATCACTCCCGGCCAGAGGCTTTCTTTCTTACAGCAGGATCACTTCAAATACGATGAATTTACCGTCCTTGACACGGTTATCATGGGAAACAAACGTCTCTATGATATCATGAAAGAAAAAGATGCCATCTACATGAAAGAGGATTTCTCTGACGAAGACGGTATCCGTGCCAGTGAACTGGAAGCTGAGTTTGCCGATATGGACGGCTGGAACGCAGAGTCCGATGCCGCTACCTTGTTAAACGGTCTTGGTATCCCTACCGAGGAACATTACACACAGATGGCAGATATGCCAAGTGCCTTAAAGGTCAAAGTACTTCTTGCACAGGCTCTTTTCGGCAATCCTGACATCCTGCTCTTAGACGAGCCGACCAACCATCTGGATTTAGATGCGATCAACTGGTTAGAGGAATTTTTGATCAACTTTGATAACACCGTCATCGTGGTTTCCCACGACCGTTACTTCTTAAATAAAGTCTGCACCAACATTGCAGATATCGATTACGGCAAGATCCAGCTCTACGCTGGAAACTATGATTTCTGGTATGAATCCAGCCAGCTTCTTGTAAAACAGATGAAAGAAGCCAACAAGAAAAAAGAAGAAAAAATCAAGGAGTTACAGGAATTTATCTCCCGTTTCTCTGCAAATGCTTCCAAATCCAAACAGGCGACTTCCAGAAAACGTGCGTTAGAGAAGATCCAGTTAGATGAGATCCGTCCTTCCAGCCGTAAATATCCTTACATCGACTTCCGTCCAAGCCGTGAGATTGGAAATGAAGTTCTAACCGTAGAGGGAATTACTAAGACCATTGATGGTGTCAAAGTACTGGATAACGTTTCTTTCATCGTCGGGCACGATGACAAGATCGCATTCGTTGGTGGAAACGAGCTCGCAAAGACAACTTTATTTAAAATCCTTGCAGGCGAAATGGAGCCGGATGCCGGTTCTTATAAATGGGGTGTTACCACAAGCCAGTCCTATTTCCCGAAAGACAACACCGAGATCTTTGACAATGACCTGCTCATTGTTGACTGGCTGACCCAGTATTCCGAGATCAAGGATGCGACTTATGTACGTGGTTTCCTCGGCCGTATGCTTTTTGCCGGTGAAGACGGTACCAAAAAGATGCGCGTTCTCTCCGGTGGTGAGAAAGTGCGTGTCCTGCTCTCCCGTATGATGATCATGGCAAGCAACGTTCTGATCTTAGATGAGCCGACGGACCATCTGGATATGGAATCCATCACCGCTTTAAACAACGGTCTGATCAAATTCCCGGGTGTTGTATTATTTGCATCACGTGACCATCAGGTCGTACAGACCACAGCCAACCGTATCATCGAATTTTTACCGGATGGCACTTTCATCGACAAAGTTTCCAGCTACGATGAATATCTGGAAAATGATGAGATGGCAAGAAAACGTCAGGTTTATTCCATGTCAGCAGACGATGAGGGAGATAACTAAAATAGAACTCGTGCTACAAGTGTGGTATAGAAAAAGGGAACCGCTCCGATGGAGTTGTTCCCTTTTTCATGTTAGATTTTATTTACCTGATCAATGCTTTTATCTGCTCTCTCCTCTTAGCAGTTCCATCATACACATTTCCAGTTCCGGCACAGTCGATATGATCTCATCGGCTCCTGCCTGTGCCAGCTCTTCCCGGTCTCCATAACCATAAAGCACACCGATACACTCCATACCATTCTCCTTTGCCCCGATCACATCATGTTCTCTGTCTCCGATCATCACGGCATCAGACGGGTCGATCGATAACTGCTCCAGTGCATAACGTATCACATCACCCTTTCTGTTACGGCTGGTATCTAAGGTACTTCCGGCTGCAAGTAAAAAGTATTTCGTTATATGAAAGTAATCCAGAATACGTTTTGCAAAGACCTCCGGCTTGGAAGTCGCCAATACAATATGACCGCCCTGTTCTGTTATCGTCTTTAAAAGATGTTCCATCCCGTCATAAAGAACATTTTCAAAAATTCCGGTATCTTTGAAATATTCCCGGTATTTTTCCACTGCTTCCAGGCTGGCTGCCTCATCAAATCCATAAAAATCCTGAAATGAACTGGTCAGCGGCGGACCTATGAATTTCTTTAACGTATCCAGATCCTCTACCTCTATGCCATAATAGTGCAGTGCATGTGCCACCGACTTCGTGATCCCGATCTTCGGGTCTGAGATAGTTCCATCCAGATCCATCAAAAAATAACGATACTGTTTTCGCATTCTGTTTTCCCTTTCCTTTGTCTTTTTTCTCCTTATCTTAACATCCCACCTGTCCCGGTGCAAGTTTTTATTCCTGCCAGGCATGTTTGCAGAGCGCATCTTCTGCTATTCCCGCAATAGTTTTACATTCTTCTTTAAGGATTCCACCGCGCGGTCGATGTCCTCTCTTTTTGTGGTGCCGCACAGGCTCATACGGATGGTGCCGGGCGCGTATTCCTCCGGGACACCAAGTTCGCGGATCACATAGGAAACCCGCTCCTCTCCGGTATTGCAGGCAGAACCGCCAGATGCACAGATGCCATCTTCATCAAGCAGGATCACAAGTGAAGCCCCATCCACGCCGCGGAAACTAAAGCTTGCATTTCCCGGCAGACGTTTGCTGCGGTGTCCATTGATACGCACTTCCGGTATCTCATGGATCACTTTTTCCAACAGATAATTGCGGAGCATCGTCTCCCGCTGGATCCGGATTCTCATATCTAAAAATGCCAGTTCAGACGCTCTTCCCATTCCTACGATGCCTGCCACATTTTCGGTTCCGGCACGCTTTCCACTCTCCTGACTTCCCCCATGGATAAAGGACGGGAGACTGACTCCATCCTTTATAAATAAAAAGCCGACTCCCTTGGGTCCATGAAATTTATGTGCACTCGCACTCAAAAGGTCGATCGGATATTTTCTTACATCAATAGGAATCTGTGCATACGCCTGCACGGCATCGGTATGAAATAAGACCCCCTGCTCTCTTGCAATTTCTCCGATCTGCATGATCGGCTGGATGGTGCCGACCTCGTTATTTCCAAACATAATGCTGATCAGACTGGTATCCGGGCGGATCGCCTTCCGCACCTCCTCCGGCGACACCATTCCCTTTTCATCGACTCCGATATAAGTTACCTCATATCCGAGTTCCTCCAGATACTGGCAGGAATTTAATACCGCGTGATGTTCGATCCGGCTTGTGATGATATGCTTTCCCTTCTGTTTATATTCTCCCGCTACACATTTGATCGCCCAGTTGTCCGATTCAGAACCACCGGAAGTAAAATAGATTTCAGACGGTTTCGCCCCAAGGCTGCGCGCTATGCTCTGCCTTGCATGCACAAGCCCCTTCTTTGCTTCCTCCCCATAGGAATATACCGTCGAAGCATTTCCAAAATTCTTTTCCAGATATGGCTCCATCGCTTTTTTTACACCCTCTGACATCTGGGTGGTTGCCGCATTGTCAAGATAAATTCTGTCTCTATCAGATCGATCTCTACTCATTTTCTCTCCACTTCCTTCATATATTGAACTATGAGAATACGCCGGTTTCCCGGAAGGCTTCGGAGGTTGCCATTGAAACAGTCTTCTACCAAATACGTCTTTATCACCGGAACCTTGCTACTGACTGTAGCCGGAGTTCTTACACGAATTATAGGTTTCTTCTATAGGATATTCCTCTCCCGGACCATTGGTGCAGAAGCACTGGGAATTTATCAGCTGATCGCTCCTGTTACCGCTCTTGGTTTCGCGATCACGGCTGCCGGGATCCAGACCTCGGTCTCCAAATATGTTTCCGCCGAAATGGGACGGAAAAATCCTGCCGGTGCAAATCTGTATCTTGCCATCGGCCTTTTTCTGTCTCTTATTTTGTCTACACTGACCGGACTTTTTATCCATCAAAATGCTGCTTTTCTCTCCCATGCCTGGCTGGGAGATCCCCGCTGTATCCCACTGCTTCAGGTGCTTTCCTTCTCCTTTGTTCCGTGCTGCATCCACGCGTGTATCAACGGCTATTATTATGGGCTAAAAAAAACTGCCATCCCGTCGCTCTGTCAGTTTACAGAACAGATCGCCCGGGTAGGCAGTGTCTATTTGATGTATTTTATTGCACAAAGTAAGGGGGAAAATCTGACCCTTACCATGACGATATGGGGTGTTGTCATCGGTGAATGTGCCAGCACACTCGTCTCGATCAGCACGTTTGGCAGTTTTCACGGGATTTCGGAACAAATGAAGCACCTGATCCCATTTTCCAAAAATCTCTTTACGATGGCTCTTCCGCTGACTGCCAACCGTCTTACGTTAAATTTGTTTGCTACGTTTGAAAATATCATGATCCCAAACCGTTTAAAACTTTTTGGCTATACCAATTCGGAAGCTCTCAGTGTTTATGGCATCCTTACCGGTATGTCCATGGCGATCATCATGTTTCCATCCGTGATCACCAATTCGATCTCCGTCCTGTTGCTCCCTACGATCTCAGAGGCAAAGGCGGCAGGAAATGAACGTCTGATCCGGCAGACGATCAAAAAAACCGTGTTTTCCTGCCTGTTTCTCGGTTTTTTATGTACCGCAGGCTTCGTCATTTCAGGTCGTTTTCTCGGAAATTTTCTGTTTGCAAACGCGCTCGCCGGAACTTTTATCGTCATTCTCGGCTGGATCTGTCCTTTTCTTTACTTAAGTTCGACTTTAAGCAGTATCCTGCACGGTCTTGGGCATCCAGGCATTACCTTTTGCCTGAATCTGTTTTCCTGCGCTATCCGCATCTTCTTTGTTCTGGTCGCCATCCCCATGTATGGCATACGGAGTTATCTGGTCGGGATCCTGGTCAGTCAGATCTTTGTTGCACTGTCCGCACTTTTCATTTTAAGCCGGAAACAACGTTAGCCTTTATTTTTGGGTTTTCACCGTCTTTGTTTTTGACCATGCGGAATACACTTTTACGGTCTTTCCCTGTATTTTTGCATTTTTATAGGTACGGATCCTCACATAGTATTTTTTTCCGCCTTTTAATTTTGCCACCTTTTTACCGGTCGTTTTATTTTTGTTAATTACAACGGATTTCGTATCCTTTTTGGAAAACTTCGCTTTGGTCGCATACTGGATCTCGTAACCACTTGTCTGTGCCGCCTGCTTTTTCCATTTTACAGTAAAGCCTTTTTTCGCTGCTGAGACCTTGGACAATGTTGTCCCTTTCGGTGCAATGGTAAAGTTCTGTTCCATGCTGCCAGCATAGTTTCCGGAAAAACGAACGGTTACGGTTGCAATTCCTGCGTTTTTATTATTCCGAAAACTGATTGTATAATACTGTGCCCCTATTTGGGATCCGGTTGAATCCACTACTATAGTATCCGGCTTCTGCACCTTTCCATTGTAGACATAGCTGTCTTTGGAGAGCCGTACCTCTTTCGGACTTGCGATCATTTCGGTATAGGTTTCCCCACAATTGCAACGATATGTTATCACACCCTGCTGCTCCGTTGTTGCCGCTTTCGTCACCTCGGACTGATACTGATGCACATGCTGCTCTGTGTCTCCCGGAGTCGGGCTTGGTGTTGGATCCGGCGTTACTGGTGGCGGTGTTGGTGTCGGGTTTGGTGTTGGATCCGGCGTTGTTGGTGGGGTTGGCGTCGGATTTGGATCCGGATCCGGCGTTGTTGGTGGGGTTGGTGTCGGATTTGGATCCGGGGTAACCTCGTCTGTCTCTGATAATTTTACCTCAAACTTCGCTTTTGCCAAAGAAGCTGCCGCTTTTACCTGTCCAACCGTAATGCTGTCTTCTTCCTCATCCGCAAACGGCTCTTCTGCAAAAAGCAGGAAAGTATAAGTTCCCGGCTTCACGTTTCCGATTGCTCTAAAGTAATACCGGTCATCCTGATTTTCCGATGGTTCTAACAGAAGCCATTCCCTCCATCCGGTTTTCTCCAGAACAGAAGCATCCTCGCTCGTAAGATACTCCGTCAGGATTGGGATAACATAAGTTTCACCATAATAGCCGTAATACTCCACGTCTTCCACCGAAATTTCGGCTCCGTCTGGATCAAACCATTTTAATGTACAGTAAACTGTATCATCTGTTTTTCCTGTAATCTTTGTCAGATTGATCGCGGTTGGAGCAGACACTACCTGGATGGAACCAATGTCTGCCGGATATGTCAGATCCCGCTTGATCGTCCATGCGCCATTGTTATAGTAAAGTTCATATCCATTCTGCACAGCACTTACTGGCAATACAAAATCAGCATTTCCATGCTTTTGCGCAGCAATATAGGCACGCTGCTCGTAAATGCTGGATGTAATCCCGCTGGCTCCAACCAGAAATGTGGTTGTACCAGATACGGTTCCTGCGATGGAGATTGTTCCATTCTGTGGAAGTATCAGCTTTCCGCGCTCATCTGTCTGACTGCTTTCCTCATAGCTGCCGCCAGAAAAATTTCCACTGATCTGTACTGCCTGATCTTTACAGTTACTATAATCTAAAATTGCTCCATTTTTTACGGAAACATCACAAAGTGTACCACTTTCTACACCCAGATGGGCTCCATCTTCTAATGCAACTGTACCGATATTCTGCAACATCACATCCGTCATGGTGCTTTTTTCAAGCTGTAAGGATGTATTCTGATTTCCTGTGATCTTTGTGATCGCGCATTTCTTTTCTCCTGTGACAGAGATCTGCGCCTCGCGGTTTAAATCCGCTGAAACAATATTTCTGACACTCGTGGCTGCATCCAGTTTCAGTGTTGCCCCTGCTGTATATGGAACATATTTTTTTGTTCCACAGGCATCATGCCCCATATAAATTGCTTCAAAACAGGTTTTCGCTGTTGCATTTGTTACCGTAAGAGATGCCTGATCTCCGACTGCAATTCCTGCATAACTTCCGGCATAAATGCTTGGCAGGAGTTCATCTTCTGAGCTTCCAAACCCTCCCAGAGAACCACCTGCTCCCTTTAAATAAGTCTCAACGCCATCCAGGATCAGACTGTGCCCACCTAAAAAGATCTCTCTTTGCGCGATACTTCCAAGTGCGGTACTCGATTCAAACAGACATTCCAGATTACGGAGCACGACATCGTCTCCTGTGATCTGTAACGGACAGCGGAATGCGATACTTGCGCCCGCTTCTCCCTCTATGGTCGTACCTCCCGATACTTCGACCGGTTTCATTGCTCCGTCAGACTCGTTTCCGTTGTCAACTGAAAAGCTACCTCTTACAACGATCCGACTTTTTCCCTGTTTTAATGCCAAAAGAAATTCGTTCTGATTGGTAACGATCGTTGCCGTTTCCTGCTGCTCTGCAACAATCTCCTCCGGTACCTCATTCGCCCATGTGATGTGTGTTCCTGCACTTGAAAAAAATATGGTTGCTGCCAACAGGCAAAGTATTCTTTTGTTTCTTATCCTCAATTTCTCCCTCGTTTCTTCCAATATCCTCCTATTGCAGATTTGTTACAGAATTGTTACAATCTTTTTGTGCTTAGCTAACACCACAAAAAAATAAGGAGGATGACTACTATGTGTTTCAATTTCAATAGCTGCTCTGAATTATTTCAGGCGATCTGTAACTATTTTAACTTAGGTTGTTAATATACTGGCTGCATTTGTCAGCACATAACAAAACCCCGGGGCATATGATGTCTCGGGGTTCTGTCAAAGTATTCATTAAACACGTGATAAATATTCACCAGTTCTTGTATCAATTTTGATCACATCATCCTGCTCTACGAATAATGGTACTGATACGGTAGCTCCTGTCTCTACAACTGCAGGCTTTGTTGCACCTGTTGCTGTATCTCCTTTGAAACCTGGCTCTGTATCTGTGATTCTTAATTCTACGAACAGAGGTGGCTCTACTGCGAATACGCTTCCGTTATGAGAACACATCTTAACCATCTCATTTTCTTTTACGAATTTGAGTGCATCGCCAATATCATCTTTGGATAATGCGATCTGGTCATATGTCTCTACATCCATGAAGTAGTATAAATCGCCATCTGCGTACAGATACTGATAATCTTTTCTATCAATACGAGCCTGTGGGCATTTCTCAGTAGGACGGAATGTTTTCTCTACAACACCGCCACTCTTGATATTTTTTAATTTCGTTCTTACAAACGCTGCTCCCTTACCTGGTTTCACATGCTGGAATTCAATAATCTGATAAATATTGCCTTCTAACTCAATGGTAATACCATTTCTGAAATCTCCTGCTGAAATCATTCAAACTTCCTCCTTAAGCTACGTTGAGTTGTGAACTCTCTGATTTTTCTATTGTATAATAAATGCCAATACTTTTCAAGACTTTTTTGTTTTCATTCCAAAATGATGGATGGATCTGCCTATTGACGTTCCTCGATCTCGTGTATCATATCGATCCTGGTCTGATGTCTGCCGCCTAAAAATTCGGCATCCAGATAAGCACGCACAATGTCTTTTGCCAGTTCCATTCCAACAATCCTTGCACCAAATGCAATGATGTTGGCATTGTTGTGTTCTTTTACCAGTCTGGCTGTCGCACAGTCTGAGCAGACTGCTGCACGCACACCTTTTACTTTATTTGCTGCAATGGAAATTCCAACACCAGTTCCACAAATGAGTACTCCACAGTCGACCTCGCCTGCTGCCACTGCACATCCGACCTTTTCTCCATATTCCGGATAATTGCAGCTTTCCGTACCATCGGTACCGAAGTTGACTACCTCATGTCCCAGTTCTTTTAAATAATCCATAATCGCAAATTTCATTTCCGTTGCTGCGTGATCATTTCCAATTGCTATTTTCATTTTCTTTTACTCCTGTTTTTATTTTTGCTGCGCAGATAGAAAAATAATACTATTTTTTCCAGATAGCGTTTCAGTACGATCTGTATCTCTTCTTTTGGATAGATCGGCTTTACCAATATGGTACGAAGCCCTGCCAGATTCGCTCCATAAACATCTGTAAATATCTGGTCGCCGACAAAGATAGTGTTTTTACAGTCTGTTCCGATCTGCTCCATCGCCCTGCGGTATCCCGCCGGTTTTGGCTTTCCTGCCTTATAAATATAGGGGGCTCTTACTTCATCGCAGAACATCTTGACCCTTGGCTCCTTGTTATTCGAGAGCATGATATAGGAAAATCCGATCTCCCTTAAGCGGTCAAACAATGCACAGGCACGTTCATCTGCTTTTGCACCATGTGGCACCAGTGTGTTATCGATATCAAAAATAATGCCACGATAACCCTCTTTGTAGAGTGCTTCAAAATCAATGTCATAGGTGGAATCCAGATATTCTTCCGGATAAAACTTCTTTAACATACCAGCTCCTGTTTCTCTCCTTTTTTCGTACAGCTTTCATTCTATCATCAATGGCTCTTTTTCGCAACCACAGAATTGCGCACTGTCAGGAATCGTACTATGAAAAACACACTTTGCAAACATTCTATTTTCAAAAACCCCGGATGAAATCATTGTCTCATCCGGGGTTTTATTATTTATCGATCATAGCAGGAAATTTTCCTGATTTCTGCTTTCTAACAGCTGCTCTGCCTGACTCTCTCCTATGAAGAACTGATATTGCTGTAATACCTGATCCCTCTTCATATCGGAAATGGCTTTTTCCACATCAAGACTCATCAGTTCGCTGTCTGCGCCCTTTAAGTCATAGGACGCATCCGGCTGGTATCGGTTGGCATAATCCATCGCACCTGTATCCGGCTTCGCGGATGCCTCCACATTCATCACAGCTTCCTGCTCTGCGTCTGACTGTTGCGCCGTTAATGTCTTTTGTGTCTGTTCCGCGCTAAGTTCTTCACTCTTTATTGTATTGTAATCATAAAATCCTGCACTTGGGCGAATTCCTGATATATTCATACAATTTTCTCCTACCTGTTACATTACAACTCTTCTTACTTATACAATATGCCATATATATCGGCATTTTTTATAGAACCTTTAGTTACTATTTGTCTAACATTTTTTTCAATTCACTCATAAAGGTATTGACATCTTTAAATTCACGATATACCGATGCAAATCTGACGTACGCTACCGCCTCTAAGTCTTTTAATTTGTCCATCACGATCTCTCCGATGACGCTGCTCGGAATCTCCTTTTCCTCTCTGTTGAAAATCTCCGTTTCAACCTCATCAATAAGCTGGTTGATCTGATTGACAGAAACCGGGCGTTTATGACATGCTCGCAAAATACCCGCTTCGATCTTGGAACGGTCATACTGCTCTCTGTTGTTGTCTTTTTTGATCACGATGAGCGGTATTGTTTCAACTTTTTCATAGGTTGTAAAACGTTTTCCACATTCGTCACACAATCTGCGCCTGCGAATGGAATTGTTATCATCTGCTGGTCTTGAGTCAATAACTCTGGTATTTTCGCTGCTGCAAAATGGACACTTCATAGCCCTACCTCCGGTTAAAATCCCTTACTGTGAGTATATCGGTACTTTTCTCTATTGTCAACCTTATATTCCCTATTCCATCTTATGTTTCGCTTCTTTTTCATCAATATCTACCAGTATGATGTCCGGTCCTATTTTTACGATCCTGCACCAGGGGATAAAAAGTTCAAATTCTCTCCCGACACATCCAAGGAATTTTGCCGGTCCCGGTACGATCAATGCCCGGATGCAGCCATCCTTTTCATCAAAATCCAGATCACAGACATTTCCCAGACATTTGCAGTTCGTTACATTGATGACTTCTTTTTTCTGCAATTCACAAAAACGCATATATTTCCCAGATGCTTCCATTTGAGTAAATATATGCGCTCCTGCCTGTACTTATACGTTGAAACGGAATAAAATCACATCTCCGTCCTTTACGACGTATTCCTTTCCTTCCATGCCGACAATTCCTTTTTCTCTCGCAGCTGCAAGACTTCCGTTGTCTAAAAGATCCTGATAATTTACTACTTCCGCTTTGATAAATCCACGCTCAAAATCGGTATGGATCTTACCTGCTGCCTGCGGTGCCTTGGTTCCCTTCTTGATTGTCCATGCACGGCACTCATCCTCTCCTGCGGTCAAAAAGCTGATCAGTCCAAGCAGGCTGTAGCTTGCTGCCACAAGTTTATCCAATCCGGACTCCTTTAAGCCCAGATCCTCAAGGAACATAGCTTTCTCATCATCGTCCAGTTCTGCAATCTCCTGCTCAATCTGGGCACAGATGACAAATACCTCACTGTTTTCATTTTTCGCCATCTCACGCACAGCTGCCACATGTGGATTGTTTGCACCATCATCTGCCAGATCATCCTCTGATACATTGGCTGCGTAAATGGTTGGCTTTGCGGTCAGAAGATTATAGGAAGCAAACCAGTTCTGTGCATCCTCATCATCCGGCACTTCAAATGTCTTTGCCATATTTCCTGCTTCCAGATGTGCTTTTACTGCCTCTAAAAGCTCTAATTCTTTTGCAAGTGTCTTGTCCATTCTTGCCTGTTTTGCAACTTTGGCAATCCTGCGCTCTAAGATCTCCACATCCGAAAAGATCAGTTCTAAATTGATCGTCTCGATATCTCTCGCCGGATCTACGCTTCCGTCTACATGCACAACATTGGCATCCTCAAAGCAACGTACCACATGGACGATCGCATCTACCTCACGGATATTTGCAAGGAACTGGTTTCCGAGTCCCTCTCCTTTGCTTGCGCCCTTTACCAGGCCTGCGATATCTACAAACTCAATGACCGCCGGTGTTACCTTTTTGGTATGATAAAGTTCTCCCAGTTTTTTGATACGCTCATCCGGCACTGCAACGATACCCACATTCGGGTCGATCGTACAGAACGGATAGTTTGCAGACTCCGCTCCCGCTTTGGTCAGGGAGTTAAATAATGTACTTTTTCCTACGTTCGGCAAACCGACGATTCCTAGTTTCATTTTATTTTCCTTCTTTCTTATTTTTCTAGTGTTTCAGGGGTTCTCCATGAGGTTGTCCCCCATCTTGTCCCCCATTTTATATATTTCATTTATGACCTTTTATGAACTTATGCAAAAATCATTCGATCCATAATAAAGGGAACCACCATACGGCAACTAGTATCTTAACATGACCGGCTCTAATATTCAAGGAAAAACCTTGCCCACTTGCGTTACAATGCTAAAAGCTGGTTTTAATGGCAAAGTGTACCTTCCATTGCTACTGAAAATATCCGCCATCGAAACTCTTCTTATTGTACCCGGTTCGGCTCCATAAACTGCTCATAAAATTTTTGCAGTGCATCTGGTTCTTTCCAGTCTGAAAATCCGTGTTCCTTGATAAACGCTTTCATTTCCAAAATGGTTTCATGCGAAAAATAATAGGTTTCTTCCGGCGTATCGTTTTTCAGGTTATCAAACGTTTTTTGCAGTGCTGTACGATATTCCGGATCCGTTTTCCAGATCGAATTGTCCGCCAGTCCTCCGTGCTCATAATCCGCATTATAGTATTTTTCACTGATAAAACGCACCGTTCCGGCTGGTTTTATGACTTTCGGTGTCGTATCTACCACATACACCATGATCTGTTTCTGATAAGTACTTCCCGCGCTGTCTGTAACCGAAAGGATCTCCGGGATTACTGCATCCTCGGTTAAGGATGTATATGCCTCTGACTGATACTCCGGGATTGTAAAGGACGTATTTACATCTGGACGATTTATCGACGGATTGATCCCCGGTAAGATCGGACTTCCATCCTCCCTGTCTTCTGCGGTCGCATGATTTAGGATTTCCAACTCTGTGATAGATCCGTTCTGCGCCTGTTCCAATGAAAAGTATAGATCTGTCGCCTTAATCCACGGACAGTCATCCCAGACTGCATATAATGTGATCTCTCCGCCATCTTCCGAAGTCAAATTTTTTACAACCTCTTCCGCTTTCCAGGTCGGAATCAGTTTGTCCTTGTCATCATATAATGCCCATCCCAGAAATACAGATGAATAAGCCTTTTTTAAGGACTGCGCCGCTTTTTTCTCTTCCTCACTGTCGAAGTCAGCATCGTTGTTCTCATCATCCTCTGGCAGTTCGGTTTCTTCCATGTCTGGATCTGTTACTTCCGTTTCAGGCTCTTCAAATTGCAGTTCTTCTTTTTCTGCATCTCCGATATCTTGCTCTTCCTCATCCTGATCTTCCGCATCTGGAACATCTGATTGGACGATCATATCCTCCGGGATGGCACCCGATACCACCTCATCAGTCACATTGACACCATCCAAGGTATACTTTTTATAGATACCGGTTGCATCCGGCAGTGTTACGTCTGTATCATAGGTCGTTACGATATCATCGATGTGTCCGGCACCGCCATTCGGATCAAACCGGATCGTATAGGTATTCGCCTCTGCATTTGCTGTCATGGTCACATTCTGTGCCGGCATGGTAAAGCTGTATGACTGCTGATCGGTCTGGTATGTACCGGTCCAGTTCTTCCAATGATACCCCTCTTTTAATGCTGCCGATATATTTACCATATTTCCATACAGATAGCTGCCGCCTCCCGATGTACTTTCAATCCCGGTTCCGGCATGTAACGTTACCAGATAGCTTTGTCTGTCATAATAATATGAAATAATCAGTGATCCATCTGCTTCCACCGTACCCTGTTGCACTGCCGGACTTTTGAACCCGGTATACGTCTTGACTGCCGGAGATACAACACTTCCGATCTGCGCGGAGAATGTTTCCGTTTCTGCCAGTTCATAATTGGTTTCATCGTGCACACCTGCGGTTCCGTTTAACTTCTGTTTCCAATGTCTTACGGTATACTGGGCGGTTTCTAACTGCCACTGTGCATAGAGTGTCTTTGTCTGCCCTACCGCAGCTAAATTGGAAAATGAACTTCCTGCTACATACTTATTTCCGCTTCCATCCGTGTTATCTGTCCAGTACCCGGAAAAGATATAACCATCCCTGGCTGGAACTTCACTTGTTATCTGGTATGCTACATTGAGCTTGCACTGCATATCAGCAATGTTACTTGCATCGCCACCATTTCCATCATAATGTACAGTATAACATTCCAGTTTCGCACTCGATTCGCTCCGGTGCAGGTTATCGATCACTACTCCGGTTTTTGCTCCTCTGGAATACAAGGTACCGCTTAACTGATGTGAATTATTAAACTGTGCCGCTGTCGGATCAGTTACTTTACAGGGGATACTGTAAGACAAATAACTGCCATTGGTGTAGTTATTAAGCTGCTTTTTTTCTTTAAAATCATACGTAATCGCATGATTACTGTAACTTCCTTTCACTGTTACTGTTTCATCTGTTTTTGCATTATAATAACTCAATGTAATATTATCGGTATCTACCGGTTCAAGTGCATTATCCAGCGTTACTACAAGTTTTCCATCATAATATCCTGTATTCCCCTGTTTGGTTGTCGTGTTCTTAACCACATTTCCATCTGTCGCACTGACCGTCACTGTTCCATCTGCATTTACTGTGGTTACCTGTCCACCGGAGAAAGTCGGCTGTGCTATGTCTACCGCCATACCAAGCATATAGACGGAAGCATACGGATATACCGTTACTCCTGCACCATTTACATAGGACTGTCCCTTCAGGGAGAATGTTGCACTGGATGAATCATAAAATTTTTTCTCACTGAAATCTGTGATACTGACACAGACAGAGCTTCCGGAAATTTCCATTCCCATCTGTCCTGTCTGCGAAATCTTTCCGGTTGTCTCCTTTTTATCATTCTGCATCGAAAATGTTGTCACATATTTACTGGTCTTACTGTTTTGTTTTCCCGATCCGGAAAAGAAAAGCTGTCCGGTCACTTCTTTTCCAT